>Ga0247727_10011740_pt1 | contig 15202 bp, 13 predicted proteins | sample WisWelCaveWW1625_FD_202498 | JGI IMG/M metagenome (GOLD analysis project Ga0247727, IMG submission 202498) | Biofilm microbial communities from Wishing Well Cave, Virginia, United States - WW16-25 | ecosystem: Environmental > Aquatic > Deep subsurface > Groundwater > Cave microbial mat | place... | reverse complement strand
GACCGTGTCGTTGTAGATCTGGCGTGAGACAGCGACCTTGTTTTCCGTCTCCTCGAGCGTCCCCTGCAGCTGGCGAAAGTTCTCGTCCGCCTGGAGCTCGGGATATGCCTCCGCGACGGCGAACAGCCGGCCAAGCGCCTGTGTGAGGAGCCCCTCCGCCTGGGCCGATTCGGCCGGTGTTCGGGCTCCCTGGGCGGCGGCGCGCGCCTCTGTGACGGCTTCGAAGGTGCCACGCTCGTGCGAGGCGTAGCCCTTCACCGCCTCGACGAGGTTCGGGATCAGGTCCCACCGCCGCTTCAGCTGCACCTCGATCTGCGCCCACGCGTTGTCGACGCGGTTCCGCAGCCGGACGAACCGGTTGTAGAGGACGACGAGCGCGATCAGGACGACCGCGACGACGACGAGGACGGCGATCAGCCAAGTCATGGCCGCGACTCTAGCCACTACGTCGGGCGGCGTCCACGCGGTAACGCACGCCCCGGGCTGAGCCCGGGGCTATGCCCCGGGCGTGCTGTCGGGCCGGCGGCAGACCCAGATCATGTCCTCGCCGCCGTCGAAGGGACGGCGGTCGAACCAGCCGTACAGCTGGTCGACCTCGAAGCCCGCCTTCGCCAGCAGCGCACGCCACTCCTCGACATCGAGCCAGTGGAGCCCGAACGACGCCGACGCCTCGCCGGAGCGAACAGAGAGGGTGAGCGTCCGCGCCGACTCGTCCCAGTCGGCGCGCTCGAAGATGCCGGGCTCCCGCTCGAGCCAGCGGCCGTCCGTCTCCTCGATGTCTGCTTGCGAGGGCGCGAAGACGTCGAACACGAAGCGCCCAGCGGGCACGAGGAGCGCATGCGCGGCACGGAGCGCCCGGAGCTTCTCGGCGGGGTCGGCAAGGTGCAGGAGCGACCGGAAGGGGCAGAGCACGAGTGGGACGCGCTCCGCGACCGGGGGCTCGCGCAGATCGCCCTGACGCAGGTCGACCCGGTCGGCGACGCCGCGCTCGACCGCGTGCGCGCGTGCCACGGCGAGCATCCCGCTCGACTGGTCGATCCCGATCACGCGGATGCCCGCGGCGGCGATAGGCACCGCGATCCGCCCGGTGCCGACCGCGAGCTCGACAACCGGCCCGCCGGAGGCGAGCGCCGCCTCGACGTAGAGCTCGACATCCTCGGTCACCGACCTGGACCAGGGGTCGTAGAAGCCCGCGATGGTGTCGTAGAGCGCGTCGCTCATGCCAGCCCCGCAGATCCCGAATCTGCAGGAGCAGATCCGCGATCGCGACAACCCCTAAAGCGGCCGCTGTCGCGGCCGGCGCCGACGATACATGTGAATCGTGGGGTTGACACAGCGCGTCTACCCGGGCTTCCGTGCGACGTACACGAACTCGCGGCTCGACGAGTCGAACGGCCGCCGGTCGAACCAGCCGTACAGCGCCTCGAGCTCGAGCCCGGAGACGTCGATCAGCGCCTCCCATTCCGAGCGCGTCAGCCACCAGAGCGAGACGGCGGCGCCGCTTTCGAGCGTGACGTCGACCCGGTTGTCGGACGGATCGTAGTCGCAGCGATGGCGCACTCCGTGCTGGTCGCGCCACACGCCGTCGATGTCGGCCGCGATGGTCGGGTCGAAGACGAAGAAGTTCCACGCGAACCGTCCGCCCGGGCGAAGCGCGGAGACCACCCGCTCGAACACTGTGCGGCGATCGCGCCACGTCGGTAGGTGCCCGAGCGACCGGAAAGGGCAGTACACGAGGGCCGCCGGTTCCTCGAGGTCGAGCTCGCGCATGTCCCCCTGGCGCAGGTCGAGCTCGACGCCGGCCGCGGCGGCGTGTTGTCGAGCGCCGTCCAGCATGGCAGGGGAGAGGTCGATCCCGAGCACCGGGCGGCCGATCGCCTCCGCGACGGGGACGGCGACGCGGCCGTTCCCCACCGCAAGCTCGACGACCGGGCCGTCGGCCTCACGGGCGAGCTCGACGTAGAAGGCGACGTCTTCCGTCATGATCGCCGACCAGTCGTCGTAGATCGGCGCGAACGCGTCGTAGTTCGTCACGCAGCGATTCAAGCACGGCAGTGTCTGACACCGCCGCGGCGTGAAACCGCTGAAGCGGTGTCAGACACCGCTTCTCGATACCCTCGCTTCCCACATGAACCCAGAGGCGTTGCAAGCGCAGGCCCTTGCGGCAGTCGCCGCCGCGTCGTCCGCCGACGAGATTGAGGCCGTCCGGGTCGAGTACCTCGGGCGCAAGAGCGAGCTCAAGCTGGCGCTGCGCGAGGTGCGAGACCGCGAGACCGGGATGGCGCTCAACGCAGTGCGCGTCGCGCTCGAGGAGGCGATCGACTCCCGCGCCACAGAGTTGGAGCGTGCCGAGCTCGACCGGCGGCTGATGGATGAGCGGGTCGACGTGACCCTGCCCGCCGCCTCCTATCGGCGCGGGCACCTGCACCTGATCACGCAGATCCGTCGCGAGGTGGAGGACGTGTTCCTCGGGCTGGGCTACCGGGTCGTCGACGGGCGCGAGGTGGAGACGACGCGTTACAACTTCGACGCCCTCAATCTCCCGCCGGGTCACCCTGCGCGATCGTCGCTGGCCTCGCTCTTCCTCGATGACGCGACGGTGCTGCGCACCGAGACGTCGCCGTCGCAGATCCGCGTCATGGAGACGCAGCAGCCGCCCGTCTACATCGTCTCGCTGGGGCGCTGCTACCGGCGGGACACGCCGGATGCGACGCATACGCCGACGTTCCATCAGGTCGAAGGCCTCGTTGTCGACGAGGGAATCACGCTCTCCGACCTGCTCGGCACGCTCGACTTCTTCATGAAGGCGCTCTTCGGGCAGGAACGCCGGACGGAGTTCCGGACGCACTACTTCCCCTTCACCGAACCGTCCATCGAGCCGTACGTGTCCTGCCACGTTTGCGAGGGGACGGGCTGTCCAGTGTGTCGCCACTCAGGGTGGATCGAGCTCGGCGGCTCGGGGATGGTCGATCCCAAGCTGTTCGAGTTCGTCGGCTACGACGCCGAGCGCTACACCGGCTTCGCCTTCGGACTGGGTCTCGAGCGTATCGCCATGCTCCGCCACGAACTCCCCGACCTGCGGGAGCTGTGGCGCAACGACCTCCGCGCCACGAGGCAGTTCTGATGAAAGCGCCGCTCTCATGGCTACGCGAGTACGTCGACACCGCCGCCACGACGACCCAGATCGCCCGTCGCCTGTCGATCTCTTCGGTCGAGGTCGAGCGCGTGATCGAGGCGGGCGTGTCCGACGCGGACCGCAACCTCGGTCGCTTCGTCGTCGGGCGCGTGATCTCGGCCGACCCGCACCCGCATGCCGACAAGCTTCAGCTCTGCCAGGTCGACGTCGGCAACCCTGAACCGCAGCAGATCGTCTGCGGCGCCTGGAACTTCGGCGCCGGCGCAACAGTCGCCGTCGGTCTGCCGGGCGCGCTTCTGCCCGGCTTCCCGGAGCCACTCGCGGAGCGTGAGCTCCGCGGTCAGCTATCGCGGGGCATGATCCTGGCGGAAGACGAGGTCGCACTCGGTGCCGACCACGCCGGGATCATGATCCTGCCTGACGGTCTCGAGCCCGGGACACCACTCGCCGACGTGTTACCGGTGCACGACCGCGTGCTCGACGTGACGCCGACGATGAACCGCCCCGACCTGCTCTCGATGGTGGGTCTCGCCCGCGAGGTGGCGGCCCTGTGCGACGGTGTGCTCCACCTCCCCGATCCCGAGGATCCTCGCATCACCCACCCCGAGCTCGTGGACGTGGCGGTGGACGATCTCGGCGGTTGCCCTCGCTACATCGGCCGCGTGTTTCGCGGCGTCACGATCGGGGCGTCCCCGCAGTGGCTGCGCACCCGCCTGCACCTCGCCGGGATGCGGCCGATCTCGAACGTCGTTGACGTCACCAACTACGTGATGCACGTGTGGGGCAGCCCGCTCCACGCCTTCGACCGTGCGAAGCTCGCCGGCGGGCGCATCGTCGTCCGGCGGGCTCACGACCGGGAGGAGCTACGCACGCTCGACGGCACGCTCCGGCAGCTCCTGCCGACCGATCTCATGATCACCGACGGCGAGCGGTCGGTGGCGCTGGCGGCGATCATGGGCGGGCTCGAATCCGAGGTCTCGGACGAAACGACTGAAGTGCTGCTCGAGGCCGCGAACTTCGAGCCGATCGCGATCCTCAAGACGTCCGAACGCCTGGGCCTTCGCTCCGAGGCGTCGAACAGATGGGAGAAGGGCGTCGATCCGCACGCTGCCGAGCCGGCGGCCGTGCTTGCGAGCAGGTTGCTCGTCGACCTCGCCGGCGCCGAGATGACGGGCGCCACCGACGTGCACGACGGGCTCCCGGCGCGGCCGGTGGTGTTGCTGCGGCCCGAGCGCACGAGCCGCGTCGTCGGTCTCGATATCGTCCCGGACGAGCAGTTGGAGATCCTGTTGCGGCTCGGGTTCGAGCCTGGCGAGGACGGGCGGGTGACGGTGCCGACGTGGCGCGCACGCGACGTCGCCCGCGAGATCGATCTCGTCGAGGAGGTGGCCCGTGTCGTGCTCGACCGCGTGCCGCACTCGATGCCGCTGCGGCGCTCCGTGGTCGGGCATCTGACGGCGGAGCAGCGGTACCGGCGCACGATCGAGGACGTCCTGGCTGGGGCCGGGTTCTCGGAGGCGTACACCTGGAGCCTGACGCCGACCGACCCGAATCCCGAGGCGCTGCGGCTGCCCGACCCGATGAGCAGCGAGCACGCGGTGTTGCGTACGACGTTGCTGCACGGGCTCGTCGAGGCGGCGCGCGTCAACGTCGATGCCGGCAACGACGGCATCCGCCTATTCGAGCTCGCACGCGTCTACCTGCCGAGATCGGACGCTGGAGTGGGGGAGCGGCTGCCTGAGGAGCGATGGCATGTGGGCGGAATCGCAGAAGGTGGCTTCGTTGCGGCGCGGATCGCCGTCGAGGCTCTCTATGAGGCACTGCACCTGCCGCTCGACGTGCGCCGCGGGGTGCTGGACCACCTTCATCCGGGCAAGGCGGCCGAGACGGATGCGGGCTGGCTCGGTGAGCTCCACCCTGCCTTGCTCGAGGGGACGTGGGGCGTGTTCGAGCTTGACGTCACCGCCCTGATCGCCCCCGTTCCGGAGCGGATCCTCTACGACGACGTGATCACCTATCCGGCCAACCGCCAGGACGTCGCCGTCGCCGTGGCAGAGGACGTCGAGGCGGGAGCGATCGTCGCCGCCGCGAAGGAGGCCACCGGCCCGGAGTTGCGCGAGGCCCGCGTCTTCGACGTCTACCGAGGCGACCAGGTGGGAGGAGGCCGCAAGTCGGTGGCCCTCCACCTCGTGTTCCAGTCGCCGGAGCGGACGATCTCCGACGCCGAAGCAGACGCTCTGCGCGCGCGCGTGGTGGCCGTGCTGGCCGAGCGCTTCGGCGCTGAGCTTCGCGGCGGCCAATCCGATCCGGCTGCCGGCGCGTAGTCTTTCCTTCATGAGACGCGTCCTGCTCGTCGTTTCAGCGCTCGGGCTCGTGGTCGCCGGAGTCGCGCTGGCCGACGGCGAGACACTGAAGGGGAAGGTCGGCCCGGGCTTCAGCATCACCATCACGGACACGGCCGGCAACCCCGTCACCTCGCTCCAGCCGGGGGCGGTCACCCTCGAGGTCAACGACCTCTCCGAAGAGCACAACTTCCACCTCACAGGGCCAGGGGTGGACATCACCACTGAGGTCGAGGAGGTCGGCATCAGGACCTTCCCGCTGACGCTCGTCGACGGGGTCTACAAGCTCATCTGCGATCCGCACGCCACCGTGATGAGGAAGCAGCTCACGGTCGGCACAGGCGGCTCGGGCGGCGGTGGAACGGGCGGCGGCGGCACAGGTGGGGGCGGTACCACGACCACACCGCCGTCAGCGCCTGTGGGCTCCACACTCATCCTCACGAGCGGGCCTGGGTTCACGATCAGCCTGAAGACCAAGGCGGGGAAGAAGGTGACGCGCCTCAAGCCAGGTCGCTACACGATCGTCGCGCGCGACAAATCAGGCATCCACAACGCGCACATCCTCGGCGCAGGGGTCAACAAGAAGACCGCCGTGCCCGGTACGACGACCAAGACCTGGAAGGTCGTGCTGAAGAACGGAACGCTCGTCTACCAGTGCGACCCGCACAAGGGGACGATGCGCGGCACGGTCAAGGTCGCCGCCTAACGCGACAACCGGTCAATGTCACCGCTTCGCGGTGACATTGACCGCGCCCTGCGTGTCGGCGTTGCGCGTGTCGGCCAGCATGCCGCGGATCCCGACGCGGACAGCGATGCCCTCCTCGTCGAGGCGCGCGAAACAGCGGCGCGCCATGGCGGGCGACACGCCGTAGCCGGCGCCGCGGGCGCAGCGAAACGTGAAGGAGACACTCTCGAGGTCGCGGGTCGGGTTGACCGGGGCGCAGAGCAACGCAACCCTCGGCAGCAGGTCGCTCGACGCGACCTCGATCTCGCCGAGCACGTCGCTCCAGTCGGCCGGAAGCGCCTCCAACGCGTCGCTCCACTGGTCGTCAGCGCGCGTCGCCTGGACGTGCGTGACGGCCAGAGCCTCCGCCTCCCGCACCTCGCCGGCGGAGAGCACGCACCACACACGGTCGCCGTCGAGGCGGGCGAAGAGCCGGCGCGCGGCCTCGGGCCCCGACGCGCCCCCTGCAGGGCGCACGTGGAAGACGAGCTCGTCACCCAAGCGGCCCGCGTTCATCGGGCCGAGCACCTGAGCGGCCCGGGCCAGCTCGCCGGGCTGCTCGGTGCGGAGCGTCAACCTGACGTCTTCCCACCCGTGCGGCAGGCTCTGCTCCACCGCAGCCCACTGATCGACGAGCCTCACGGGGCGTCAGCATAATGACGCCCGATGACCCGGGTCGAAGGAGTGCCTCTCGGCGAGACGTTTGGCTCAGGGCCTCGGCTCGCGGTCGTGGCCGGCTGATGGCGACCGAGGTGAAGTTGCCACGGCTGGGGCAGGGAATGGAGTCCGGCACCATCGTCCGCTGGCTGAAGACCGAGGGCGAGGCCGTGCGACGCGGGGAGCCACTCTACGAGCTCGACACCGACAAGGTGACGCAGGAAGTCGAGGCGGAGACCGACGGGGTGCTGTTGAAGATCGTCCTCCGAGAGGGCGAGGTGCAGGTCGGGACGACGATCGCCGTCATCGGCGTCGAAGGCGAGGACGTAGCAGAATCACCTGACGGCGATTCCGCTAAGAAACCGCCGACCGGCATCGATGAGCCGCCCGGCGTGGGAGTAGCGGCAGGCCAGGCCGAGGTGCCCGCTACTGTCGTGAGGGAAGCCGGTACGAGCAGTATTGGCCTTCAACCGTCCGAAGGACGGGTGAAGGCCAGTCCGCTCGCGCGGCGGATCGCGCGCCAGCGCGGCGTTGATCTCGCAGCCGTGGCCGGCACCGGGCCCGACGGCCGTGTCGTTGCCGAGGACGTGGAGCAGGCGGCCGCGGCGGTGGCGCCGGCAGGCGCTCCTGCCCGGGCGCCGGCGGTCGAGGTCGAGGTCGTCCAGCTGACGTCGGTGCGCAAGACGATCGCGCGTCGCCTGACCGAGGCGTGGGCCGCGCCGGTTTTCCAACTCGGCGTTTCGGCGGACATGACCGAGGCGCTGGCCCTGCGCGAGCGCCTGGTCGAGCGAACCGCGGAGGGCGACGCCAAGCCGACCGTGAACGACGTGCTCGTCAAGCTCGCGGCCGCAGCTCTCACCCGCCACCCGGCGCTCAACGCAACCTTCACCGGCGAAGAGATCCACCGCTACCCGACCGCGAACGTCGGCATCGCGGTTGCGGCGCCTGCCGGACTGGTGGTGCCCGTGATCCGGACAGCGGAGCGGCTGACGATCCAGGAGATCGCGGGCGCCCGCGCCGACGTCGTGGGGCGTGCCCGCGCCGGGAAGCTGACCCTGCAGGACTTCGAGGACGGTACGTTCACGATCTCCAACCTCGGCATGTTCGGGGTCGAGCAGTTCGTGGCGGTGCTCAACCCACCGCAGGTTGCGATCCTCGCCGTGGGGGCGGTCACACAGGAGGCGGTTGTGGTCGACGGTGAGATAGACATCGCTCCGATCGTGAGAATGACTCTCAGTTGCGACCATCGGGCGATCGACGGCGCCGAGGGTGCGGAGTTCCTCCGCACGCTCGTGGCGTTCGTCGAGGAGCCGGCGCTCGCGCTCTGACGGCCGTGGCAGTCGTCGTCCGCAGGGGTGGAGCACAGGACGTTCGCTTCCTGCGCGACATGCTTCATCACGCCTACTACTGGAAGGAACGCGCCCCCGGGGAAGGGCCAGGCCCTGTGCAGCTGTACGTGAAGGCGTGGGGGAGACCCGGCGACACGGCGGTGATCGCGATCGAGGACGGATTCCCCGTCGGCGCCGCCTGGTTCCGGCTCTTCTCGCGCGACAAGCCCGGGTACGGCTTCGTTGACGAAGCGACGCCGGAGCTCGCGATCGCGGTCGTGCCGAACCGGCGCGGGCGCGGCATCGGCGACGCGCTCTTGAATGCGCTGCTCGGGCGTGGGCTCGAAATGGGATATCCGGCGCTGTCGCTGTGCGTCGACAAGCGCAACACCGACGCCGTCCGCGTGTACGAGAAGCACGGGTTCGCGCGCGTGAGCGAGACCGAGGACACGCTGACGATGCGCGCGCCGCTCGCCGCTACGATCCGCGCGATCCAACCAGGGAGAGATTCGAGCAATGGACAGTGACGTTGTCGTCCTCGGCGGTGGCCCCGCCGGGTACACCGCGGCGATCCGCGCCGCTCAGCTCGGTGGCAGAGTCGTCTGCGTCGAGCGTGAGCCCGCGCTCGGCGGCACGTGCCTGCGAGTCGGCTGCATCCCGACCAAGGCCTGGGTTCAGAGCGCACACGCGTTGCACGTAGCGCGAGAGCTGAACGCATCACTCGGCGTCGTCACCTCGGAGCCCACGCTCGACTTCGCTGCCGCCGCGGCGTGGAAGGACGGTGTGGTGAAGCAGATGACCGGCGGCGTCGCATCGCTCCTGAAGGCGAACGGCGTCGACTGGGTGCAGGGGAGCGGGCGCTTCACTCACCCTACGACGCTCGCAGTCGAGGGTGCCGAGGACGTGACGTTCAAGAGCGCGATCGTGGCCACGGGCTCCTACCCGATGCGGCCGCCGATCCCCGGGCTCGACTCGCCCCGCTGCGTCGACTCCACCGGGCTCCTCTCGCAGACCCAGGTACCACGCCGGCTGGTCGTGCTCGGCGGGGGGATCATCGGTTGTGAGTTCGCCTCCATTTTCGAACGCTTCGGCAGCGAGGTCGCGATCGTCGAGATGCTCGACACGCTGATCCCGCAGGAGGACGACGACGCCGCGAAAGAGCTCGCCAAGGCGTTCAGGCGCCGCGGCATTGCGCTCCACCTCGGCAAGCAGTGCACCGGTGTCGACGATGTGGGCACGCATCTCGTCGTCCGCTTCGGCGAGAGCGAGACGGTCGAGGCGGATCTGATGCTCGTCTCGGTCGGGCGCGCACCGCTCGTTGAGGGCCTGGGCCTAGAGGCGCTCGGGATCGAGGCCGACCGCCGTCTCGGGATACCCACCGACGACCGCATGCGCACCTCCGCGTCTCATGTGTACGCGGCCGGAGACGTCGCCGGCCGCTGGCAGCTCGCGCACACCGCATTCCGTGAAGGCGAGATAGCCGCAGAGAACGCGATGGGCCACGACGCCCGGCTGGGCGAGCCCGCCGTGCCGCGCCCCATCTACACTGACCCCGAGATCGCCGGCGTCGGCCTCACCGAGCGCCAGGCGCGCGAGCAGCACGGAGACGCCATCGCCGTTGGCATGTTCCCCTGGGTGGCGAACGCGCGTGCCGTGATGTCCGGCGAGACTGCCGGCTGGGTGAAATCGATCCACGAGACGACCTACGGCGAGCTGCTCGGCATCGTCATCGTCGGCCCGCACGCGACCGACCTGATTGAGGTGGGTGTGGTCGCCCTCGACGCGGAGTCGACGGTCGAGACCGTGGCCGACGGGATCGCGCCGCACCCGACGCTGTCCGAGGCGATCAAGGAAGCCGGTCTGGTGGCGCTCGGACGGGCCATCCACCTGCCCCCCAAGCGCCGGTAGCCTGCCGGTATGGGCTCGGCGCGCAGGGCGCTCGTCACCTCGATTGGACTCGTGCTGCTGCGCCGCCGCCTGCAGCGGCAGAGCGGGCCGGGCGCTGCGCTGGCGCTCGTCGGGCTCGAGCTCTTCGGTCCTCGCATCCTTCGGCTGCGACGGCTCGCATTGTGGGTCCTGGCACTGACGATCGTCGGCGGGCTGGTCGCGGCGGCGATCTGGTGGTGGACGCGGCACGACGCATCGTCGGTCGAGCCGCCCCCGGTGTCCGCAGCGCCGTGAGCCGCCCGGCTGCCTCGGCGCTCATCCGCGCCTCGCTCGCCGGGCTGATTCCGTATGAGCCGGGGAAGCCCGTCGAGGAGGTGCAGCGCGAGCTCGGTCTCGAGCGCGTCGTCAAGCTCGCCTCCAACGAGGGGCCGTTCGGCCCCTTCCCAGCCGCAGTGGAGGCGATGGCGCGGGTGGCCGCCGAGCTCAACCGCTATCCCGACGGCGGCTGCTACCGGTTGCGAGCGGCGCTCGCCGAGCGCCACGGAGTGCGGTTCGAGGATGTCACCGTCTGCGCGGGCGCCGACGCGGTGATCGGCTTCGTCTGCCAGGCGACGCTCGACCCCGGCGACGAGGTCGTGACCGGCTGGCCGTCGTTCGTCAGCTATGTGCTCGACCCGCTCAAGCTCGCCGCGGTTCCGGTCAAGGTCCCGCTGCGCGACGACCGATACGACCTCGACGGCCTGCTGGAGGCGATCACGCCACGCACGAAGCTCGTGTTCGTGGCGACACCCAACAATCCGACGGGGACGATGACCGGGCGCTCCGAGCTCGACGAGTACTTCGCCCGCGTGCCCGACCACGTGCTGACGGTGGTCGACCAGGCCTACCTCGAGTACATCGAAGACCCCGACTACCCTGACGCGATCGAGGAGTACGCGAAGGCAGGCCACCGTGTGCTCGTGCTGCGCACCTTCTCCAAGATCTACGGGCTGGCCGGCCTGCGCGTCGGCTACGGAGTCGGGCCCGCGGAGGTGATCGAGGCGATTGGCAAGGTGCGCCGCGTCTTCGATGTCGGCGTTGCGGCGCAGGAGGCTGCGCTCGCGAGCCTCGACGACACTGTGGAGCTCGACCGGCGCCGCAGCGTGAACCGTGTGGCCATGCGTTCGCTCGAGAAGGCGCTGCAGGCGCAAGGATTCGATCCTGCGGGCCCGGCGGTCGCGAACTTCCTCTTCGTCGAGGCCGCCGACGCCGCGACTCTCGCCGGCCGGCTCCTCCATGAGGGCGTGATCGTGCGGCCGATGGGGCCGTTCGGCGCTCCCGGCGCGCTGCGCATCACGGCCGGCACCCCGGAGGAGATCGCGTTCTTCGACGACGCGCTGCGGCGTGTGAAGCTCGCGTAAAGCCCGGCCCTCCGCGCCGGTGGGCGCCGGAGGCTCGGGTATCCTCGACAGGCGGGCGTGTGGCGCCCGTTTCCGCATGCGTACGACCATGAAGAGAGGGTTCGGCCGCGCCGCCGGCGCGAACGGCGACGGCGCCGCCGCCGTCATGCCGCCGACGCCGCAGGCGCAGGTCGCCGTGTACCGTCAGCCGCCGCCCAGCCGGCCAAGCGTGCTGTGGCGAGCGCTTGGCTGGTCGGCCTTCGTGGTGACGATGATCGTGGCCGGTCTGGGTGGAGGCGCCTATCTCTGGGCACACGAGTCCGTCGCCGCCGTCGCAGCCCGTTCGGAGACGCTGAAGAAGGCGGCCGAGGTGCTCGACGTCCCGTTGCCCGGCCAACCGGCAACGGCGCTCGTGATCGGCTACGACAGAAGAGCGTCGGACGGCAAGGATGCGCCGTCACGCTCCGACACGCTGATGCTCGTGCGCGCCGATCCGGGAGGGAAGACGATCTCGCTGCTGTCATTGCCGCGCGACCTCTCCGTCCCGATCCACTGCCCGAACCAGCAGCCGTTCACGGCGAAGATCAACTCGGCGTTCGTCTACTGCGGAGAGCAGGGCGCGCTCGAGACCGTGCGCGCGTTCACCGGGACGCCGATCAACTACCTGATCACGGTCAACTTCCGGGGCTTCCGGCAGCTCGTGGACAAGCTGGGCGGCGTGTGGATCGACGTCGACCGTCGCTACTTCAACGATCGCAGCGGCCCGACGGGCTACGCAACGATCGACCTGCAACCCGGCTACCAGCGCCTCTCCGGTCTGCGGGCGCTCGACTTCGTTCGCTACCGGCACACCGACTCCGACCTGTACCGCAACGCCCGCCAGCAGCTGTTCGTCCGCGCGATGAAGGATCAGGTCGAGTCGAGCTTCTCGTTCGTGAAGCTGCCGAAAGTGGTCAACGTGATCACATCGAATGTCGAGGTGGGGCAGGGCGGCGGCCGCGACGTGAGCCCCAAGACCGTGCTCTCCTACGCGCTGCTCGCCTACAAGCTGCCCCCGGGCCACATCATCCAGGCTCGACTGGACGGGCTCGAGGGCTCGGGCGACCTCACCACCTCCACCGAGAACGTGCAGCGCGCGGTGGCGGAGTTCACCAACCCCGACGTCGACTCGCCCAAGAAGGCGACCGCTGTCGCGCTCGGCGAGAAGGTGAAGCAGAAGGCGCCTCCCGCGACGAAGACGACCGTCACGGTGCTCAACGGGAACGGCGTCAGCGGGTCGGCCTCGAGCGCCAACTACCTGCTCTCACAGCGCGGCTACCGCATGGTGCTGCCGCCGAACGGGATCCCGGCCAATGCGCCGTCGTTCGACTTCTTCCGCACCGTCGTCTTCTTCGACCCCACGGCTGAAGGAGCGAAGCCGGCGGCGACCCGGCTGGCCGGGCTGTTCGCCTCCGCGGACGTCAAGCGGATGACTGCGCCCATCCGCGAGCTCGGCAACGGCGCCATGATCGTCGGCGTTGTCGGCCAGACGTTCCACGGCCGCCTTGCGCCGGCGCCGATCGACCGCACGCCGGAGCGTCAGGTCCCGCAGATCGTCCCCGGGATCGGCGCCTCCCTCGATCTTCTGCGCGAGGCGCAGCGGGGGACCCCCTTCCCGCTGATGGTGCCGACCGTCGTCGAGCGCTCCTCCTGGATCGACTCCGAGAAGCCGATCCGGGCATACCACTTCGATCGGGACCAAGACCATAAGACCGTCCGCCTCACCTACCGCCTGGGCGGCCGCAACGAGTACTGGGGCGTCCAGCAGGCCGACTGGGATGACGCGCCGATACTCCGCGGGCGGAGCCAGGTACGCATGATCAAGGGGCGCCGCTACGAGCTCCACTACAACGGCCCGCACCTGCACATGGTCGTGCTCCGGACGCCGAAGGGCACCTACTGGGTGGTCAACTCGTTGCTCGACCGCCTGTCCAACGAGACAATGCTGGCGATCGCAAAGGGGCTGAAGCCGATCGCCACCGTGCGGCGGTAACCCGCTCTCAGCCCCGGGCTGTGCCCGGGGCGCGCTTTTCGTCAGCTGCGAAGCACGCCCCGGCCGAAGGCCGGGGCTCTTGTGACCCGGCGTTGGCTCTACGCAGCCTTCGCAGCCGGCCCGCGGTACGTGTCGCTGCCGAAGCCCAGGATCAGACCGAAGATGAACGGAAGGACGAACAACCCGATGGCGAAGCCAACGCCGCGCCCGAAGCTCTTCGCGAGATCGAGCGAGATGATGATGGCGACGATCAGGTTGACGAAGGGGATCAAGAGCAGGATCACCCACCACCATTCCCGCCCCACGATCTTCAGCAGGACGATGATGTTGTAGATCGGGATGATCGCCTTCCAGCCTGCCTCTCCGGCCTTGACGAAAATCTGCCACCAGGCGGCGACGATCAGGACGAGGATGACGAGATAGATGATCCAGACGACGCCGCTCATGTGACCTCCAGGTCGAAGCGAGTGGGAACGCTACGTATCGTGACGCCGGCCGCAGACGGAACGCGTCGCCGCAGCGCCACCTAGGCTGACACCTTCGTGCTGTTCCCGACCGCGACCTTCGCCATCTTCTTCGTGCTCGTGCTGCCGCTGTCGTGGCTGGCGATGCCGCACGTCCACCGCTGGCGCCCGTTCATGATCGCCGCCAGCTACGTCTTCTACAGCTGGTGGGACTGGCGCTTCATCGTCCTGCTCGCGGGCTGCACGGTCTGGAACCAGTTCCTCGCCGTGCGCATCCACCGCTCGCCGTCGCCGGCCCAGAGGAAGCGGCTGCTCGTGACGGCGCTGGCCGGGAACCTGCTGGTGCTCGGCTACTTCAAGTACTACGACTTCTTCGTCTCGTCGACGCAGAACGCCGCCGCTGCCGTGGGGCTCGACCTGCCGCTGTCCGTGAAGACGATCGTGCTGCCGGTCGGCATCTCCTTCTACACGTTCATGGCGATCAGCTATGTCGTGGACACCTATCGCGGCGACTTCAAGCCCACGACCCTGGAGAAGTTCGCGGCCTATCTGTCTTTCTTCCCGCACCTCGTCGCCGGCCCCATCGTGCGACCGTCCGAGCTGATCCCGCAGATCGACTCGCCGCGCAGCCCGCGCCGCGTCGATACGAGCCGTGCCTTCTACCTGATTGCCACCGGGTTGTTCAAGAAGGTTGTGATCGCCAATTACCTCGCGTCCTCGATCGTTGACGACGTTTTCGCCGCGCCCGGCAACCACTCGTCGCTGGAGATCCTGATCGGCGTCTACGCGTACGCGGTGCAGATCTACGCGGACTTCTCCGGGTACACCGACATCGCGATCGGCATCGCGCTCCTGCTCGGGTTCACGTTCCCACAGAACTTCGACTCGCCCTACGCGGCCACGTCGCTGCAGGACTTCTGGCGGCGCTGGCACATGACCCTCTCCCGGTGGCTGCGCGACTACGTGTACATCCCGCTGGGCGGCAACCGCCGCGGCCGCATCCTTACCTTCCGCAACGTGATGCTGACGATGCTGCTCGGCGGCCTCTGGCACGGCGCCGCGTGGACGTTCGTCGTGTGGGGCGGGCTGCACGGCGTGGGCCTGGCCGCGGAGCGCTGGTGGCGCGGGCGGCCGGGATATGAAGGACCCTGGGAAACTTGGAGGCTCCGATGCCGGGCTCTGTCCTGGCGGAAGGAGATGCTCCTGCGATGTCGAGACCGAGGAAGTACCCCGATGAGTTGCGTGAGCGGGCG
>Ga0247727_10011739_pt1 | contig 15204 bp, 17 predicted proteins | sample WisWelCaveWW1625_FD_202498 | JGI IMG/M metagenome (GOLD analysis project Ga0247727, IMG submission 202498) | Biofilm microbial communities from Wishing Well Cave, Virginia, United States - WW16-25 | ecosystem: Environmental > Aquatic > Deep subsurface > Groundwater > Cave microbial mat | place... | reverse complement strand
AACATGGCGCTCATTTTGCCTTCCTTATCGCTGCTCCAAAGGGAGCTCGTGCGCTTTTTCCGGCAGCGAAACCGGATCATTGGCGCTCTCGGAACACCGTTGGTTTTCTGGGCATTGATCGGGGCCGGATTTTCATCATCCTTTCACCCTCCATCCATGCCCGAAAATATGTCGGCGGTGGAGTATCTCTTCCCCGGCATAATGACATTGATCATTTTGTTCACTTCCATTTTTTCCACCATTTCCATCATCGAGGATCGTCGCGAAGGATTTTTACAGTCAGTTCTTGTGGCGCCCATCTCGCGGGGCGCTGTGGTGCTGGGGAAACTCCTGGGAGGCACAACCATTGCCCTGCTCCAAGGGATTCTTTTCTTATTGCTGGCGCCGATTGCCGGTCTGCAATTGACTGTTTCTTCCGCAGGCGCGGCGATCGGTGTGATTGTGCTGTTGAGTTTTGCGCTCACGGGTCTGGGCTTTGTCCTTGCCTGGAGAATGGATTCCACGCAGGGATTTCATGCGATCATGAATTTGTTTCTCATGCCGATGTGGCTGCTTTCCGGCGCGTTTTTTCCTGCGTCCGGAGTTCCCGCCTGGTTGAGTTGGATGATGCAAATCAATCCTCTGACTTACGGAGTTGCGGCTTTGCGTCGAGTTCTCTACTGGTCCAGGCCGTCTGCGGTTGGGGATTTACCGTCGCTACCTTATGCATTCGGGATTACGGTCTTGTTTGGACTGGTATTTTTCGCGTTATCTCTCTGGATGGTCGGGAAACGCAAGACCGCAAATCCTTCATGACGGAAGGAACGTCCACTGCTAGCCCGTATATCTCACACCAACCAAAAATCCTCGATAGACTGTAGTGGCGGTCTATGACCGTTGCCTCCCCAACCTTGCGGCGGTCATAGACCGCCGCTACAAAAATCTTGTGAAATATGCAGGCTAGAATGGACCCCAGCCTGGATCCATCGCGCACCCGTACGATCTGGGTTATTTTGATCCTTGTTCTCATTGGAGTTCTTGGCGCTTCAGCCTGGAAATGGTTCAAGCAGGGGACCCTGTTACGGTCCTTGCCGGTGCATGGAAAATTGCCGGATTTCGAGTTCACAGAACGCGCCGGCAACACCGTGGGGAGCATGGAACTTGGCGGGAAGGTTTGGATCGCGGATTTTATCTTCACCCGATGCGCCGGGCCATGTCCGATGATGACCTGGAACATGTCGCAACTGCAGACCATGCTGCGGGATGTGGCTGATGTGCGGCTTGTCTCATTTACCGTGGACCCGGAGTTTGACACACCGCAGGTATTGACCGAATACGCATACCGATTTCAGGCCGGCAAAGATCGGTGGTTTTTTTTGACAGGGAAAACCGCTGCCATTCGGAAACTGGCGCAGGAGAATTTTAAACTGACGGCCGTGCAACATATATCCTCCGGTGAAAACGATATTCTTCACAGCACTCACTTTATTCTCGTGGATGCAAAAGGTTATATCCGGGGATACTATGATAGTGCTGATCCGGAGGTTTTTTCTCGCATTGTTGCCGATGCGCGAAAATTATTGAGGTGGCAACACACGTTGCCTGCGCTCAATGCCATCCTGAATTCCACCAGCACATTGTTGCTCCTGTCGGCTTACCGGGCGGTACGGACACGTCGGCTGCTGCTCCATCGCAACCTGATGTTCGCCGCGATCATCACCTCCGCTGCTTTTCTGGTGAGCTATCTCATTTATCATTTTGGTATTCAGTTGACGAAGCGATATGAAGGTCCCTTTCCTCCTCTTTATTTTACCATTCTCATTTCTCACACAATTCTTGCGATTACAGTGCTGCCTTTGGTTCTGATGACAACGGCCCGCGCGCTACGCGGGCAAAAGGGGGATCCGACTTTGACATCCCCGGAACTTCCCGTTCATTTTGCAAAACACCGCGCCATCGCACGTTGGACATTCCCCATCTGGCTTTACGTGTCGGTGACCGGGGTGGTTGTTTATTTGATGCTCTATTAGCCAGCAGATTTTGAATGGAAATCAAGCCGCGCTCCCTTGGGACAGGACCAACACTCCTTCTTATCTTTGTTTTGCCCCTTGACAGATCTATACTTATGATACATATTTCTATCATGAAGGTTGCAACGGTTGCAGATCTCAGGAACAGGTTCCGGCGGGTGTCCGCATGGCTCGAAAACGGAGAGGCGGTGCGCATCGTCAAACGTGGCCGTGCCTTCGCCTCTCTCACCCCACTCCCCAAAACCACGGTCCGGCCCAAGGTCGATTTCGCGCGCCAGATGAGAACGATCTGGGGGAAACGATTTTTCGATGACAATGCCATTCGCCTGATGCGTGACTATGACCGAGAAGGCGAGGAAGGATGAGCCGTTTTACGGACACATCTTTTCTGTACGCGCTTTACATCCCGCAGAGCAACTCGGTGCGAGCGACCACCTATTGCCATGGCATGAAAGAAGTTCTTGTGGTGTCATCGCTGTTGCTCTTCGAATTTCGTCAGTCCATCCGGCTGCAGGTCTTTCGCCATCGCGAGGACCCAACCCAGGGTTTCCCAAAGCAGGCGGGCGACAAGGCATTACGGGCCTTGGCGGGCAACCTGGAGGTTGGAGCTCTGGTTTTGACATCCGTCGATTGGGCGGATGTGCACGACCGGGCCGAAAGGCTTTCGGCGAATCACACCTCCACGGAAGGTCATCGAGCGCTCGATGTCCTTCATGTGGCGACAGCCCTTCATTTGGATGCGAAGGAGTTCCTGACCTTTGACGGCAGGCAAAAGAAACTGGCTCAAGCGGAGGGATTGAAAGTGCCGCTATAGGTTTGTCGGTCAGCCTGATCCTGAAGGAACGTGTTTAATCTTGTTTTCCAAATTGACGGTCAGCCCGGGCAAGCGCCTCTGAATCACGGACATCCATCCATTGATCTGTGATGACAAAGCCTGTCAGTTTCAATCCGTCGCGGGCCATGTGGCGCAGGGCATCCGGAAGTTCGTACTCGCCACGGACGGACTTCTGAAGCCGCGCTGTGTAATCAAAAATGCGCGGGGTGAAGACGTAAATGCCGGCGTTATACCATGGTTTGAAATTTCCATATTGAAGCCGTAATTTTTCAATCTCCGCCTCGCCCGGTTTCTCAACCAGTTCACACAAATTGAATTCCCTGTCGAAAACAGCCACAGCGCCCTTGCGAAGATCTTCACCCAGTTTAACAGTCAGGATGCCATCCATCGCTTTCTTCGTCCATTGATCCTGAATGGCTGAGTACGTTGTGTCTGCCACAAGGATATCACCGTAACCAAGCAGGAAGGAATCCTGTCCCGTGAACTCCCGTGCCAATTCAACAACACGCCCCGTTCCATCCTGAACAATCTGGTGCGCGTACGTAACGGCAATACCCTGGCGCGAGCCGTCGCCGAAGTGTGACCGGATCACATCTGCCTTGTAGCCCGTAACGATCAAAAACTGGCGGATGCCTGCAGCGGTCAAGCCGGAGAGAATACGCTCAAGGACCGGTGTCCCCGCCACAGGGATCATGGGTTTGGGCAAATCGGAGGTGAGACCCTTCATCCGTGCGCCTCTTCCCGCCGCCAGCAGAACGGCCTTGGTCAGTGGGGAATTCCTGCTTGTCATTGTCGATGCTCGCGGTAAAGATTCGATAACTGCTCAATGAACACAGCTTTCCTTATCCGGTTCAAGCGCTTAGTTTTATTCATGCTGCCGGTTTTGTGGCTCTTGATGGTATTTCCCCTGTCTGCGGGCGTTCTGCTCACAAAAGGCAGGCAGGCGGAAGTGGGAACTCTTGTCGAGAGTGAAACCGCGTTATCTCTCCAGTCTCAATCCGGGGCGGCGGATTTCAAGAAGGATATGCTTTTGTGGTATGCACCGGAGAAGGAAATCGACACTCTCTTCAAGGCGGCGCAGAAAGCCCAGGCTCAGGGCAACAGTCAGGTAACGATGATCTTGTACGAGTTGAGCGCTGCCAGAGAACCGGCAACACAGCCCCAGGCGCAGGCTGAATTGGAAGGACTTCGAGCTGCGGCAATTCATGCGATGACGAGTGGCGTTTCTATAAACGTGGCTGGGGCAGATGGAACCTTGAGTCCCGAGGAAAAAATCATGCGCGGTCAACAGATCATTGAAAATGGGAGGGAGATGCAGGGGAAAAAACATCTGGATGCAAAGATGGCAGCTGAAACTCAGAAAATCGCCAGTAAGAATATCGCCGAGGGAACCAAACTTCTCGAGATGGGACAAAAGGAGATGGCCGAAGCCCAGGCCCGTCAGGAGGCAGAGGCGGCCAAACAAAAGGTGGCCCAGGAAGCCATTGCCGAGGCCAAACAGATCTATGCCGCCATGGATTTCAGTGCATGGAGCCGGGAGGACAAACTGGTCAATGCCGGAATTGTGTCGGCCGGTGGCCTCATGGTGCTCGGTCTGATTTGGGTGATGACAGTAAAAGAACCCAAGGGGTGATGTGTTATGGATAAAACGGAGTCTGCGATCAAAGCACAGCGTGTCACCACGGATCTTCTGCCCAATGAACGGGAGATTTCCTACGAGAGTATCTTCGGTTTTCTGATTCGCAACAAGACCTGGATCCTCGGTTTCAGCCTCGTGATCATCCTGGCGGGAGCCGGCTGGCTGGCCTGGCAATTTCAGGAAAATAAAATGCGGGAACAGGCAGGCGCCAAATTGGCGGCGGCCCGGTCATTGGAAGCCTTGCAGGCAGTGGCAGAGAAGTATCCCGGCACGGATGCCGCGCTGTTGGCCACCATGAATGTGGCTGATCTCTATTTCCAGAAAGACCAATGGGATCAGGCAGCCGCCAGATATCAGGAGATCGTGGAACGCCATCCGGAATCTCCCTTGTTGCCATCGGCCCTGATGGGGCAGGCAACCATCCTGGAAGTAAAAGGCAGGGTTGACGAAGCTCTAAAAGTGTATCGAACGATCGCATCGATGCATGGGGGGTCGTTTCAGGCTCCACAAGCGCAATTCGCTGCAGCGCGTCTTCTCGAAACAACGGATCGCCTTCAGGAAGCACGGAAGGCGTATGAAGACCTTATCACCGATCATTCCCAATCCGCCTGGAAACACGAAGCGGAAATTCGCCTGCAAAAAGTCAATCTCCTTCTGAAAAGCAATCCGCAAAAACCTGGAAATTGAACCGGTAATCGCATGTGTGGATGGGCTTCACCGCTCCATCTTGACGAAGCGCAACTTTTGGCCTAGGCTGGTATTAGAATACATATGAGCCATATTTTGGAGAGGTGCCGTTCCCGAGGACAGGCCATGCTCGAGACACTGATGGTGGCTGCGATTCTGGTTGGTGTGATGGTGACGTTTGGCCTGGTCGCGAGCGCCTTTTTGGATTATGGCTATAGAACATTACGATTAATTGCCATGGAATACCCGTAAGTTCCTGAAGAGTTTTCGATTTCGGCAAAAACCAATGGAGTAAATATGATGAAACGACACAGCAGAAAACATGGTCAGGCGATGACAGAGTACATCATTATTGTGGCCGTCATAGCGCTGGCAGCATTAACCGTCTTCGGTCTGTTTGGCGACACCATTCGCGCCAAAATGAATGGTGTGATTGCTGCCTTTGGTGGAGAGGCCACCGGCACAACGGGTGAGCAGGTAACACCCGGTTCCTCGAAAGATGCTCTGAAAAACCTCGACCAGGATGGTGGCGGCACTCCCTAGTGCTTCCTTTCAATTTTCAGGTTGTCTGTGGGGTTTGAAAAACCCGCAGGCACAACGGAAAGGCGCATTGTGGCCGAGATGTCTTCCGCTTTTGTGGTGGCATGGTTGGGGTTTGGTTGCGGTCGGAGACAGAGTTGGATGTCCGGTTTTAGCGGCGGGCGTACGTATTTATTGTAATGCACTACTCGCTGAAAAAATGTTGTTCGCAAACCCGGGTCAGGGGCAGGCGGGTGCTTTTCAGCTCCAATGAATGCGGGCAGTCACTGGTTGAATCCGCCCTTGTCATCGTGATGTTTTCGCTGATTTTTTTCGGGATGCTTCAGGTGGTTCTCAAACTTCATGGTGAATGGGTGCAGCAGTGGGCTGCTTATGCCGGGGCGCGTTCGCGAGTGGTGGGTTTTAATGATGCCATTGTGCAAAAGGCATGGTTCATTGCCAATATCATGAACTCCGGCGAGATGCTTGCTCCCCAGACCGGATTGTCGGCGGTATCGCAGGTCGGTGTGGAAAGCACCGCCATTCCAATTTTCATTCAAACTGAAGGGACCGTTTATGAACTGGCGCCCCAGCTCAATTATGAGGCGTGGGACAATCGTGATTTGTACAGCCTGGGGCCCGCAACACCGTTTGAACAATATACGGCCCAGGGCAAACAAAATTATCAACTGACAATCGCACAGTTGATTCCCATGCTGGGTTCCTCCTTTGGTCAAACAAATCTGATGTTGCAGTCGCAGGTTACACTGGAAAACCATGCGCCCTTCTATCTGGAAATTAATTGATATGCGCAATCTTACCCCGCACGGAGCACTTCGGGGACAAACGCTGATTTATCTTCTTACGGTGATGGCCATGCTGATGATCATGGCCCTCTGGTTGTTTGATATGAATACAGGGATCACCTTGCGGATTCGGGCTCAAAACGCCGCAGACGGGTCGGCTCTGGCTGCCGCGCAATGGCAGGCGCGTTCGCTCAACGCCATTGGAGAGATCAATTTGATCAAAGCGATCAACACGTTGATGGACAATGTGCCACCGGGAACCGAGCTGCAGGATGATCTCAGCAGTTCGGATCCCTCCAACGCCTTCAAAATCATTCAGGACGCACTGGATTCGCTGCAGGCACGGATTGAATTTGTAGGGCCGATGCTGGCGATGGTTGCCGCACAGCAAAGCGCCAAGAACAACGGTATTCCGACCAATACACTCTATACGGATGCGGTCCGTGAGCACGCTGACGTGGTGGAACTGACTTACTCGGAGTTTTATTCGGCGCCACAATGGGGGGATGAGGGCTGGGCGGCGCTCTATGCCAGGATGTTACGTTACCAGGCGGACGAAGGGATTGCGGCCGCCTGTGATAATGTCCATTTTTACTACGGCGACCTTTCGGCCAGTCCGCAAGCCTGGTTGTATCTGCTTAACAGCAAGGCGTTTTACCAGGCAATTGCGTCGCGCAACTGGTGTTTTCTTGAAGACCTGTTGATGCTTCCCTATGAAGATTACAGCTACTGGGGGCCGATCACACCCTTGCCACAAAGCACCACCGGGAGTGAATACTTTGGATTGGGCCTGGAGTTTATCAGCTCTGACAATCTGGTGGGCGCCGGTGGTTTGAGCGCCTCCCAATTTGAACAATTGCGACCCTATTTTGTACAGGAATTGGAGAAGCGTAATCTGCTGCTTCACACCGACTGGCCTCAATTTGTGCCGAAGATCCAGTGGGCGGCACATTCGGACACAAGCTGGTCTGTATGGGAAAAGGCGGATTTTTACGGTACATCTCTGGTGGCGGATCCCCGTCCTCCGTATCATTATTCCGGTTGTGACGCGGTGACGGCCATTCGCATACGCAATGATCTGGCGCTCGCATCGCTGGCAGTCACCAACAGTAACTGGAGTTCATGGCTTGTCGGAAAGGAGAGTCAGACGGCAATGGAAACCAGCGTGTCCCACCTGCAGCATCTTGAGGAAAGCAGCGAATTGGATGTCCGGTCTGTGGCAGCGGCCAAGCCATTTGGCCAGCTGCCCGATATCAATGAACCGGCCTATACATTTCGAATCGCCCTGCCGATCTACGAGAATGTGCGTTTGATCCCGATTGCCTTGGCTTCCGAATCCGGAAATTCGGACTCCGAGTGGTTGACTCATCGGTTGGCGCATCTGCCGTATGACGGACCCAGCGACTCGATTGCTTATACCTTCCTCGGTCCAAACTCGTTACCGGATGATTGCTTTTACTGTCAGCAGTTAAAAACGTGGGAAAATGCCGCCTTTCGGCAGGAGGGTATTGACTGGTTAACGGCCACCGATCCGGAAACCGGCCAGAAGTTGCATGATTGTACAACTCCCACAGGAGGAGGGGGAGGGGGGCCCACCGGCTCACCCCCCATTGCCCACTAGAACCTGTTTCAAAATGCAAAAGACAAAAATCCACCGCAGCAGGCTGAGCAGTCACTGGTCCGGAGAAAGTGGCCAGGCATTGGCTGAAATGACGATTGGCCTGATTGTGCTTACGGTGTTATTTCTGGGCATTCTGCTGATTGGAGATCTTGGCCGCGCGAGGTTGGGAACCATTCTGGATTCCAGAGCTCAGGCCGGGTCTCTGGCCCTGGCGGGGATAGAGTCCGGCTCACCCACGTTTTTCGGCGCGGCGGATTCACAGGAACGGTTGAAAACCGAAATCCTGGATGCCACAGAACACTCCATCCAATACAGCCAGTACACGTCTCCCGGTTATCCCTATATGCTGGAAAATGTGGTTGCACCGGTTTACAACCCAAGCGGTGGTATCATTGATGCGTTTCATCTGACTTATGTGCAGGAAACGCGGTATGTTGCCAACATGCCATTTCTGTATAACATGCAGGTTGGGCCCAGCACGATTCCCATAAGCCAGCAAACATGCCTGACGGTGATGAAGGACTTTCCCTGAACCTTGATTAGAGGAGTTTACGTGAAGAAAATTTTTACCGGTGCTGTAGCCTGCCTGATGCTGGTTTTTTCCGGCGCAAACGAAGCCATGGGTGCAGTTGTTGTGCCGAATGATCTGGTTGTATTGGTGCCCGGTCCAACTCCGGACAGTCTGCCAATCGAAGTGCAAACCAAGGTGACAGGCCATGTGCTCCGCCTGGTTCCACAAGGGAATTTCACCATGGGGAGTGAAGATGGTGATGAAGATGAAAAGCCGGTCCATGGTGTTACCAAATCGGCTTACTATCTTGGCAAATTCCCCGTCAGCAACACCCGGTATGAAGTGTTTGCGCCCGGGCATGTTGACAAGCACGGCAAGTATGCCAAGGGAGACAATCATCCGGTTACCAATGTTGATTGGAATGATGCAGCAGCCTATATTGTCTGGGTTGGACAGCAGGAAGGGAAGGCAGGTCTTTACGCCATGCCCAGTGAAGCTGCATGGGAAAAGGCATCCCAAGGCGGACTGGCGGCCCCCCGCTATCCATGGGGAAGCACACTGAGTGATTCGGACAAGAAGTTTTATTCATCCGGATCTGCCGTGCCGGTTGATTACGGCTCCCAAAGTGGCGCAGGTTCCCCTAATGGTCTGGGCTTTTACCACATGACCGGCAATGTTTTCTGCTGGTGTTGGGATTGGTATGAGAAGGATTACTATGGATCCTCTCCTTCATCCGATCCGTATGGACCTGCGACCGGCGACCTCCGATCGTTGCGGGGAGGAACGTGGTATGTCTACGATAAATCCCTTCGTTGCGCCGACCGATGGAGTTCCCCGCCGACAACACGTTCCGATTATGTTGGCATTCGAATCGGGCGCCTGACGACGGATTTTTAACCTTTGTCCGATTCAGTTCAGGGGATTTTTCAATGAAAAATCTGGTGCTGGTGGGATTCATGGGGAGCGGCAAAACCACCATTGGAAGACTCACGGCGGTGGAGTTGGGAATGCAATTTATGGATATGGATCGCAGGATTGAGGAGCGTGAAGGAATGTCGATCCCGGACATCTTTGCCCAACGTGGAGAATCGGCATTTCGTGATATTGAAGAGGAGGTGGTAAAAGAACTCGCGGCGCGACACGATCTGGTGATCGCCACGGGAGGAGGTGTTGTGCTGCGGCCTGCCAACGTGGAAATTCTTGCTCACGGCGGCGTTGTGGTGCATTTACGGGTGGATGTGGAAACCGTGCTGGCTCGCACCCGTGGTCATACCCACCGTCCACTCTTGCAAGGCGAGGATCTGTCGACACGCGCTCGTGCCCTTTTGAAGGAACGACGACCGTTGTACGAGGCTATCCCACTTTCCGTGGAGTCTGCAGGTCGTTCATCCGAGGCAGTCGCACATGATGTGGTGGCCATCTATCGGGCACAGGAGAAGCAGGCTTCGAGCTAAAGTTCTTTCAGGAATAATTTTCAGAGCCATCCCATAAGATAAAAAAACCATAATTTTCAGGATTTCTTTAAGAGGGAAAGACATGAGGTTTTTAAAAAGTGAGTTTAAGAGTTTTCTGTGGGGAGCACACGCCGCTGGCGTGTTCTGGTCGACGGCTCGTCGGCCAGTCTCTCTCGGAGAAAATCGGCGAGCCGCGTGCGCTCCCCGTTTTCCTATGGGATGGCAGTGAATAATTTTCGTAATTGTCATGGGGCCATTTTCGGCGTTACCTTTCCCCATGGCTGGTTTTTATACAAATAACTCCTTTCCAATTGGCGGGTCTTTGGCATTGAGGTAAGCCGTTGTAAAATGGACGATCCTTTCACAGGCTCCATCCTTGGGGATTATGAAATCCAGGAGAGCATTGGTCAGGGTGGAATGGGTGTCGTTTATCGCGCCCGTCAGTTGTCGTTGGATCGTCCTGTGGCAATAAAGATACTGCCGTCCAGGCATTGTGCCGATCATGACTACGTGAACCGTTTTCTACGGGAGGCGAGGGCCGCTGCTAATCTGAATCACCCCAATATCATCCATGTTTTTGATGCGGGGGTCGCCAACGATATCTACTTTCTCGTCATGGAGCTCATGGATGGGCAAAACCTGGGGCAGATTGTCCGGGAGCGCGGTCGCTTGAGGGAGTACGAGGCCTTGCACATCATTCAGGAGGCTGCCAAAGGCCTGGCGTTTGCGCACAGCAATGACATCATCCACCGGGACGTGAAACCCGAGAACATCATGCTCACCAGCCATCGCGCAGTGAAAATCGGGGACCTTGGTTTGGCCAAATGGAAGCCGAAGGAAAGTGACCTTGCGCTTACGGCGGATGGCGCAAGTCTGGGCACGCCCTACTATATTTCTCCGGAGCAGATTCGCGGCGGGAAAGATGTCGATGCGCGAAGCGATATTTATTCCCTGGGAATGACTTTTGACCACCTCCTGAGAGGGGAGCCGGCATTTGTGGGGAGTACGCCGGCTGAGATCCTGGCCCAACATTTGTCGGATGAAATCCCGCCCATCCCATTGGCCGGTTCCGACATATCAGAACCGATCCTCGAACTGTTGGCCGGTATGACGGCCAAGAAACGGGAGGATCGCATCCAGCAGATGTCCGATGTGACCAGTGCCATCGAACAGATCCTGGGTTTTCGACACGATGGAATGCCCACCCACCGAAACCTTGGCGCCCGGGGTCTTCAGCAAACCACCCAGCACCCGGACTTTTTATCGAAACTTTGGAAAATAGGTGTGCGCGCTGTCATTTCCGCGTCTGCGGCAGTGGTTGGATTGATACTGGCTCTCGGAATTATAACCGTATGGAACCATTACCACCCCAAGGTGCAGCAGACACCTCCCCAGGAATTCTTGTTGCCACAAGATCTCACCCCGTTGCCTGCGAAGACGGCAGAGAGTGCGCCATCGACTCCAACCATTGAGCCGGAGGGTAAAGCGCCTCCAACGTTTTCTGAAAAGGAACGGAAGGGCGCGCCTGGTGATTCGAAGTTCAAGGAGATTCAGGGCGTTGGTTATATTCGAGCTGTTACAATCAGCTCAAGCTCAAATCCCGGCCGGCTGAGAGATGACTGGAAAAAGCGACTTTCCAGACTTGAAATTTCCAACACGGGACACGGCAAATCAAAGGCTTTGATCCGCGTTTACTTTGCAAAGGTGGAAGGCATGAAGACATTGGACGATTTCGTTCAAACTGTCGACGAATGTGAAAGCGCAATGCTTGTTTTTGGGAAATGGGGCCAGATTGAAGATGCCGAAGATGTGGGGATCGAAGCTCGTGATATACTGAAGCCATGGGGACAAAAAAATCCGCAGCTGTCGCCAGGTTTGCTGGAAAAAGCCCGGGGAAATATCAGGCTTAAAGGTAATAAGCTCAAACAGGACTGGTCTGCAGAGAATGAGAATGAAATCTCTGTCTTTACAAAAGCACTGGACGAAGAAACAGATTGGACGTGGGCCTCCCGCAGTGATGGGAAACGTTGGGCAAAGGAGGGAGCTGAAGAGTATGGTGTTGATTGTGGAAAAGAACCTCTGCGGAAGTACAGCGATGCGGAGAAGTCCCAATACACCAAGGATGCACGGCGGTTGATATGTTTTGATGTCCTGCCGAGTTTTCAGGAATCTGCCATAAAAATGAGAGCAACGGGAAATTTCATCCTACCTCACGGCTGGATCATTGAAGCAACGGAACGCTCGAAGAGCGTTGCTCTTAATAGTGTTTTTTTCGAGAATGGTCCCCATCTGATACTGAAAAAACGGTCCGGCGCAAGCCAGGGCGTCCGATAAGTTTTCCTTCTTCAGGTTTACAATCAGGATTGGTAATCCATCTCCGAAGTGGTATCTTTTTTGTCATGGAATATGTGGATGGCGAAAATCTGGGGCAGGTTGTCCGGGAAAAAGGGCGGCTGAAAGAATACGAAGCCCTGTGCATCATGTATGAGGTGACCCGAGGTCTGGCGTTTGCTCACAGCATGGGAATCATCCACCGGGATGTGAAACCCGAAAACATCATGCTTACCAGCCGGAGGACGGTGAAGATTGGCGATCTTGGTCTGGCAAAGTGGAAACCGAAGGGAGTCGATCTTGCTCTCACAGCGGATGGCGCAAGCATGGGGACTCCGTACTATGTTTCGCCGGAACAAATCCGCGGCCTGAAGGATATTGATGCGCGCGCCGACATTTACTCGCTTGGAATGACTTTCGACCATCTGCTCCGGGGTAGACCGGCTTTTTGCGATGGCACAGCCACCAAAATCATGACACGCCATTTATCCGATGAAATTCCGTCTCTTCGTCCTTTCAATCCCGATATCACATTATCAACACTTGAATTGCTGACCGCACTGACCGTTAAGGACAGGGAGAGTCGTATTCAGGAAATGTCCGGTGTCACCGATATGATTGGCCAAATGCTGAGGTATCAACAGACGGAAAGAACAGGACCTGGACGGTCCAGCGTTCGAAGAACTCGAGCAACGGCAAAGCCTCGGAATTTTTGGTCAAGATTTTGGAAAGCGGGTTGGCGCGTTTTCATTGATACAACGGCTGTCATGGTTGGATTGGCTGTGGCGGTTGGAGTCCTGATGGTCTGGCGTCAATACCAGTCCACCGAAAAACAGGAAGCTTCGCAGGTAGCCGTTCAATCGGAAGGGTCGGCTCCTTCTGTACAGAACACGGCTCCAATCCCTACAACCGGTTCCAGCGCCACAGCCCCGGCGATGCCTTCTGAGCAAAGCGAAGAAAGCGCTTTCGCGGGGGGGAGTCTGATCAAACTCCAGGGGTCTGAGTCCATGCAAGCGTTCACAATCACCGGTAAAACCGAGGGTCCAGATGGCCGTCAAAAGAATCTGATAATTGAAACAGAAACTGTGGATGCTGGGATGATTTTTCAAAAACTGCAACAAAACGGGCATCTTTCCAAACTCAATGTTTCGGCTGGATCGGACCGTCATGACAAATGGAAATTCCTGGTGCGAGTTCACTTCCAGAAAATCAAGGGCATGGAAACACCGGATGGTTTTATCGCGACCATCCGACAATGTAAAAGGGCCACACTTGAGTTGACACCCATGGCAAAAGGAGGGCGCCGAAGGTTATGGGGTTGATTGTGACAGTAAACCTCTGGCGAGCAGCGACGACCCACAAAAGATCCGGTTCAGGATCGGCAATGAAGTGGAACCCATACGTGTCAACATCCTTCCCGATCTCCAAGCGCACGCTGAAGCGATGCGGGCTGGCGGCAGTTTTCTCCCGCACCATGGCTGGATCATCCAGATGGTGGGAAATCCGGGCGATATCAGCTTCAGGTCAGTCATACGTGAAAACGGGCCCCGCGTGATCCTGGAAAAGTATAGCGTGATATGGGTAAGAAATCGAATTGGTAATCGGCGTAAAAAAGTGGTAGGCTGACAATCACGGCGGTCAACCTGCTGTTGGAGGTTTTTACAATGAAAGATCGAATTTTCGACTGGCGCACTGTGTTTCGTCGCCTGGCATCCGGCGCGCTTCCATTCCTCCTGGCCGTTTTTCTTTATGAAAGATGGTTTGGCGAATGGTCTTTGGGTGTGATGATGGTGATGCTGGCAGCACTGTTGCCGTTCGTAGCGATTGGCTGGCTTGGTTATCAGCATTGGAAACACCGCGAAAACAAGGCGAATCATGGGTGATGATCTGATAGGCGCCGTTTTGGGCGATTACGAGGTCGAACAGCATATTGCTCGAGGCGGCATGGGGGAGGTGTATCGCGGCCGGCAGGTCTCGCTGGACCGTTCTGTGGCAATCAAAGTGCTGCCCCTGGAGCTCTGTGCTGACCACGACTACATCGATCGCTTTTTGCGCGAAGCAAGGGCTGCAGCCCACCTCAATCATCCCAATATTATCCAGATTTTTGATGCGGGAGTTTCCGACAACATCTATTTTTTTGTAATGGAGCTGGTTGAGGGTAAAAACCTGGGCCAGATCCTGCGGGAACAGGGGCGGATCAAGGAACATGAGGCATTGTACATGATCCAGCAGGTCGCTGAAGGATTGGCTTTTGCGCACAAGATGGGTGTCATTCATCGTGATGTAAAGCCCGAGAACATCATGGTCACCAACCACGGCGCGGTCAAAATTGGTGATCTCGGCCTGGCCAGGTGGAAGCCCAATGAATTTGAAGTCAATATGTCCTCCTCCGGCATCACCATGGGAACACCCAATTATATTTCACCAGAGCAGATTTATGGACTGAAGGATATTGATGCGAGAGCTGATGTCTATTCCCTCGGGATGACCTTGTATCATCTACTTGCAGGCAGGCCTGCCTTCGCCGGTGCTACGCCCTCGAAGATCATGGCACAGCATTTGTCAGATCCCATTCCTCCACTCAAGAATTCTCTTTCTGATGTCTCTCAGGACACCACTGATCTGGTGGATGCCATGACGGCGAAAGAGCGCGGGGATCGTATCCAGGACATGGCAGAGGTGGCTGAAATAATCGCACAAATGCTTGGTTATGAGCGTACGGTCACGCCGCGACGAGGATTGCCTGGCACCGCACAAGCGGAGTCAGGTAAAAAGTCCAGAAACTCACGGCG
>Ga0247727_10011738_pt1 | contig 15205 bp, 11 predicted proteins | sample WisWelCaveWW1625_FD_202498 | JGI IMG/M metagenome (GOLD analysis project Ga0247727, IMG submission 202498) | Biofilm microbial communities from Wishing Well Cave, Virginia, United States - WW16-25 | ecosystem: Environmental > Aquatic > Deep subsurface > Groundwater > Cave microbial mat | place... | reverse complement strand
CGCCGAGGCCGATGTTCGGCACCAGGCCCGCGAAGGAGGCGGTGGCCAGCACATGCCCGCCTTCTCCTTGCTCGACGAGGCGCGGCACGAAGGTCTCGACGCCGTGGATCACGCCCCAGAGATCGACGTCGATCACCCAGCGCCAGTCCTCGTGCGTCATGCCGGTGACGGGGCCGGCCACCGCGACGCCGGCATTGTTGAACACGATGTCAGCGCGCCCGTAATGCTTCCAGGTGGCGTCAGCCAGCGCCTCGACCGCCTGGCGGTCCGTCACGTCCGTCTGGACACCGATCGCGTCGGCGCCCGCAGCGCGCAGCTTCGCCGCGGCTGCCTCGAGCGCCTTCGCCTCGACGTCGGCGAGCACGAGCTTCGCGCCCTCACGCGCCAGAGCCTCGGCGCTGGCAAGGCCGATGCCGCTTGCGCCGCCCGTGATCACCGCCACCTTGTCGCGCAGATCTTTCATGTCGCCTCCGGATGCGGCGCAGGATACCCTCGGCCCGTGCCGCCGAGCGATCTCGAGCGAATCTCGGGCTGGGAGCAGCACCGCGAAGAGCAGCGCCGGGCGTGGCTCCGGCTCTCCTACGCAGAGCGCCTGCGCTGGCTCGAGAGCGCGAAGCGCTTCGCGAAGGCGGCCCTCGAAGCAGCTCGCAAGAGGAAGCAAGGGGATGCCCGAGTCCGCTGAGGCCACCTATCAGCTCGTGAGAGGCGCCGGCCTCGCGTTTGCGCTTCTCGCCGTGCTGGCCTTCGAACGCTGGCGGCCCCACGCGCGGCTGCGGCCAGACTGGACGGCCAACCTCGGCCTCTGGGGCATCGACGCGCTCGTCATGTCCGCGCTCTGCGGGGCCTGCGGCTGGACTCTCGCCGCCTGGGCCGAAGGCCGCGGGATCGGGCTGTTCGGCTGGGCGGGCGCGCGCGGCCCGATCGCAGTCTGGCTCGGCGTACTCGCGCTCGATGCCGTCTCCTATGCGTGGCACCGCGCCAACCACCGCGTGCCGTTGCTCTGGCGCTTTCATCAGGTGCACCACGCAGACGCGAGCTTCCACGTCACGACGGCGCTGCGCTTCCACCCGGGCGAGCTGCTCCTCGCGCTGCCGCTGCGGCTCGCCGTCATTCTGCTGCTCGGCGTTCCGCGCGCCGGCGTGCTCGTCTTCGAGCTGGTGTTCGGCGTGGCCAACCTCGTCGAGCACGGGAACGTCGAGCTTCCGCGACGCGTCGAGTTGCTGCTCCGGCGCGTGCTGATCACGCCTGCACTCCATCGCGGCCACCACGTCTCGGATTGGATCGAGCTGAACACGAACTTCGGCACCGTGCTGTCGCTCTGGGATCGGCTGGCCGGAACCTTCCGCGACAGCGAACCGGGGCGCCGCGTCGCGACCGGATTGCCGGACTGGAGCAAGCCAGCGCCGCCGACGCTGCCGGAGTCGTTGCTGTTGCCGTTTCGCAAGACGGCCTAACGCGTCTCCGGCACGCCCTTCTCCCGCCATTCGGCGGCGGCCGCCCGCACCCAGGCGAGATCGTCGCTCGCGGCGCGAGCGCGCACCTGCGCGAGATCGAGGCCGTAGGCGCGCCCTGCGTTCTCGCCGAGGATCTTCGCCTTGGTGCGCAGCGTCAGCTCCGGATAGCCGAAGCGCTCGCGCATCTCTTCGGGGATCTGGAAGGCCCGGAACGCGTCGATCGCAGGCTGGGAGGGCCCGTACCAGATCGCGTCGGTGCCCCACAGCACGCGATCCTCGCCGACGGCGAGCAAGAGCTTGCCGAGCACGTGCGCGGCCTGTTCGGGCCGGCGGATCAGGCAGAACCAGGTGGAGCCCAGCTCGGCGTACACGTTCGCACCCGGTGCGATGCCTGCTTTGCTCAGCGATGCGACGAGGCGATTGGTGCCTTCGCCAGAGGTCGCCTCCGTGTACGGACCTTCGGCCGGCGTGCCGGGCAGCGGAACCTCGTAGCCCGAGTGATAGATCAGGAAGTCGAGGTCGGGAAACGCCGCGGCGGCGGGGCCGACGTCGCGCGGCGAGCCGGTCGGCACCAGGTTGCTGATGCCCTTGTGCACGCACACACGACGCACGCCGCTCGCGCGCACGCGCTCGAGGAAGGGCAGGCCGGTTTCCTCGTCGTCCAGAAACCAGCCGGTCGCGTTGCGCGCGCCCTCGGATCCCATCTGCCCGAGTGTGTAGACCTTCCAGCCCACCGGGCGCAGCCGCTCGCTCTTCTCGGCGAGCGCTTCGATCTCGCCCGCTACGTCGGGGTGTACGATCGCGTGATTCAGCAGCCGGCCGCTGCCGCCGAGGCGATCGATCAGCTCGCGCGTGCCGGCCAGCTCACGGTCGTGGAGCATGCGCTCCGGCCCGAGGCCGGGCGCGGAGGTGAGGACGGCCAGCGCCGTCTCGCTTTCGACGAAGACGCAGCGCAGGTACTGCTCGAGGTCGTAGGCCGCGAGGCCGTCCATGCCGCGCCACCAGCCCGGCCCCACGGCCTCGTAGAGCGCGCGGATGTTGGCATGCCACGGGCGGCACTCCGGGCGGTCGGCCACGAAGTGCGTCTGCACGTCGATGACGGTTTCGTCCCCGCCGAGCGCGGCCGCGGCGGCTCCCTCGTCGAGCGCGGCCTCGCGCGGCACGCGGTAGAACTCAGAGCCCGCCTCAGCGTTCAGCGCGAGCAGACCGGCCGCTGTACCGCGCCGGCTCGCGCTCCACGCACCGAGCGAGCTACCCGTGCGGCGCGCTGCGTCCGGCGCGTGCGCGGCGAGGCGGTCGAGAGTGCGCTCCTCACGCGCGCTGCGCAGCGGCGGCGCGAACTCGTCACTCGAGCGCTGCTCGAGGAAGGCCGGCAGGGGCGGGCGGCGCTTCGCCATCCCACCACTCTACAGCCCGTGGTACCGTGCTGCGCTTGCGTGCCGTCGTCGCGAGGGAGTACGGACCGCCCGAGACGCTGCGCGTCGAGCAGCTGCCCGCCCTTTCACCAGGGCCGGGGACCGTGCGAGTCCGCGTGCACGCGGCGGCCGTGAACTTCCCCGATCTGTTGCTGCTCGCGAACCGCTATCAGATCTCGGCGCCGCTCCCGTTCACGCCCGGCAGCGAGCTTGCGGGCGTGGTGATCGAGTGTGGGCCGGGCGTCAGCGGCCTCGCATCCGGCGACCGTGTCTACGGCGCGCTGCTCGTCGGCGCCTTCGCCGAGGAAGCCGTGCTGCCAGCCGCCGCACTCTCGCAGATCCCAGAGGGCGTTGGCTTCGCCGCCGCCGCGGCATTCGGCGTGGCCTACACCACGGCGTGGGGCGCGCTCGTCTCCGCGGCCGGGCTGAGTCCGGGCGAGACGCTGCTCGTGCTGGGCGCGGCGGGGGGCGTCGGCCTCGCCGGCGTCGAGCTCGGCCGGGTGCTCGGCGCACGCGTGATCGCCGTGGCGTCGAGCGAGGCGAAGCGCGCGCTCTGCCTCGAGAAGGGCGCGGCTGCGGCGGTCGACAGTTCACCCGAGGGGCTCCGCGAGCGCGTGCGCGAGGCCGCCGGGAAGGCGGGCGTGAACGTGGTGCTCGACCCGGTCGGCGGTGCCGCCAGCGAGCCGGCGCTGCGCACCTTGGCGCACGGAGGCCGCCACGTCGTGGTCGGCTTCGCGGCCGGTCGGATCCCCCGCATCCCCACCAACCTGCTCCTGCTCCGGAATGCCCGACTCGTGGGCTTCGAGCTCGACGGCTGGCGGCGCCACCAGGCCGAGGCCGTGCAGGCCGACCTCACGCTGCGGGCCTGGCTCGCCTCGGGCCGCATCGCTCCCCACGTCGGCGGCCGCTTCCCCCTCGAGGGCGTGGCCGAAGCGCTGCGGCTCGTGGCCGGGCGGCGCGTGCTCGGCAAGCTGCTGATCGAGCCCGGCCCGCCCGGATCCCTCTTCTAATCCTGCCCTCTCTCTGGCATACTCCCGCCCGTGCCGGTGTCTCACCGCACGGACACCGCACGGAGATTGGAGGATCCCCAATGCGCGTTCCCCTGCTCGCCCTTCTCCTGGTCTCTCTCGCGAGTCCGCTGCTCGCCGCCGAAGACGTGGCGCCCGGCGCCCCCACCTTCAAGGAAGGCGATGTCGTCGGCTACGACTCGGTCGACAAGCTGAAGCCCTATCTGCCGCCCGAGTTCTGGGCCAACCGGGACTTCTTCTTCTACGAAGGCATGCGGCTCGAGATCGGGCCCACGCAGCGCGACTACACGCCGGCGGCCGAGTATCAGGCGGCCACGGCGGCGAACAAGGGCAAGGCGAAGCTCGGCCCCGAGAGCAGCCTGGCCGGCTACGTCGCCGGGCGACCCTTCGACGAGAAGATCGACTGCAAGAGCGACCCGCAGGCCGGCGAGAAGATCATCTGGAACTTCGACTGGCGCTGGCAGGGCGACGGCAGCGCGGCGCACTTCTACTACTCGTACTGGGATCGCGGGGAGGAGCTGCCGCTCTACTACGAGGGCACCTCGAAGACGATCAAGCTCACCGGGCGGGTCGAGAAGGAGTACGTTGCAGACGGCAGCGAAATGTTCCGCGGCGAGAAGCGCAAGCACACCTTCGGCGTAGAGGTGGACGCGCCCTTCGACGCGCGCGGCATCATGCTGATGACGTACCGCTACAAGGAGTCGCAGAACCCCCTGGCGACCACCAAGAACGACGACACCTGGGTGTACGTGCCGTCGCTGCGGCGGGTGCGCCGCATCTCGTCGGCGCAGCGCACCGACGCCGTCTCAGGCACCGACTTCACGCTCGACGACCTGCGCAGCTTCGACGGCATCGTGCCCCAGTACAAGTGGGAGTGCCTGGCTTCCGACCTCCAGATGATCGCCCCGATGAACGCGAAGGTCGGAGGCTACCCCTATGAGAAGGACCACAACTTCGGTCCCTACGGGCTCTCCTTCGCCGACGACCGCTGGGAGCTGCGCAAGGTCTACAAGATCCGCTTCACGCCGAACAATGCGGAGCATCCGTACAGCAAGAAGGACATCTACATCGACGCGCAGACCTTCCAGCCGCTCTACTCCTTCGCCTACGACCACAAGAACGAGCTCTGGAAGATCCTCTGGCACAACCACCGCTGGAGCGGCGACGAGATCCAGGGCGCGAACCCGCAGCCCTGGTACAAGCCCTGGCCGGGCGTGGCCGAGCCGCGCGACGTGCGCGTCGTCTCGGACATCATCGTGAACGTGCAGACCGGCACGGGGAACCGCATCGAGTTCTGGGACAGCAACGGCACGCCGCTCGAGAACAAGGGCAAGGTGCGGCGCTACATCGACGTGGGGCGGCTGACCAAGGGACGTTAGAAGGCGCTAAAACCCCGGCATGAACCGTGCTCTGCGCGTCGCCCCGATCAGTGACGACGACGCGACGATTGCTCGCGCGCTCGAGAGTGCCAGCATCACCACCTTGATGATGTCGCTGGTGCATCTGACCGGCGACGCGAGCCTGCTGCGCGGCTCGATCCAGCCGCGGCGTGCGCTGATGGGCGAGGTGCACGGCGGGCTGCCCGAGGCCGAGCGGGCCGAAGTTCGCGGGCTGGCGCTGGCGGCCCTGCGCGCCTACCGCGACCGAGGTGGCTCGCTGCCGCCGCCGCCCTCGCTCGAGACGATGCGCGAGATGATGAGCTTCATGGTGGGCGAGCCCGTCCCGGACGAGTACGCGCCCATGATGCTCGAAGAGATGGAGCTCGACGGCGAGGACCAACGGGCGCTGCGCTGGGACGATGTCCCCGAAGCGCGGCGGCGGAGCTTCCACGTGCTCGTGATCGGCGCCGGCATGTCGGGGCTGCTGGCGGCGATCCGGCTCGAGCAGGCCGGGATCCCCTACACGGTGGTCGAGAAGAACCCCGCCGTCGGCGGCACCTGGTACGAGAATCGCTACCCGGGCTGCCGCGTCGACGTCGCCAACCACTTCTACTCCTACTCCTTCGAGCCCAACGAGTGGGTGGAGTTCTTCTCGCAGCGAGGCGAGCTGTTCGCGTACTTCGAGCGTGTGGCGAACGACTACGGCGTGCGTCCGAAGATCCGCTTCGAGCGCGAGGTGGTGAGCGCGACCTGGGACGAAGACAACGCGCAATGGGACGTGCTGCTCCGCACGAAGAGCGGTGAGGAGCGGCTCGCGGCGAATGCCATCGTGAGCGCGGTGGGCCAGCTGAACCGCCCGAGCCTTCCGGAGATTCCGGGGCGCGAGCGCTTCGCGGGGGCGAGCTTTCACTCGGCCGAGTGGGACGAGACGCAGGATCTCTCCGGCAAGCGCGTCGCCGTCGTCGGCTCGGGCGCGAGCGCCTTCCAGCTCGTGCCCGAGGTGGCGAAGCAGGCGGCCCGGCTCAGCGTCTTCCAGCGCTCGCCCGCCTGGATGACGCCGAACCCGATCTACCACGCAAAGGTGAGTGAGGGGAAGAAGTGGCTGATCCGCCACGTGCCTGCTTATGCGCGCTGGTACCGCTTCCTGCTGTTCTGGCCCGGCTCGGATGGCCTCTTGCCCTCGTTGGTGATCGACCCGAGCTGGCCACATCCCGAGCGCTCGGTCAATGCGCTCAACGAGGAGCAGCGCGTGATGTTCACCGCGTACCTCGCCTCGCAGGTCGGCGACCGGCCGGACCTGCTCGCGAAGGTGACGCCGAGCTACCCGCCCTTCGGCAAGCGTATGCTGCAAGACAACGGCAGCTGGCTCGGCGCGCTGAAGCGCGACAACGTGGAGCTGATCACGTGCGGGATCCGCGAGATCACCCGTGACGGGTTGATGGACAACGAGGGTGTCCACCACCCCGCCGATGCGATCGTCTTCGCCACCGGCTTTCACACCGACAAGTTTCTGTGGCCGATGCAGATCGCCGGCCGCGGCGGGGTGAAGCTGGCCGAGCGCTGGGGCGAGGAGCCGCGCGCCTATCTCGGCATCACGTTGCCCGACTTCCCCAATCTATTCTGCCTCTACGGCCCGTCCACGAACCTGGCGCACGCGGGCAGCATCATCTTCCACTCCGAGTGCCAGGTGCGTTACACGATGGGCTGCTTGAAGCAGCTGCTCGAGAGCGGCAAGCGCGTGCTGGACTGCCGCCACGAGGCGCACGACGCCTTCAACGCGAAGCTCGACGCGAGGCTCGCGCAGATGGTCTGGTCGCACCCCGGCATGACCAGCTGGTACAAGAACAGCAAGGGTCGCGTGATCGCCACCTCGCCCTGGCGTCTGGTGGACTATTGGGGCTGGACGCGGGACGCCAGCCCTGCGGACTATCGACTGGGCTGAGCGGAACGAGTGGGCACACCGACCGTGGGGCGTGCCCGCCGCGTGTCGAGCACGATGCCTTCGCGCAGGCCCCAGTCGCAGAGCGTGAAGCCCTCGGCGCGCAGCAGCGAGAGCGCCGTTGCCAGGATCTCGATGCCCGCGGGCAGCAGCTGGGCCCGTCGCGGCGTGACTCCGGCCAGACGCTCGCATTCCGCCGGGGTGAGGCTCGCGAGCTCGCGACCGAGTGCCGCCAGCTCGGGCCGCTCCACGAACAGGCCGCGCGTGCCGACGTGTGCGCCGCCGCGGCGCGCGGCCAGGATGCGGGCCACGGCGCGTACGCTGCCGCCGACGCCCACCCAGCGCGTGGCGCCGAACTTGCCGATGGCATCCAGCTGGGGCTCGAGCAGCTCGCGCACACGCAGCCGGAGCTGCCGCAGGGCTTCGGCGTCGAGCACGCCCTCGCGCGCCAGCTGGCTGTGCAGCCGGGCCACACCCGCTGGCAGCGTGCGTACCAGCCGCACCCCATCGCCGCTGCCCACCACGACGGAGAGATTCCCGCCGCCGAGATCGAGGCCGAGCGTCGCGGCGCCGCCGAGCTCGACGCGCCCGCGCATGGCCTGGAACACCAGGCGCGCCTCCTCTGCCGCGGACAGCACCTGCACCGGTGCTCCGAGCGCCGTGCCGACCGCATCGGCCACGCCGCGCGCGTTCTTGGCCTCGCGCAGCGCCGCGGTCGCGACGGCGACGATCTCCTCGGGGCGGGCTTCGTCGGCCAGCTCGCGCAGGGCCCCGGCCGCGCGCACCAGCTCTTCCACGCGTTCCGCCGGGATCTCCTGGTGCGCCAGGCTGCCGCCCCTGCGCCACGCCACGCGCTCTCGTTGCAGGCGCTGGATCTCGCTCGTCGCGCTGGCCTCGGCCACCAGCAGGTGCAGCGCGGTGCTGCCGAGCTCGAACACGGCGATGCGCGCCGGCGCACCCCGGCTGCGCCGCCGCGCGAGCCGATGCAGACGCAGGCGCGTGAGCCGCGGCAGGGTCTGCGCCAGCTCGCGCCGCGGCGAGAAGTAGGAGGCGCGCGGTGGCTCGCCCTCGATCAGCCAGCTCGCCCCGGGCTCGCTGCGCTCGGCCAGCTCGGGGCTCGCCGCGCCGCCGAGCAGGCCTGCCAGCAACGAAAGCAGCTGCGCCCGGTCGACGCACACCAGCGTCGGCGCGTCGAGCGACCGCAAGAGGCGCAGCGCGGCCTGCACCGGCGCGCCGTCCTCGAAGCGATCATCCACATGAATCGGCAGCTCGCGCTCCGCAGCGAGGGGCGCGAGCGTGTCGCGACAGCGCTGGGCCGGCGCCGAGATCAGCCGCTCGATGCCCCGGCCGCGCAGGAAGTCGACCAGCCCCGCGGCTTCGGCGCGTCCCTGCTCCGAGAGCGGGCGCGAGCCCCCCGCACCCTGCCAGCTGGCGACGTCGACGCCGCTTGCGCCGTGCACGAGGTGGACGCGCACGGCTCAGCCGGGCCTTCGGGCCAGCTCCCGAAAGCGGGCGTGGGTCGAGAAGCCGCCCGTCTCGGGCGTGCGCCGCCAGCGGCCGTCGGCTTCGAGCTCCCAGGCCTGCGCGTCGGGAGCGAAGTTCAGCGACAGCATTTCGTCGAGATGCGCGCGCAGCGATGGATCCTCGACCGGAGCCAGCACCTCGACGCGCCGATCGAGGTTGCGTGTCATCAGGTCGGCCGAGCCGATGAAGTAGCGCCGTCCACGCGCCGCACTGCCGAAGCGGAAGATGCGCGAATGCTCGAGGAAGCGGCCCACCACGCTGCGCACGCGGACGTGCTCGGAGAGCCCTGGCACGCCCGGCCTGAGGCAGCAGATGCTGCGTACCAGCAGGTCGATCTTCACGCGCGCCTGGCCGGCCTGGTACAAGGCGTCGATCATCTCGGGGTCGGAGAGGCCGTTCACCTTGATCACGATCTCGCCGTCGCCCGCCGCGGCCTCCTCGCGAATCTTCTCGACCAGACCGGCGCGCAGCGCGCTCGGCGCCACCAGCAGCTTGCGGTAGACGCCGCTCACACCGCAGCCCGTCAGGTGATTGAACAGCTCGCCGACGTCGGCGCCGATCTCGGCGTTGGCCGTGAACAGGCCCAGGTCCTCGTAGACGCGCGCCGTCTCAGGGTTGTAGTTGCCGGTGCCGATGTGGCAGTAGCGGCGGATGCCGCTCTGCTCGCGGCGCACCACCAGCACCACCTTGCCGTGCGTCTTGAGACCCACGAGGCCGTACACGACGTTGCCGCCGGCCGACTCGAGCGAGCGCGCCCACTCGATGTTGGCCTCCTCGTCGAAGCGGGCTTTGATCTCCACCAGCGTCACCACTTCTTTGCCGTCCTGCGCCGCCTGGATCAGCGCGCGCAGCACGCGGTTCTCGCGCACGGCGGTGCGATACAGCGTGTGCTTGATGGCAAGCACGTCCGGGTCGCGCGCAGCCTGTTCGAGAAAGGCTTCGACCGAGCTGCCGAAGGAGTCGTAGGGGTGATGGACCATCACGTCGCCCGAGCGCAGCATTGCGAACAGGTCGCCACCCGACGCGCGCTCGAGGCGCGGCTGCGTAACGGGCTGCCAGGGAGCGTCCTTCAGGTCTGGTCGCTCGGTCGCGTAGAGCTGCCAGAGTGCACCGAGCGCCAGGGGGCCGCGCTGCAGGTAGACGTCGCTCTCCGCGAGGTCTAGGCCCTCGCTGAGCAGCTGGATCACCTCGGGTGCCGCCGTCGCCTCGAGCTCGAGCCGGGCGGCGTCGTTGACGCGCAACCGGCGGTGCAGCCCCGACTCGATCGCGACGAGCAGGTCGTCCGCCTCGCCTTCGTCCACCAGCAGGTCTGCGTCGCGCGTCACGCGGAAGGCCCAGCACCCGACGACCGTGGTGCCCGGGAAGAGCAGGTCGAGGTGCGCCGCGATCAGCGCCTCGAGCGGCAGCAGCCGGCCGTCGCCGAGATCGGCGAAGCGCGGGAACACGGGCGGCACCTTCACGCGCGCGAAGTGGCGTTCGCCCGCTGCATCGTCCACCAGCACGGCCAGGTTCAGCGTGAGATTCGAGATCCACGGGAAGGGATGCGCGGGATCCACCGCGAGCGGCGTCAGCGCTGGGTGGATGCGCGTCTCGTACTCGCGGCGCAGGCGCGCGCGGTCGCGCGCGTCCAGCGCGTCCCACTCGACGAAGCGGATGCCCTGTTCGGCGAGAAGCGGCTGCAGCTCCTTGGCGAAGACGCGGTCCATGCGGCGCAGCAGCTCCTCGACGGGGCGCCGGATCTCCTGCAGCTGCTCGAGCGGGCTGCGCCCGTCCGGCGAGGCCGCGAGCACGCCCGCGTCCACCTGCGCCTTCAGGCCGGCGACACGCACCTGGAAGAACTCGTCGAGGTTGCGCGCGCAGATCGCCAGGAACTTGACGCGCTCGAGCAGCGGCAGCTCGGAGCTCTCGGCCAGCGCGAGCACGCGTGCGTCGAAGGCGAGCCAGGAAAGCTCGCGGTTGAGGAAGCGGTCCGGAGAGACATCCTGGGTGCGCAGGGCGGGAGTCGACACGAGGCTCTTTTCGGCTGGGGGCCAGGAGAATCTAACCTGCGCCCGACTCTCGGGATATGCTGCTCCGATGACGTCGCGCCCCAGCTCAGCGCTCCGCTTCGGCATGCTCGGCGCCGCGCGCATTGCGCCGGCGGCGCTGGTGCGTCCGGCGCGCGAGGTGGCCGGCGCCCTGCTGCGTGCGGTCGCGGCGCGCGACGGCGAACGGGCGCGCGCCTTCGCAGCGAAGCATGGCATCCCCGTCGTCCACACCAGCTACGAGGCGCTGCTCGCCGACCCCGAGCTCGACGCGGTCTACAACCCGCTGCCGAACGGTCTACACGGGGTGTGGACGATGCGCGCTCTGCGTGCGGGCAAGCACGTGCTGTGCGAGAAGCCCTTCACGGCGAACGCCGAGGAGGCGCACGCGGTGGCCGCGGTCGCGAAGCAGACCGGGCGCTTCGTGATGGAGGCGTTCCACTGGCGTTATCACCCGCTCGCGGCGCGCATGCTCGAGATCCTCGCGAGCGGTGAGATCGGCGAGCTGCGCCACGTCGAGGCGCACCTGTGTGCGCCGCTCCTGAACACGAAGGACATCCGCTATCGCGAGGACCTCGCGGGCGGCGCCGCCATGGACATGGGCTGCTACGTGCTGCACTTCGTGCGCACGCTGGGTGGCGCCGAGCCGCGCGTGACGGCGGCGAAGCCGAAGCTGCTCGCGCCGGGCGTCGACCGTGCCATGGACATCGCGCTCGCCTTCCCGAGCGGCGCCACCGGTCGCGCGGTCTGCTCGATGCTCTCGTGGCGCGTAATCGACGCTTCGGGCCGGATCGAGGGGACGCGCGGGCGCATGCGCATCCTCAATCCCTGGGCGCCACACCTGTTGCATCGCCTGCGTGTCGAGACGCCGGCCGGCTCGCGCAGCGAGCGGGTGCCGGGCCGCGCCACCTACACGCACCAGCTCGAGGCCTTCGTGCGCGCGGTACGCGAAGGCGCGCCGGTGCCGACGGGCGCCGACGACGCGATCGCGAACATGACGCTGATCGATGCCGCCTACCGCGCTGCCGGCCTCGAGCCGCGCGCGCCGAGCCCAGCTTGAGCCAGAGTCGAGCCCACCACGGCGGCTAGGAGCCTGACTCAAGATGGGCGGTTGAGCACGGGCGTCGAGGCGCGCCGCCAACAAGGCGTCGCGACTGAGCCGTAGCTGAAGCTACGGCGCAAGGAGCGCAACGCAGTTGGCGGCGATGCATCGGCGTCCGGGCGACCCGAGCCATCTTGGGTCCGGCTCCTAGCAGCAGCGCCGTGCCGATCGCCTCCGCCGCGAGCCGCCGCGAGAGACTCACGTGCCGCCGGCGCTCTGGTAGCTCGCTTCGGAGAAGTCGCGCGGCAGCGTCTCGGTCAGGAAGCTCGCCTGCGATGCGCGCTCGGCGGGATCCGGTGCAAACCGGCTCTCGAAGAAGGCGAGTGCGGCGAGGCGCGTGATCATCAATTGCCGGCCAGCGGCGAGCACTTCGTCCGCCGCTCCGTTTGCGCAGGGCAAGGGCGCGGTGGCATCGAGCACGATGCCATCTTCTGGGCCACCGAGGCCGGCGAACGGATTCTCGACGCCGCGCGCTTCGAGGTTTCCGACCAGCGCGCGGCAGCCGATCGAGTCCGGGTTGCCGAGCAAGCGCAGCGGGAACATGTCCGCGAAGCCGGCGAAGCCCGCGTGGCTCGCGTTCGCGATCGTGAGCAACCCGCCGGTGGCGACCTTCTGCGGGATCGGGCGGGCATTCGTCTCATAGTCGATCATCGCGTCGGCGGTCCCCGCGACCATCAGGAAGGGCACGTCGGCGCTCGCGAAGAAGCGCTCGTCGAAGATCGCGGCGGGCCCCGCGACCGAGAGCGCGGCGCGGATGCGTGCGTCGCGCAGCCGCGGGTGGAAGGTCACCAGCGTGGTAGTGAGGCCGCCGAGCGAGAGGCCCAGCGCGCCGATGCGCTCGCCATCGATCGAGCCCGCAAAGGGGCGCTCGCTCTCGCCCCAGCCGAGAATCTGGTCGATCACGAAGCGGACGTCGCCAGGCTGATTCACCGCGTCGGCCACGTTCGGTCCCCCCGGCGCGCGGCGATTCGTGAGCGGATAGTCCATCGAGACGATCACGTAGCCGTGGCTCGCGAGCAGCTCTGCCAGCGGCACGTTCTCACTGCGCATGGACATGAAGCCGTGGCTGTAGACGAGCAGGGGATGGGGCCCGGGCTCATCCTTCGGGTACCAGAGCGTGGCCTCGAGCGTGCGCTCGGGTGCGCCGGCGAAGTCACCGTTCGCGTCGGTCGGGCGCGCGCGGTCCACGAAGCGGTGGTCCGCGGTTCCCACGGGTAGCGGGCCCGGGGCGAGCCTTTGCCTGCTTTCGCTGCCCGGCGGCGGCGGCGTGGGGTCGTTCGCGAGGAATGCGGCCCCGAGCACCACGGCGAGTACGAGCACGAGCCCGATGACGATGCGAGCGAGCTTCATGCGGGGTCCCCCTCGGCGGCGGCGAAGAGCGGGTACGATAGCCGCCCGTCGAGGAGGCACACGCAGATGGAGAAGCTCGCGGGGCGCGTCGCGGTGATCACTGGCGGCGCCAGTGGCATCGGGCTCGGGATCGCGCAGGCCGGCGCCGCCGCGGGCATGAAGCTCGCGCTGCTCGACGTCGAAAGGGCCTCGCTCGACGAAGCGCGGCGCGGGCTCGAAGAGCAGGGCGCCGAGGTGATCGCCGTGTGCGCCGACGTCTCCGACCCCGCCTCGCTGGCGGCCGCGGCCGAGCAGGTGCTGAGCGGGTTCGGCCGCATCGACGTGGCCTGCAACAACGCCGGCGTGCTCACGCAGGGAGCGCTGGCCGACAGCAGCGTGCGAGACTGGGAGTGGCTGGTGGGGGTGAATCTGCTCGGAGTGGTGCACGGCGTGCGTGTCTTCGTGCAGCACATTCGCGCGCACGGCGAGGGCGGGCACGTGGTGAACACGGCCTCGATCGCCGGCCTGTCGGCGCTGCCCGGTCTCGGGATCTACACGGCGACGAAGCACGCCGTGGTCGCACTCTCCGAGGTGCTGCGCGAAGAGCTCGCGCCGGAAGGCATCGGCGTCTCGGTGCTGTGCCCGGGCGGTGTGCGTACGCGCATCCACGAGGCGGGCCGCAACCGGCCGGCCGTGCTGGGCGGCCCGGACGCGAGCGCGTCACCCGCCGCGACGAGCGCCGCGATCGTCGAGGGCGGCATGGATCCGCGCGCAGTGGGGGAACGCGTGTTGCGTGCGGTCCGCGCGAACGAGCTCTACGTGCTCACGCACCCGGAGTTCCGGGCGGCCTTCGCGGCGCGCGCGCAGGCGATCCTCGCCGCCTACGACCGCGCCGCTAGCGCGGAGCCCGCCTAGACCGTGGAGCCGCTGCTCGAGCTACGCGGCAAGAGCGCGCTCGTGGCCGGCGCGGGCCAGGGCATGGGCCGCGCCACCGCGCTGCTGCTGGCGCGGCTGGGCGCGCGGCTCGCGCTGCTCGACGAGCTGGCCGAGCGCGCAGAGGCCGTCGTGAGCGAGGCGCGCGCGCTCGGCGCGGTGGCCGAGGCGCTGGTGGCAGACGTCACGGACGCGCCCCAGGCCGAGCGCGCGGTCTCGGACGCCGTGCGCAGCGCGGGCGGCCTCGACCTGCTCGTGAACATCGTCGGTGGCGCCAGTTGGGCGCCGCTGCTCGACATCGACGACGCCACCTGGCAGCGCGACCAGCGCAAGAACCTCACCCACCACCTCTGGCTGGGGCGCGCCGCAGCCAGGCAGATGATCGCGGGCGGGCGCGGCGGCTCGATCGTGGTCGTGGCTTCGGTGAGCGGCATGTTCTCCGCTGCCGGCCACGGCGCCTACGGCGCGGCCAAGGCCGGCCTGCTCGCGCTGGTGAAGACCATGGCCGAGGAGTGGTGGCCGCATGGCATCCGCGTGAATGCGGTGGTGCCCGGGGCGGTGCGCACGCCCCGCATCGAGGCGGCCTGGGCGAGTGGCGCCATCCGCCGCCCGGCGGCCGACATCGTGGAACGCATGGCGCTGCCCGAGGATGTAGCGGGCGCGATCGCGTTCCTGTCCTCGGAGCTCGCGCGCCGCATCACGGGCCAGGCGCTCGTGATCGACGGCGGCGTGACGACGCGCTTTCCTTTCCAGTTCGAGTAGACGTGGAGAACGCATGAAGCTCGACCGCCGTGCCGAAGCTCCCGGCATCGACCGAAGGGCGTTCGAGTAGACGTGGAGAACGCATGAAGCTCGACCTGCTCTACGAAGTGGACTCCCCGAAGCCCTGGAACGGCCCGCATCCCTACGGGCAGCGCGAGCGCGAGCAGCGCGCCTACCGCGAGGCGATCGAGCAAATCAAGCTTGGCGATCGTCTCGGATTTCACACGATCTGGGGGGTCGAGCACCACTTCCGCGAGGGCCGCTCGCACTGCCCGGCGCCCGAGGTGCTGCTCGGCGCGCTCAGTCAGGTGACCGA
>Ga0247727_10011737_pt1 | contig 15209 bp, 12 predicted proteins | sample WisWelCaveWW1625_FD_202498 | JGI IMG/M metagenome (GOLD analysis project Ga0247727, IMG submission 202498) | Biofilm microbial communities from Wishing Well Cave, Virginia, United States - WW16-25 | ecosystem: Environmental > Aquatic > Deep subsurface > Groundwater > Cave microbial mat | place... | reverse complement strand
ACTGAAAGGGTGTATGTCTGCGGGAACCCGGAGTGCGGCTGGAAGGCCGACCGCCAGTTCAACGCGGGCGTGAACATCCTTCGAACCGCCCTGACCGAAAGGCCGGGGCTTGGAGGTGGACGGTTCGACCTCGACGCCCTCTCCCATGATGTGATGAACCCCCTCTACGCGCCCGCTCCGCTGGCCGCACGGGGCGAGCGGAAGGAGAGGGAGTCCCGAACGTCGGCGTTTGCGGTAGTGCCCACAAAGGCATCCACCGCGACGGGACACTAGCGTCCACCAACCGACCATGGGACAGAACCGGGGGTGCGCGCGCGGTGATGGCGAGCGGCCATCGAAGCGGTCAGGGGCACGCGATTCGAGTGCGCCTGACGGGAGACTTCTTGACGGCGCGCGCGATTGGACATAAGGAGCGCCGTGACCCACCCAACCTCTGCGGCGGACGCCGCCCCCGGGGCCGAGGCCGCCGAAGGGCCGCTCTACCGCCGCTCGCACCCCTTCCGGGCATTCGTAATCATGACGCTCCCGTTCCTCGCGCTCCCGGTCGTCGTGTTCATCCCGTTCGTGGGGTGGGTCGTCCTTTTCGTCCTCCTCCCGATCGAGTTCGGGCGCATCGGCGGGCGGCGCCTCGCGCGGTCGGACGCCCTATGGGTCGCGGTGCCTGTGGCGGCCGCGGTTTCCACCTACGAGCTCTCCCTCGTGCTCACCGTGCTCGGGTCGATTCCAGGAAGTGTCGTCCAGCTCGACGCGCTCGGTCTCCTGCTCGTTGCGGTAATCTACGGCGTGAACATTTTCTTCTTTTCCGTGGGTACCGTTTCCACCGCATTTGACCCCCACGAACCCGTGCCGCAGGAAGCGGAGGACGCCACACTCCTCTAAGGGGGCGCCCGCGGTCGCGCGCCGTCGTCGGCCGAGGCGGGCAGTGCGCGCGCCTTGGGCCGGCGTTTGCGGGCGAAGTGCGCCTCGTAGGCGATGAACACGAGAGCGAAGGAGACGGCGAGGCCCGCGGGGATCCCCGTGAGGACGCGCCGAAGGTTGTCGCTTTCAATCCCAACGAAGTCCTGCAGACCGCCGTCGAGCGCAATCGGCACGAGCAGCGCGAGGTACGACCACCACGGCAGCAAGACGACCGCGCGGTAGGCGCGCGTCCGGGGGAAAAGGCATGCCGCAAGCCCCGCGGTCGCTCCGGCGAAGATGGCCACATCGCGCGCGCAGAAGGGCATTTGGTTGCCGTTCAAGGCGAACGAACGGGAGGCCTTCGTGTGGCAGGCGATGTCCCCCGCGTGGTAGACCCACCGGGCGGGTTCGGGGAAAGAATTCCACACGCGCTCGTTCTCGACCGAGCCCACGGCACCCGAGAGATCGGAAGTCGCGCCCGGCGCGATTTGGAAGGCGGCGCCAAACACAAGCGCGGTGAAGAGCGCGACCACGAAGAGGAGCGCGGCCACGCTGAGGTCGATGCGCCCGACCCCGGGGGGCGGCTCGAACGGGAGGCGCGAGGACGAGGGCTCGAGCCACTCGAACAGGCGGGCGATCGGCGCTGGCCACTTCACGGGGGGCCACCTCCGCCCTACCGGCTGCGCGACCGGCCCCGGCGGTTCAGGGGGGACCTCGATTCCCAGGGGATGCGGTGCGACTGCGCCTCGAGGAACCCCGTCTTGAGGGACCCCAAGATGGCGAGCGCCGCCGCGGCAAGCAGCGAGCCGAGCGGCAAGCCGAACACAAGGCCGACCGTTGCGGTCCCCCCAGCCGCGCCTGCCACCGCGAGCAGGTAGTGGCGGTGGGTCACGGCGCTCCACCCGCCGGCGGCGGCAAGCGCCGAGCTGACGAGGATCGCAACGCCGAGTGCGAACACTCCGACCGTGGGGTCGGTGAAGTGCGGGAGCGGTTCGGGCTCAAGCGTAAACGTGTCATTGCCCGGCGGCATCGCGAAGTCAACGACGCGAGGGATTCCGGGGCTGACGTTGATCGTCTTGCGCAGCGTGGTGTAGCCGGCTTTGGATGCCTCCAGGGTGTACGTGCCGGGCGGGACCGCGGCGAGGTAATACCACCCGTCGCCGTTCGAGACATTCTCGTTGTCGCGGTCGAGGATTCGTACGGCGACACCCTCGAGCAGCCGGTGGCTGGAAAGGTCGGTGATCGACCCCTGAATCGGCATGGGCGTATCGGGGATGGCGGCGGGCGGGTTGGCGCCGATCTGCCCCATCACGCCGACCGCGGTGTACGCGCCAAGACCCGACGCCGCGAGTAGCAGGAAGCCCGCCACGGTGATGGCCTTGCGGCGCGTGGCCGCGTCCGGCCGCACGACGCGGTGGTGGGAAGGCTCGCGAAGCCGCGGCGATCGGTCGGACGGGGTGGCCTCCGCGGGTGCGGGGGTAGAGGAGGGCTCGGGCTTCGTGCCGTCGGGGCGCTCGTCGAGGCCGCTCATTTCCGCGGCTCCTCGCCCCCGGGCGTGGGACCCGGCCCTACGGGCCCTTCGGCCTTTTCCGTGATTCGCGACCCCTCCGGCTCGTCAGGCTCCCCCTCCGTTCCCTCCTCCCCGTCCGCCTCACCCTCGCCGTTGTCCTTTTCGGCGTCAAGCAGCGAGGGCACATCGGAGGGCGTAAACAACGACCGCTGATCCTTGAAATCGGCGCGCGCGCCGCGCAGCAGCAGGATGGCCACCAGACCGAAAAGCGCACCCAAATAGAACCCGATGGAGAGCACTGCGCCGACGCCGCCAAGGAGTGCCATGCGGTAGCGGCGGCGGGTGACCGCCGCGGTAAGGCCGGCGGCCGTGAGGACGTTTCCCGCGACAAACACCACAAGGCAGGTCTGGACGACCGCGTCGCGCGTACCTATGTAGTCGACGGCGGCAGAGCCCGACCCGCGCGTGACCGTGAACACATCGCGGAACCTGGGGTCGACGCCGCCCGAGGGCGCGGCGTTCACGTAGACCGTGAAGGTCGTGTTCGTGTAGTTCTCCTTCGCAATCGAGATTACGGTTTTTCCCGAGGGCAGGCCGCGGAGCGTGAAATTGCCCCCGGCGTCGGTCGCCTGCGTGATGTTGGAGCCCGCGACGGTGACGGTCGCGTTCACGAGCGGCGCGTCCCCCTCGTCCACAACTTGTCCGGCAAGGGCGCCCGGCGCGCCCGTGGGTGCGAACTCGAGGCCGATGAAGGTCGCGAGTTGTGCCGCGCCAAGGATGAGCGATACCGCAAGGAGCGCGGGGGCAAGCGAGGGGCGCTTCGCCCGGCCATCGGCGGAGGGGGGTGCGCGGCCTTTGCCGCGCAAGTCAAGGCCCGCGTCGCGCGGCAGTGCGCCTTTGCGAGCGGCATTGAGCCCCACCTCGCGAGCCTTGAGCAGCCGCGCGTCGTCCGCCATTCGCCTGCCCACCTTACACGAAGACCTTCACGGCGACCTTGTCGCCGTCCTTGAGCTTGAGCGCGCGGCGCAACTGGCGCCGTGCGATGATTTCCATGATGTCGCGGTGGTGGGTGCGTAGCGGCAGGACGACTCCGCCGTCCAGTCCGCCAAGCTCGCACCGGAAAAGCTTCGCGCCGCCGAAGGTGCGGCTCTTGTCCGTAAACCCGGCGATGTCGATCCCCTTGGCGGCCTCCAGCATCTGGAGCTTGGACAACTCGTCGCCCTCGAGCTTGAGGTTGAGCGTGCCGGGCACCGGCCGGTGGCCAAGGTGCGCCTCGAACTGGCGCGCGTAGCCCTCCTGGGCCATGTAGTACGCACCCTCCCCGAGACCCGAAGACACCATTCCCTCGATCTCAACGGTCTTCTGCGGGTCGAAGATGCGCCGCAGCTCGGCGTGCTCGTGGGCAAGCGCCGCCACCCCCGCGTCGGTGAGCGTGATGTGCTGCTTGCGCGAGGTGATCTCTCGCTTGATGAAACCGAGCTTCAGCAGGTCGAGGAGCGCCGCCGATGCCGCTTGCTGCGAGGCGCCGAGCGCCTCGGCGAATTCCCGCGAGGAGATGCGGACGGGGCGCTTCGTCCCCCCAAGGAGCGCGAGGTGCTTCAGCGCGTGCAAGTGCTGGAGTTTGGCGCCTTCGCCGCTCACGCCGCTTTGAGCCGCAGAGGCCGATTTAAAGTGTCGGGGAGCCGCCCCCCTTTAATTGGGGGAGCGGCCTTGCGCGCGTTCGATGTCGAAGCGCCGCGGGAAGGTCGCCCCCGAATTCGAGGAGTTCGTGTTCGGCCGCGCGCGCGACGAAGGGTTCGCGTGGAGCGACATCCGGCCGGTCCTTCCGGCCGACCGCCTGCAGGACAAGGTGTTCCACCGCGCATCCGTGATCACGATCGACGACCCCGATGGATTCTATCGCCGCAAGAAGACGGCGATCGCACGAATCACGAGCGTGGGGGACACGACGAAGGACACGCTGCTCGCTTATGTGGCTGCGTTCCCCGACTTCCAGGCGCTCCACCCGTTCTACCGGGAGCTTTGCGAGACGCTCGTGAACGTCGGCCGTGTCCGGCAGGACCTCCGCCGGCTGCAGCGCTGCGCGGAACTCGTCAGCAAAGTGTGCCAGAAGAACCTGAAGCAGCTCAAGACCGCGGCGCGCAAGGACTTCGTGGAAATGAAGCGCAAGGAGGTGTACGGGCGCGTCGGCTCGATCATGCAGGATATCGAAGGTCCGCTGCGCCGGCTCGAGGGCGCGCGGCGAGCGCTGCGCGGGATCCCGTCGCTCGACCTCGGGGTGACGACCCTCGTGGTCGCCGGCCACCCGAATGTGGGGAAATCCGCGTTTGTGGCGCGCATCTGCTCGGCGAAGCCAAAGGTCGCCCCGTACCCGTTTACGACCCAGGGGATCATCGTGGGCCATGCCAAGCTGGGGCGCCGCCGCGTGCAGGTCGTCGACACGCCGGGAATCATCGACCGCCCCGCGGCCGAGCGCAACGAGATCGAAGCTCGCGCGCTTGCAGCCGTGCGCCACCTCGGGGACTTGGTGGTTTTCCTTTTCGACCCCACGGACGGCGCTTACGCCGACATGAAAACCCAGGAGCACCTTCTTGAGGAAGTACGCGGGCTTTTCGAGAAGAGGCTGATCCTCGAAGTCGAGAACAAGGTCGACGCGACCCGCGTCAAGTCGGCGCGCATGAAAATGTCGGCGCTCACGGGCGAAGGCGTGGACGAGCTCGTCGCGCACATCGTTTCGGTGCTTCCGGCGGACACGGGTCGCCCCGTGTGGGCGGAAGAAGAGTAGGCGCACGCGCTCCACGCGAAGTGGCGCGCCAACCTATTTCTCCGCGCCGACCTTTGGGCGTCGTCCCCGCGGGGCGTTGCAGTCCGCGGGGTTGGGATGGGGCTTGGATGATCGACGAGTCGGGCCCCGCCGCATCGCCCGCCATGCGTGCGTACTTCCGTGCGCTTGAGGAGCAGACGGACCGCGCGATGGCGATCGCGCGCACCGCGCGCGCGCAGGGGTTCGACCCGGAGAACCGGGTCGAGATTCCCGTGGCCCACGACCTCGCGGAGCGCGTGGAAAACCTCGTCGGGCCGCCGGGGATCGCCCTGCGAATCCGGGACATTGCGAAGACTGCCAACCGCGAGGAGTTATCGCTTGCGATCGCCCGCGAGGTGATTGGGAAAGGCGGGTGGCGCTCCCGCGAGGACGCGCTCGAGCAGGCCGTGCGGACGGGGCTTGCGATCCTCACGGAAGGAGTGCTCGTGGCTCCCCTCGAAGGGATGACGGGCGTGAAGATCAAGAAAAACGCGGACGGCAGCGAGTACGTCGACGTCTATTTCTCCGGCCCGATCCGCGCGGCGGGGGGAACCGCGCAAGCGCTTTCGGTGCTGATTGCCGACGTCGGGAGGCGGGAGCTTTCGATTGGCGCGTACCGGCCGACCTCGCAGGAAATCGAGCGGTTCAAGGAGGAGATCCCCGCCTACAAGGCGGCCCAGCACCTCCAATACACCCCCACGGCCGAGGAGATCGGCCTCATCGTCGCGCAGATGCCGGTGTCCGTGAACGGTGAGGGCACCGAAAAGGTGGAGGTCTCCGGGAACCGCGGCCTGCCGCGCGTGGAAACGAACCGGCTGCGCGGGGGCCCATGCCTTGTGATCGCAGAGGGCCTCTGCCTGAAGGCGCCCAAGGTCCTGAAACATGTGCGCCGGCTCGGGCTCGAGGGCTGGGACTTCCTCGAGCAGGTGGAGGAGCTTCACAGGGCGGCGGGGCCGGCCGCTGCACCCCAACGATCGACCGCAGCCCCGGGGGCGGCGCGCGCGGCGGCGCTTGCCGAAGATCAGGCGCGCGAGGACGAGGAAGAAATCGAGGAGGACGAGGCCGGCGAAGGAGGCGCGGCCGAACCCGAGGTCGAGGTTGAGAAGGAACTCAAAGCAGAGTATGACGCGAAGCCGGCGGATGCGATGCCGTCGGCACGCGGGCCCGCGCGCTACATCAAAGACCTCATCGCGGGCCGTCCGGTGTTCTCGCACCCGTCGCGGCAGGGGGGGTTCCGCCTGCGCTACGGCAGGGCGCGCACCACGGGACTTGCGGCCGTGGCGGTCCACCCCGCGACGATGTACGTGGTGCGATCGTTCCTGGCGGTCGGCACGCAACTGAAAATCGAGCGGCCGGGAAAGGCCGGGGCCGTGACGCCATGCGACACGATTGAGGGCCCAGTGGTAGCCTTGCGCAACGGCGAGGTCGTTGCCGTGAATTCGCTCGAAGAGTTCCGCCGCGTCGAAAAGGAAATTTCGGAAATCCTGGACCTCGGAGAGATCCTCATCCCCTTCGGAGAGTTTGTCGAGAACAACAAGGAGCTCGTGCCGGGCTCCTGGTGTTTCGAATGGTGGGCGGAGGAGGTGCGTGCGAAGGCTGGCGGCGCCGTTGATCCTGAATCCATGCGTCACCCGACCTTCGACGACGCCATCTCCGTGTCCCGACAGCACGGGGCGGCGCTCCACCCGGACTTCACCTACTTTTGGCACGACCTATCGGCGGCGGAAGTGGCGGAGCTCGCCGGGCTTGCGGGAAGCGGCGGGCGCACCGATGGCGGGGCGGTGACCCTGCCGGAAACGCCGCGCGCGGCCGCGCTTCTCCGCAAACTTACCATGCCCTACCGGCTGGGGGGCGGGCGGATCACCGTGACCTGCGATGGCGCGGCGTTCTCGGCGTCGCTCGGGCTTTCCCCCAAGCCGGGCGGCGGGTTGGAGGCCGCGCGGACGCTCGAAGAAGAAATCGGGGACACCGCGCCCGGCCACGAGGCCGTTTCGTTCCTCCTGGGAATAACCGTTCGCGCGAAGGCGCCGACGCGCATCGGCGCGAGGATGGGCCGGCCCGAGAAGGCGCGAGAACGCCTCATGAAACCGCCGGTGCACACCCTGTTCCCGCTCGGCGGAGCCGGCGGTCCGCAGCGGCTCGTGAAGGAGGCCGCCGGCGGCGCGCAGATCACGGTCGAAGTGGCCAACCGGCGCTGCCGCTCGTGCGACCGCAGGTGGCCCCTTCCGCGCTGCGAGTGCGGGGGCGTCACGGTTCCCGTGGGTGCCGGCCCGATCGAGCAGCGCATCAACCTGCAGGAGATGCTCGAAATCGCCAAGCGGGACCTAAAACTCCGGCAGGTGCCCGACCTCAAGGGCGTCCGCGGGCTCATCTCCGCCGCGCAGATCCCCGAGCCCCTGCACAAGGGGATCCTTCGCGCCAAGAACGGCGTTACGATGTTCCGTGACGGCACCGTGCGGTTCGACCTTACCGACGTGCCAGTGACGCACATCCGGCTTCGCGAAGTGGGCCTTTCGCCCGAGCGGGCGCGCGAGCTTGGCTACACCGAGGACACCCGGGGCGCGCCCATCGAGTCAACCGAGCAGCTCGTGGAGCTGAAGCCCCAAGACCTCGTGCTTGCCCGGGCGTGCGGCGACTACCTGCTCCGCGTGGCGAACTTCATCGACGACGAGCTCACGCGCATCTACGGCCTCGAGCCGTACTACAACGCGAAGAGCCCCCAAGACCTCGTGGGCCAGCTCGTGATCGGGCTTGCGCCGCACACCTCGGGAGGCGTCCTCGGCCGAATCCTCGGGTTCACGCCGTCGCTTGTCGCCTACGCGCACCCCTTTTTCCACGCCGCAAAGCGGCGCAACTGCGACGGCGACGAGGACTGCGTCATCCTGCTACTCGACGGGTTCCTCAACTTCTCGCGCGTCTACCTCCCATCGTCCCGCGGGGGGCAGATGGACGCCCCGCTCGTGCTGTCCTTGCGCATCGACCCGAACGAGATTGACAAGGAGGCGCACGCGATCGATGTGGGCGCGCGCTACCCGCTGGCGCTCTTCGAGGCGGCGGCTGCGGGCAAGCATCCCAATGAGGTGGCGAGGCTGATCGACACCGTCTCTTCCCGCATCGGCACGCCCGCGCAGTACGAGGGGTTCTCGTTCACCCACGACACGGCGGACATCAGCGCGGGGCCGGGGCACACCGCTTACTCGTCCATGGGGTCGATGGTCGACAAGATGGAGGCCCAGCTCGACCTTGCCGCGTGCATCCGCGCGGTCGACGCCGCCGACGTAGCCGCGCGGGTGATCGAGACGCACTTCCTGCCCGACCTCGTGGGCAACCTGAAGGCGTTCTCGCGGCAGGGCGCGCGCTGCTCCAGCGCGTCCTGCGGCCGCAAGTTTCGGCGGATGCCGTTGAAGGGCGTGTGCCTCGACTGCGGGGGCGACCTCACGCTGCTCGTCCACGAGTCGAGCGTCAAGAAATACCTGGAGGTCACGAAGCGGATGGCGGAAAAGTACGAAGTGCCGGACTACATCCGGCAGCGGGTGGCGCTCGCCGAGGAATCGATCCACGCGTTATTCGAGAACGACAAGGTGCGGCGGGCCAAGCTGGAAGACTTCGCTTAGCCGGCCATGAGAGAATCGTGATTACCATCAGCGCTGCTTCAAATTGCGACCCTTCAAGCCATACACTGATGACGCCCCTCGAGCCGACCCGGGCGCCCCTCCCCGATGAGCCCTTCCTCAAGGAGCTAATCCGCGAAGCCGAGCGGGCACTGGATTACCAAGTTCGCGCGTTCGAGCGCGCCGACGGCCGCGCCGAGCAGATGCTGGGCCTTGCGGCGGGCGCGCTCGTTGGAGGCTGGGGCGCCGCATCCGCTGCTTTGGGAAATGCCAGTGGGCCGCCGCCTCCGGTTTTCATTCTCCTCATCGGGGCGGGCTCACTCTGCACTTTTATTTCGCTGGGCCGCCTGGTCCGCGCCTATATGGGCCTTCGCGAACGTTCGGCAGTGCGTGTCGGCCCGTCGCCCGGGTGGCTGTTAGCCGAGGCGCTGGGCCCCGCGCCGGCCCTGGAATCCCACCGACGAGAAGCCTTGCGGTTGCATGCGGACAACCATGCCGAAAATCTGGCCGGGCTTTTCCGAGCGGAAAAAGCGCGGGCCGTTGCCGTTCGATGGCTGCTTGCGGGCATCCTCCTGTTCGGCAGTGGGTTCCTTTATATCGCCGGCCGCTGAGATTGCGAGTTGGAGGCGCCGCAACTATGTCAGAGCGAAGAGACCGGTGGCCGAACAACGGGCCGGAGCGCAAACCCTACTTTGAACGTCGGCCGGGCGAGCCGGAGCCGTTCTTTTACCTCTACTATGACCCGCGATGGTACCCGCCTGTGCCGGAGTCAATGTGGGGACGGCTCGTCCACAGGTTTCTCTGGGGGAAAGCTCCGCGCGAATCGCGCTAGGATTGGGTCAACCCCGCGCGCCGCGACCGATCGGCCGGGCGGAACGAGGAGCCCTCCAACCGTGGATTTGACGAGCGGCCCATGAGGGTGAGCGTGCCTCTCCCGGTCGGCTATCCCACAAGCGCCAAATAGCCCGCTCCTCTCCAATTGGGCGGAGGTTGGAAGGGCGCTCTCCACCAGTTTGGCCGGCCGGCGCGCGGCGGCCGGCCTCATGGCCGCTGCCGTGACTCTCAGCGCGGTTCCGTGGGGGCCCGCGAGTGCGGAGGGCGCAGGGCGCAGCCCCGCGGCGGTCGGCTTCGAATCGATCGGCGGCCTCACATGGACGGTCGACACGCGCGTGACCGATTCCGCGGACAATGCAAGCAAACCGCAGGCATCCTTCGACCCCCAATCGGGGCTCCACCTGCTATGGGAAGAGCCACCGGCGTGGTTGAGTGGATCGTCCTACGCTTACTCGCACCGGGATCGATTCGGCGACCTCCTCCAGGCGCCGACGATCGTCAGTTCCCACACGCTGCCGGGGTGGGGGGCTACGTACGCACAAGGAACCGCGATCGGGATTGACTCGAAAGGAGACATCCACATCGCGTACGACGATGGATGGATGAACGTACTTTACGAAAAGGTCGACCGGAACGGTTCGGTCCTTGTCGCCCCAAAAAACGTGGGGGCAATCGACTCCTCGTCGTCTCATATGCCGTCTCTTGCCGTCGGGACCGACGACACGATTCACATCGGACACGAGGACTACAAGTTCCAATGCGAGGACATGTTCTATGCCAAGCTCGCGAACGACGGGACTGAAATCTGGACGAACCGGGTGGTTTCTGCCGACCTCGCGGCTCACGTGGAGTTCGGCCTTACACGGGCCGCCCGCTTTGATGGGAGCATCGCCTTCTCCTTTGGTTCTTCGGCCGGAACGTGGGTCGCGAGGATGAACAAATACGGCGTGAAGGACATGGCGTCCGTGAAGATCCGCCCGCAGAACGACCTCAAGATCGCGGATGTCGCAGTTACCCCGGATGGAAGCATCCACGCGGTTTGGGAGGACGCGGGCGTCCTCACGTACTCACGGATCAACGCGACCGGCGCCAAAACCATCGATGCCGCCCGAATGACTTCAGGCGCGACGGTGGGTCGCTTCCCTCACGTCGACGCGTTCATGGACAATCGAGCCGCAATCACGTGGTCGGACAATCGCACGGGAGTCCCGCAAGTCCGATATGGAGTCGTGGGCACGGGCGCCGATAGCAACAGCGACGGAATCGACGACGCGACGGGGATGCCGCTGGTAACGGATTTCCAGCTCACGAATTCCACCGCCGGAGCGCGCGAGCCGTGGGTGGCCGTCGACCCAGACGACAACGCGGTTGTCACTTGGATCGACGCGCGCGACGGCAACGACGAGGTGTACTTCAAGCGGTCGTTCGCGTGCGGCGTGGAACTCTACGCCGAACCCATAAGCCCGGACGGGCTGTATTTCTGGCACCCGAACGAAACGAAGGTGCTCCCCCTCTTCCTCAAGAACAAGGGGCGTCTGGCCGACAGCTTCGAAATCCGCCTTGACACCACCCCCGGCGCGGCCACGCGAGGGTGGGTCGTTTCCGTCAACCAAACCTATTTCCCGGACCTGGCAGGGGAGGCGACCGCCCTGCTGGCACTCTCCATCCAGACTCCAGCGAACGCGAAACAGGGCGAGAACATTTCGATCTCCATCAACGCCTCGAGCGCGAGTTCGGCCGACTGCTTCGACCGCGTGGAAATGTGGGCGTTTGTGAGGGTGACGCGCTCGCTCCAAGTGACCACCGGGACAGCGGCGAAGATCGGCGACAACGGGGAGACCACATCGTTTGCGATGATCGCGACCAACACCGGGGATGTCCGCGAGGACGGCGCGCAGATTCTCGTGGGGCCGTCGATGGCGCCGGAGGGCTGGACCGTCGTGGCGGACCGAAGCTCACTATCACTCGATCCACACGAAGCGGGGACTTTCACGGTTTTCGTGACCATTCCTAACGAGACATGGCTTGCGCCAGGCGGATTCATGGGGCTTATTGGAGTGAGCGTGCGAAGCGCGGCCGACGCGTCGGTGACAAGCACGAAACAACTCACTGTGCGGGTGAAGTCGTGGTTTTTCATTGAATTGACTCCGGACGCGGAGGTGAAAGAGGCACCCAACGGCGGAACGGCGACCTTTCTAATCACGATTCGGAACGTGGGAAATCTGGGGGGCCAGGCACAAATAAACTTGGAAGCGCAGCAGGCCGGCTTGGCGGGTTGGAGCGCCTCCCTGAGTCGGGAAACCGTGTTTCTGAGAGGCGGCGAGGAAACCACTTTTACGATTACGGTTCCCGTCCCCGTAAACGCCAAGGCTGGCAGCCGTCTCACGCTCGTCATCACGGCGTTTGCGATAAAATCCGGGGTCTCAGCCCAAACCGAGGTGACCGTGACCGTGCCTTCCATCTGCGGTTTCGAGGCGGCGCGGTCGGACGGTGGGGGGGGTTTCACCATTTCGAACGGCGGCAATCTCGAGCAGAACTACACGTTTAGCTTCGCCGGCCTGCTGCCTCAATGGATCGCGGGGGTCTACCAAGGTGCGGCCCTCGTCTCGAATCTTACTGTCGCGCCGCATTCTTCGGCGGAGGTCAGCGTCGAAGTGTTCCCGCCGTCCATGACCCCGAGCGGCCGATATGGCTTCGTCTGGAGCTTCAATTCCACGAGTTGCGGAGAATACGACCACTTACTCACGCATTGGGTCGAGCCTTTCGCCGCGCTCGACATCGCGGTTGACCCACCGGAGGTGACCACGCCGGCCGGCAGCACCGTCGTTTACACGATCCGCCTGCGCAACGACGGCAACTCGGTCACCTACGTCCCGCTTTCAACATCGGGGCTCCCCCAAACCTACCGCACGCGGTTCGTTGCGCTTTGGACGGACGGCGAGACGGAATTCCCCGGCAATCTCTCCGGCCCGCTGCGCATTGAGCCCTTTTCCACGGGCTTCGCCCGGCTCTATATCGATGTCCCCGCCAATGCATCGATGCCCTCCACCAGTTTCACGGTGCGGGCCGAACCGCAGGGAGGGGAGTCGCTGATACAGGGCCTGCGACTTCAGGTCGTGTTTCCCGACGCGGCGATCGAGGGCGCCTACCTGCTGTCAGAGCCCCCGGTTGCGGGCGTGCGAAACGTGCTCTCCGTCTCGGTCGGAAACCTCGGGGGGGCCGCGAGCGGACCCGCCTTCCTGAAATTCACGCTCGACGGCGTCCTGCAAGAGACCCGGATTCTGCCGCCGATGAGCCCCGGAAACAAGCTCGACGTCTGGTTCAACTGGACGCCTTCGGCGGGCGCGCACCTCCTGAAGTTCACGCTCCTCCTCCAAGGGGCGGCCGTGGAAAGGAATGTGGCAAACAACGAGCTCCTCATCGAGATGACGGCGGTCAACGCACCCGCCACGGGCGGCCCGATTGATGCATCCGGCCTCGCGACGGTGGCGATCGTGGCTGCAGGGGGCGTGGCGCTGTTCGTCATCCTGAGGACGCCGCGGCGCGCGCGGCGAATCGGTAAATAGAGGCGTCCCGATCGCCTGCCCATGCCCAGCTACTCCGATGAAAAGGTCGCCCTCAAGACGGGAGCCAAAGCCCCCGATTTCTCGTTGCCTGGCATCGACGGCAAGACGCATTCGCTCGCGTCCTTTGACGACAAGCCTGTGCTCGTGGTGTGCTTTTCGTGCAACCACTGCCCGTACGTCCAGGCGGCGGAGGACCGCATGATCGCGTTCCAACGGGACTTCGGACCCAGGGGCGTGCAGCTTATCGCGATCAACCCCAACGATGAGAAGGCCTACCCGGAAGACTCCTTCGACGGGATGAAGCAGCGCGCGAAGGCGCGCGGGTTCAACTTCGCCTACTTGCGTGACGAGTCGCAATCGATGGCGCGCGCGTACGGAGCCCAGTGCACGCCGGAGTTCTTTGTGTTTGACAAGGGCCGGACGCTGGTGTACCACGGGCGGATCGACGACGGGTACAAGGAGGCAGCGAAGGCGCAGAAGCATGACCTGCGCGAGGCGGCCGAGGCGGCACTGCACGGCCGACCGGTCGCCGAGCCGGTGACCATGGCACAGGGGTGCTCGATCAAGTGGAAGAGCGAGCCCGCGGGGCTGCACCAGATCCGTTAGGGCCTATTCCCACTCCACCGTCGCCGGCGGCTTGTTCGACACGTCATAGACGACGCGGTTCACATCCCGCTTCAGAGTGTTCGTGATACGAATCGAAATCCTGTCAAGCGTCTCGTGCGGGATCTTCGAATAGGCCGCCGACATCCCGTCCAGCGAATGCACCGCCCGGACGACGATGGTCTGCCCGTACGCACGCAAGTCTCCGTGCACGCCCACGCTCTTCACTGGCAGGAGCGCCGCAAAGTACTGCCACGGCTGCTCCATCGTTCCCGCCGCGACGGCCTTTTCGACCTCCTCCTCCACGATCGCGCAGGCCTCGCGCACAATCGCGATCCGTTCCGGGGTGCACTCGCCGAGGCATCGCACGGCAAGCCCCGGCCCCGGAAACGGCTGCCGCTCGGCCACTCCGAGCTTCAGCAGCCGCGCGACTTTGCGCACCTCGTCCTTGTAGAGGTCTCGAAGCGGCTCGACGATCTTGAGCTTCAGGTCCTTCGGCAGCCCGCCGACGTTGTGGTGCGTCTTGATCGTGTCCCGCGGGCCGCCGCCGGATTCGATCCAGTCGGGCGCGATCGTGCCCTGCATGAGGAAGGTGGCGCCGGTCTTCTTCGCCTCCCGCTCGAACACGCGCACGAAGCGCTCGCCGATGATGCGGCGTTTCTCCTCCGGGTCGGTCGCGCCCGTAAGGGCTCCAAAAAAGTCGTCGGAGGCGTCCACGGAACGCAGCGTGAGGCCGAGCCCCTTGAGGCTCCTTCCCGCCGATTCCGCCTCCCCCTTGCGCAGGAGGCCCGTGTCCACGAAAACCGCTGTGAGGTGCTTGCCGATCGCGCGCGCACCGATCGCCGCCGCCACGCTCGAGTCGACACCTCCCGAGGCGCCAAGCACGACCTTCCCGGAGCCTACCTCCGCCTTCACCTGTGCGACGGCGTCGTCAATGAATTTCTGCGGGTTGAACGGCATGGCTTACCCACTACCTCTTCGGCCCTCTCCGGGTCACTTCGCGGTCGCCGTCTTCGGTGGCCTTTTCGAGTTTTTTCCGGTGCGCCTCGAGCTTTTCGCGGAGCGCCTCGTCGCGGATGGCGAGGATCTCCACCGCGAGGAGCGCGGCGTTTTCCCCGCGGTCGACGCCAACGGCCGCGACCGGGATTCCGGGGGGCATCTGGACGGTCGAAAGTAGCGAGTCGAAGGGAACCTTGCCGCCGACCGGCAGGCCGATCACCGGTTTCGTCGTGTGCGCGGCCACGACCCCCGGAAGCGCCGCGGCCATCCCGGCGACCGCGATGAACACGTCGGCCTTGCTTGCCTCGATGAGCCGCACAAGTGCCCGCGGCGTGCGGTGGGCCGAGCACACGCGGAGCTCGTAGGGGACGCCGAACTCCTCCAGC
>Ga0247727_10011736_pt1 | contig 15209 bp, 11 predicted proteins | sample WisWelCaveWW1625_FD_202498 | JGI IMG/M metagenome (GOLD analysis project Ga0247727, IMG submission 202498) | Biofilm microbial communities from Wishing Well Cave, Virginia, United States - WW16-25 | ecosystem: Environmental > Aquatic > Deep subsurface > Groundwater > Cave microbial mat | place... | reverse complement strand
GCAGCCCTGCGGAGGAGGAAAGACGAGCCGGAAGAAGAAATGAAAATTTCCGGAGAGCAGAAGCACTGTGCGCTTGACAGTTTTAAGCCATATCAACGACCCAAGCTCAGCGACCCGGCGCACGGGACGCAACGACTGCAACCGCGACGCTCCCGCCGGGTTCGCTGCAGCGCATGGTTAGGCGTCAAAAGCGTCATGCAATCTAGTGCTGGCTGAAATGCTGACCAAAATGCTGACCCCAATGCCGGATGCGCGAATCAATCTGGTCCTCGCAACCTTTGATGCGAGCGTCAACCTGCGCCTTCGTCGGCAACGCCGAAACTCTCACTGCAATGAAAGCGAGGAGAGCTACGCACAGCAGCAACAACGCGTTCGTCAATTTTGGACTGTTCATAGTGTTTAGTGGTGGATGACGCCTAACGCCCCAAGCTCAGCGACCCGGCGCACGGGACGCATGGATTGCAACCGCGACGCTCCCGCCGGGTTCGCTGCAGCGCGTGGTTAGGCGGCGTGATCACGTCGGTCTCGTCGAAGCTGCTCAACGATGTCGCGCTTCAGGCCATCGGCGAACAACGCGAGGCCGGAAGCGAAAGAAATGAATCCGAGGCAGGCGACAATCACGCCTCTCACACCGCCGCCGGAGGACGGAACATAAATGAGGGCAGCGAATGCCACCCACAACAACGCCGTGCCGACCATCTTCCTCCACGTAGCTTTCATCTGTGTGTTCATTGCGTTCATAGTTTTGATTGGAGACTGCTGTTGTGTGCGAAGCGGCCTAGTCAGTATGGCTTTCGCTGCGGGCGAAAGCGGTGTCTGCTCCCCGGGATGAGCGTGGGTTGCGATCCGTGATGCGGAACGCCGAGCCACAAGTTGTGGGACTCAGGCCCCAGACAACCAATAAGAGCAAACACCATGAAGACCTACATACTCCGTGACCCGAAAACTGTCGAGCCGCAAAACCGGCCGCCCCACCCGTGGCCCCATCCGCTGCGCCCCGATCCCGCCTTCCCCGCCGCGTCGGACCGTGTTCTGTTGATAACTTCGTCCCGCTTTGCGGGACGAGTGGACTCACGTATCTCAGCCTTGATCACCGCAGGAAAGTGTTCCTGTCTCTGACCCGGTCCAGAAGGCGGTGAAGATGAGCCGGAAGAAAAATGAAAATTTTCGGAGAGCGGAAGCACTGTGCGCTTGACAGTTTTAAGCCATATCAACGACCCAAGCTCAGCGACCCGGCGCACGGGACGCGTGGATTGCAACCAGACCGCGATGGCCGGGTTCGCTGCAGCGCATGGTTAGGCGGCCTCATACACTCTGAGCAGACAAATGGTGTCGTCATAGTCGCCTCTGTCACGGTGACTCTCCGGCAACGCCCGCACAGGGTCAACCACTCTGAACCCCGCCCGTTGGTAAGCGGCAATGGCCCGGTAGTTGCGACGGGATGGCCGTATGAGGAACTGGTTGAAGCCGTAAACTTCGCGCATGTGTTCGGCCAGCGCCGCAAGAGCGTCCGGGCCGTAGCCATGACCACAGCACGCCAAACTCGCCATCCAGACATCCAACTCGGCCAACGAATGCTGTCGTGAAACATTGTCATAGTTGATGTGCCCAACGTCTTCGCCGTGAGCCACGATCACAAAGCTGCGCCCCTCTCCATCGCCCGCGTCGCTGAAAAATGAGTCGGGGTAGTCGGAACAAAACTGCTCGAAACTCGGGACCGGGGCATCTGAGAAAGCTGGAGGCCCCATCATTAGCGGGGTCACGTCGGACTCAGCCATCCAGCGGTAAGCGCTCTCTCTGTCCTGAAGCACCGCAGGACGGAGCGAGACAAGTTGACCGCGGATGAGCATGGCGTTACGCCGCCTAGTCAGTATGGCTTTCGCTGCGGGCGAAAGCGGTGTCTGCTCTCCGGGATGAGCGTGGGTTGCGATCCGTGATGCGGAACGCCGAGCCACAAGTTGTGGGACTCAGGCCCCAGACAACGAATGACCGAAGAGCAAACACCATGAAGACCTGCATACTCCGCGACCCCCAGGTTGTCGAGCCGCAAAAAGTTCGCTCCCTCGAACCGCCCGAGCCGGCGACCGACGCGCTGGTCCAACGCAGCCTCACCGCCGGCCGAGGCCCGGCGCTCTACGTGGGCCTGGATGTCCACACCGCGTCCATCGCCGTGAGCCTGGCGCCCGGCGACTCGACCGAGGTGCGCCGCTACGGCCTGATCGGCGGCACCCACGACGACGTGCTCAAGCTGGCCAGGAAACTCCAGGCCGCCCATCCCGGCGTGGCCCTCCAGTTTTGTTACGAAGCCGGGCGGCGACGGCCTTGCGGCTGGCGGCGCAGGGCCTGAACAAAGCGCAGAACTGTTTTGGCGACCTCTACCGGCGCTGGAAGGCGCGGCTCGGGACGCCCAAGGCGATCACGCCGATGGCGCATAAGTTGGCGCGCATCCTCTGGCACCTGTTCAAGCATCGGCAGGCCTTCAACCCCGAGGTGTTCCGCAAAGAGGAGGAAAAAATGAAGCACAAGCGGCTCGCGCGCCTGCAAAACACCGCCGCCGCCCTCGGCCTCAAACTCGTCCCGGCACCATGACTTACACCGTCAGCTTATCGGGAGGTGTCACGAAACTCATCTGGATACTCTGCCTCCATCTGGCTCAGCCAGTTCAAAACTGCCGAAGCGATCAGAAGGAATGGCTCGTGATCTCCTGGGCTGGAAGATACGGCTCGGAATGATCCGTCGTCTAACTTGGAGCGCACCGCATGTGCCACTTCGTAGAACGCTACTGCTCCTTCTCGATCCTGTCGCATACGCTGTCTGGCCGACTCCACGTCAGGGCAAAGCAACAATTCTGTCGCAAAAGCTCGCGCGCCTCTGGGTGAAACTTGTCCCCTGGCACGGTCCAATCCCTCCTGAAAAAGCACTTGTCCAAAGATTCCGTAGCTTTGCTGAATATCTCCCCAGAATAGGTCGGGCGCGCTCATACGTGATGACACCTAGACACTATGGCTTTCGATGAAAGCGAAAGCGGTGTCTGCTCTCCGGAGTAAGCGTGGGTTGCGTCCCGCAAGGCGGGATGCCGAGCCACATCCATCCTGCGCAGGTGTGCTATGGAGGACAGGAGTTGTGGGACTCACGCCCCAGACAACATAGAAACGAAGAACAGACACCATGAAGACCTACATACTCCGGGAGCCAAATTCTGTCGAGCCGCAAGTCGCGCGGTTGCTCGCCACGCCGGATCCCCAGACTGCGGCGCTGGTCGAACGCATCGTGGCCACGGGCCGGAAACCGGCGCTCTACGTCGGCCTGGACGTGCATACCGATTCCATCGCCGTGAGCCTCGCGCCGTCGGACTCCACCGAGGTGCGCCGTTATGGATTGATCGGCGGCACGCACGATGACGTGTTGCGCCTGGCGAAGCAGCTCGCCGCCGCGCATCCGGACAGGGAACTGCGGTTCGGTTATGAAGCCGGGCCGCACGGGTATCCCTTGTGCCGTTGTCTCCGCGCCAGCCCGGCGACCGGGTCAAGACCAACCGCCGCGACGCCGATCAACTGGCCGCAAAGTACCCGCAGGCGGAGTCCGACTGGAATTGGGCGTGGGTTTTTCCGGCGCCCCAGCCTTGCGCCGATCCCCGCACGGGCAGGCGGGTGCGTTGGCGATGGCACGAATCGAACATTCAACGGGCCGTCCGCAAAGCGTGCCGCAAGACGGGTTTGATGATTCTGCCGCACGAACTGCGGCACGCCTACGCCACGCATTGCCTCAATCGCGGCGCGAACCCGCGCGCGATCCAGGAGGTCATGGGGCATAAGTCACTCGAGACGACGATGACGTATTTGCACGCGGACGCCTTGGCGGTGAGAAGTCCGCTGGATCTGGCGGGTTGTCCGCAGGTTGTTTGAGCGATGGAACAAAAGCCCCCTGCGTGGCGGACGCTGCTGGCGCTGGCGTTGCTGGCCGGGGTGACGGTGGCGTCGTTCCATCCGGTGCCGCGCTGGGGCTGATACCCGCGGCACAACTGCCCGGTTGAAGGAACAGCGAACGCAGCGCGCCTGAGAGCCGGTTTGAAAACTCGATTTCGAACCACCGACGAGAGGCGGGCGAAAGTTTGGTGTCCACGCTTGAGACCAATTGCCAGAAGTCGTTTCCGAAGCGCCCCTCACCCTGTCCCTCTCCCCATCGGATGGGGAGAGGGTGGCCGCAGGCCGGGTGAGGGGTTTCCCGCTCGCATTTCGGAAATTTGTTTTGGCAACCGTTCTAGCGTGCTTTCGCGCCATCGCCTAAAGGCTGGACACCAAACCGGAGTTTTCAAACAGGCTCTGAGACCCGCCGGGCAAAGCGGGATCACAACGTCCAGCCCGGGCGGTATTCGTAGTGAAGCATTTGATTGGCCTCGGGGTTGTTGGTGATCTTCAGGCTGGCGGCGTCCCACAGCAGTTTCGAGCCGCCGCCGCGGATGCAGACCGAGCCGAGCAGCACCGCCTCGGTCAGCGGGCCGGCGAAATCGAAGTTGGAGCGCGCCGGCGGGCCGCCTTTGCAGGCGGCGATCCATTCCTGGTGATGGCCGATGGAGCGCGGGAGCGTGGCCGGCGGGCGCTTGTATTCCTGGTTGCGGCTTTCGGGGATGAGCCGCGGATGTTCGCCGCCCCAGCCGCGGACGAGCATCTTGCCCTTGTCGCCGACGAAGATGATTCCGTCCTCCGCGTCCAGCTCGGCGTCGTCATCCAGTTCCGCCGGGCGTTCGGGGAGCAGACCGCCGTCGTACCAATGCAGTTTCACGGGCGGCAGATCGCCGCGCGCGGGAAACTGGTAGTGGACCATGGCGGCCACGGGCACGGTTTCCTTGAACACCGGCGTGGAGGCAGCCTGCACGCTCTCGGGCGCGCCGAGCTTGAGCGCGGAGAACACCGGCGCAAGGTTGTGGATGCCCATGTCGCCGAGTCCGCCGGAGCCGAAGTCCCACCAGCCGCGCCATCGGAAGGGGACGTAGGCCGGATGATAGGGCCGCCAGGGCGCCGGCCCAAGCCACAGGTCCCAGTCCAGCGCGGCGGGCACGGGCGGCGTGTCGGCGGGGCGTTCGATGCCCTGCGCCCACCAGAGCGGCAGCTTGCCGCGATGCGTCGGGCGGTCGGACCAGACGTGGACTTCGCGGACGGGGCCGATGGCGCCGTCGGCGAGCCACTCGTTGATGAGCCGGTTGCCTTCGAAGGCCATGCCTTGATTGCCCATTTGCGTGGCGACCCCGGCTTCGCGCGCGGCCTTCGCGACGGCGCGGGCTTCGAACACCGTCCGCGTGAGCGGCTTTTCGCAATAGACGTGCCTGCCCATCTTGATCGCCGTAATCGTGGCGATGGCGTGGACATGGTCGGGCGTGGCGACGAGGACGGCATCAATGCCTTTCTCCTTGTCCAGCATCTCGCGAAAATCCTTGTAGCGTTTCGCGTTGGGGAATTTCTGGAAGGTCTTCGCCGCCCGGTTGGCATCCACGTCGCACAGGGCGACGATGTTCTCGCCGCTGACCTGGTCCAGGTCCGCGGCGCCCTGGCCGCCCACGCCGATGCCGGCGATGTTCAGCTTGCTGTTGGGCGAAACCTTCCCCGCTCCACCCAGCACGTGCCGGGGAAGGATCATGAACGCCGCGACGGCGCTGGTGGTCGCGAGGAAGCCACGGCGGGAAACGGCTCCGGCCGGCGGCTGTGGCATCTGCTTTTGGCGCTGCGCCGTTCCTGGAGGACACCAAACCCACGCGGCGGCAGAGAGACTCCCTCTCCCCCTCGGAGGGGGAGAGGGCCGGGGTGAGGGGGATTCGCACTTGCCCAAGCTGACGCCGGTGGAAAGATTCTCCAGACGCCCCCTCCCCATGAACCGCGTAGCGCAGTCCGTCCCGGCTGCGAGTTGCGGCAGCGTCCCGCGGCCAGCACGAACGCCCGGCGGGACGCCTGGCGAACTCGCAGGCGAAGACGCCTGCGCTACGGCGTCGCCCGTCCGGTTCAAGGGTTCATTGCGCGAAATTGCTTTTCGGCGAATTCTCACCCTGACCCTCTCCCCCTCCGAAGGGGAGAGGGAAATTTCCCGTGCCGTTTGCATCGGGTTCGGCTCCGCTGAAGACAGCGAAGCACTGGGTTTGTGGTTTTTCATCACGCTGGATTCATTCGCCGACCAGTTGCTCGATGTCCTCGCGCGAGACGGTGAACACGTCCATGTCCTTCGTCACCGCGCCGAGGCTGACGAGACATTCGGTGAACAATTCGCGCGTGCGCTGTTCCAGGGCCTTCGCTTCCAGATCGGTCATCACCTGGATGATGCGGCCGCCCTTGCGGACGTGCGTGCGCTCGTCCGAGCGGATGAAATCGGCGATGTGCCGGAGCAGTTCGTCGCGCCGCCCGGCGGCGGTGTCAATCAGGCCATTGATGGTTTTGAGCACGCCGACTTCGCCGAAGAGGTTGATCTCGGCCATCGCGAAGGCCGGGTCCATCGGCCCGCGGCAGGTCGAGCCGGTGAGGCGGTTGCGCAGTTCGAATGGATCGTAGCCGGCGGCCAGCAGCGCGCGGTGCCCGATCTCCGTGTGCCGCGCCTCGTCCCAGGTGATCCGCGCCAGATCATACTCGGCCTGGAAGTCCTTGAACCGGATGTCCCAGATGAACGTGCCGAACGCCTCAATGGCGTCCACCTCGTCGCGCTGCGTGCGGATGAACCGCAGGCGCAGGCTTTCGTAGGAGTCCTTGGGGAAACGCGCGTTGGCGTCGGCGGTGTCGTAGTCGCCGGTGTTCTTGAACGTGTCGAAGCGCGCGTCGCGCAGCGGCACCGTGCCGCGCTCGAACGGTTTGCCCGCGCTGCGCAACGGTGAGGGCGCCTCCTCGCGCGGGTCGCTGCCGGCCACGCCGCCGATGGAGGCCAGCAGCCGTTGCAGATGCCACCGCCACGCCGCGAGCCGGCTTTCGTCCACGCCGCCCGCGACGTAGGCCGCGATGGCCTCGTCCGCCCAGGCGAGCATGGGCTCGTAGTCCGTGAGAATCCGCCGCAGGCAGCGGATCGTGGGCACATCGGTAACGGGATCGGTGTTGTCGCAATGATGCCGGTACGCCGTGGCCAGCGCGCGGCCCAGGACCTGATGCACGCCCACGAGCAGTTCGGCCGCACTCGCCGCGCTCAACAGTTCCTCGATGAAGCGGTCAATCTCAGCGTCGCGGAAAGCGTCCACGCGTTTGAAGTTGGTTTCCTGCTCGCTGAGGCGCTCGCGGAGCAGGCGGGCCGCGTCGGCGTGGTAGAAAATGTGGCGGCCGGTTTCGAGCTTCACTTCGAACTCAGGGATCGAGAGCGTCCACGCGCCAAGGGCCTGCATGAGCCGGCGCTCGAAATAGAAGAACCGCAGCAGGCGGCGCGCGTTCTCGGCGACGGTGAACTTGCCGCCCAGCAAACGCGGGTCGCGCGGGAAGCGGAACGGAAACGTGCGGCGCCGTTCCGCCGCGGACTCGCGTTGACCGCCGACATGGACATCCGGGATGGTGGAGGCCTGGGAATTACTGTTTCCGTTGGGCGAGGCAGTGGTGCTCATGGCAATTGGATTCTGGTCGAACGTTTATGGCGGCGTGGCCATTGAACTCCCGGCGCCGGCAAAAGTCAACCAGGCGAACCAGGCTGGTTGCGGACGGCCAGGGGATCGCGCAGCCTGGAAACGTTGTCCTGGCAGGAACCATGCAGTTGCCTTGGGGGAGCGCGGGCGTCGCGCCCGCAGTTCCCGGCCTCTGGCCGAAAACATTTCGCCGCCAGGTTTTTGGCTGTTTGCAGTGGTACCAAAACCCATGCGGCGGCGGGGAGACTCCCTCTCCCCCTTAGAGGGGGAGAGGGCTGGGGTGAGGGGGATTCGCATTTGCCCAAGCCGGTGTGAACGCAATGGATTTGAAGGCGACCCCTCACCCTGACCCTCTCCCATTCGGAAGGGGAGAGGGAATCTTCCCGTCTCGTTTTTTCCGCGTTCGGGTCCACTGAAAAAAGCGAAGAACACGCCGCCAGAATCCAAAACCATTCGGCAGGGTGGAGGCATGGCGGAAGCAGTCGGCGGGACGCCGACTGCTGCGACCGGGACGGTCGCGCTCCCCCATTTTCAACTGAATCGTTCTGGCTTTGTCACGTTTGGCTCTCGACCTGGCTTGCCGCGCATCCACCCGGCGGGTATCATCATGGCCATGTTCCCGACTGCCATTCCGGGCTGCCGCAGAGCCGGAGCCGTGTCGCGCCTTGGCGTGACCACGCGGGTCGGACTGTTGCTTTGGATCACATGCGCGCGGATGGCTGCGGCTGAGACGAATGAGTGGTGGGCCGTGCAGCCGCTCGTTCAACCGGCGATCCCAAAGCCCGACCCGCCAGTTTCCGGCTCGAAGACGACGCGCAATCCCATTGACGCTTTCGTTCGCGCCGCGCTGCAAGCACAGCAACTCCAGCCCGCGCCGGAGGCCGACCGACGCACGCTGATCCGGCGCGTGTATTTCGATTTGACCGGTCTCCCGCCGTCGCCCGAGGAGGTTCGCGAGTTTCTCCGGGACACTTCACCGGATGCCTACGAGCGGCTCGTGGACCGTCTGCTGGCCAGCCCGCGTCACGGCGAACGCTGGGCGAGACTCTGGATGGACGCGGTGCATTTCGCCGAAACGCACGGCCACGACCAGGACCGCATCCGCACCAACGCCTGGCCGTACCGCGACTACCTGATCCAGTCGTTCAACGAGGACAAGCCCTACGCGCGGTTCGTGCAGGAGCAGGTCGCGGGCGACGCGCTGTTTCCGGACGATCCGCAAGCCGTGGTGGCGATGGGCTTCCTCGCGTCCGGCCCGTGGGATGAAAGCTCGTTGCGCGACATCCGCGAGGACACGTTGGACCGGCAAAGCGCCCGCTACATTGACCGCGACGACATCGTGACGACGGTGATGCAGACCTTCACCAGCACCACGGTGCAATGCGCCCGTTGTCACGACCACAAGTTCGACCCGATCCCGCAGCGCGACTACTACGCGCTGCAAGCCGTGTTCGCCGGCACGGACAAGGCGAACCGCTATTACAACCCCGACCGCGCGGTCCACCGGCGCCGGCAGGAATTGCTCGCGCTGCAAAAAGGCGTGGAGCAAAAGGACCGCGCGCTGCTTTTGAGCGACTCAGCCGCGCGCGAAGCCGCCGCATGGGAACAACGACAGCAAAACCCTCCGGCGTGGCAGGTCTTGCAGCCCGAGACGTTTGTCTCCGCCAACGGCGCGACCTTGACGCGGCAGGCGGACGGCTCGGTCTTCGCGAGCGGCACGCGGCCTGAGCGCGATACTTACACCCTCACCGCCAGCGCCGGCCTGTCGCGATTGAGCGCGATCCGGCTGGAGGTGATGGCGGACGAACGCCTGCCAAAGCGCGGCCCGGGCCGGCAGCCGGACAATGGCAATTTGCACCTGAGCGAAATCCAGGCGTTGTTGTTCGCGCCAGGTGCCGAAACTCCACGGCCCTTGTCGCTGGCCAATCCCAGCGCCGATTTCGATCAGGACGGATGGACCATCCGCCAGTCGCTGGATGGCAACGACAAGACCGCGTGGGGCGTGCACCCCCAGGAAGGGGAATCCCACCAGGCGGCCTTTGAACTGTCGCCGCCACTGGAAAGCGTCCCCGCCGCCGCGAAGCTCGTCATCACGCTCAAGCAGCTTCACGGTGAAGGCCATTTGATCGGAAGGCTGCGGCTGGCGGTCACGGACGCGGCTGCGCCGGTTCGCGTGCTCCCGTCGGCAATCGAGCGTGTTGTTCGGATGACGCCCGGCGAGCGTGGCGAGGCAGAACGCCTGCAACTCGCCGCCTACGTGATGGGCCAGCGCATCGCGAATGATCTCACTGAACTGCCCAAGCCATCGCTTGTCTATGCCGGGGCGAGCGATTTTCCGCCGGACGGCGGCCTCAAGCCGGCGGGAGCGCCCAGGGAAATTCGCGTGCTCCGGCGCGGCGAGATCACCAAGCCCGGCGAAATCGCGTCGCCCGGCGCGCTGGCCTGCGTGGGCGCGCTGCCGAACGCATTCACGCTGGAGGACCCGAAGGCCGAAGGCCCGCGCCGGGCCGCCCTCGCGCGCTGGCTGACGCATCCCGACAATCCGCTGGCCTGGCGCTCCATCGTCAACCGCGTCTGGCATCATCACTTTGGCCGCGGCCTGGTGGACACGGTGAACGACTTCGGGCGCATGGGTTCGGCGCCGTCGCATCCCGAGCTGCTGGACTGGCTGGCGGTCTGGTTTCGCGATGACGCCGCCGGCTCGTTCAAAAAACTGCACCGGCTGACCGTCACGAGCGCGACGTATCGGCAGTCCGCCGCAGTCGCCGACGTGAGGAGGCCCAAATCAAAACCCGAAATCCGAAATCCGAAACCCGAATCTGCCCAGCGCCTTCTCAAGTCGGCTGCGGCGAGCGATCCTGACAACCACTTTTTATCGCGCATGAACCGCTCGCGACTGGACGCCGAGCAGGTGCGCGACGCGATTCTGCTCGTGTCGGGCCGGCTCGATCTGCGCATGGGCGGGCCGAGCGACCAACAGTTCGACCTCCAGCCTGGCATTCACGTCACACCCAAGGTGGACTACGCGAAGTTCGACATGGACAGCGACACGGCGCGCCGCCGCAGCGTGTATCGCTTTCTGTTCCGCACGCTGCCCGATCCCATGATGGACGCGCTGGATTGCCCGGCGGGCGATCAATTGACGCCGGTGCGGAACACTTCGATGACCGTCCAACAGGCGCTGGCCCTTTGGAACAGCGCGTTCACCGTCCGCCACGCCGAACATTTTGCCTTGCGACTCGAAACCGGCACCGGCGATCTCACCCAAAAAGTGCGGGCGGCCTGTGAGTGGACTTGGGGCCGTCCGCCGGGCAAGGAGGAGGCGCGTGAGTTGTCCGACTACGCGCGCCAGCACGGGCTGGCCAATCTCTGCCGCCTCCTGTTCAACAGCAACGAATTGATGTTCGTAAATTGAAACCATGAAAACAGCCATTTCTCTGACTGCGGAATCCTCGGGACCAGCGACAGCACAAAACATCGGTCGAGAGCTTCTCCCTCTCCCCCGCCGAGGGGGAGAGGGTCGGGGTGAGGGGGAACCTGCGGCCTGTCGCCGTGTTTTCGCGCCACCCCTCACCCTGCCCTCTCCCATTCCGAAGGGGAGAGGGAAAGCTCCACCGTGCGCGGGTCATGCATCCTGCGGTTCCTTCAGCAGCCGCCGCGACTTTCTCTGGCGCTTCGGCGGCGGCTTGGGCGGCATTGCGCTCGCGCACCTGCTCGGTGGCGAAAACCTGCTGGCCGCGGACGCCGCCCGCCCAGGCCGGCCGCATCATCCGCCCAGGGCGAAGTTCGTGATCCAGTTGTTCATGAACGGCGGGGCGAGCCAGATGGATCTGTTCGACCACAAGCCCGAGTTGTTCCGCCGGAGCGGGGAGACGTTCGATCCCGGCGGTGGAGAGCGGGTCGAAGCCGCGACGAGCGAGCCGGGCAAGGTGCTCAAGCCGCAGTTCGAGTTGAAGCAACACGGACAGAGCGGCCGGTGGGTGAGCAGCCTGCTGCCGAACCTGGCCGCGTGTGTGGACGATCTCGCGTTTTTCATGGCGATGACCTCGCGGACGAACGTGCATGGGCCGGCCAGCTACCTGATGAACACCGGTTTTCTGCTGCCGGGCTTTCCCTGCCTCGGCGCGTGGGTGAGTTACGCGCTGGGCCGCGTGAGCGAGGACCTGCCTACGTTCGTCGTTCTGCCCGACACGCGCGGCCTGCCGTACAACCAGAAGGGTAATTTCAGCAGCGGCTTTCTTCCGATGCAACATCAGGGAACGATCATCAACACGTCGCTCACCGCGCCCATCGCGCATCTCAGCCCGCCGCCGGCGGCGCAATACCTGACTCCGGCGGCCAGCAGTGACGGGCTGGCGTTGCTGGACAAGTTGAACCGCCGGCATCTCGAAGTGAACGAAGGCGACGCGCGGCTCGACGCCCGCATCCGCGCCTACGAACTGGCCGCGCGGATGCAACTGAGCGCGCCGGAGGTTTTCGATCTCGCGGGCGAGACGGAAACGACGCGCAAGCTCTACGGGCTGGACGAGAAGGTCACGGGGGATTTTGGCCGGCGTTGTCTGGTCGCGCGGCGGTTGATCGAGCGCGGCGTCCGTTTCGTGCAGGTGTGGAGCGGCGCGGGCGGACCGACCAACAACTGGGACAACCACGCGAGCATCCAGAAGGAACTCCCGCCGGCCTGCGCCGCCACGGACAAACCGGTCGCCGGGCTGCTCAAGGATCTCAAGGCGCGCGGCCTGTTGCAGGACACGCTCGTGCTCTGGAACACCGAGTTTGGCCGGATGCCGTTCGCGCAGAGCAGCGAGGGCCGCGACCATAACGGCGGCACCTTCGTGGGCTGGATGGCAGGCGCCGGAGTGAAGCCCGGCGTGGCCTACGGCGAGAGCGACGAATGGTCCTGGCGCGCCGCCCGCGACAAGACGAGCACCTACGACTTCCACGCGACCGTCCTGCACCTGCTGGGACTCGATCACGAGAAACTGACCTTCCGCCACAGCGGCGCGGACCGGCGGCTGACCGATGTGCATGGCGAGGTCGTTCACGCAGTGCTGGCGTGAAGCGATGACGGCGTCTGCGCGAAAACGGGAGCGGACTTCGTTCGCCCCTCCACGACTTGGCCGTCATCGAATCGTTGTCGGAATTTTGATCTCCCGCTTCGTTCGCGCGGATCGGTAGCACGCTTCGAGAATCACCTGGCTGCGCAAACCGGCCAGCGCCGAGTCCTTCGTGTCGCGCCCGTCGAGCAGCGCCTGGCTGAAAGCCTCGATCTCCGCGCGATAGGTGTTCACGGGCGGCGGGGCGATGACGAGTCCGCCGCCGGGCCGCGTGTCCTGTTCGGCTTCGTAACCCTTTTCCGTGTCCTCGAGGAACGCGACCATTTCGCCTGCGGCGCCCTGGCCGAGGGTGTTTTGCGCGAGGATGCTGCCTCGCGAGCCGTAAAGCTCAAGCCGGTTCTGGCTGCTGGCGTCCGGCACGCAGAAGAACGTGTCCGCGGTCGCAAGCGCGCCGTTCCGGAAGCGCGCCAGGACCACGCCGCTGTCCTCCGTCGCGTAACGCTGCACGGTGCGGTTGGTCATGCAACTGACGCTGATGACCGGGCCGAAAAACATTTCGAGCAGATCGAGGCAATGCCCCGCCAGATCAATCAGCGCGCCGCCGCCGCCGAGTTTCGGAATCTGCCGCCACGCGCCGGGGATCGGCGGATACCAGAACGCGATCTGCGCGCGCGCGAACACCGGCTGGCCGAGTCTGCCGTCCTGGATCAATTGCCGCGCCGCCTGATGCTGGCTGTGGAAACGCATCATGAACGCCGTGCCAAGCCGGACCTTCGCCTTGCGGCAGAACGCCAACATGCGCCGCGCTTCGGCGACATTCATGCCGAGCGGTTTTTCGCAGAAGACGTGTTTGCTCGCGGCGGCGGCTTTGCGGGTCTGCTCGAGGTGCGCGTGGTTCGGCGAGGCGATGTAAATCGCGTCAATGTCCTGCGCGAGCAGTTCGTCCAGCGTCGCCGCCGCGCGCGCGCCGAACTGTTGCGCGACCTCGGCGTTGGTCTTTGGATTGCGCCCCCAGACCGCGACGAGTTCGGCGTTCGACGCGGGCAGGATGCCTTCGGGAATCGTGCGCCGGCGCGCGATGCCCCCCGGCGCGATGACGCCCCAACGGATTTTGTTCTTCCTGGTCGCTCCGCATAAACCCCTCACCCGGCCGGAGGCCACCCTCTCCCCATCCGATGGGGAGAGGGAAAGGGTGAGGGGCTTCATTTTGATCAACTGAAATGCCGGATGACTTTCACGAGTCCTTCGGCGATTTGCTCCACGTCAGAAACCGTGAACGTCGGAAATGCGAAGCAGGTGAACGTGTGCGCCTCGTGCCAAAGCGCGTTCGGCACCGCGACGTTCGTGTAGTCGGCGCTCGCGGCTTCTGTGTATTCCTTCGAGCGAAACGGAAACCCCGACCGGCCGAAGGCGCGGTGCTCCTGAAACGCCTGCTCCGTGTGGCACTGCGGCCAGAAAACTTTCCAGCACGGAACTCCTTCGGCGGCTGCCGCGCTCACGAATTGTTTTATGTCACAGCGCATCTGTTCGACGTTCAGCGAGAAGGCGAGCACGTAGAAACCGTTGCGGCGCTCAGGCGTGTCAATCGGGCAATACTTCACTTGCGGCAAGGGCTTGAGCGCATCAATCAGCATCTTTGCGTTGCGCCGGCGCGTGGGCATGTTCCACGAATCCATGCGCTCCAGCTCGGCGAGGCCGATGGCGGATTGCATCTCGGTCATCCGATAATTCCAGCCGACCAGGTTGTGGATGTACGGCAATTTCTGTTCGAGTTCGAGAAGGTTGAGGCGCTGCTTCACGTCGTAGCCGTGATCGCGGAAACTCCGCGCGCGCCAGGCGAGGTCTTCGTCGTCGGTCGTGACCATGCCGCCTTCGCCGCCGGTGGTGAAAGTTTTGTTCTGGCAGAAACTGCACCCGGCGATGTGGCCGAGCGTGCCGGTCTTTTTGCCCTTGTATTCACCGCCGAACGCCTCGGCGTTGTCTTCGATGACGAAAAGGTTGTGGCGCTTCGCGAACGCGTGGATTTTGTCCATGTCGCACACATTGCCGTAAAGATGAACGGGCATGATGGCCTTCGTGCGCCCATTCACAAGTTTCTCCGCGGACTCGACGCTGAGGCAGTGGTCATCGAGGTTCACATCGGCGAAACGCGGGACCGCGCCGGCCTGAACGACGGAAAAGCTGGTGGCGATGAAGGTGTAGCTCGGCACGATGACTTCGTCGCCCGGCCCGATGCCCAATGCGGCAAGCGAAACGTGCAGCGCCGCGGTGCCGGTGGCGACGCTGATGGCGTACCGGCTGCCCTGCCACCCGGCGAATTTCCTCTCGAACTCCATGCCGCGTTTGCCGGTCCAGTAATTGACCTTGCCGGAGCGGAGGACTTCCTCGACGGCCTTGATGGCTTTCTCGTCGAATTGCGGCCAGGACGTGAGAGGATCGCGGACGGCTTTCGGGCCACCCTCGATGGCGAGCTTGTCGGACATGTTCGGACCTCTGCCCGGTGAACCGAGGCGGAGTGGAAATGGTGCGCGATAGAGGGTTCGAACCTCTGACCCCTTCCGTGTCAAGGAAGTGCTCTA
>Ga0247727_10011734_pt1 | contig 15211 bp, 13 predicted proteins | sample WisWelCaveWW1625_FD_202498 | JGI IMG/M metagenome (GOLD analysis project Ga0247727, IMG submission 202498) | Biofilm microbial communities from Wishing Well Cave, Virginia, United States - WW16-25 | ecosystem: Environmental > Aquatic > Deep subsurface > Groundwater > Cave microbial mat | place... | reverse complement strand
TCATGTACTATCTTTATCTCGACGAATCCGGCGACCTCGGCCATCCGGTTCAAAGTCCGGGAGCGTCACGATATTTTGTGATCACGGTTTTAGAAGTGCGGAGTGAGCAAGCCAGAAAGGCTATCGAAAAAGCGGTGGAACGAACCGTGAAAAACAAGCTGCACAAGAAAGGGTCTCGTAAGGCCAAACCGCTAACCGAGCTTAAAGCGACGGCGACTGATTTCGCCGACAAACAGTATTTCTATCGTCAAATTGCAGCGGTGCCGTTTACTGTTTCTGCCGTCATTCTCGAAAAGGAGCGTTTCCTCAATCATTTGCAATTGAAACCCAAACGCGTTTATGGTTTTGTCACGCATCTTGTTCTTAAAGAGTTGCCGCTCGAGCAAGCCACGACGCGAGTCATTTTGACGTTTGATAAAAGTGCGCACAGTTCCGCCATACAAGAGTTTAATGAACATTTAGTGAAACAGTTGGAGTCCCGCATTCCGCCCTTGGTGCCGTTGTCGATCAACCACCATTTTTCACATGAGAACAAACTGCTCCAAGCCGTCGATCTGTTCGCGTGGGGATTTTATCGAAAATATGAACTGGGAGATACAATGTGGTATGACGTGTTTCGCGAGAAAATCGTTTTTGAGCGAGTATATCCGGATAAATAAAAAAGAGAGCGACCCCTATACAGCAAGTCCATCAAGGCTATTTTACCCACATTCAGAAGGGAACACCTTGAAAGCTGTATAGGCCTTATTCACTCTCTTTACACCAAAATACATCGTTAAAACGTAAAAGTCAAGACTTTTTTCAAAAAGCAATGCCGGCGAGGTTGAATCTTGTACTATCTCTATCTCGACGAATCAGGCGACCTCGGACACTACACGGAGAGTCCGGGCGCTTCAAAATATTTTGTCATCACCGTGCTGGAGGTGACGAATGACCGGGACAAAAAGGCGATTGAGAAAGCCGTGGAGCGAACGCTGAAGAATAAAATTCATCAAAGTCGTTCGTACCAAACACGCACAATCACCGAACTCAAAGCGACCAATACCTCGCTTGCAGTGAAGCAGTATTTTTACCGGCAAATCGAGGCCATTCCGTTTCATCTCTATGCCGTAATTCTTGATAAAACCCGTTTTGGCAATCATCTTCAATTCAACCATAACCGCCTTTATCGTTTCATTACGCACTTGGCAGTCAAAGCGCTCCCACTTGAAACAGCTTCCACGCGAATGTCTTTTGTTTTAGACCAAAGAATGGGCGGTGTTGCCTTGCGCGAGTTTAATGAATTATTGCGTTTGCAGATACAATCACAGATTCCACCTCAGGTGCCGCTCTTCATCGATCATGAAAATTCCAATAAGATAAAGTCTTTGCAAGCGGTCGATCTATTTTCGTGGGGAATTTTTCGCAAATATGAAGCGCAGGATACTGAATGGTATGATGTATTTCGAGAGAAAATCAAGTTTGAGCGGGTATATCCAGAAAAATAAAAAGAGAGCGATCCCTGTGTAGCCCAATGCCCCACGGCTCTGTTACCTACCTATGGAAGGGAACACCGCAGGAACTATACAGGACTTACTCACTCTCTTTGAAATAAGATACACCGCTAAAATGTAAAAGTCAAGAAATTTTTTGAAGATGAAAAACTCAAAAAAGCCATTGGAAAGTTTTTACGTCCTTTTGGCTCTATGCCTCGCCGCCTGCTCCAAAAACGAAAAACTGCCGACGCCGCCGGACGACAATTCACCCCAATTCAAAGTGACTGATTTCACCGCGCCGGAACAATGCGCGAGCTGCCACCCGAATCATTACAACGAGTGGCGCGGCTCGATGCACGCGTATGCGTTCGTCGATCCGGTTTTCTTTGCGATGCACGAACGCGGGCAGAAAGAAACCAACGGCAAGCTCGATCAATTCTGCACGAAATGCCACAGCCCGATTGCGAGTCTCACGGGCGAAACGCCGCCGTTTTTCAATCGCAATTCGCTGTCGCCAATTTCAAATCGCGGCGTACAATGCGATGTTTGCCACACCATCACCAAAATCAACAATGCGAATAATGCCGATTTCGAGTTAACGCCGGGAAATACAAAATACGGCTCGCTCGCGAATCCGGCGGCGAACAGCTTTCATCAATCGGCCTTCAACGCCGAATTTGATCGGTCGCGATTTTGCGGCAGTTGCCATGATGTGAAAAATACTTTTGGCGTTCTGGTCGAAGAAACCTACAGCGAATGGAATCGCGCCTCGCTCGCCGGCATGTCGTTCGATTGTCAGGATTGCCACATGCCCACCTACGCCGGACAGGCGGCGACGGGCGGACCGCAGCGCGATAAATTGCATCGCCATTATTTCGCCGGCGTCGATGTGCCGCTGGTCGATTTTCCGGACGCGGCGTTGCATCGGCAAATGGCGGAAGATTTATTGAAAAAATCCGCCGATTTGAGTATCGCCCATCCGGCAACCGTTGCCGCTGGCGACACACTTAAACTCGCCGTAACCGTGGCGAATACATATCAGGGCGTCTTCAGCGCCGGCCACAGTCTTCCTTCCGGCGTGACGGCGGAGCGGCAAATGTGGATCGCCGTTACCGCGCGCGATCAAAGCGGGCGCGTGTTTTATCAAAGCGGCCAGCTTGATGCGAACGGCGATTTGCTCGATCATCACAGCGCGCTGACTCCTAATGCTGATCCGGACTTGACGATTTTTCGGCAAACCATGCGCGATGAAAACGGCAAAGAAGTTTTGTTCTTTTGGCAGGCGCGCTCGGTGGAAAATAATTTGCTCGCGGCGCTGGCCGAAAAAACGGCGCCTTATAAAATCAAGTTGCCGGCAAATCTGGCCGGCGAAATCACGCTTGATGTGACGCTGCGTTTTCGCACGTTACAGCCGTATTTTTTGCGTGAACTCGGTTTGGGCAATCTTGTCGCCAAAGTTCCGATTGTGGATATGGAAAAAGTGGCGGCTCAAATAAAAATCAATTAAGTTCGTAGTCGCGCCTTCAGGCGTGTAATGTTTCAAAACAAGATAATGGCTTGATTCAAGCGAATTTTTTATTTTCAACGTGCGATGCCTAAAGGCATTACTACAAAAGCTTCTTCTTCCATGAGATTATCAAGAATAAAATTGTATAAAAACTTTTTCACAAGTTGGTCGTTTTATTTCTTGCTGAGTGTTTTTGGGCAACTGTCTGCGACTGCACAAAACTTCACGCGTAGCATTGATGGCATCCCCATCGAGCGCAACGGCGAGCGCTTGGAGTTTCCCTTCTTCGGCGGGCTGGATCGCTTCATTCCGCAATTCATCGACGCCGATGGCGACGGCGACTTTGATCTGTTTATTTCCGAAGCCGACGGGCAATTAACTTTTCTGGAAAATTCCGGCTCATCGCGCGCGCACAAATTTCGTTTGAATCCGGACGTTTTTAAAAACCTGAATGTGTCGAGCTGGTTTTATTTCGTCGATATCGACGCCGACGGCGATCTTGATTTGTATCATGCCAACGGCGACAACGGCCTTGTTTTTCGCCGCAATCGCGGCTCCCCAAGCCGCCCCGATTTCGTGATCGAATCGCCGAGCGTCGTGACTGCCGACAATCGGAAAATCTTCAGCCAGTTGACCAGCACACCGGTTTTTGCCGATATCGACACCGACGGCGATTTCGATTTTTTCACCGGCATCATCACCGGCGAGATTGCGTTCTATCAAAATATCGGCGCGGCCACGATGCCAGCGTTTGGATTGACCACCAACAAATGGCAGGACTTGCGCATTTTTTCATTTAGCGCGGCGCTCGGCAAAAAGCTCCAACACGGCGCAAACGCGATTGAGTTTGCCGACATCGACGGCGATCTGGATCTGGATTTTTTCTACGGCGATCTTTTTCACAAAGGCCTGTATTTCCTCCGCAACGACGGTACGCCGGACAACCCCAACGTGGCGATTACCGACACGCTCTTTCCGCGCGCGCAGCCGATCAAAACGTTCGGCTATAACGTGCCGCGCTTCGCCGATATTGACGGCGATAGCGACAACGATTTATTTATCGCCTGCTTGCAACAGAATCAGAACAACTTTCTTTTATACAAAAACTCCGGCACGGTCACTGCGCCCAATTTCCAGATCACGACGCCGAATTTTCTGACCATGCTCGACGCCGGCAGCAATACCGCGCCGGCCTTTGTCGATATCGACGCCGACGGCGATCAGGATTTGTTCATCGGCAATCTGGACGGGCAAATCAGTTTCCATGAAAACACCGGAACTGCGACGGCACCGGCGTTCCGGTGGGTTACCGACAATCTGCCGAATATTCAACCGAATCTACATTTTTCCGCAACGCCCGTTTTTGCCGACCTCGACGCCGACGGCGACTTTGATCTCTACGTCGGTTCCTCATTTGGCCGTATCGTTTTTTATGAAAATCAAGGGTCGCTGCAAAGCCCCAACTTCATTTTCATGACCAGCTCATTTGCGAATCTCAGCATCGGCAGCTCCTGCGCGCCGCAATTCGTCGACTACGACAAGGATCGCGACCTCGATCTTTTCATCGGCGCGTCAATCGGCGGCGTCGTTCATCTCTACGAAAACATCGGCAGTGGCAGCCAACCACAGTTTCAGTTTAAAAAGAGAATTCGCCATGCTTTCAACGTTGACGACGCCATTCCATTTCTGTATGATTGGACGGGCGACGGCACTTTAGATCTTTTCGTCGGCGAGAACAGTGGCGCCATTCTGTATTATCGCGGTGTGGCCGCAGATTCATTCGCATTCGTGGAAAAAGATTTTGCGAAGATCGACGCCGGTTTTTATGCCGCGCCGGTATTCGTCGATATCAATGGCGATCGCCGCGTCGATTTGTTTGTGGGAGAAGGCGACGGCGGCGTGATTTTTTTTCAGGGACCCGGGAGTTCGGTTGTGACTACTTCAACGACGCTTCCGAATTCATTTGCATTGACCGTCTATCCCAATCCGTTTCGCGAACAGTTGAATATTTCGTTACGCTTGGAGAATAAAACCGCCGTCGCCTCGCCGCAAGTTATGGTCTACAATCTCACCGGCGCGCGCATCGCCGAGCTTGAGGTGCAGCCTGCGCCGAATGGAACATGGCGCAGTGAATGGCTGCCAAAAAAGTTAAGCCTCGCTTCCGGTGTTTATTTTTTGCAAGTCGCTTTTGGCCGCGAACGAATCAACCGAAAAATTTTATTTATACGGCAGTGAATTTGTGGCGCAACATTCCCTGGTCTGCGACAGGGCAGGCATGTTGCGCTTTTCATGCGCACAACTCTTGCCAATATCAAAAAGGAATCCATATGTCTCACGCTTTCCGCTGTGGCGCGCTGGCACTCTTGCTGACGCTGCCTCATTCCATGTTTGCACAATCCCCCCGTCCGGAAAAATTCGTCGCTGATGCTTCACACGTTTTCGGCGGCGCCGGGCATGTTCTCACTTCGCCGGTCCGCTGGCAGAGCAAAGACTGGGCGATTTTCGGCTCCGTCTTGGCGGGCACATTCGCGCTCTCCTATTTGGATGAGCCGTTTGATAATTTGATGCAACGGAATCGCAGCCGGTTTGCGGATGACTTAACCGAGCTTGGCATTGAGTACGGCGAGCCGCGAACCGCAATCGTGCTCACCGGTGGACTTTATTTGACCGGTTTGCTTGCCAACAGCGAATGGCTCCGCGAGTCTTGTGTCATGGCGTCGGCCTCGTTGTTATCAAGCGGCATCATTCAATCGACGACGAAAGCCGCCGCCGGGCGCGCGCCCGCATGTCGGCCTCGGCCACGACGTGCTTGATCCGTTTCGCGGCGAAGAGAATTACTATTCCTTTTTTTCCGGACACACGATGGTGGCGATGATCATGTCGCATACATTTGCCAAACGCATTAATCACCCGGTTGCAAAAGTCGCCTTGTATAGCCTCGGCGCAGTCGGCGGCTTGGCGCGCACGTACAATCGCGATCACTGGCTGACCGATGTCGTGCTCGGCAACGCGCTGGCAATTACGAGCGTCAATTCGGTTTCGCGATGGCTGGCGGCAAAAAACGATAGGGAAAAAATGGGCGGGTTGCAATGGCAAATCACGCCGATGGGCCGCGGTGTAAATTTGAGCGTGGCGTGGTAGATATTAAAAACTTTAAAAGCAATCTCCAATAGATAGAAAAACCCAACGGATTTTTTTATCAGTTGGGTTTTTCTATCCGCTGGAAAAAATCTTTGCTTTTTTGTACAGCTTTGACTATAAAGGAACTACCGCGGCACGGCTTTGCTCGAATGTTCGTGTTTCGAATTGACCGGCAGCGGCGAGACTGACGTTTCGATTTCGTTATGCGCTTTGCCGCCATTCTTGCGCAGCTTCATCCACGAGGCGACAATTGAAATGGCGAGCACGCTGCCGATGAAGGCGAGCGACAGGCCGATGGGAATTTTATAGAAATCGACAATCAGCATTTTGACCGCGACAAACGCCAGAATCAGAATGATGCCGGGCTTTAAATATTCAAACAGGCGCGCCATTTCCGCCAAAACAAAATAAAGCGAGCGCAAACCGAGAATGGCAAAAATATTGGAAGTGTAAATAATGAAAGGATCGGTGGTGACGGCGAAAATCGCCGGGATGGAATCGAGCGCGAAAATCAGGTCCGAGCTTTCGACGACGACGAGCACCATGAGCAGCGGCGTGGCAAAAAACTTTTTGCCGTCGCGCACAAAAAACTTTTCGCCATAATACTTTTTACTGACGGGGATGATCCGGCGCAAAAATTTCAGCGCGAAGCTTTTGCTCGGATCGAATTGGTCGTCGCCCTGCAGCATCATTTTGATCACGGTGAGCAGCAGCAGCACGCCGAAAACGTACGTCATCCAATGGAAGCGTGTGATCAGCTCGACGCCGACGGCAATCATGATGGCGCGCATGACGACGGCGCCGAGGATGCCCCACTTCAACACGCGCGGCTGCTGCGCCGGCTCGACTTTGAAGAAGGCGAAAATCATGATGAACACAAAAAGGTTATCGGCGCTGAGCGATTGCTCGATGAGATAGCCGGCCAAAAATTCCGCCGCGCTCGCTTTTCCGATAAAAATAAAAATTCCCAACGCAAACAACAGGGCCGAGCTGATCCACACCGCCACCCACACTGCGGCTTTTTTCGCGGTCATCACCTTGGCGGTGCGATTCAGCACGCCGAGATCGAGCAGCATCATCGCGCCGACAAAGACGCCGAAGACGGCCCAGAGAATCCATTCGTTCAAATTCGTATCCTCGTTAATTTGGGAAGGTTATAGTTGCAAGGCACTAATCAGGCGCTACGGTCGATCAAGCCTCGAGAAAAAAACCTCCCACGGATTGAAGAAGCCCACGGATGAACAGCTTTATCAGTGGGCTTCTTCAATCAGCGGGGATCTTATGTTTACAGCAGCTTGTCTAAAATTCCGGCCTGTTTAAGGACAAGTTGAAATTTAAGCACTTCTTTTTTAAAAAGCAAGCAGCAACTGAATGACGGCGCCCTCATCTTTTTCGCCTTATTATCTTTTCTCTTTTTTAACCACCGTATTCGTCCCAGCTTTTGATCTGCAACGCCTCGACACTTTTAGATACGATAGTTTCGGCAAATCGTTTCGCGAGTTGCAGCTCGGCAATCAGCGGGATCGCAAAATCCACGGCCTTGCGGCGGATGAGGTAATCGTTCGTCAATTCTTCTTCCTGATAATTTTTGGGAATATTGATGACGAGATCGATCTTGCGCTCGGCGAGATATTCCAGAACATTCGGGCTTTCTTTTTCCGTCGGCCAGTGTAAAATCTCGGCAGCGACGCCGTACTGCCGCATAAATTCCGCGGTGCCGCGCGTGGCGTAAAGACGAATGCCGGCATTTTGCAGCGCTTTGGCGCTCGCGACAAATTCGGCTTTGCCCTCGAGAGGTCCGGTGGAAAGCAGCACGCTACGAATCGGCAGTTTGTAGCCAACGGACAACATCGCTTTGAGAAAAGCTTCGTTAAAATCGTCGCCGAGGCAACCGACTTCGCCGGTTGAGCTCATCTCTACACCAAGTGTAGGATCAGCGCCTTGCAAACGCGTAAACGAAAACTGCGGCGCTTTCACCCCGACATATTCCAACTCCATAAACGAGCGGTCAATTTTCTGTGCCGGCTCGCCCATGATCACGCGCGTGGCCAGCTCGATAAAATTAACGCGATACACTTTGGAAACAAACGGAAAACTTCTGGACGCGCGCAGATTGCACTCGATCACTTTCACGTCGTTGTCGCGCGCGATGAATTGAATATTGAACGGCCCGGTGATTTCCAGGGCCGCGGCAATTTTTTTCGAGATGATACGAACGCGGCGAATCGTTTCGAGCGAGGCATGTTGCGGCGGCAACACCAGCGTCGCGTCGCCGGAATGCACGCCAGCATTTTCCACGTGTTCGCTGATGGCGTAAACCAGCAGTTCCCCGTTTTGCGCGACGCCGTCGAACTCGATCTCTTTCGCGTTCTCAATAAATTTACTGATCACCACCGGATGCTCGGTGGAAATCGCCGCGGCTTTTTCCAAAAATTTTGCCAACTCTTGATCATTCACCGCGACGCTCATCGCCGAGCCGCTCAACACATACGACGGGCGCACGAGCACCGGATATGACACTTTTTGCGCGAACGCTTTGGCTTCGGCAATCGAACTCAACTCCTGCCAGACCGGTTGGTCGATGCCAAGCTCGTCCAGCAGCGAGGAAAATTTGTGGCGATCTTCGGCGCGGTCGATCATCTCCGGCGAAGTGCCGAGAATTTTCATGCCCGCTTGATGCAGCTTCAGCGCGAGATTGTTCGGCGTTTGCCCGCCCATCGCGATGATGAGGCCGAGCGCTTTTTCTTTTTTGTAAATTTCGGCAATCGTCTCGAAGCTCAACTCTTCAAAATAAAGCCGGTCGCATTCGTCATAATCCGTGCTCACCGTCTCCGGATTGTAGTTGATCATGATGGTGTTGTAGCCGAGCTTCTTCAGCGCCATCACCGCGTTGACGCAGCACCAGTCAAACTCCACTGAGCTGCCGATGCGATAAACGCCGGAGCCGAGCACGATCACGGTTTTCTTCGCGCTGGCGGTGAGATCGTCGGCGCTGCCGTTGTAGGTGAGATAAAGAAAATTCGTCAGCGCCGGATATTCCGCGGCCAGCGTGTCGATCTGTTTGAACACCGGCGCGAGGCCGTAATTGCGGCGCATCGCGTGGACGTCCGCTTCATCGGTGCCGAGAATTTTCGCAATCTGCCCGTCGGAAAAACCGAATTTTTTCGCTTCGTGCAAAATGCCGCGCGGGCAAACGCCGTTCGCGTAAACTTGCAGTTTCGCCGCCACGTCCAAAATGTTTTTGATTTTATACAGAAACCATTTGTCGATGTCGGTCAATTCATAAATGCGATCAATGGAGACACCGGCTTGCAGCGCGAGTGGAATTGCAAAGACGCGCTCGTCCGTGGGATTTTGCAGCTCACTTTCCAAATTTTCAAATTTGAGATGATCGTTGCCGATCAAGCCGTGGACGCCGATTTCCAACATGCGCAGCGCTTTTTGCAACGCTTCTTCGAAATTGCGGCCAATCGCCATCACCTCGCCGACGGATTTCATGCCGGAGCCGAGACGCTTGGAAACGTTGCGAAATTTTTTCAAATCCCAGCGCGGAATTTTGACGACGACATAATCGAGCGCCGGCTCGAAGCAGGCCATCGTGGTTTGCGTGATTTGATTTTTGAGATCGACGAGGCTGTGGCCGAGCGCCAATTTCGCGGCGATAAACGCGAGTGGATAGCCGGTGGCTTTCGAGGCGAGCGCCGAGCTGCGCGAGAGCCGGGCGTTCACTTCGATGACGCGATAATCTTCGGATTTCGGATCGAGCGCATATTGAATGTTGCATTCGCCGACGATGCCGAGATGGCGAATGACGCGAATCGCGATTTCGCGCAGCTTGTGATATTCGTTGTTGCTCAACGTCTGGCTGGGCGCGACGACGATGCTCTCACCGGTGTGAATGCCGAGCGGATCGAAATTTTCCATGTTGCACACGGTGATGCAATTGTCGTAACTGTCGCGCACGACTTCGTATTCGATTTCTTTCCAGCCTTTGAGATATTCTTCAACGAGAATCTGGTTGGTGTAGGCAAACGCTTTGTCGGCCAGCTCGCTCACTTCCTGCTCGTTGGTGCAAAGGCCGGAGCCAAGCCCACCGAGCGCGTAGGCAATGCGAATCATCACCGGAAAGCCGATTTCATGCGCCACGCGAATCGCCTCGGCCTGCGACGTGACGGCCACACTGCGCGGCACTTTGACGCCGATCTCGCGCAACTTGTCGGCAAAAATCTGGCGATCTTCCGTCGCTTCAATCGCGGAAATCGGCGTGCCGAGCACCTTGAGATTGTATTTCTCGAACACGCCGCACTTGGCTAATGCGAGGCCGCAGTTCAACGCCGTCTGCCCGCCGAATCCCAGCAAAATGCCGTCGGGCTTTTCTTTTTGAATGATCTTCTCAACGAAATACGGATTGACCGGCAGAAAATAAACTTTGTCGGCGAGATGCTCGGAAGTTTGTATCGTCGCGATGTTCGGATTGATCAGAATCGTCGCAATATTTTCCTGCTTCAGCGCCTTGATCGCCTGACTGCCGGAGTAATCAAACTCACCAGCCTCACCGATTTTGAGGGCGGAACTGCCGAGGATGATGATTTTTTGAGGGAGTTTTTGCATGAATCAAAGTTCTTATTTGAATAACCAGTATCCAACGCACTGGGACAATGCAAAAAAGCATTATATCCGAATATCATAGGTTCAAATATCGTTATGTGAAATTTATGTTGCGGTCTTACCTTCCGTTCAATCCCTATTAAGCTTATAGCATTTATACTTATTGCCAGACTCTTCATAGAGATGACTGTTTCTTATCTGAACTTTGTTATTCTTTTTTCGTCTTCATCTTGAGTTTGTTCAGTTCATAAGATTTCTGAGGTGAGTAATAAATTTGTCAACTTGAAAGATTGGACCTACCACTTGTAAAGTTAAACCAATGATAACAATAACAACTGAAAAGGCAATCAACTTATTTCTTAAAGAACCGGTCTTTTCAAGAAAGAATGACATTATAGACAAGATGTAGTAAAAAAATATTTGTGTAGGAATTGATACTATCAAAAATGCAGCACTAAATAGCAACACAGCTATATATAGAATTAGCGGTGCCAAAACCACAATAAGTGAACCTCCAACTATCCAGAGAATCACATTCTTATATTTAGGTGGTAAAAGTTCTATAAAGTCTAAGCCATTTGCTATAACAGTAAGTAGTATCATCAAATTGAATGGCAGGAATTTTTTGAAATTGCTAAAAGGAATTTTTAATAAAGATTTCTGTGCAATTACCCATGAAACGAGGAAACGGTCAACCGGAATTTTTAATGACCCAACTTTGATAAAATTTTCTGAGTTCCATATATTAAATTTTTCTGCAAAGTGATGAATTCTCTCAGCACCTAAATACTGCAAAATGCCTATTATTGCGCCAATAAGCTCAAGAAGATTACCATACCATACAATATCGGTATACCAAGTTTGAGTCAAATAATCATCCTTACTCTTTGGACAAACGTACCGACGTATTCTTCTATAACATGCGTGCACCGTGTGCCGATGAAGCGCTGAAAAGGCGTTTGTAGGACGTATGTTTCAATCCTCTGATATTTACTTCTTTGTAGAAACGCCCGTTCGAATTTCGACTTTGCTTTATTTCGCTATCGTTAATATCAACTTCACAAACTCATCAAACAAAAACGCCGTATCGACCGGGCCGGGTGAAGCTTCGGGATGGAATTGCACGCCCATAAACGGTTTCGCGCGGTGGCGAATACCTTCGTTGGTGCCGTCGTTGGCGTTGAAGAACCATGGCTGCCAGCCCGGTGGCAGGGTTTCTTCGTTGGCGGCGTACAACACGATGTTATCTATCTGCGTCGTATTTCTTAAATAATTATGTCTGTATTAAACAACAACGTTGCGTTTAAATCGAGTCATACTTACTGCCGCGAATCAGTTTACACTTCAACACTGGATTTCCAAAATTATCGTGAACAAAGTTGAAAATTCAACTCCGTTTTTGGCAATATGTCAATTTACAGCGAAGCCCGTATATTGCCGTTTATAAGGCGCGTGAAATGCCAGCACAATATCATCTTTGGGCACGCCAAACGCCACTAAATCATTGGCAATACCTTTCTCCGTGCCGTCGTGCTGTATCCAAATCTTTTCACCTTTTATATCGACATGTAGCACGCAACCGCGAATACGTTGATGGTTATGCCAACCGACATTAAACAATTGATAGTGATCATGTTCAGTATCAAAAATAGTTTGAACTTCGATGTCTCCAAAAGAGGGCTTATAATTCCCATACTCCTTGATCAATTGCCGAACGTAGGTTCGGTATTGTTCTAATTTTGCCATTGGACAATCACCTCCTTGTTAGGATCATAAATGATTAGTTTTAGTTCATGGCGCTTGATTACTATTTGGCCAAATGGAAGCATGAAGAACTCTTTGTAAGTATCAAGCGGAACGGCTAAATACAAAGTGCGTGCAGGCTCTTGCTCTTCTAAACCCAAACGATAATTCAAAAATTGGCCTAAGGCCTTGTGAAATTCAGAAATGATTGAGGTGCCAATAAAACTTTTAACCTCGACAGCTATTTGTTGCCCATCTTTCTCGGCGGCGACTATTTTTTCTGCTCCTAAATCAACATACATATCAACGCCGCCAAAATGGATGAAAAGGTGGTGATGCGTAATTTTCCATCCGTCTTTCACTAAAGCGTTTTCTACAGCGTCGTGAAAAGTATCTCTTTCTGGCATTTTATTTTTCCTACGATTCTTTAGGTTTCACAATATTGACCGTATTTTCTCATCGCCTATTTAAATATAACGTGCGCGACTTTCAGCCGCAACCGCTATTTTTGATACTCTCCCAACTCACGATTTGTTCAGGCGGCTTTTAAAATGGGGGGTAAACTTTCCAACTGGCAATCATCTTCGCGAAGCCAACACACCATCTTCCAAGCGCTTCGGCATATTTATTCAGCGTTGAAAGCCGAATACCCTCCGCATGATTTTCAATGCGCGAGATGGCGGATTTCTTGGTTTTTAGCTTTTGCGCCAACACTTCCTGTGTAATCCCCATTTCCTCTCTGGTTTGGCGGAGCAGGTAGCCGATTTTAAAGTTCTCATATCCAACTTCAAAAGTTCTTGCAAATGCGCGGCTTCTCTTCTGGCGTTTCGCAATGTATTTTTCCAAATCGTCCACTACCGTCTCCGGTTGAATTTTTTTACGTTGATACTAAAAAATAGGAAACTTATAGCCGCACACTATCGCGTTGAATTTCCTGATAAAATAGGGTTTGGTAAAACTCATTCCGTTCCCAAATTTTTATATCTTTGATGACGGGTGAAATACAAACGCCGTGCTTTAAGGAATAATTCGAAGAGAGCTTGCTTAATTCCTTGCGCAGTTGATAATCGAAATGCTTGACAATGATGAGAATATCAATGTCGGAATCTTCCTCGGCCTCGTTGCGAGCCACGGAGCCAAATAAATATTCTGCAACCAAATTGTCGCGCAATATCATTTTGGTCTCATCGGAAAAGCTTTTGATGATGTTTTCAACCGTCGAGTTCATTTTGCTTCTTTTTAGTGAACCTGTTTGGCAAGTTGAGCTTTGAGCTTGATAATCGTATGTTCAATTTTATTTAATTCATCAAGCTCTTGCTGTTCATCTTCTCCCAAGAGTCCGGCGGCATTCAAAGCGAGTAGACGCCGCAATCGATCCTGTGCGCGTTCGGAAACATGGTAATCCAGCACTTGCTGTGGAGAAGGGTTAGCCGTGAAAAGCTGAATAATTTCTGTCGCTGTTTCCGTTGCCAACGTTTTGAAGCCGACCAAACTAAGCTCAAGTATCGTCGGCAACCAATTTTGAATCGGCTGAATCCTGTTCGCCAACTCCTCCGGCACTTGCATCGTTATTTGAACCATATTCGCCTCGAAGCTTATTCGATTTAAAGGTAACACCAGAGCGGCCTAAAATCAACAAAAAATTTACTGGTGGCTGGTCGCTTGTTTCTTGTTGCTCATTGCTCGTTGCTGATCACAAGAAACCAACTACAAGTAACAAGCTACCAGCAACCAGCATCAAGCAGCCAGCAACGAGCTCACAAACTCATCAAACAAAAACGCCGTATCCACCGGGCCGGGCGAGGCTTCGGGATGGAATTGCACGCCCATAAATGGTTTCGAGCGGTGGCGAATGCCTTCGTTGGTGCCGTCGTTGGCGTTGAAGAACCACGGCTGCCAATCGGGCGGTAGGGTTTCTTCGTTCACGGCGTAACCATGATTTTGCGAGGTGATGAAACAGCGCTTGCTACCAACCAACACGCACGGTTGATTTTGGCCGCGATGGCCGTATTTGAGTTTGTACGTTTCCGCGCCGGCGGCGAGCGCCAAAATTTGGCTGCCGAGGCAAATGCCAAACACCGGCGCATTTTTTTCGAGCAGGCGGCGCACGGTTTTGACGGTCGCTTCGCAAGTTTTCGGATCGCCGGGGCCGTTGGAAAGCACGACGCCGTCAAAACGCTCGTTCTCTAACGGCCAATCCCACGGCACGGCCGTCACCGACAAGCCGCGCTGCACGAGCGAACGAATGATGTTGTTCTTGCAGCCGCAATCAATTACGGCCACATGCTTTTTCTCCCGCTTTTCGGGGCTGTAGTGAATCGGGCGTTCAATGCTCACTTGCGCGACGAGATTGATGCGGTTCGGATCATAAAACTCGACGTCGTGATTTTCATAAATCACTTTGCCCAACATGCTGCCAGCGTCGCGCAGCTTTTGCGTGAGCAGCCGCGTATCGATGCCGGCAATGCCGGGAATTCTTTGCGCTTGCAGCCAGCGATCCAGCGAGACGCTGCTGCTCCAATGGCTGAAATTGGCGGAATATTCCGCGACGATCAGCGCCGAAATTTGTATTTGATTCGATTCGAAGAAACTGCTGATGCCGCCCATCGAGCGTTCACTCGGCACGCCGTAGTTGCCGATGAGCGGATAGGTCAAAACCAGAATCTGGCCTTTGTACGAAGGGTCGGTGAAACATTCGGGATAGCCCACCATGCCGGTATTAAAAACCACTTCGCCC
>Ga0247727_10011733_pt1 | contig 15212 bp, 12 predicted proteins | sample WisWelCaveWW1625_FD_202498 | JGI IMG/M metagenome (GOLD analysis project Ga0247727, IMG submission 202498) | Biofilm microbial communities from Wishing Well Cave, Virginia, United States - WW16-25 | ecosystem: Environmental > Aquatic > Deep subsurface > Groundwater > Cave microbial mat | place... | reverse complement strand
TTGCTGCCGCGTTCCGCGGCCGAGGCCTCGACCGCCTTGAGCAGACCGGCCGCCGCCCTGGCCCGTCCGGCGGCGACGAAGGCCGCCATGGCGTGCATGTCGTTGAAAGCGTAGAAGCCGTTCTCGTCGCCCTGCTGGAAGGCGTCGGCGAGTTCTTCCCAGCGCTTGCCCGTGTCCAGCCCGAGCAGGTGCATGCGCCAGAGCAGCGCCGCGGCATCCAGCATCATCAGGCGGATCTCGCTCGGCTGCGGCCGCACGCCCTGGTCGTAGATTTCGAGCGCGCGCTGCGGCCTGCCCTGGTCCAGGTTGTACAGCGCCGTATGCCACCAGTTATGGAAGGCGAAGCCGTTGTCTTCCTGCGCCCAGTGCGCCTTGCGCCCTTCCATGAATCCGATGCCCTCCTCCTGGCGCGCCTGCATCTCCATTACGTGGGCCAAGGCGTGCTGCGCCCAGCAGTCGTCGGCTTCGAGCTCATGCGCGCGCCGGCCAGTCTCCTCCGCCTCGCCGTAGGCGCCGCACTCCTCCAGGCCAAAGGCCTGCATGCCGAGCAGGAACCCGTAGCCCTCGTCGTCGCGGCTCCAGGCGGGAAACGCGCGCGCGACGCGCCCGCGCAGGTTGTCCCGGTCGCCGTGGTAGAAGTCCGCGAGATGGCCGACCTGGAGCGCCAGCAGGTCGCGCGGGTATTCGGCGAGCAGGCGGTCCAGCTCGGCGCGATGGCCTTCCCAGTCGCCCGCCGCCCACAACTTGAGCGCGCGCGCGTGGCGCCGCTCGCGATCGTTCAACCCGCCGTGCAGCGCCTCCAGGCGCGCGACGCTCGCCCGGACGCCGGGCAGCATGCTGCGCTCCCACATGGTGACCTGCACCTGCGCGCGCAGCACCTGGCCCATGGCGAAGTCCGGGTCGCCGGCGAGCGCCTGGTCGATGATCGCCACCGCGTCGCCGCGATAGACGTTCAGCGCGCGCAGCGCCTGCTCGTAGACCTGCTGGCTCTGCGCGCTGCCGCCTGAGACCGGCACTCCTCTCGCATCGTTCATGTTTCTCTCCGTGTCACGATCAAGGCATCCACCGCCAGCACCCGCTCCCCGCTGCAGCGCAGCGGGTTCACGTCCAGTTCCTCGATCTCGCCGGCGAGGTCCGCCACCAGCTCCGAAACGCGCGCGATCGCGCCGGCGAGCGCTTTCAGGTCCACCGGCGCGCTGCCGCGAAACCCGGTGAGCAGACGGTACCCCTTCAAGCGCTTGAGCAGCGCAAGGGCCTGCGCCTGCGACACGGGCGCCAGCGCCGCGACGCTGTCCTGCACCAGCTCCACCAGCACGCCGCCCGAACCGACCACCACCAGCGGGCCGACCACCGGGTCGACGCGCGCGCCGACGATCACCTCGGTCCCGGGGACCATCGGCTGCACCAGCACGCCGCGCAATTCGTGTCCGCGCGCGGCCACCTCAATTGCCCCATAAGCGTGGCGCAATGCCGCCTCATCCGCAATCCCGAGGCGCACCGCCCCCAGTTCCGTTTTGTGCGGGATTGTCGGCGACTCAGCCTTCATCGCCACTGGGTAGCCGAGTTCCCGCGCCGCGCTTGCCGCCTCATTGGCGGTGCCGGTCAAGCGCTCTTTCACGACTGGCACGCCATACGCGGCGAGCAGCCGTTTGGATTCGCTTTCGCTGAGCGTCTTGCCGCCTTTGGCAAGGACCTTGCGCGCTGCCTGCGCCGCCCCCGGCGGCGAGAGCCTTTGCGCCGCCTCGATCCGGCGGTCGGCGTGCGCATGCCATGCCGCGATCGCCGCAAAGCAGCGCTCCATCGAGCGAAACAGCGGAATGCGCTCGTCCTTCTCGTATTCGCCGGAGCCGGGTCCTTGCAGCCACTCGGAGAGCCACACCAGAGCGAGCGGTTTCGGCTGCTCGCGCGCGAGCGCCGCCATCGCCGGCACGCGGTCCCTGGCGGTCTCGACCACGGCGACGGTTCCCGGCACCACCAGCACGCCGTACTGCGGGTCGGCAAGCAGCGCGCGGCAGCACGCACCGAACGACTCCGGGTCGTTCAATACCTGTCCCGTCGGGTCGCAGGGATTGCGCGCCGCGCCGAACTCCGGCACCAGGGCGCGCAGCGCGGCGACCGTCGCCTCCAGCGGCTGCGGCATCGGCGCGCCGTGCTTCGCCGCCTTGTCCGCCGCCATCACGCCTGCGCCGCCCGAGCCGGAGATGACCGCGACGCCGCGCGCAAGCGGCCTGCCCGCCGCGGCGAAGAAGCGCGCGTACTCGAGCAGCGCGTCGTAGTCCTCCACCGGGATGAAGCCCGCGCGCTCGAAAAGCGCGCGCCAGGCGACGGCCGAGCCGGCGATCGAGCCTGTATGCGAACGCGCCGCGGCGGCGCCATCCTCGCTCGCGCCCAGCTTGTAGACGATCACCGGCTTGCCCGCGCGGTGCGCCCGCTCGCCCGCCTCGAGCATGCGCGCGGCGCTCGCCGCGCCCTCGAACAGGCAGGCAATGGCCTTGCATTCCGGGTCCTCGGCCATCGCCGCGACGAGGTCGCCGACGTCGATGTCCGCGGAGTTCCCGGCGGAAAAGATGTAGCGGATTCCGAGCCCGCGGTCCCAGGCCTGCGCCAGCGCGTAGCCGAGCGCGCCCGACTGGCTCACCACGGCGAGCGAACTCGTTGCGTGCATGAGGCGTGGCGCGCGCGCGTACTCCGGAATGAAAGAGAGGCCCGCGCCCAGCGCGTGGTTCACGAGGCCCATGCAGTTCGGCCCCAGCATCGGCATTTTCGCGGCGCGCGCGATAGCGGCGAGGCGATGCTGCGCGCGAGCCGCGTCCTCGCGCGCCATTTCGCCGTAGCCCGAGGCGTAGACGATCACCGCACCGGCCCGGGCGGCGGCCGCCTCCTCCAGCGCCGCCTCCACGCCTTCGCGCGGCACCACCAGCACCACGCAATCGGGCGGCTGCGGCAGCGCGGCGAGCGAGGAGTAGCAGGCGCGCGCGCCGATGCGCCCGTACTTCGCGTTCACCGGGTAGATGGCGCCTCCGTAGTGCGCGAGGTTCTCCAGCGTGCGCATGCCGAAGGAGCCAGCGCGCGGCGAGGCGCCGACGATGGCGACCGAGCGCGGCGCGATCAGCCGCGCGAGTTCGGCGCGCGTATACGCCGCGCGGGAATCCGGTGCTAGCATAGCCGCCACGATACCAACATCGGCACCATGAACGTCAAGCAGCTGTTCGATCTCCAGGGGCGAGTGGCGCTGGTCACCGGCGGCTCGCGCGGGCTCGGCCTGCAGATGGCCGAGGCGCTGGGCGAGATGGGCGCCCGCCTCGCGCTCACGGCGCGCAAGCAGGACGAGCTGGCCGAGGCGGTCGCACACCTCAAGCAGCGGGGCATCGAGGCCACCGCCTGGGTCTGCGACATCGGCAAGCGCGAGCAAATCGCGCCGGTGGTCGAGCAGATCCTCGCCAGGCTCGGCCGCGTGGACATCCTGGTGAACAACGCCGGCGCCACCTGGGGCGCTCCGGCGGAGGATCACCCGATCGAGGGCTGGGACAAGCTGGTCAATCTCAACCTGACCGGCGCGTTCCTGGTGGCGCAGCTGGTCGGCAAGAAATCGATGATTCCCGCGAAGTGGGGACGCATCATCAACATCGCCTCGGTGGCCGGGCTGCAGGCGAGCGACCCGCGCGTGGTGCGCACGGTGGCCTACAACGCCACCAAGCACGGCGTGGTGGGCCTCACGCGGCAGCTCGCCGCAGAGTGGGGGGAGCACGGCATCACGGTGAACGCCATCTGCCCGGGCTTCTTTCCCTCGAAAATGACCAGGGCGACGCTCGATACGGTCGGGGAAATGGTGCGCGACGTGACCCCGACCAGGCGCCTCGGGAACGACGAGGACTTGAAGGGCCTGGTCGCGCTGCTGGCATCGGATGCCTCGCGGCACATCAACGGCCAGGCGATCGCAGTGGACGGCGGGGCGACGCTGATATGAGCGCCGACGCCAAGGCCGCATTCACGCGCGACTACCAGAAGAAGATCCCGTTCGTCGCGCACCTGGGGCTGAGCACCGAGGCGCTGGGGGAGGGCACGGCGCGCCTGTGGATGCGGCTGCCGGAGCACTTCACCAACAGCCTGGGCACCGCGCACGGCGGGGTGATCCTGTCGCTGCTCGACGTGGCGCTGTGCACCGCGGCGCGCACTCTGCACCCGGATTCGAGCGGCGTCGTCACCATCGACATGAGCACATCCTTCATCGGCGGCGGCAGCGGCGACCGGCTGATCGCCGAGGCGCGCGTGCTGAAGGACACCCGCAATCTGACCTTCGTGGAAGCCGAGGCGAAAAATGCGGACGGCTCGCTGGTGGCGAAAGCCATCGGCACCGTGCGCGTGCGAAAGAAAGAACCCTAGAGGGAGAAACGGACATGAGCACCAATCCATACACCGCACCTGCCGCCAGCGTCGCCGATCCTGCCGCCGCGCTGCAGAGCATATTCAACCCCGGCGGCCGCTCGGTCGCGGCGGGCCGCGGCTGGGACTGGATCGCCGCGGGCTGGGACCTGTTCAAGCGGCAGGCGGGCATGTGGATCGCGCTGGTGCTGGTGGCGTTCGTGATCTTCCTGGTGCTGGCGTTCATCCCGTTCATCGGCTCGATCGCCTCGGTGGTCCTCACACCGGTGTTCGGCGCCGGCATCGTGCTCGGCTGCCGCGCGATCGAAGAGGGCCGCGAGCTCGAGATCGGCCACCTGTTCGCCGGGTTCAAGGAAAAGCTCGCGCCGCTGGCAGCGGTCGGTGCGATCTACCTGGGCTCAACGATCGTGATCGTGGGGGTGATGGTGCTCATCGCCGGCGTAGGCGTCTTCGGCATGGCCGCCGGCGGCTCGGGCGTCGCGCCGGCTGCGGTCCTGACCATGATGCTGGGCGTGCTGGTGGCGCTGGCGCTCCTGGTGCCGGTGGTGATGGCGATCTGGTTCGCGCCCGCGCTGGTGGTGTTCCACGACAAGGGCGCGGTGGAGGCGATGAAGGAGAGCTTCACCGGTTGCCTCAGGAACATCGTGCCGTTCCTGGTCTACGGCGTCGTGATGCTGTTGCTCAGCGTGCTCGCCACCATCCCGCTGGGGCTGGGCTGGCTGGTGCTTGGGCCGGTGCTCGCGGCGACGCTCTACACCGGCTACAAGGACATCTACCTCTCGGCGTAGAGACTCCCCATGCGTACTCCGATCCTGGGTGCCGCGCTGCTGTCTTGCGCGAGCGCCATCGCCCAGCCCCTTCCCGTCGCCACGCCCGAGCAGGCGGGATTTTCCGCGGCGGGTCTTGCGCGCATCGGCAAGTTCTTCGAGCGCGAGATCGCCGCCAACCGCGTTCCCGGCGCAGTGGTCGCCATCGCGCGCGACGGCAAGCTCGTCCACTACAAGGCCTACGGGCTGCTGGACAGGGCGAGCGGCGAGCCGATGCCGCTCGACGCGATCTTCAACCTTGCGTCGATGACCAAGCCGATGGCCGCGGTCGCGGGCCTGGTGTTGAACGAGGAAGGCCGGCTGCCATTGAAATCGCGCCTCGAGGATTACTTCCCCGCGTTCGCCAGGATGAGCGTCGGTGTCGCGGGGCCTGCGGGCGAGGCGAAGCCCGAGGCAGCCAAGCCGATCTTCATCCATGACCTCTACCGCCACACCTCGGGCTTGACCTATGGCGGCCGCGGCAGCACCCCGGTGCACAAGCTCTACCCCGCCGGTTCGGCCGGGGCGGCCGCGCAGTACGGCGGCGAGGAATTCCTCGCCAAGCTGGCGTCGCTGCCGCTCCTGTACCAGCCTGGCACCGTATGGGATTACGGCTTCTCCACCGATGTCCTGGGCCTGGTGATCGAGAAGGTTGCGGGGCAGCGCCTGCAAGAGTTCATGCAGCTGGCGATCTGGGACAAGGTGAAGATGCCGGACACCACGTTCAGCGTGCCCGCCGAGAAGCGAAAGCGGCTCGCGCGCCCGCTTGCCAACGATCCGCTCAGCGGCAAGCCGCAGCGCATCGCCATCCTCGACCACCCGGTGAAGTTCGATTGCGCCGGCTCCTGCGCCTTCGGCACGGTCGGCGATTACCTGCGCTTCGGGCAGATGCTCCTCGACGGCGGCATCCTCGACGGTCGGCGCGTGCTGAGCCCGAAGAGCGTCATGGCGATGACCTCGGACCATCTGGGCGGCGGCATCAAGAACCAGGTCGCCGGCACCGAAGCGCATCGCGATGGCTACGGCTTCGGGCTCGCCGTCGCGGTGCGCCTGCATGAAGGCGTCGCGGCCACCCCGGGCAGCGGGGGCGACTACACCTGGAACGGTGCCAATGGCACCTCGTGGTGGAACGACCCGCAGGAGCGCCTCGTCGTCGTCGTCGGCACCGTCGGCCCGGGGGAGATCCGCAAGTACTACCGCGAGCAGATGGGCGCGCTGGTCTACGGCGCGATGACGGAGTTGCGCAGGGCGAAGTGATTCACGGGCGGGCGGCCAGCAGGGAAATTACTTCGGCGCCTCCAGGCCGCCGAGGTAGAAGCGGTTCCAGGTCGGCGCGATCACCAATTCGTTGACGCAGCTGCGCGCCGGCATGGTCGCGACGAACAGGATCGCCCTGCCGAAGTCCTCCGCCTGCGCCATGCGCGCGCGCTCCTCGGCCGAGGGCGGCACCGGGCGCTTCTCCAGGATCGGCGTGGCCACCTCGCCCGGCAGGATGGAGGTGGCGCGGATGCCGTGCATGCACTCCTCCATGTTGATCGACTCGCTCACGGCGATCACCGCGCGCTTGGTGGCGTTGTAGGCCGGCCCGGTGAGCACGCTGGCGTAGCGCCCGGCCCAGGAGGAGATGTTGATGATCAGGCCGTCCTTCCTCGCGCGCATGCCGGGCAACACGGCATAGCAGCAGGCGAACAGGCCGTCGAGGTTGATCCGCACCACGTCGTTCCAGCCCTCGAGCGACATGTTCTTGAAGTTGCGCTTGCCGCCGCCGATGTTGGTGCCGGCGCTGGTGACCAGGATGTCGATGCGGCCGAGGCGCTTCTCGATCCCGGCCGCGGTCTGCACCACCGCTTTCTGGTCGGCGACGTCGAGCAGCGTCGCCTCCGCGCTGCCGCTTCTCTTCAGTTCCGCGAGCGCGCTGTCGTTGGTGCGCGCCGTGCGGCCGGAGATCACCACATGCGCGCCCGCCTTCGCGAGTTCGAGCGCGCCCGCGAGGCCGATGCCGGAACCGCCGCCCGTGATCCAGGCGACTTTCCCCTTCAGCTCAGCGCCTGGCATATTGCTTGGCTCCAAAGAGGTTTTCCCTCTGCTCCGGCGTCATCGTCGGGCGGCGCCGGTCGGCGAGCACCTGCAGGGCGCGCTCGACCGCGGGGCGCGCGGCGATGCCGTCGCGCCAGCGCCGCACGCCGGGGTACTCCGCGATCTCCACGCCCTGGCGCTCGGGAAAGCGCATCCAGGGCATGGCCGCCATGTCGGCGATGGTGTACTCGTCGCAGGCGAGGAACTTGGATTGCATCAGCCGCCGCTCGACCACGCCGTACAGGCGATTCGCCTCGTTCTTGTAGCGGTTCATGGCGTACTCGATTTTCTCCGGCGCGTAGCCGAGGAAGTGGTGCGCCTGGCCGAGCATCGGGCCGATGTGGCCCATCTGGAACATGACCCACTGCATCACCTGCCAGCGCTTGCGCAGGTCCTCGGGCAGGAACCTGCCGGTTTTGGACGCGAGGTAAAAGAGCATCGCGCCGGATTCCGCCAGCGCGATCGGCTTGCCGCCCGGGCCGTCAGTATCCACCATCGCCGGCATCTTGTTGTTGGGCGAGATCCTGAGGAACTCGGGCTTGAACTGGTCGCCCGCGCCGATGTCGATCGGGATCACGCGGTAGGGGAGCCCCGTCTCTTCCAGCATGATGTGGATCTTGTGCCCGTTGGGCGTGGGCCAGGTATACAGGTCGATCATGTGAGCCTCACCCGAGTTTTACCAACTGTTTGCCGAAGTTCTCGCCCTTGAGGAGGCCGACGAGGCCCTTGGGCGCGTTCTCGATGCCTTGCACCACGGATTCCCGGGTCTTGAGCTTGCCCCCGGTCACCATCGCAAGCAATGCCTGGTTCGCTTCCGGGTAGCGCTCCTGCCAGTCGAACACGATCATGCCCCGCACCGTCAGGCGGTTGACCAGGGTCGAGCGGAAATTCTTCAGGCCGTAGGGCTCCTTGGCGTTGTAGTCCGAGATCAACCCGCAGATCGTGACGCGCCCGCGCACATTCATCAGCCGCAGCGTGGTGTCGAGGATCTCGCCGCCCACGTTCTCGAACAGGGCGTCCACGCCTTTCGGGCACGCGGCCTTCAGGTTGTCGTAGAGGTTCCCCGCTTTGTAGTCGACGCAGGCGTCGAACGCCAGCTCCTTCACGACGTAGTCGCACTTCGCCTTGCCGCCCGCGATGCCGACTGCGCGGCAGCCCCAAGCCTTGGCGAGCTGCCCGACGACGCTGCCCACCGCACCGGAAGCGGCAGACACCACGACCGTCTCGCCCGGTTTGGGCGCAAGAATGTCCTTCATGCCGAAGTAGGCGGTGCGCCCGGGCATGCCGAGGCAGCCGAGGAAATAGGACACCGGCACCTTCGAGGCATCTACCTTGGTGACCAGGTCGCCCTTGCCGCACCAATAGAGCTGCCAGCCCGCGGGTGCGGTGACCTTGTCGCCGGGCCTGACTGTCGGGTGCTTCGACTCGATCACCTCGCCGGCGGTCTCGCCCGCCATCACCTCGCCGATCTCGACGCCCTTCACGTAGCTCTTCTGCTGGCTCATGCGACCGCGCATGTACGGATCGAGCGAGAGCCACAGGTTCTTCACCAGCACTTCGCCTTCGCCGGGCTTCGGGATTGGCGCGCTCTCGGCGCGGAAATTTCCTTCGGTGACCCAGCCTTCGGGATAGCTGGCGAGGACGATGCGCTGGTTCATGCGGAGAGACCCTTTGCAGAAGTGGGAACTGTACTGCTGTACTGCTCGCCGACTACGGCTTTGGTGAAAGTAGGTTGGGGCTGTAACCTGTGCTCTTTAACGAAAGAGCGGCCATATGGCCTTTAATGCCAAGCTTCCGAGAAATCGGAACTCCGGCCTGTCACACGGAAAGCTCACTACCTACGCGGCGAGCAGTTCCTCGACCTGAATTCGATTGGTGCGAGGTATACGCGAATCCCTGAGCTGCTCAAATGTATTCGGCTCATCCCAGACTATTCGCAACATATCCTCTTCAAGCTGGGAGACAAAGTAGTGCTCTAGACTTATTCGAACACTCGCGACTAAACGATCATCGCGCAATTCCTCTGTCCGGAACTGATGAGGTAGATCTCTCTCGTTAGCAGCACTAAGTACTAACGCACTGGAATGGCGTGCCGACAGAAACTGCAGTGCTTCGCCAGGAGCCGCCTTCGACCATGCCTCCTCAAACTCCTTGACTAGATAGTTGAATGGCGACGCAAGCAGATCTCGCGAAAGTGCGGTTAATCCCGCTAACTCGCCCGCAGCGAGCTGCGTCCGAGCAATCAATCCAAGACCACGAATCCCAGGGGTGAGAATCTCACCGTAAACACCGATGGGCAGCGTCCTGCCATTCGCGGATCCAATGTTGTAGTGAAAGTAGATTGGCGCAAGCCAGAGCTTGGAGCGCCCGAATGGGATCATTTTGGGGGACATGAATAGGCGCGCTTTTTTCTAGGTTATCTCAACCCAAGCAACTCATGAATTCGTTTTGCACGAGCCGTCAGATTGCCAATAATGATTCTTTTCTTTTGATCTGTCAAATAGTTAGTAGGAATTCTTGATATTAATTCTCGAATCAGTTGTTCGTCGAACCGCGCAATTCTGTCGGCAACAATGCAAACAAAGGTGTCATCCCTCGGCACAGGCATGTATTGGTGCGCTGCGCCAACCTGTGTGTTGGAATCAGGCCACGCCTTTGACAGTGAGTAGGCGTAGTCGATGAAGGCAAGTTGGATTGGCGCGCCGTCTGTTACTTGCACCAAAACGTGGTCGCTCTTGCGGTCTTCAGCCGATATCCACGTCTCGAATGCCAGCATCGCGGCCACAATCGGTCCCGCCTCTGCCCGGTGCGCCGGTGTGAACTTGCCCTGCGCCTGATCCCACGTAAACGGCTGCTCAAATGCCCAAGCGGACACGCAAACGTACCGTTCTCCGGCACACGCCACACCACGATCGAACAAAGTCACTGGCGGTATTGGAAGCCCGAGATGAAATGCGAGGTCGGACGCGATCTTCTCGTGTGCGGCCCTAGCAATTCCATCATTTTTTACCACCCCGGGTTTTCCAAGACCCAACAGATTTCCGGATTGCACTTTGAAAGGCTGAGATTCAGTCCCGCCAAATGCGCCCAATTCCTTCCAATTGATGCCAACAGAAGCAACCGCCACCCAGTCTTGCGCAAGCTTCTCCAGCTCTGAGGAGAAGCGGCGGTAAGGATTCTGTAACGGCATGGCGCTTCCTAAAGTCCGATGTTCTCAGCATAACGGCACAGCACAAACTACTGAACAAAACTTCGCGCAACGATCTACTTCAGACGCCATGCTGGATTTCTATTCTCGAAGAATGACCGTATCCCTTCGCGCGCCTCATTGCCTGCGCGCGCCTCGGCCAGCGCCGTGGCGGTCTCGATGGCCAGTAGCGGGGTGATGGCAGCGCCCTGCACCCGGAGCAGGAGCTTCTTCGAGCGCGCCAGCGCCTCCGGCCCCGCCAGCGCCAGCCGCTCGCAGATTTTCCCGACGACGGCGTCGAGTTCCGACGCCGGCACGCACTCGTGCGCGAAGCCGATGCGCTGCGCCTCGGGCGCCGACAACCGCTCGCCGGTAAGGATGTAGCGCCGCGCCTGCTGCGCGCCCATGGCCTTCACCAGGTAAGGGCTGATCATCGCCGGCACCAGGCCGATGCGCGTCTCGGGCAGCGCGAACTCGGCTTCCTCCGCGGCGACGACGAGATCGGAAGCGGCGGCGAGCCCCATGCCGCCCGCGAACGCCGGCCCGTGTACCCGCGCCACGATCGGCTTCGGATAGCTGTGCAGGCGGTAAAGGAGTTTCGCGAAGCGCGAAGCTTCGCGCCGCGAGCGCGCCTTGGTCATCTTCGCCGCCTTCTCCATGCGCGCGAGGTCGCCCCCGGCGCAGAACGCCGGCCCGCGCCCCGCGAGAACCAACACGCGCGCTGCAGCGTCCTTCTGCATAACGTCGAGCGCCGTTTCCAGCGCGGCGATCAACTCATCATTGAGCGCGTTGCGCACTTCCGGGCGGTTGAGCCACAGCCAGGCCGCCGGCCCCTTGCGCTCGATGTCGAGGATCACGACTCAGACGAGCGGCTTGTTCTTCGACGCGAGTTCGCGCAGCAGCTTCGGCGGCGCGAAGCGCGGGCCCACTTTCTTCGCCAGCTCCTCGGCGCGCCTGACGAACTTCTTCGTGCCGACGTGGTTCACGTACTGCAGCGCGCCGCCGGTCCAGGCCGGAAAACCGATGCCGAAGATCGAGCCGATGTTGCCGTCGTGCATGTGCTCCAGCACTCCCTCTTCCAGGCAGCGCGCAGTCTCGATCGCCTGCCGGTACAGCAGCCGCTCCTTCAGTTGTTCGAAGTCCCAGCTTGCGTTCTTCTTGCCGAAAATCCTTGCGAGCTCCGGCCAGAGAAATTTCCTGCCGTCCTTCGGATACTCGTAGAAACCGCCCCCACCAGCTCGACCTGTGCGTTTTAAGTCCTTCACCATGCGCACGATCACTTCCTGGCCCGTTTGCGGCGCGTACTTCTTTCCTTCCGCCTCGAGGTCCGCCCTGGTCTGCTCCATGACGTGCACCGAGAGCGACATCGAGGTTTCGTCGATCACCGCGAGCGGGCCCACCGGCATGCCGGCGAGGCGCCCCGCGTTCTCGATCACCGCCGCGGGGATGCCCTCGGCGAGCATGCTGCAGCCTTCGGCGACGAAGGTGCCGAAGCTGCGGCTGGTGTAGAAGCCGCGCGAGTCGTTCACCACGATCGGTATCTTGCCGATCTGCAGCACGTAGTCGTAGGCGCGGGCGAGCGTCTCGGCCGAGGTCTGCTTGCCCTTGATGATCTCCACCAGCTGCATCTTGTCCACCGGCGAGAAGAAATGCAGGCCGATGAAGTTCTCGGGCTTGCCCGATGCCTGCGCGAGTCCCGCGATCGGCAGCGTGGAGGTGTTGGAGGCGAACAAGCCGCCCGGCGCGAGCATCGGCTCGGCCTCCTTCGTCACCTGCGCCTTGAGTTCGCGTTTCTCGAATACCGCCTCGATGATCAGGTCGCAGCCCCCGAGGTCCTCGGCGCTCGCGGTGGGCATGATCAGTTCGGGAATCTGCGGGCGCTTGCGCTTCGCCGCCAGCGCTTCGCTATAGCTCTTGCCCCTTTTTGCCTGCTCGAGCGTGACGTCCTTCAGCACGCACGGCACCCCGCGGCTCGCGTTCGCCCAGGCGATGCCGCCGCCCATCATGCCCGCGCCCAGGATGCCGACTTTGGTCGCCTTCCATTTCGGCACGTCCTTGGGGCGCGAAGCGCCCGAGCGGATCGCGGTCCGGTTGAAGAAGAGCGAAATGAGATTTTTCGCCACCTGGCCAACCGCCAGCTTGACCAGATACCTCGACTCGATCCTGAGCGCGGTGTCGAAGTCCACGCTCGCGCCCTCCGCCGCCGCCGCCATGATCGCTTCGGGCGCGGGATACAGGCCGCGCGTCTTCTCGATGAGCATCGCCGGCGCGATGGTCAGCATCTGCGCGACTTGCGGGCTTGCCGGCGTGCCGCCCGGCATGCGGTAGTTCTCCTCGTCCCAGGGCTGCTTCGGCGCGGGGTTCTGCGCGATCCACTCGCGCGCCATGCGAAACAGGTCTTCACGGTTCGCGGCGAGGCCTTGCAGCAGACCGAGCTTGGCGGCCTCGGCCGGGCGCATGGTCTTGCCTTCTACCAGCCAGGGCAGCGCCGCCTGCAGTCCGAGCAGGCGCACGGTCTTGGTGACGCCGCTCGCGCCGGGCAGCAGGCCCAGCGTCGCCTCGGGCAGGCCGAGCTCGATCCGCTCGTCGTTCAGGCAGATGCGGCAATGCGCGGCGAGCGCCAGTTCCCAGCCGCCGCCGAGCGCCGCGCCTTCCAGCGCCGCGACCACCGGCTTGCCGAGCTGGTCGAGCGTGCGGAAATGGCGTTTGGTCTCCTGGATCTCCTCGAACAGGCGCGGGCCGTCGGCCTCGGTGAGCTTCAGGATGTCCTTCAGCTCGGCGCCGGCGAAGAAGGTCTTCTTCGCCGAGCACAGGATCACGCCCGCGATGGAATCCTTTTCCTTTTGCAGCCTCTCGACCGCGCCGGCGAAGGCCTTGTTCCACTCGGCGGTCATGGTATTGACCGGCGCACCGGGCGCGTCGAGGGTCAGGGTGACGATGGCGTCGTCACCCTTTTCGTATTTCACCGGCATCAGAGGCGCTCGACGATGGTGGCGATGCCCATGCCGCCGCCGACGCACAGCGTGGCCAGGCCGTAGCGCAGCTTCCTGCGCTCGAGCTCGTCGATCAGCGTGCCGAGGATCATGGCGCCGGTGGCGCCGAGCGGATGGCCCATGGCGATCGAGCCGCCGTTCACGTTCACCTTCTCCGCGGGCACGCCCATCTCCTGCATGAACTTCATCGGCACCACCGCGAAGGCCTCGTTGATCTCGAACAGGTCGATCTGGCCGATCTTCATCTTCGCCTTGGCAAGGGCCTTCCTCGCCGCGGGCATCGGGCCAGTGAGCATGATCGTGGGATCCGCGCCCGAGAGCGCGGCGGCGACGATGCGCGCGCGCGGCTTCAGGCCCAGCGCCTTGCCTTTCTTCTCGGTGCCGATCAGCACGGCGGCCGAGCCGTCCACGATGCCGGAGGAGTTGCCCGCCGTGTGCACGTGGCGGATGCGCTCCACCTGCGGGTAGCGCCGGATGGCGACCGCGTCGTAGCCGAGCTCGCCGGGCTTGTCGAACGAGGTCTTGAGCGAAGCGAGCGCTTCGAGCGTGGTGTGCGCCTTGATGAATTCGTCGTGGTCGAGGATCACGTTACCGACGGCGTCCTTCACCGGGGCGAGCGACTTGCTGAAACGGCCCCCCTCGCGCGCGGCGGCGGCTTTCTTCTGCGACTGCAGCGCGAACGCATCGATCTCATCGCGCGAGAAGTCCTCGAGCGTGGCGATCAAGTCGGCGCTGATGCCCTGCGGGATGAACGCCGTGTCGAGGCTCGTCTGCGGGTCCGTCGCCCAGGCGCCGCGGTCCGAGCCCATCGGCACGCGCGACATGGACTCCACGCCGCCCGCCACCACCAGGTCCTCCCAGCCGGAGCGCACTTTCTGCGCGGCGAGGTTCACGGCCTCGAGGCCGGAAGCGCAGAAGCGGTTCAGTTGCACGCCGGGCACCTTCCAGTCCCAGCCGGCGACCAGCGCCGCGGTCTTGGCGATGCACGAGCCCTGCTCGCCCGAAGGCGTGACGCAGCCCATCACCACGTCTTCCACCTCGGCGGTGTCGAGGTCGTGGCGGCGCTGCAGTTCCCTCAGCACGCCGGCGAGCAGCGTCACCGGCTTCACCTCGTACAGGGAACCGTCGCGCTTGCCCTTGCCGCGCGGCGTGCGGATCGCGTCGAAAATCATCGCTTCAGGCATCTTTGCCTCCAAGTCCCAATGAGCGGGATATGACTTCCTTCATGATCTCGTTGGTGCCGCCGTAGATGCGCTGCACGCGCGCGTCCACGTAGGCCTGCGAGATCGGAAATTCCCACATGAAACCGTAGCCGCCGTGCAGCTGCAGGCATTCGTCCAGCACCTTGCCTTCCATGTCCGAAGCCCAGTACTTGGCCATCGAGGCGGTGGCGGTGTCGAGTTCTTTGTGCAGCAGCAGCTCCATGCAGCGGTCCACGAACACGCGCATCACCTGCGTCTCGGTCGCGACCTCGGCCAGCTTGAAGCGCGTGTTCTGGAAACCGGCGACCAGCTTGCCAAAGGCCTTGCGCTCGTTCACGTAAGCGATGGTCCAGCCGAGCGCGGCTTCCGATTTCGCCGCCGCGGCAATGGCGATCTGCATGCGCTCCCAGGGGAGCTCCTGCATGAGGTAGATGAAGCCGTTGTTCTCTTGCCCGAGCAGGTTCTCGGCCGGCACCTCGACGTTGTCGAAAAAGAGTTCGGCGGTGTCCTGGCCCTTCAGGCCCATCTTCTTCAGCCGCTTGCCCTTGCTGAAGCCCTTCATCGA
>Ga0247727_10011732_pt1 | contig 15213 bp, 14 predicted proteins | sample WisWelCaveWW1625_FD_202498 | JGI IMG/M metagenome (GOLD analysis project Ga0247727, IMG submission 202498) | Biofilm microbial communities from Wishing Well Cave, Virginia, United States - WW16-25 | ecosystem: Environmental > Aquatic > Deep subsurface > Groundwater > Cave microbial mat | place... | reverse complement strand
TGTTGCTCGATCTGGAAGCCGTCCACGACGACGACCACGTCCTGGCCGTCTTCCGCTCCAACGGCGGCTGGGGCGCGGTGGCCAAGTCCAACTACGCCGGCCTGCGGTTTCGCGAGCCCGTCTACCTCACCCTGCGCGAGCTGGCCATGTCGTACTTTGAGCATTACTACAACCTGAAGGGCGTAAAGACCCTGCGCCGTTACTCCCGCCCCGCCGCCCTCCAGCGCTTCGACTCGCTGCCCTGGATGACGGCGGAGCAGGACCTGTGGTTGATTCCGGAATACCTGACCACCATCCCGCACTACCGGCTGCTGACCCCGGCCATGGAGCGCCGACTGTGTCTCATGGATGAACGCCTGTTCCGGGCAGGCCAGGTGGGGTCGGTGGAGTAGCCTCAGACGGCCACGGGCCGGAGCCGGCGGGCCCGCTCGAAAATCCCGCCGAGCTCGGCGGCGTCGAACGGCGGAGCGCAGCAGTCCCAGGCGCCGGCCTCCAGAGCCTCCACCCAATCGCCGGTTTCGCCGAAGCGGCTCACCACCACCACCGGCAGCCCGGGCCGGTGCCGCCGCAGCAGGCGAAGAAGCGCCCGCCAAGCCTCCCAGTCGGCCGAGCAGAATACCATCTCGGCTTCGCACTGCTCGATCTGGCGGAGCCGCTCCGCCCCCGCCGGGTAGGCCTGCGACTTGGCGGGGCGGTCCAGGCGGGCCAAGGCATCTTCCAGCCCCCTCCGCAACCCGCCCTCCAGACCGAACAGCAAGACCATGACTGTGTCCTCTACCAGGGTAGGCCACGGGTTCGACAAAGTCCAATCGAAAAAACTTATCGGCCCGATCAGGGAGTTTCTGAAGGAATTTGATGTCACGGCGCAGCCAGCTGCCGGGCGACAGCCTCGGCGAGCCGATCCTTCACCAGCCAGACGGGGCCGTCCAGAAACTCGGCCCGCGGCCCGGCGTCCGCCCAGCGGGCCTGCCGGCCAAAGACCCCGGCGATATCCCAAAGGATGCCGTCGTCGTCGCAGCATTGGAACTCCGGCTGGCCGCCGGGGGCCTGGCGCAGGCTTTGTGCCACCAGGTGCTTGCGGTCCCAATACTGCATAGCCCGGCGATCCGAGAGCCGCGCCAGGGCGCTCGAAACCGGCGGCGCCAGGTCGGTGGGCAGCATCGGCTCCCAAACCACCAGCATCCGCACGGCTCCCCCAGGGAAGCGCGCCATGACTTGTTCGGCTGCGGAGGCCCCCCGCAGGCAGGCCCCTCAGGTGGGCGACAGCAGTAACAGGACCCTGACGCTCCCGGCGGCCTCGTTGAAGGCCCGCTCGAAAGCCGCGAAGTCTTGCTCGCCGAGCTGGACCAGCGCCGGCTGCCCGGCGGGGGACTGCCTCGGCGCCCAGCGATACCAGGCGGCCGCCCCCGCCAGGCACAAGACCAGCAACGCCACGCCGGCCAGAAGCGCTTTCTTCATCGAGGCAGCCAGGCTTCTCTCCTCCGCTCCTTCGAGCATACACCTCTCGAGCCAACCCTGTGTCATCCCGAGCGTAGCGAGGGATCTGCTTTCGCCCCGGCGCAACAGCAGATCCCTCGCTGCGCTCGGGATGACAATTACGCTCGGGATGAAAATTGCTCAGCAACCTCCGCAGGCCCTCACCCTCGCTCATCCAGCAGCGCCTTGAGCCGGCTGTAACCCGCCCGGCTCACCGGCAGGCGGGCGCCGTCGGCCAGGATGGCCACACGGGTGTCCTTGGTGTAAGGCTCCACGCGCGCCACCCGCTCGATGTTGACGATGTAGGAACGGTGGATGCGGATAAACCGGGCCGGATCCAGCGACTGTTCCAGGCTCGAAATGGTCTGCTGCTTGAGGTGCTTGCGGCGATCGCTGGCCAGCGCCACGTAGTCGTCCTGGGCCTCGGCGTAGTCGAGCTTGTCGATTGGTATCACTTGTACCTTCGAGCCGTCCTTGACCAGCAGGCGGGGCGGGTATTGGCCCGGGGGGCGGGCGGCGGCGGCCAGTGGAGCGGCCGGCGGAGGCTTCTCGCCCAGCCGGCGGCGGGCGCGGTCCAGGGCGGCCTCGAAGCGCTCGGCGCTGAAGGGCTTGAGCAGGTAGTCCACGGCGTGGGCGTCGAAGGCCCGCAGAGCATAGGTGTCATAGGCGGTCACGAAGATGACGGCGAGGTCTTGCTCGATCAGCTCCAGCACCTCGAAGCCGTCCAGCTTGGGCATCTGCACGTCCAGAAACAGCAGGTCGGGGTGGAGCTCCGAGACGGCTTTGACGGCCTCGAAGCCGTTGGCGCACTCCGCCAGGATCCGGATTTCCGAATGCGGCTGGAGCAGCTCGCCGAGATAGCAGCGGGCCAGCTCTTCGTCGTCGACAATCACGGCGCCGATGGTCATCGGTTCTCCTCGGTTTCGGCTGGCAAGGCCAGCTCGACGCGAAAGCGCCCGCCGCGCAGGCCGGCATCGAAGCGCGCCGCCGATCCGTACCGAAGCTGTAGCCGGGCGCGTACATTGGCCAAGCCCCGGCCGGTGGTGCGGGGCGCCGGCGCCTCGGGGTCCACGTCATTCTCGATGGCCAGCGACAGCGTGACGCTCAGCAGGCGGGCGTCGATCGAGATGCCGCCGCCCTCCACCAGGTTGGCGATGCCGTGCCGGACGGCGTTCTCGACCAGCGGCTGCAGCAGCAGCGGCGGCACCAGGCAGCGCAGGCACGGCTCCTCGATCCTCTCGAGGAACCGCAGCCGGGGACCGAACCGCACCTGCTCGACTTCCAGGTAGCTCTTCACCAGGGCCAGCTCCTCGGCCAGTGGGATGCTCTCCTTCTCACCCAGCCCCAGGGAGCTGCGCAGGAAATCGGAAAGCCGGAGCGCCATCTCACGCGCCCGGGCCGGGTCGATGCTGGTCAGGGCGCTGATGGAATGCAGGCTGTTGAAGAGGAAGTGCGGGTTCACCTGGGCCTTCAGGGCCTTCAGCTCGGAGTCCCGCGCCAACAATTGGGTCTGGCGGGAGGCATCTACGACGATCAGGGAGTACTGGAATGCTACCGCCAGCAAGTAGAACAGCACCCCGACGCCGAACAGCATGGGAACGTGGCGGTCGAGACGCTCGCTCAGTCGGTCGAAGAAACCGAGTCGTTCCGCCGCCTGGGCGATCCCCTTGGCCAGCACCGTCCAAATGGCGCTGGCGGCGATTGCTGCCGCCAGGCTGGTCACCCACAGCCGCGGCAGCCCGTAGGAATGCCCCGGGACGGCGCGGCACAGGTACCAGGCCGAGAGACAGACGAACGCGTAAATGTCCGCCAGGAGCGTCCCCAGGGCTACCGCTTCCAGCCAGCTCAGTTCACCGGAGGTGGCCAGCAGGTAGATCAGCATCGCCGCTGGCGCGATCCAGGCTGCCAGGTACGCCGCCAGCCTCTTCTTTTGGCTAAGGATGGGATGCATGGCCGGGTCCTCAATTCTTCATTTCGACGCCGCCGAACATGGCGAGTCCTTTTACAATCAGGCGCTTGGTGGAAGCCGCCTCACCCGCCGGCGGGTGGGTGGTGGAGTCGCCATAGCCGCCGAACAGAGCTATCCCTCGCGACATGACGCTCCAGCCCTCCGGGACTTTGATCTCGATGCCGCCGAAGACAGCGTGGGCGCTGATGACGGCCTCGTCGCCGGCGATGGAGGCCTTGGTGAGGTCGACGTCGTAGCCGCCAAACAGCACCAGCACGTCGCCGCCCTCGAAGTTGGCGGCGTTGCTGCGGACCTCTCCGCCCCCAAACATGGCAAAATGGTTCAGCCTGGAAATGGGGGCGGCCACTTCGGGCTTGCGACGCCGGCCGCGCAGCGCCTCCCAGGCCATCAACAGGCCAACTACCACCAGCCACAAAGGCCAAAGCTGCCACAGGTTAACCCGCAGCAGACCCAAATGACTGGCCTGCAACAATAGCCCTGCGGTCAGCAGGCCAGCGCCCCAGATGCGGCCCTCCGCAAAAGGTCCCTGGATCAGTTTCAACAGGCCGAGCAGAACCAGCAGGGTCGGCCAGAACCGCCAGAACAGATCCAGGTCGAAGAACCGAAGCTGGCCCAACAGCAGCAACAGCCCGGCCGCCACCAGCGCCAAACCAAATAACAACCCCTGGGATCGAGGTCGCGCCATCGGTTTCACCTCACCACACTGAGCCTAACCAACGCGGCCCGGCAGTGTCTTGGGGATTTCGGCCAACGGCGAGTGGCTACCGGCGAACGCCGGCAAAAAAACATTGACTCCCGCCGGGGCTGGGTTTACTCTACAAGTAGCTTCTCCCGTTCGCGGAAGTGAGCACTCCGGGCTGTAATGCCCGGGGAAGCGTCGGGACGGAGCCGTTGTCCCTGGTACGGCAACGGTAGCAACACGGCTTCGCCTCCGACCGAGACGTTGGGAGGTGACCATGCCTGAACTCGTCACCGCCCTGGTGGTGATGCCACAGGAGCGACGCTCGATTTTACTCGATCATCTCCGGGGAATCCCCGCCCGGGTCTTGACAGCATCCAGTTGCAGCGAGCTCGGCGATGTGCTGCGGAAGTCGCCGGCGGTGAGCTTGGTTTTGACCGACCTGGCGCTGCCGGACGGCAGCTGGTTTGACGTGCTGAACCGTGTCAGCGACACCCGCACCGACGCAGAGGTGGTGGTGTGCGCCCGACTGGCCGATGAGCGGCTTTGGACCCAAGTGCTGGAAGCCGGCGGGTTCGACCTGCTCGTGGAGCCTTACGAAGTTGCCGAGCTCCACCGGATTCTGGACCGGGCGATGGCGGCCCATGCGCCTCGGCTGGCGGCGGCCAGTTAGAGTTGTGGGGCAGCGACCGGTTTGGCTCGGGCTGGTCCTGGCGGTGTCGGTCGGTTGGGCCGATCGCGCCCAGGATCTGGCCAACCTGGCCGCGCAGGTGCAGCGTGAAAGGTGCCAGAGCGTCACCACTCTAAGCGATTGCCATGATGGATTCCCCACCGGCTGCAGCAACGCCCAGAATCCCGCCTACGATGCCTACCTGAACTTTCTCAAGAACCAGATGCTCTCGCCCAGCGTCGCTCCCGGCCCGTTCCTGGACCAGACCGGCTTCGCGGCCAAGGAGCTGGCCATCCCCGCGGGCTTGCGCAGCCGCAACCACGGCGACCATGCCCAGGCGCTGGCGGGCCTCGGCGAAGGGAACATCCACGGGGTGATCGGGTTCCTCTATTACGCCCAGGTCACCCGGAGCCCCGAAACCGCAAACTGCCAGCTGACGGGAACCCGGAACTCCGACTTCCACATCGGCATCGGCTTCGACGCCGGCGTCGCCCAGCGGCTGCGGGCCGGCGAGGCCATCGCCAAGCGAGACCTGGAGCGGACCAGCATCATCGCCGAGATGACGCCCCACTATCGCCGGCGCCACCGCCGCGACTGGACCATCTCGCTGCTGCGACTGAATGCGGGCCGGCAGGTGAAGGTGATCGGGCAGCTGATGCTCGACAACGAGCACCTGGAGCCCGCGGAGAACTGCGGCCGCCCCAACGCCGATCTCCAGACCTGCTTTCGCCTGTCGGGCTGGGAGATCCACCCGGTGTCGGAGTTTTTTGTTTGCCAGGGGGGCAACGCCTGCGCCCAGGATTCCTCCGACTGGGTAAGGATTGACCAGTAACACAGGCATTCCTGCCTGTCGGGGCCTGGAGTGGCCTGCGGCCGCTCCGGCCCGTTAAACCAGCCTTGACTTTTCCCCCCGGCAAGAGCATCATGGGCCTCTGGCTGAGATCTCTGAAGGAGTACCTCCATGAACCGTGCCTGTTTCACGCTCTTGTTGGCGGGGCTGGTGTCGGCGCCTGTCTGGGCGCAAGTTCGCCTCCAGCTCCTTGGCACTTACTCGACGGGAATCTACAACGCCGGCGGCACCGAAATCTCTGCCTACGACCCGCAAACCAAGCGCGTCTTCAGCACTAACGCCAAGAACAGCGTCCTCGACGTGCTGGATTTGCGCGATCCCGCCGCCCCAACCCTGATGTTCTCGATCAGCCTCTCGCGCTACGGCTCCACTCCCAACAGCGTCGCGGCGCGCGACGGCATTGTGGCGGTTTCCCTTGACGCCGCCGTCAAGACCGATCCGGGGGCCGTGGTCTTCTTTGACGCCAACGGCCAGTTCCTCAAGTCGGTCACGGTGGGCGCCGTGCCCGACATGGTCGTCTTCACCCCCGACGGCAAGAGGCTCCTGGTCGCCAATGAAGCCGAGCCCAACGACGCCTGCGACGTGAACCCCGAAGGCAGCGTCAGCATCATCGACCTCTCGGGCGGCATCCAGGCCGTGACCCAGGACCGGGTCAAGACCGCTGACTTCAAGGCCTTCACCCGCGCCAACATCGATCCTCGTATCCGGATCTACGGGCCCAACGCCACCGTGGCCCAGGATCTGGAGCCGGAATACATAGCCGTCTCGCCAGACTCCAAGACCGCCTGGGTGACCCTGCAGGAGAACAACGCCCTCGGCATCCTCGACATCGAGACCGCTACTTTCACCAAGCTGGTGGCCCTGGGCTTCAAGGATCACATGCTGCCGGGCAATGCCATCGACGCCAGCGACCGCGACGGCGCCATCAACATCGCCAACTGGCCGGTGCTCGGCATGTATCAGCCCGACTCGATCGCCTCCTTCCAGGCCGGTGGGAAGATCTACCTGGCCACCGCCAACGAGGGTGACAGCCGCGAGTGGCGAGGTTGCAACGAGGAGACCCGCGTCGGGTCGGTGAAGCTGGATCCGGCCGCTTTCCCGGAGGAAACTTTCCTGAAGTTCCAGGCGAACCTCGGACGGCTGCGAACCACCAAGGCCAGCGGCGACAGCAACGGGGACGGCCTCAACGAGAGGATCTACACCTACGGCGCCCGCTCCTTCTCGATCTGGGACGACCAGGGCCGCCTGGTCTTTGACAGCGGCGACGACTTCGAGAGGATCACCGCCGCCGCCCACCCGGACAGCTTCAACTCCACCCACACCTCCAACATCTCGTTCGACACCCGCAGCGACGACAAGGGCCCCGAGCCGGAGGCCCTCACCGTCGGCGAGGTCGACAACCGCTGGTACGCCTTCATCGGAATGGAACGCATCGGCGGCATTTTTGTCTACGACATCACCAACCCGGCCGCGGTAAGGTTGGTCCAGTATGTGAACCACCGCAATTTCTACCTGAGCACCAAGAGCGGCGAGGCGCGCGACCTGGGGCCGGAGGGCTTCGTATTCGTGCGGGCCGCCGACAGCCCCAACGGAAGGCCATTGCTGGTGGTCTCCAACGAGATCAGCGGAACGGTGTCGGTCTATCAGGTCGTGGCTGCGCGTTAGAAAGGGGCCGCGAAGGAACGCGAATGCCCGGACCCTATTCGCGTTGATTCGCGTTCATTCGCGGCTCATACATCTTGCCGGTCCTGTCATCCCGAGCGAAGCGAGGAATCTGCTTGCGCCTCCAGCCTCGCTGCACAGCCGGAACCATCAGCGGATCCCTCGTCTGCGCTCGGGATGACGTTACACCTCCACCTCCACGTCGCCGCCTTCAACCCGCACCTGAAAGCTGCGCACGCCCTGGCCGGCCGGCGGGGCCTTGACCTCCCCCGTCCGGATGTCGAATCGCGATCCGTGAAACGGGCAGACCACCTCGCCTCCCTCCACCTGGCCCTGGGAAAGCGGTCCGCCCCGGTGGGGACACAGGTTCTCGATCGCATGGTAAGAGCCGCTGAGGTTGAACACGGCAATCGCCTGGCCCGCCGCCTCCACCAGCTTGCCGCAAGGCAGGCCCTCCAGTTCGGCCGTCGTGCACACCTTCACGAATTGACCCATGGGGGTACAGTAACACAGCGCGGGGGCCGTGCTAAAGTGGTGGGCGGAGAGAGGCCGTGTCCACGCAGACGAAGACTCTTCTCACTCCCGACCAGTACCTGGAGATCGAGCGCCAGGCGCCGTACAAGAGCGAATACTGGCAGGGCGTCATGTTCGCGATGGCGGGAGCCAGCCGCCAGCATGACGTCCTGGCGGGAAACCTGTTCGCCTCATTGCACCAGCAGTTCCGCGGCCGGCCCTGCGAGGTCTATAAGAGCGACATGCGCGTCTACCTCCCCGCCACCGGGTTATACACCTACCCCGACGTAGTTGCGGTGTGCGGCCCTGGAGCCTTTGCCGACGACCACGTCGACACCCTGATCAATCCTAGCTTCCTGGCCGAGGTGCTGTCGCCCTCCACGGAAGCCTACGACCGTGGCCGCAAGTCTGAACACTACCGCACGATGGAATCGTTGCAGGAGTACCTGCTGATCGCCCAGGACCGCATCCACGTGGAACTCTACACCCGCCAGCAAGATGGGACTTGGCTGTTGCGGGAGGCCAATCAGCTCCAGGATATCGTCCAGTTGCGGTCCATCGGCTGTCACATTCATCTGTTGGAGCTTCACGAAAAGATCCATGAGGGCTGAGAGGCGGCAACTCGACCAGATACAAGCCCTCCTGGGGACCATCCAGGGCGATGGCCTGCGATTCCTCACCGCGGAGCGCCGCCGGGCCTATGCCGTCCTGCTGTGGATGATGCTGGCCCGCCGCCGGGCCCACCAGGTCGAAGTGTATTATGACGATCTTCTGATCGAAGCCCTGGGCCTGCTGCCGGCGCTGGAGCCGGGCGGCTACGACGCCGACATCTTCCGCAGCGACCTCCACCAGCTCGTCGAATGGGGGAACCTGGCGCCGCTGCGGCTGGAACCGCGCCGCATCGAGACCCTGGCCGACCGCCGCCTCCAGAAGTTTCTGTGCCGTCTGGAGGACCAGACCGTCCCGATCCTGGAATTCCTGGAAGCTCGCCTCCAGGCCGGGACGGTTTTTTCGGATCACGGCCGGCACCTGCTGCGCGACGCCGCCGACCGGCTCACCGAGGCCCTGCGCCTGGCCCGCAGAATCGCGCGCCTGCCGGCCGGGGAGTCCGCGCCGGCCGACGAGACCTTCCGCCTTTCCTATCTCTGCCTGGAGGTGGACCGCAAGGTCGACGAGGCGGCCCGAGAGCTGGCTGCCTTCGACGCCGCCCTGGTGGCCTTCGTGATCAGCCCCTTCCGCCTGGAGGCCCTGGCCGAGGTGGTGGACCGGATCGAGCGTTACGTCGAGGACTATGTCGCCGAAGCTACCCGGCACGCCCGGCTGCTCCACAGGGCCGGCAAGGCCTTGCTTCGTCCCCTCCTGGATCCGGTGCTGTCGGCGGCCGGGGAAACCCTCGACCGGCATCTGCGGGAAGATGTCTTCAACCGGCCCCGCGCCGGCGTGCTGCGCAGCCCCCGGTCGGTGTTGGAAGATCTGGCCGCCTTCTTCGCCCCCGCGGCCCGCTTCGATCTGCTGCTGGAGCGGGTTCATGCCGCGGCCCGCGACGTGGTCCGGCGCGTGCACGCCCACATCGAGAGCGTCCGCGCCCGCAACATCCGCATCGAGACTCTTCGCGACCGCACCCGTGAGATGGCCCGGCTCTCCCCAGACGCCTTGGAGGCCGCCAACCAGTGGATGAACGGCCTGTTCTCCTCCGCCCACCTGGTGACGGATCTGCGCGGCGGCACCCCCCAGATGCGCGCCGCGCCGCCACGCCCCGCCCGGCGCTACGAGGTCCAGCGCGCCTCCTACGCCGGCGGATACCTGGCGCCCAAGCACGGCGCCCCCGGCCAGACCCGCGCTTTGCACCAGGCCCTATGGCTGCGCCTGGGGCGCTTTGTCGATGAGCGCATCCTGCATGGCGAATCGAAAGCGCCGCTGCACTCGGCGACTTTTTCGAATCGCCAGGACTTCCGGCTTCTGCTGGAGGCCATCAAGGCCCACGAGCTTCGCGGCGGTCGGAACCGCCGCTTCCTCTCCTTCCGGCTGGAACGCGCCGGAACCAACGGTCTGCCGGCGGCCCGCGCCCGCTTCGAACTCCAGGACGGAACCCTCGATGGCCCCGACCTGATCTTCTCCCGCCATCATCCGAGCTGGTGATGCCCGACAACGAACGCGGCCCGGAATCCCTCGACCTGCGATCCCTCGGCCTGGACCGGCGCTCGGTCGAACGGGTTCGCGCCGTCCTCAACACCTTGACCGAGTCCACCTTCTTCTACCCCCAGGATGACCCGGATCTCTACTTCTTCCTGCGGCGCAACCTGGCGGCCTTCCAGCAGTTTTTCGAGCATTATTTCGGGTGGCGGCTGTTTGCGGACCGCCACTGCGCGCGACTCATCAAACCGCGCCAGTACAACGAGCGGGTGCGGCCCTCCCAGCGGGCGCTGTTTGATCTGCGGCGGCGCGACGAGTGCCTCTTGTTCACCCTGCTGCTGGAGTTCCACGAGGAAGAAGGCCAGCGCCAGGGCGTTGGCCCCGACGACGAGCGGAATCTCTGCTTCCTGCTCTCGGACTTCATCGCCTTCGCGATCCGCCGCTGCCGGGAGGAGCTGGGTGAAACCAGCCCGCCGGACAAGCGCCTCCTGGAGGCCGCCCAGCCGCTGTTCGAACAGCTGGAGCGCCATCGCTTCGTGCGCCTGGTGGATCAAAAGCCCGCCGAGAGCGGCGAAGCTCTGCCCGCCGGCATGGACCAGTACCTGCTCTACGAGTTCCTGGCCGGCATCCGCTGCTACGATCCCTCGGCGGCCTCCCGGGCGATTGTGCTGGCCGCCTGGCGGGGCGAGGCTGCCGAAGAAGAGCCCAAGGCCGCCGGATGAGTGAAGCCTTCCACATCCGGCGCCTCCGGCTCGTCAACTTCCACAACTTCGTGGACGAGACCCTGAGCGTCCGCCGGAACCTCTTCCTGATAGGCGACAACCAGAGCGGCAAGACCACCGTTCTGGATGGGGTGCACTTTGCCCTTTCGGCGGGCGTGGAGATGGAGTTCAACGCCGCCACGCGCTTCGGCCCCCGCTCCGAGCCGGGGCGAAACCTGGCCAGCATCGTCCTGCGCTACGACCTGGAGCGCGACCAGGCCGGCCGGGGGCCTTCCATCGCCTACGCGGTCCTGGAGCTGGAAGACGCCGCCGGGGAGCATTCCTGCTGCGGGGCGGGCGCCTTTGTGACCTCGCTCGACGCCCAGCCTGACGTCTGGGGTTTCATCGCCCGGGGCGTGAGCCTGGAGGATCTCGGCCTGGTGGTCGTCGAGCCGGACCGGCGAACGAGGCCGCGGGATCGCCAGGAACTGGAGGAGACTCTCGGCCGCGGCAACGTGTTTGAAAAAGGCCGTTACCGCTCGGCCCTGGGCCAGTTCCTGTTTCGCGATCGCGACGCCTACCTGCGAGGCCTCGACCTGATCGGCGCCGCCAAGGCCTACCGGGAGCTGGTGGCGCGCTCACGCAGCCTCAACGACCTGTTCGTCGAGCTGCTGCCGCCGCCGGCGGAGTCCGAGTTCGACGAGGTTCGCTCGGCGCTGCGGGCCATCGAAGGCATCCGCGGCAACCTGGCGGAGCTCGACGCCGAGGTGGCGGTGCTGCGCCGGGTCGTCGAGAAGCTCCAGGAGGCCCGCCGGGAGCACGAAAAGCTGGCCCGGTATGAATTCGTGGGGACGGAACGAGCCCGGCAGGGGGCCGAACAACAGGAGGTCCAGGCCGGGCAGGCGGCGGCCTCCGCCCGGCAGGCTGCGCTCGAAGCCGAGCAAGCGCTGGGCGCCGCACAGGAACTGGTCCGGGCGCTCGAGACTGCCTGGCGCGCCCTTCGCGCCAGCGCCGACTTTACGCTTCTGGAGCGCGAAGAAGAGGCCCGCCGGGATCTGGAGGCCGCCCAGGTCGCTGTGGCGGCGGCCGAGCAGGACACCGCCCAGGCGCAAACTCAGGTGGACCGCGCCCGCAGCGCGGCCGCCCAAGCCCGGCAACAGCTCGACCTGGGCCGGGAGAGCGCCAGCCGCGCCATTCGGGCGATCTCAGATGCCGTACGTGAGTACTTGGACGAGGCTTGCCTGCTGGCCCTGGGCGCGCTGGCCGACGAATTGGCGCTCGCGGAACCCGCCGCCGTGGCAGCGCCCTGTGCCGAGCTGCAACGCGGTTTTCAGTCGCGGCGGGATGGAGCGCTGGAGGCTGCCGCCCGGGCGGAGGCCCAGGCGGGGGTGCTCCGCGATCAGGCCGAGCAGTCCAGCCGCCAGGCCGAGGAGGTCCGGCGCCGGGCCGAAGTGCTGCCGGATCTGCCGGGCTACGCCGACTTGCTGGCCCGCCTGGAAACCGCCGGCTCTCGCGCCGTCCCTCTCTATCGCCTCTTCGAGCTGGCGCCGGGCGTGCCCGACCGGGTCGGCGCCGCCATCGAGTGCCTCTTGGGACCCAGGGTGCTCGGCGCCATCGTGGCCCCCGAGGACGAACAACCTCAGGTGCGGGCGCTGGTGTTGCGGCACGGAGAAGGAATCGAGGTGCTGGAGCCGAGCGAGCTTCGAGCCGCCACCGCGGCGCCGGCGCCCGGCACGCTCCCGGCAGCGCTGGCGCCCGCCGATTTGGAGCAACCCGCGGCTCTGGCCCGGGCCTGGCTCGAGCGCCTCGTCGGCGACGTCCGAATTCTGGAAGCGGGGGCCCCCAGGCAGGCCCTCAGTCAAGCTTCCGACCGGGTAATCTGGACCGACGGGTATATCTACGATCTGGGGGCCGAGTCCCGAGTGGAGCCCGGGCCGCCGCGCTTCCTCGGAACCGAAGCCCGGCGTCAGGCCGCGGCCGCCGAGGAGAACCGCCTGCTGGGGGAAGCCGCCCACCTCCGACAATTGGCGGAGGTTTCCGCCCTCCAGGCCGCCGCCCAGCGCGAGATCGCCGGCCTCTGCCGGCGCTGCTTTGAGGAACTTGCCGCCTGCTCGCCGGACCGGTTGTCCGGGCTGGTAAGGGAAGTTCGTCAGGCGAGCGCCATCCTGGCTGCCTCCCAGGAGGCCGCCCAGCGAGCCTCCGAACGACTCGCCTCGGCCTCCGCCCAACGGCGCGCCCGCCGCGAGCGCCACCAGGAACTCGCGGCCGCTGTCGCCGGGAAAGGTTTGGCCGACCTGCGCTCCCGCTCCGAGTGCCTGGAAACCGAGCTCCAGGCGGCGCGCCTGGCGGTAGGCGATGCCCGCGACGCCCTGGGCCGCCGCCAGCAGGCCGCGGAAACGCAGGCCGAGCGCTGGCAGCAATCCCGCGCCGCCCTGGAATCGGCTGCCCGGGAGGCCCGCGAGCGCCGGGAACTTCTGCTGCCTCTGGTCGACCCGCGCTACCAGACCGACATCGAGGACTACGTCTTCCGGGTCATGCGGGGCCATCAGATTAATACTGAGAACTTGCCCGACCTGGCGCGGGAAGCCTCCAACGCCCGCGCCCGGGCTTGCGAGTCGCTTTCCGGCTCCGACGGCATCCGGCACGAGCTGCTGTGGCAGCGATACGCCCTGCGCCTCAACGAGCAGGCCCTGGAGGTGCGGGACCAATCGGCCCGTCCCGTCGAGGACCTTTACGCCGAACGCGAGGAGCAGGTCCAGAAGCTTCGGCTGGCCCTCGACGAGAAGACCCGCGACCTGCTGGAGCGCGTCGTGATGGCCGGCCTGGTCCGCCGCCTGCAAAACCAGACCCACGCCCTGCGGGAAACCATCCGGGGCGTCAACCGCCTGGCCGCCGACCTGCGGTTCGGCGCCAGCCGCTTCCAGTTCTCCATCAAACCCCAGCCGGGCTTCGAGCGGCTGCTGGACCTGCTTCGCGAGCAGTCGGTGCTCCAGCCGGCGCTGCGCGAGGAGCTGCGCGACTTCTTCCAGGCCCGCCTGGACGACCTGCGGCAGACCGGCGACCGCGAGGTGCCCGAGATCCTCGACTACCGCCGCTGGTTCTCTTATATACTACAAGTTACCAGCAGGGAGGCGGGCGGCCCCGCCGACCTCACCCGTCACCGCCTGCGCTTCGGCTCCGGCGGCGAGCAGGCCGTTCCCGCCTACCTGCTCATCCTGGCGGTGGCTTCGCTGCTCTATGACCAGACCGAAGCCCGGCTTCGGGTGCTGCTTCTCGACGAGGCCTTCTTGGGCATCGACGCCGGCCGGCGCGAGGTCTTGCTCCAGTTCGCCGACCGGGCCCGGGTCGACCTGGTGGTCGCGACCCCCGAGCTGGACGGCCTTACGCCCGCGCTCCAGGCCTCCAGCACCTTATTCATTGAGAAGACCCAGGAAGGGGACGTCTTCCTGAGCGACTACCATTGGGAGCGCCCCTCGCCGCAGGCCGGGTTGTTCGACAAACCGGCGCCGCCTCGCGAGGAAGACTGGGTGCTGGGGCCGCGGCCGTAAGACAGGCATTCCTGCCTGTCGGGCGTTACCGGACCCGCTCCCGGTAGCGAGATCTCAGCGAAGGAACCGCCCACACCCCTCCGAGCCGTCTACCGCGACTTCTTCGACGCCAACGCCCTCCTCCAGGACCGCCGCGCCGGCCTCCAACCACCTCCTCCTCCACACCCATTTCCCCAGAGGACGTCCTGGGTCCAGGGGGGGTGTTGAGTTGCGGCGCGACCCGCAGCCGAGGCGCACTAACCCACACGGCCCGAGTCGCCTACTCTCCATAGGGCACAATCAGTATCCCAGTGTTTGGGTTGAAATAGCCTGATGTACCCGGGCGAAATACTACGCCGAACATCATTTGGGACAACTCCACCTTGATCCACTCACGACTTCATCGGCCGCTTCCTGCAGCACGTGCTCCCGCGCGGCTGCACCAAGGTGCGCTACGGCATCTGGAGCAACTCCTGTCGCCGGCAACGGGAGCAGGCCCGAGCTCTGCTGACCACCCCGCTCACCACCGTCTCCGCCCCGCCGGCCCCCCTCCGGGGATTGCCCCAGCCAGCCCCCACGGCTCCCGCTCCGGCGCGCTGTCCGCATTGCCGCCTCGGGCAGTTGATGGTCATCGAAGTGCTCCTTCCGCAAAGCAGATCCCCATGACGACGACTTTGCCACTCCTCCCTTCTGCCCGTCCCCGGCGCGCTGTCCCGCTCCCGGCACGCCAGCGACGCCGTGTGTTCTTCGTCCCCTCCGCAGCACCTCCGCACCGCGTTTCCGAGCTTCTTCCTCAGCCCCCCAGAGCCACTCCGGCCTCGGCATCGGCCTCCGGCAGTACTCAAAACCCTGTCCCGCGGTGGTCCAAACACCGCCACGCCAGCGTTGAAAACGCAAGTACCCGGACGGGGCTTCGGCGCTACGCAAAAATGACCCAGTAGCGCTCGGCTGAAGTGACCCAGTCTGAGAACGGGACTGGGAACAGGAACGAGATGTGGAGGGCATCATCCACGCTGCCGGCGTGCGCTGGTGG
>Ga0247727_10011731_pt1 | contig 15214 bp, 7 predicted proteins | sample WisWelCaveWW1625_FD_202498 | JGI IMG/M metagenome (GOLD analysis project Ga0247727, IMG submission 202498) | Biofilm microbial communities from Wishing Well Cave, Virginia, United States - WW16-25 | ecosystem: Environmental > Aquatic > Deep subsurface > Groundwater > Cave microbial mat | place... | reverse complement strand
GTGGCGGGCCCGGAGAGTGTTTCGTGCGCTTCGTCCACCTTCGCCAGCAGTTCCAGATCGCCCCGCGTAAAGCGGCTCGGAAAACGGTGGCGGCGGTAGCTGGCTACTTTCACTTCGCGGTGTTCCAGGATCACTCCTCAGCATGCCTCCCCTCCTTCAGGCCCGTCTTGTGTTAGAAACAGGCCTCCCTTCAGGCCCGTCTTGCATTACACAAGACTCCAGGTTGACCGGCTCCATCGGTACAAGCGAGAATAGGCGGAGGGCACCAAGCAGTGGGAAAAGGAGGCACCATGCTCCGCGCGACGATTGCTGTGCTGTTTACGATGTTGACAGGGATGGCGACTATGGCTCGATCCGAAGTCTACGAGCTGAGGACCTACACCACGGCGCCAGGCCGGCTGGAGGCGCTGAACGCCCGTTTCCGCGACCACACCTGCCGCTTGTTTGAAAAACACGGCATGAAGAACATTGGCTACTGGACGCCGCAGGACGATCGCAAAGCCAACACCCTGATCTACATCCTGTCCCACCAGAGTCGGGAAGCGGCCGCCAAAAGCTGGGACGCCTTCCGCAAGGATCCCCAGTGGCAGAAGGCGCGGGCGGAGTCCGAGAAGGACGGCAAGATCGTCGACAAGGTCGAGTCGGTGTTCCTGGAGGGGTTGGATTATTCGCCTCTGAAGTGAGCCGCCGGAAGCGCCTGCCAATGCCAACATTGTCGGCTGGATCCAGGCTTGGCCCGTACCAGATCGTGGCCCCCATCGGCGCCGGAGGCATGGGGGAGGTCTACCGCGCCACCGACACGCGGCTCGACCGCGCCGTTGCCATCAAGGTGCTGCCGCAGCACCTGGCGGCCAGCAACGAGGCGCGCCAGCGGTTCGAGCGCGAGGCCCGCGCCATCGCCGCGCTCAATCATCCGCACATCTGTGCACTCTACGACGTTGGCCAGCAAGACGGGGTCGATTTTTTGGTGATGGAGTACCTGGAGGGCGAGACGCTGGCCGCGGCGCTCGACCGCGGCCCGCTCGCGGGCGAGCAGTTGCTGCGCCCGGCCATCCAGATCGCCGACGCGCTCGACAAGGCGCATCACCAGGGGTTCGCGCACCGGGATCTCAAGCCCGGCAACATCATGCTGACGAAAGCGGGCGCCAAGGTGCTCGACTTCGGCCTGGCCAAGCTGCGGGAGCCGCACCCGGCCGCGGCCCCCGCCGCGGCGCTACCCACCGTGAGCCGCCAGCCGCTCACCGTTGTGGGCACGATTCTCGGCACGCTCCAGTACATGGCGCCGGAGCAACTCGAAGGCAAGGAGGCTGACGCCCGCAGCGACATCTTCGCCTTCGGCGCCGTTCTCTACGAGATGGCTACCGGGCGCAAGGCGTTTGAGGGCAAGAGCCCGGCGAGCCTGATGGCGGCGGTCCTGGCCGCCGATCCGCCGCCGATGTCGCAGCTTCAGCCGCCGGTACCGCCGGGGCTCGAGCGGATCGTCCGCGCCTGCCTGGCCAAGGATCCCGATACCCGCTGGCAATCCGCCGCCGACCTCCGCCGCCAACTCCAATGGCTGACCGAATCCCCGGCGCCTTCTTCCCCGACCCCCGTCCCCCGAACTTCATCCCCCAAGCTCGCCTGGGGCCTGGCAGCAGCGCTTGCGCTGCTGCTGGCCACAGTGAGCGTAGTTCACTTCCGCGAAACGCCGCCGCCGGAGCGCTCCCTGCGCTTCACCATCGCCCCGCCGCCGAAATCCGTGGTCGAGATCTTCCGGCTCTCGCCCGATGGCCGCTACCTGGCGATGAACGCCACCGTCGAGGGCCGGCTGCAACTCTGGCTCCGTGCGCTCGACGCGCCCGAGTCGACGCCGTTGGCCGGCACCGACGGCGCGCGCTACCCGTTCTGGTCGCCCGACAGCCGCTGGATCGCCTTCTTCGCCGATGGTAAGCTCCGCAAGATCGCCGTGACAGGCGGCCCGCCGCAAACCATCTGCGACGCGCCCGACGGCCGCAGCGGCACATGGAACCGTGAGGGCGTCATCGTCTTCTCCCCGACCCCCGATGGGCTGCACCGGGTCGCAGCCTCGGGCGGCGCGGCGGCGCCGGTTGCCACTCTGGAAGCGACAGGCCGGAGCGAGCTTCACCGCTTTCCGGAGTTCCTGCCCGACGGCCGGCACTTCCTGTTCCTCGTCACCAGAGCTCGTCAGGACCGCGACGGCGTCTACCTGGGCGCGCCCGACTCCAAGGACGTCCGGCGCCTGCTGGCCGATGCATCGAGCGCCGTCTTCACCACTGGCCCGGGCGGCGATGGGTACCTGTTGGTTGTCCGGGAGAACAGCCTCACGGCCCACCCCTTCGACGCCGCTCGACTCCAGGTGCGCGGCGACCCGGTTCCCATCTCGAACCCCGTGGGCTTCAGCGCCAACATCAACTTCGCCGACTTCGCGGCCGCCGACAACGGCGTGCTGGCCTTCCGCACCGGCCGCGCCGACGCGCGTACCCATCTGCTTTGGTACAACCGCGAGGGCAAGCAGATTGGATCGGTCGACGCCTCGGCCATCGTCGGTTTCTCGCTTTCTCCGGACGAAAAGCGGGTCGCTGTCCACGCCATCGCCGGCAGTCGAGGCGGCGACATCTGGCTGCATGAATTCGCGCGGGGCGCCGCGACCCGGTTCACGTTCGATCCGGCCCCCGACGTCGGCATCGTTTGGTCGCCCGATGGCAGCCGGATCGTGTTCGGTTCCGAACGCCAGGGTGGGCGCGTCGACCTGTACTGGAAGGCCTCCAGCGGCGCCGGCCAGGAGGAGTTGCTGCTGAAGACGGACGCCACCAAGCGCCCCTGGGACTGGTCTCGCGACGGCCGCTTTTTGAGCTTTAGCCAGCAGGGCGGGTCAAAGACCCGCTCGGACCTATGGATATTACGAATGACCGGCGACCGCAAACCTTTCCCGTTTCTCGAGTCCCAGTTTGACGAAACCGAGGGCCGCTTCTCCCCAGACGGCCGCTGGCTGGCCTACGTCTCGAACGAGTCGGGGCGCGACCAGGTCTACGTGCAACCGTTCGCCGACGGGCCGGCCGGGTCGGGTGGCAAGTACCAGGTGTCGACCGCGGGCGGCGCCGCTCCGCGATGGCGCCGCGACGGCAAAGAACTCTTCTACCTGGCACCGGACGGGAAGCTCATGGCGGTTGCCGTCCAGGCTGGCGGCGCCGGTTTCGTGGCACAGACGCCGCAGGCGCTGTTCGAGGCCGGCATCAGCCTGTTTACCACCAGCCGTTTCTTTGTTCCCTACGAGGTATCCAGCGACGGCCGGCGTTTTCTGCTCAACGCCAGCGAGGGCCGGCCCACCGACACCCCCATCACGGTGATGGTCAACTGGCCGGCGCAGATCAAGCGATAGATGCTGACCGCAGCGCGGCGTCACCGCAGAGGCGTCTCCCCCCGGCGGCGATCTGCCGCTCCGATGGCATTAACAGTTGTTAAGTCGCCCTCGGCGTGAACCCAAACGGAGGCGATGGGAGTATACTGGCTGGTAGCCGGGAAGGCAACTCGGCTACTTGAGCCAAAACGGGGTGGGGTGGCTCGGTCGGTGTGAGTCGTCCGTTTTCAAGGGGGGTGCTTATGGTTATCACGAGAATGCGGCGGGGTGCTCTTGGGACCCTGGCCCTCGGGATCCTGTTGGGGGCCGGCCTGCTCCACGGCCAGAACGGTTCCATCGGCGGCGCGGTGACAGACCAGAGCGGCGCCGTTGTGCCGCAGGCCAAACTCACGCTGACGGAAATCGACCGGCAAACAACCCGCAGCACCGCGAGCGACGGCGGCGGCAATTACCTGTTCCCCTCGCTCCCGTTCGGCCGCTACGAGATCCGGGCCGAGCGCGCTGGGTTCAAGACCTTCGTGCAGTCGGGCCTGACTCTGGAGGTAGACCAGCGGACCCGCCTCGACATCACCCTGCAGGTGGGCGCCGTCGGCGAGACCGTTAACGTCACCGCCGAGCTGCCGCTGGTGACCACCGAGAGCACCACCGTGGGCGGGGTGGTGGAGAACCGCCGCATCATGGAAATGCCTCTCAACGGCCGCTACTTCCTGGATCTCGCCAACCTGCTGCCCGGCACCGTCCACTCCTCTAACCCCCGCACCTTCCTGGCGGGCGGCACCGCGGCCGGCTCGTTTGCATTCAACACTGCCGGTTCCCGCGAGGACCACGTCAACTACCTGGTGGAGGGCATCAACCTGAACGACATGGTGCAGAACCAGATCACCTTCCAGCCCAACATCGAGTTCATCCAGGAGTTCAAGATCCAGGCCAACTCCTTCAGCGCCGAGCTGGGCCGCTCCAGCGGCGCCGTCGTCAACGCCGTGATGCGCTCCGGCGCCAATAGGCTGCACGGCGACGCCTACGAGTTTCTGCGCAACGACGTGCTGGACGCCCGCAACTTCTTCGACCCCACCCGCGCCGTGTCCAAGGAGCGCACCGGACGGGAGCTGCCTCCCTTCAAGCGCAACATTTTCGGCGCCGCCGTGGGCGGCCCCGTCTGGCTGCCTGGCCTCTACGACGGGCACGACCGTACCTTCTTCTTCGCCACCTACGAGGGACGCCGGCAGCGGGAGTCCGAAACGCTGCGGGCCCGCGTGCCGACCCCCGCCGAGCGCGCCACTGTCACCGACCCCATCGTCCGGAATCTGCTGGGGCTGCTGCCGGGGGAAAACGCCCCGCTGCCCAACAACCTGGTCGGCTCCGCTCCCAAGACCCGCCTTGTCGACCAGGTCACCGGCAAGGTCGATCACATGCTGCGCCAGGGCGACGGCCTGGCCGTCACTTACCTGTTCCAGCGCGACCGGCGCATCGAGCCCTCCAACATCGGCGCCCACAACATACCGGATCACGGCGACTTCCGCCCGGCGCGGCGCCAGTTTTTCTCCATCAACGAGACGCACCAGCTGGGCCCGCGCGCCATCAACGAGTTCCGCTTCGGCCTGAACCGCGTGCGCATCAGCTTCGTCGGCATCACCACGGCCGACGCCGCTGCTGTGGGGCTGAACACCCGCGAGACCGGCCCCGGCTCCCTGCCGGAGATCTCGGTGACCGGCCTGATGGCCTTCGGCAATCCGGCGGGCTTCCCGCAGGGGCGGGCCGACACCACCTTCCAGTTCACCGACGTCTTCTCCTTGCAGCGCGGCGCCCATGCCATCAAGCTCGGCTTCGAGACGCGCCGGTTTTGGAACAACAACTTCAACACCGCCACCCGCGGCTTCCTGCGCTTCGACAGCATGGCCGACTTTTTGGCCGGGCGCGTCAGCCGCTTCACCAAGGCCACCGGCGACATCAGCCCCGCCCTGCGCGTGTGGGCCCACAACTGGTTCTTGCAGGACGACTGGCGCCTCCGGCCCCGCTTCACCCTTTCGCTCGGCCTGCGCTACGAGTTCAACGGCGTTCCCGGCGAAAGTCACAACCGCCTGACCCTCTTCGATCCGGCCACGGCCTTATTGCAGCGAGTCGGCCAGTCCGGCTACTCACAGGCCTACGATTCCGACACCAACAATTTCGGCCCGCGCGTCGGCTTTGCCTGGGACCCCTTCGGCCGCAGCCGCACCGCCATCCGCGGCGCCTACGGCCTCTTCTTCAATCAGCCGGTCACCAACATCGTCACCGGGTTGGGCGGCAACCCGCCCTTCCGAACCACGATCGACTATGACCGCGTGACAGTCGCCAACCTGTTCGGCGCTACCGGGGCCGAGCGGGCCCCGGTTCTCACGGCCGTCCACCGGGGTTTCACCTCCGACTATGTCCAGCAGTGGAACCTCAACCTCCAGCAGGAAGTGATGCGCAACACCCGCCTGGAGGTCAGCTACCTGGGATCCAAGGGCACCCACCTGCGCCTGATTCGCGACATCAATGCCCGCGCGCCCAGCCCGGCTGCCAACGGCCCACGTCCCTTCCCGGCCTTCGGCCGCATCAACCAGAACGAGAATTCCTCCAGCTCCAACTACCACGCCCTGTGGCTGAGCCTGGAGCGGCGCATGGCGCGGGGCCTGCTGTTCACGGTGAACCATTCCTGGTCGAAGTCCATGGACCTCAATTCCGTGGGCAGCTCCAACCCGCAGATCCAGAACCCGCTGAACCTGCGCGCCGAGCGAGCGCTGTCGGACTTCGACGCCCGCCACCGTTTTTCGTTCAGCTTCGTCTACGAGCTGCCGTTGCAGCTGGCCGATGCGCCCGCCGTGGCGCGCCGCCTGCTGACCGGCTGGCAGTTGAGCGGGGTCGGGGTGTTGCAGTCTGGCAGCCCGGTGTCGCCCATCCTGTCGGCCGACCGCAGCGGCATCGGCGACTTCTACGACCGGCCGAACATCGTGGTTTCCTCGCTGCCCCGGGTCGGCCCCAACCCGCGGCCCGAAGCCTGGTGGGAGGCCTCGCAGTTCGCCCTGCCGGCTGCCGGCCAGTTCGGCAACGCCGGCCGCAACATCCTGCGGACGCCCGACCTGCGCAACTTCGACACCGGCTTGTACAAGAACAACCGCTTCGGGGAGCGCTACAACGTCCAGTTCCGCGCCCAGTTTTACAACATCTTCAACCACACCAACCTGGGCGCGCCGGTGCTGTCGTTCCCGGCCAACTTCGGCGTCATCCGCACCACCCGGGCGCCGCGCGGCGACGCCAGCTCCTCGCGGCAGATCGAGTTCGGCTTGAAGCTGTACTGGTAGCAGCCGAGTTGGCGCACGCACTCCGGGCCGATCCGCGCTATGCTGATAGGAGCCTGGAGGGCGGATGCTGGACCAGCCGGTCCGGACGCAACTGGAGAAGGTCCTGGCGAGCGATCTGTTCGCCCGCTCAGAGCGTCTGAGCCGGTTCCTGCGCTTCGCTGTCGAGCAGACCCTGGAGGGCAAGGGTGATTCGCTCAAAGAATACCTGCTCGGACTCGAGGTCTTCGATAAGGACCAGTCCTTCGATCCACGCGCAGACCCCATTGTTCGCGTGCAAGCCCGGCGGCTGCGGGCAGCGCTGACCGAGTATTACGCCACCGCCGGCAAAGACGACCCCCTCGTGATCGACTTCCCACGGGGCGCCTATGTGCCTTCCTTTCATCAGCGGGAGATCGAGCCCGCCGCCAAGCCGGTGCGCCGGTTGCGTGCGGTGTGGTTCGGCGCCGCGGCAGGATTGACTGTGGCAGGGTTTTTGGGCTACTGGCTCGTCAAGACGCGAGCGGCTTCCAGCGAGCCCATCACTTCCATCGCGGTGCTTCCCTTCGCCGACTTGAGCCCGCAAAAGGACCAGGAATACTTCTGCGACGGCCTGTCAGATGAGATTATCGACGCCTTAACGAAGATCGACGGCTTGCGGGTTGTGGCGCGCACATCCTCTTTTCAGTTCAAGGGGAAAAGCGCGGACGTCGGCCGGATCGGGGCCCAGCTCAGAGTCGGCGCAGTACTGGAAGGCAGCGTGCGGAAGGCCGGGAACCGGCTGCGAATCAATGCCCAGCTCATCAGGGTGGCCGACGGTTATCACATCTGGTCCCAGACCTTCGATCGGGAGATGACCGACATCTTCGCGATCCAGGAAGAAATCTCGCGGACCGTCGCGAGAACACTGAACGTCCGTGCGCCGGCGACGCCGAGCCGGCCGCAAAACCTGGAGGCCTATAACCTCTATTTGCAGGGGCGCCACTTCTGGAATAAGTGGACGCCGGAGGCAGTGCAGAAAAGCATCGGCTACTACGAGCAGGCGATTGCTAAGGATCCCACCTATGCTCTGGCCTACGCGGGCCGGGTGGACGCTTATCAAGTGCTTGCTCATTGGGGTATTCTGCCGGGAAGTGAGGGCTGGGCGAAAGGCTATGAGGCTCTCACGAAGGCGCTCCACTTGGAGCCTAAGCTGCCGGAAGCGCTCGTGCCCCTGGCGATGAGGAAGGCTTATTACGAATGGGATTGGGCAGGCGCGGAGCTGGAGGTTCGACGGGCAGTCGAACTCAACCCCCAATCGGCTCTTCCCCGGTGGGGGTTGTCCAATATATTAGCGTCGCAGGCGAGGTTCGAGGAAGCGGAAGCACAACTTCAGAAGGCGGTCGATCTCGATCCTCTTTCTGCCCAGCTCCGATTCCAAACCGGCCTTCTCAACTACCAGTGGCGGCGGTACGATCGAGCCATCGAATCTTACGAAAAGGCCCTGGAACTGGACCCTGCTTTTCACAGGGCTCAGCAGCTTCTCGGCGCCGCCTATACGGAGAAAGGGGAGCATGCCAGGGCCATCGCCGAACTCGAGACGGCCAGGGCCTCGTTGCCGGGGGACCCTCGGGTGTTGGCCATATCGGGGCACAGTTACGGAAGGGCTGGGCGTCGGGACAAGGCGCTGGCCACGCTGGAGGAAATGAAGCGGCTGAGCGCACGGCGCCCCGTTTTGGCATACTACTTCGCAGAGATCCACACCGGTCTGGGGGAGAAGACCCGGGCGCTCGAACTGCTAGAAGAGTCCTGTGACGCGCGGGAAAGCCAACTGGTCGACCTCAAAGTGAGCCCTCGATGGGACACCCTGCGCGCCGAGCCGAGATTCCAGGTTTTGTTGAAAAGAATAGGGTTTACTCCGTAACAAGCTGCGTTTTACCGCTAAAAACTTGTTTCGGCGGGGGGCGAGGCTCCAAAGTGGGCGCATGAAACACAGACTGCGCTACCTCATCCTTCTCAGCGCCGCGGCCTGCTGGCACGCCGGCTTGGCGCAAACGTCTCCCGAAACGATCCTTGAGATCGACACTGACTCCGTCGTGAATTACGGCAACGATGTCCCCGATTACTCGAGGCTGGCGACCGACCCCAACATCACAAGGGGGTCGGCCGCAAGAAACTTCAACACTCTTCTCATGATCGCCGACATCGTGGCGGTCAATGGCAAACCGGCTAAGGGAACATGGGTACAGCGGGGACAGGGAGTCAATTTCGCCACGGCGCCGACGCCCGGCCAGGCCATTGCGGACATAGTGCGGGCGAGGGTTGCGGAGATGATCTTTGAAATCTTGCAGCCCGACGGAACGCCCGTGGGGACCATTTTCACCCATGGTCTCGGCGGTGGGCCCTCCCCGCCCGGCGCCCCTTCGGCCGCAACCGGGACCAACTTTGCGGTGGTCGGTGGCACAGGAGCGTTCCTCGGGGTGCGCGGGCAACTAGGGTCGCAGAACCCGACACGCGCGGCACGCCAGGCATCCGTAACCGAAGATCCCGGCAACCGCCGGGCGCACGGGGGCGGCAGCGGCCGTCACGTTCTCCATTTGATCCCCTCTCAACGGCCCGAAATCGTCCCCACGGCGTCCGGACCTGCTGTCGTTCACTCCAACGACTTTTCGCTGGTCACCGCGTCGAAGCCGGCGCGGTCCGGAGAGATCCTCTCGTTGTTCGTCACAGGCCTCGGCCCCACACGCCCCGGAGTGGATCCCGGCAAGCCCTTTCCGGCAAGCCCCGTACAAGCGGTGAATTCTCCGCTCGAGGTGACGGTGAACGGCAAGCTCGCCGAAGTGCTCGGCGCAGTCGGCTACCCGGGGTCTGTGGACGGTTACCAGGTGAACTTTCGGATGCCTCCCGAGACAGAGCGAGGGTCGACGACAATCCGGGTGAGCGCTGCATGGATTGCCGGTCCTGAGGTCAGGATTGTGGTCCAGTAGCGGGAGGAGGATGCCATGCTGCGCTACCTGATTGTTTTCGGCGCTTTGAGCTTGCCGTGCCTCGGTCAGTTGACAACCGCCGAAATCCGGGGCACGGTACAAGATCCCAGCGGGGCGGCGGTGGCCGATGCGGCGGTCGGGGTGCGCAATCTCGGCACCAACGCCGTACAACGGGTGTCAACCGCGCGGGACGGCAGCTTCCTGGCACCCCAGCTTCCCATCGGCGCCTACGAGGTGACGGTGGAGAAAGCTGGCTTCGCCCGCTACGTGCAGGGGCCGATCGTGCTGCGCCTTAACCACACGGCCGACTTGGAGGTCCAGCTTCAGTTGGCCAGTGTCGCGGATACGGTAACCGTTGTCTCCGATGCGCCCCTGACCAACGCGGCCAACGCCGAAGTCGGCGCCAGCTTCGACCGCCGCCGCATCTCCGAGCTGCCGCTCGCGCCGAACCGCAATGCGCTATACCTGGCGCTTTCCGTGCCCGGCGTGAACCAGATCCAAGGCGGGCAGGCGGCTGCGGGATTCGTGGCGATCCCTAACTTCCCATTCGCCGTCTCCGGTATGCGGGTGCGGTCGGTCGGCTTCATGATCGACGGACAGGACTCCAATCAGGCCATCGTCACGGGGTTGACCCAGACCATCAACAACCCAGACATCATCGCCGAGTTTCGCGTCCTGACCCACCAGTTTCAGCCGGAATATGGCAGGGCGGCGGGCGCTGTGGTCCACATGATCACCAAGAGCGGAACGAATCAGTTCCACGGCTCGGCATTCTGGTTCCACAACGACCATCACTTCAACGCGCCCAACAACATCGACCGGCAGCCGCCGTTCCGCCTGGAGAATCAGTTGGGCGGGACGCTCGGCGGTCCGATCGTCAAAGACAAGACCTTTTTCTTCGGCTCGTTGCAGCGCTGGAGTGACCGCCGAAAATTTGACGCCGCCCGCATCGTGGGGGCCCCGACCACGGAAGGTCGCGCCATCCTCGGCTCCTTCGCCGCCGGCCGCCTGGCGCTGCAAGCTCTGCTCGAGACTCTGCCCCCGGCGGAGGCTCCCTCCGGCCAATTCGCCCCGGTGCGCGTGGGCGGGACGGAGACGCGCATACCGCTCGGCACTCTCACCGGCGCCGCCAAGGTCCGTTTTGATGATTGGCAGTGGTCGGCGCGCGTGGATCACCGCTTCAACGATCGCCACACTGTCGGTGCGCGCTACCTCTTTGACGATCCCTCCAGCACGGGAGACGGGCAGGCGATCCCGCCCGGCTTGGCCACCGTGACGTCCGACCGGACTCAATCGGCCAGCCTCTTTTGGAACAGCACTTTCTCCGGGGCCATGTTTCACGAGCTGCGGCTCTCCTACCAGCGGGCCTACCGAAGGGCAGCAGGAGAGAGTCCCGCCGGCGAGCGGATTCCGTCGATCCAGGTTCCCGGCCTCAGCCTGACCGGAGCCAACTCCGGCCCGACGCGCACGGCTCTCGGACTGGCGGGCGACCTGCCCCGTCTCGCAGCGCAAAACACCTATCAACTGCAACAGACCCTGGGCTGGCTGCACGGATCGCATTCCATGAAATTCGGGATCGACTTTCGCCGGCAGGACGCGGCCAACCTGCTCACAGGCCGGCTGCGCGGTTTCTTGGTCTACGCCACATTGCAGGACTTGGTGGACGACGTGGCCCAGACGGCCGAGATCTTCAGCCCGCTGCCGGGCGGGCGGCGCTTCGTCCCCTATCGGTCCTACGAGTATCATTTCTTCCTTCAGGATGAGTGGCGGGCGCGTCCCAACCTGACTCTTAACTATGGCATCCGTTACGAGGCGCCCGGGAACATCTTTGACGATCTCGCGAGGGCCAACCAGAGGGTTCTCAGCGCCGCCGGCGGCGATCCCCGGTTCACATTCAACCCCGTACCGGCCCGCGACACCAATAACTGGGCGCCACGCTTTGGCTTCAACTACCGCCTTCCTAAGGCCCTCGTCGTTCGCGGAGGATACGCTCGTACGTACGACTTTGCTTACATCGCTCTGCCAGACAATATCGTCAACACCTTTCCCTTCGTGAGGACAGTCAGGCTGGCCCCGAGAACCCCGAATTCCTACGAGGCCATCTTCCGAGCTGTGTCCGCCCCGATACCCGAAAACACGAACCTGCTGGAACGCTCGATCGCCGGGGCCGACTTCCGCTCGCCGATCGCGGAGCAATTTGCTCTGCAACTGCAGAAGGGACTCGGCGTCAATTGGGCGCTGAGCGTCGGATACGTCGGCACGAAGGGGACTGCGCTAATCCAGAGCGTGGACGGCAATCCGACCGTCCCCGGATCCTCCGGAAGACGAGTAGATCCGACGCGAGGCCTGCTCCGGGTGCTTTGCAACTGCGCCTCCTCGATCTATCACTCCCTGCAGGCAAGTCTGGAGAAAAGGCTCTCGAAGGATTTCTCCATGGCCGCGCACTACACCTATGGTTCGTTCATCGACGACGCTTCCGACTTCCGCACCCCCACGCCCACCGGGGAACTCCCCGTCGCCCAGGACGCCTTCAACCGGCGGGCCGACCGGGCGCGCTCCTCTTACGACCGGCCCCAGCGGTTCACGGTCAACGGGGTCTACGAGCTGCCTTTTTACAAGGCTCAGAAAGGAACGACAGGAAGGCTGCTCGGCGGATGGCAACTGAGCGGCTTTCTCACCTTGCAGTCCGGCGCGCCGTTCGCCGCGCTGAACGGGTCGGACCCAGGCTTCCGGATGGGGGGGCTGTTCACAACGGTGCGCGCCAATCTCAATACCAACCTCGACCTCGCAAGTATGTCCGTGGAAGACATCCTGCTTGCCGGAGGTGGTCGTCTCTTTTCGCAGGTGACGCCGGCCAGCCCGCTCGGCACCCTGGGACGCAACATCCTCCGTTCCGACGGCATTGGCAACCTGGATCTCGGTCTGCTGAAGAACACGCGGGTCCGCGAATCGGACAATCTGCAGCTTCGGGTCGAGTTCTACAACACCTTCAACAGCAGAGATTTCGGACTCCCCGACGCCAGCAACATTATCTCGCCGAACTTCCTCTACCAGTGGGGAACCAACGGCGGGAACCGCCGAGTGGTGCTGGGGCTGCGGTATACGTTTTGAGGCTATCGGATTCTCGGCGCCGAGAACCCACGACGAGAAGCTGTGCAGGCCGCGGGTTTAGGCCAGCGCGTAGCGCTCGCGGAAGCTGCGGGCGAGCTAGAATTCGTACCGCAAAACCAACTGCACGATGCGCGGGCCTCCGGACGTGCCGCCCGCCGGCGCGCTCACGCCCCCGATGCCGATGGTGCTGATTCTCCCGAAAGAGGCGGTGTTGGCGAGGTTGGAATCGGGAAGGCCGAAGTTGGGGTTGTTGAACAGGTTGTAGAACTCGGCGCGGAAGGCGATGGAGTGGCGCTCGGCCAGGCGGAATCGCTTCACTAGCGACAGGTCGATGTTGAAGAAGCGCGGGCCGCGGAAGGGGTTTCGTCCGGAAGAGCCGAACTCCCCGGCCGCCGGGAACGAAAATCGGCGGATTTCTTCGGGGCTGAACCAGTACACGCTGCCGCCCCGGCGATCGAGGCGTCCGATGTTGCGGTCGCCGGTGTAGTGGGCGAAGCTGGTCAGGTCGCCCGCCGTCTGCCGGCCGGAGCTGACCGAGAAGGCCGGACCGCTTTCCCAGATGCCCAGCACGCCCATGTCCCAGCCGCCGGCAACCGAATCGAGCCACCGCGGCCAGTCGCCGCCCAGCCGCCTGTCCTTGCCGATGGGCAGCGTGTAAATGAGGGAGCCGCTGAATACGTGCGTCCGGTCGAAGTCCGACCGGCTCCGGCTCAGCCGCACGTTGAGGCTGTCAATGGGACGCTGGCCGAGTCCAATGCCCTCGCCCGACTGGAGGTCGATGGTCTTGCTCCAGGTGTAGTTGGCGTCAAACTTCAGCGCGCCCGCCTGCCGGCGCAGGCTCACCTGCAGGGAGTCGTAATAGGATCTGCCATCGTTGGAGCCTACGTCGAGCAGGTTGTACTGAGGGAAGTTCCGCAAGTAGAAATCGGACACGCCGGCGGCGGCGTAACGGGTGTAGAAGCTGAGGTCTACCGTGTTGGCGGCGGCGACCACCGCGCCTTGGTCGAAGGCGTTGGCCCCGATCGTGGCGATCGCCTGGCCGGGGGACCCGAACAGCCGCACCAGGGTGTTGCCGGGCGAAACAGGCGCGCCTCGCTGCCGGAAGGCCTGTAGCTCCCGAAAGGCCGGCAGGAAGTCCTCCTCGATCCGCAGCCGATTGGGGTTCACCAGCAGGAACATCTTCACGCCGCGATTGCCCACCAGCCCCACCTCGATCACCGTGTTGCGAAACAGCTCGCGCTGGATCGACAGGCTGTACTGCTGCAGGTAGCCGGCGCGAAGGTTGGGATCGAAGACGGCAAGACTCGTCTGGCGCGCGAGGGGCTGGCGGAGTAAGGGGGCTCCGGGACGCTCCGGCAGCGGGACCCCGTCGCTCACCCGCCGGTCCAGGCCGGCCCCCTGGTTGGGAAACCGCGTCACGGGCTGGGAGAACCCCGGTGTGAAGCTGTCCACAAGATCGATCGTGGGGGTGACGAGACGGTTGTGGAAGATGCCGTAGCCAGCCCGAACGGCGGTCTTTCCGTCACCCCAGGGGTCCCAAGCCAACCCGACGCGGGGAGCCAGGTTGTTGAAGTCGTTGTTGTACCACTGCCCCCCGCGCACGACGGTGAAGTCGGCAATACGGGCTCCGCTGTGAATCCGAGCGGCTTGGTCCACCGTGCCGATCAGCCCGTCGCGCTCCGAAGGCACGCTGTGGAATTCATACCGCAGTCCCAGGTTGAGCGTCAGGTTGCGCCGCAGCTTCCAGTCGTCCTGCAGGAAGTAACCGTCCTCGTGGTTCCGGTAGCGCCGGCGGCGCGGCGTGCCGGGCGGCTGGAACTGCTCCAGGTCGCTGTAAAAGGTCTGTTGTACCTGGTTCATGCGTCCCAGCAGGTCGTTGTACAGCAGCTCGAAGCGGGTCCGGTCGGGAACGGTGATGGAGCCTGGGGCGGGGCCGATGGCGGCAGGCGGAGCGTTGCCGAAGTTGAGGCCGAATGAGACATTCGGATAGATGCCGGATTCGGTGAGGGTCGAGTGGCCCAGATAGTGCCAGTTCAGGCCGGCCTTCAGCAAATGCGCGCCTCTGGCCACGCTCAGATTCTCCGTGAACTCCCACACCGGCGTCTCCACGCCCGAAGCGAACTGAGAGTTGATCGGGCTGGTCCAACTGCTGGCCAGGAGCATGGGGCCGGGCAACCGTCCGGGCCGAAGGACCCCGAGCCGGCTCCGGTTATAACCGAAGCGGAGCTCGTTACCATGCGCGGGCTGAAGGCCCAGTCCGCGCCGGCGGAGTAACCCCAGACACCGGGGTTCGCGAAGCCATGGCGCTGTCCGGGAAACGGAGCATCCCCGTTGCCGAGGGCGTCAATGGTATCCACGTCGAGCCAATTCAGGCGGAAGAACAGCCGGACGGCGCTTCCCAGGTGGTGATCGGCGCGCACGGTAAACTGGTCGCGGTCCTCGTCGGCCGGGCTGTTGAACCGGAAGCCACCGGTATTGAG
>Ga0247727_10011730_pt1 | contig 15215 bp, 15 predicted proteins | sample WisWelCaveWW1625_FD_202498 | JGI IMG/M metagenome (GOLD analysis project Ga0247727, IMG submission 202498) | Biofilm microbial communities from Wishing Well Cave, Virginia, United States - WW16-25 | ecosystem: Environmental > Aquatic > Deep subsurface > Groundwater > Cave microbial mat | place... | reverse complement strand
CGGGCGGTAATAAATTTTCACCACGCTGCTCGCGAAACGGGCAGTATGCAACTCGTTCCAAGAACCCCGCGGATAAAAAAATATCGGCGGGCTTCTTCAATCCGCGGGAAATTTGAAACTGCTTGAAGGTCTTTGTTTTTTCGCGCATCGCAAAATTTTACTCGTTAATTATTTTTCCTTCTACAAGTAATGCTTGATTTTTTGTGTGTAGCGACGTATTTTGTAAATATGTTAGGACGATTCTGTAAAATTTTGCCGTCGCTCTTTTTCCCAATTGTTTTTAGCGCCGCCGCGCAACAATTTCCTTCGCCGAGTTTCTCCAAAATCCTTTTTTCTCGCGCCACGACGCTGAAGGCGACATGGGAGAAAAATTTCGTCTCGCCACAGGCCGGCCATGCGGTCGCGCATTTTCAAATCAGCAGTGACACGGATTGGGAAGATCCGAGAAATCCGGCGGCGCTGCTGGAAATCGCGGTGGACGAGCGGCTGGCCTCGCATCTCGTGACGTTCATGGGGCGCGTAAACGGCGGTCACGTCTATTCGATTCATCTCGGTTTTCTCAACGCCGGCCAACACGAATTGACTTTGCAGCGCGCGGATTCTTCCAACGCCGCGATTAAGCTCCACAATGTGCGCCTCGATATTTATTACGCCAATCATCCGTTTTATCCCGTGCTGGCGCACGCGCCGATTATTTTTGGCCGCAATCCCGACATGCGCTATTCCGACGTGCCGTTGCTGCTGGCCTATGAAAAAAGCGATTTGAATTCCGGTCATGAATTGAAATACACCGTTTTTTTCAGCAACGAGAATGGCGGCACACCGCCGCCCGGCTTGCTGCATTTGTGGGGGCGTTACACTGATATCGAGTGGGCTTATCGCGTGGAACTGGCGGCGAATGGCAAACGTTTTCGGGCCTCTTTTCAGGGAAAAGATCATCATGAGCTTCCCTACTTCGGTAGTTTTGAAAATGCGCAACCGGCGCTGCAAGTGGCGACGTTGAACAACATGTTTTCCGATTCATTAACGACCAAACTGCGTTTCGCCCTGCCGCCGTTTTTTGCGATTCCACCCGACGGCCTGCGCGAGAGCGTGATGCTGGAAGCGCCGTGGACGTGGCGCGTGAGCGCGAAAGAAGCGCGCCGCGAACAGCGTTTGAATCCGCAGCCGGCGGATTCAACACGCATCGCCGATTTGCAGCGCTATCTTTATATTCAATTCCTCGCCGAACCGGAAATGTCGGGCACGAAAGCCGGCGGTTATTTTATCGCCAGATACAAAAACAATCCGAACGAATATGCTTCGAATTTGGGGAGTTCTCGCCTCATCATCCGCAGCGACCAAAAGATTGCTCGACAAACCGCGCTACCGCTTCCCGCCGATCTCACTTTGGATGATTTGCAGTGCCTCGAATTTGTTGCCGACGCCAGCGGCGGAAGCGTGGTCTTAAAAAATGTGGTGCGGCTTTTCTCGCTTGACGAAAATGATCTGCCGCGCGAATGGAACCTGAGTTGGCGCGACTCAATTCGATTGACCTCGGGGCAACGCGCTGTCGTGTTTGAGAACAAGTAAATCCCTCCCACCTGTATTGAATTCCTTCCAGACCGCACACCGTTTTGGGGTTTGTATCCAAATTGTGAAGGGGTTTTGCGTTTCAAAAGGTAAACAAAAATTACCTTTGAATTGTGAATAACTTATTATTGGAATCTGTTTTTGGTGGACTCAATATCACTTCTTCATCTCTTCTAAGAAAAATTTTTTCGTTTCCAATTCTCTTTAGATAAAAGCACTTGGACGATGCACAAAAGTTCATTATATTTAGTTGTGTGTTAATATCGCACCATCACACAAAACGGAGGAGGAAAAGATGGCACGACTTGGAAAGGCTATAATCATATTTTTCACGCTGTCTGATGAACAGCGAAAGGTTGTCGGTGAGAAAGTTCTTGAATTGGGAAATATCGGCGGTGGTGCACTGGTTTTTGGTAGTGCATTAGCAGGAGGCAATATTAAATTGCCTTATATACTCAGTGGTATAGGATGGTGGTTTCTTTGTTTTTGTATTTACATTCTTCAGACTAAACCTCGAGGTGAGAAAAATGATTAACGGCATTTTGATCTTGGCTGGCATCGCTGTGATGATGCTAATTTTCATTGTGCTGCCGGAATTATTGCGTCGCAAAAGAGAGCGACAAGCGCGATAACAGGTGGCGCTCCTAACGCGAGGAAAAAATGATCAACGCTATTTTGATTCTGGCTGGTCTAACTCTGGTTATTTATGTTTTTGTTGTTATACCGGAGTTATTGCGCCGCAAAAGAGAGCGACGGGCGCGATAATTGATGGCTTCTCTGATTATCGAAATCCCCGCCGACGTCGTCTCGGCAATCAAGCTTCCGCGAAAAGAGCTTGACCGAGCTTTGAAGATTGAACTGGCGCTTCATCTCTATGCGACGGGAATATTATCGTTCGGCCCGGCGCGGCGGCTTGCCGAAATGAGCAAAATGGAATTTCATTTTTTGCTCGGCCAACGGCGTATCGAACGCCAGTATGATCTCGAAGATTATAAGAAAGACCTTGCTAACCTTGAAAGGGCAAATCTATGCAACCACTGAGGGGTTGGGTTCTGTTCAGTTTGTCTGTTTGCGTTTTCGCCGCCTGCAACAAATCCGACAAGCCGTCCGGTGCAAAAACGGTTGGCGTGAGTCTGTTGACGCGCGCGCACCAATTCTACAAAGATTTGGAAGAAGGACTCGGCGCGTCCGCGCAGCAGCAGGGTTATAAATTAAACATCGTGGCGGGCGAATGGGACATCGGAAGGCAAATCAGCCAGATCGAAGATTTCGTCACGCAGAAGGTTGATGCGATCATCGTCTGTCCGGTGGATTCGCGCGGCATCGGCAAGGGCATCAAAGCCGCGAACGCCGCGGGCATTCCGGTGTTCACCGCCGACATCGCGGCGCTCGAAGGCGAAGTGGTTTGTCACATCGCTTCCGATAACGTCGCGGGCGGCAAATTAGCCGGTGAGTATCTCGCGAAGTTGCTCAACGGCAAAGGCCAGATCGCGATCATCAACCAGCCGATTGTGACCTCGACGCTGGATCGCGTGCAGGGTTTTCGCGACGCCATCGCGCCATATCCGGAGATCGAAATTGTGAAAGATGTGAACGGCGACGGCGTGCGCGATCGCGCCATGCAAGCCGCGGCGGATGTTTTGCAGGCGCAACCGGATCTCAATGCGATTTTTGCGATCAACGATGACTCGGCTCTGGGCGCGCTCGATGCGGTGGAAGATTTCAACCGCATCGGCGTGATCATCATCGGCTACGACGGCACGCCGGAAGCATGCGATGCAATTCTCAATAATCGCGCGTTGAAGGCTGACGTCGTGCAGTATCCGCGCCGAATTGGCGAGCAAACGATTGCGATGATCGCGCAACATTTTCGTGGTGAAAAACCGCCGGCGGTTTTCCCTGTAACCGTCGGCATCGTGGATAAAAAATCTCTTCAGGAGGCAAAATAGATGACAGGTCGTCATGCGGTAAGACAGGGAAAGGTGAGTGAATGGAAAAAAGGAAAAAAGGAAAAAAAGCAAAAAGGAAAGAGCAAATGGCAACTTGCGGTTTGCGCCACGTGGTTTTTGCTATTTGCGAACAATGCTTTTTCGCAGGCGCAGGATTATATAAAAGAGTGGTTGATTCTCGGCGCATTTCCGGCGCGCGATAATAATGCGCTGCTGACGGATGTGATCGGCGGCGAGGCGACGGTGCGACCGCACGGCGGATTGGCGCCGGCGGAAAAAGTTTGGCGGCATTATCAAACCGGCGCGAAGGCGTTGAACTTTCTCGATGCCGTGCTGGATTTGTCGCCCGTTGAGCGCGCCGTGGCGTATGCGCATGTTTACGTGCAAAGCGCGCGCGGCGACACGTTGCAATTGCTCGCCGGTTTTGACGAGCAACTCGCGATCTGGGTGAATGGGCAACTCGCGCATCAACGCGCCGAGCGACGCAATTTTAATTTTGACGATGACACCGTGCGAGTCGCTTTGCAAAAAGGCTGGAATAGCGTTCTCTTCAAAGTCGTCAATCAACTCGGCGAGTGGTCGTTGTCGGCGCGATTTGTTGGGGGTGAGAATTTGCTGATTCAGGCCGAAACGCCGGAACGACTCGCCATGATTGCGCGCGCTGAACCGGAAGGCATTCGGTTGCGTTCGCTGGAACTGGCGGATGATTTGATTTTCAGCCGCGATAATATTCCCATGCTGACTTTGCAAACCGTGCTCTCCAATCCGCAGCAGCAATCGCTTGGCGAATGTGAAACCCGTTTTTTTGCGCCCGCCGGAACGGGTTCGCGTCCGAAAAATCGCAGCTTGCTTTCTGCGGAGAGCCAAAAGGCGCGCAGCGGCAAACAGATTAGCCGCGAACAAAAATTTACGCTGCATGCCGGTGAGTTGAAGCCGTTGCACTATCGCGTTCCGCTCGCAACGATTGTCGCGGGATTTCAAGCGGCGGGCACGTGGCAAATGCGCCTGCAATTTGGCGATTATGAAGTGCGTCGCAACGCGCCGTTGCGTTACGACAGCCGTTTGCTCGGTCGAATTTTCGAAACGTACACGGTTGAAGGTCTCGACATCCCGCAAGGCGGGACGGCGAACGGCAGTTTGGAATTTCAACGCGTGCTTGATCTGCCGAAAGAATGGACGGGCTTTCCGGTTTTTCTCGCGGCTGATCTCGGCGAAGCCGAAGGCACGGTGTTGATCAACGGCAAAGAAGCGAGATACAAATTTCGCGGTGAATCCGGCGATTTGCCGCTCACTGAAAGCGCGGAGGCCGGTGCGCGCTTCGAGGTGCGCATTCATTCCACGCGGCCGGATTCCGGCGCAACCAAACCCCATTGGCCGCGACTTTATCTTACCGTTGAGCATCTGGATTTGCGCCGTTACACGATGACGGCGGCGTTGTTGCAGCAATATAATCGCGGCGAGCGCACTGCCGAGCAGGAAGAGCTGGAAGAAAAAATGTGGGAGGCGATGAAAGACGGCAAACACAAAACGTTGAATGCGCTGATTGCCGACGCGCACAGTCATTTGCCGAAACTTCCCGAAGCCGCAGCGAAATTGCCGGAGGTGACGCTCGTCGGCACTTCGCAAATCAACACCGCGTGGCTGCAGCGTTATCCCGCAACGATCGATCTGACGCGCGGCGCATTTTCGCAGGCGCTTCGGCATCTGGAAAAATATCCTGATTTTTATTTTGCACACGGACAGGCGCTGTCGTACTGGTGGATGGAGCAGAACGATCCGGCGCTGTTCGAGTCGATTCAAAAAACGGTGCGCGAAGGCCGCTGGGAAATTCTCGGCGGCGCGTGGATCGAAGGCGATATGAATCTTCCGTCCGGCGAGGCGCAGGCGCGGCAATTTCTTTATGGCAAACGTTATCTCAAAGAAAAATTCGGCGTCGATATAAAAACCGCATGGATGCCGGAAACGGCGAGCTTTGCGTGGAGTACGCCGCAAATTTTGAAAAAGAGCGGCATGTCGAGTTTCGTGTTTTATCGGCCTGATGAAGCGATGCGCCTGTTTGAATGGGAAGGCATCGACGGCAGCCGCGTGCTGAGTTATCGCCCGCCGGATCAGCTCGATTCACGGCTCACCAAAGAGGTGCGGCGAGTGGCGTATCAAGCGCGCAAAGAATTCAACTGGCCGAAGGCGCTGCGCGTTTTCGGCGTCGGCGAGCAGAGCGGCGGCCCAACGGGATACGACATTCGACTCGCGGAAGATCTCGCGTCGCGCCCGATCACGCCGACGGTGCGCATGGCGCGCGCGGATCGTTACTTTGCTGAATTGAATTCGCGCCCGCCGGGCCTGACGGTGCATCGCGAGGAGATCACGTCGAATCATTCCGGCGCGTGGACGAGTCAGGCTCTGCACAAATGGAATAATCGTCAAAGCGAAATGCTGTTGCCGGCGGCGGAGGCGTTCTCGCTTTTCGCGCAGCCTTTTGGTGGAACGTATGCGCAGGCCGAATTTACCGCGCAATGGCGCAATGTTTTGTTCAATCAATCGCATGCCTTCATGAACGGCATGGGCGTCGCGGCGAATTATGAATATTCGCAGCGTTCCTATCGCGAGGTTATTGAGACGGCGAAAGCCGCACTCGACAAAGCGATGACGCGAATCGAAACGGCGATCAACAGCCAGTCGTCAAATAAAGCGGAAATTCCCGTCGTCGTTTATAACGCATTGAGTTGGCCGCGAACGGATGCGGTTGAGATCGAAGTTAAACTGCAAACGGCAAAAGGCAAAGAGCAAAAAGCAAAACCGAAATCTCCGAAAGGGAAGAAGGAAGAAGAAACTGTTGAGCGCGAGGTGAAAGCGACGCCGTATTTTCGCGATGCCAATGGCAAAAAACTGCTCGCGCAAATTCTGCAGCAGGATTCGACCGCGGAGGGGATGCGGTATCAAATGCTCTTTTTGCCGGAAGAAGTTCCGGCGTTTGGGTACAAAACGTATTGGCTGGAATGGCGCAACGAATTGCCGAAGCTCACGGCGCGCGCGCGGATCGATGTCGATAGCTTGACGATGAGCAACAGTTTGTACAGTCTCAAGATCGATCCGGAGCGCGGCGGCTTGTCGCACTGGGTTGATTATCAACGCAACCGCGAGTGGATTGCCAACAAGCCGAGCGGTCTGCAAATTCTCGGTGAAAAAGGCGGCGAAAATTCGGCGTTGAATTTTAATTACGACGGCGCGAATGATCGCCTCAAATTAATCGAGCCGCCGATTGTTTTGGAAACCGGCCCGTTGCGCGCGCGGTTGTTGACGAAATATAAATACGGCAATTCTGAAATCGCGCAGGAGTATTTGGTTTATGCCACGCTGCCGCGCGTCGAAATGCGCTACAGAGCAAATTGGCGCGAGCGCAACAAAACGTTGAAAGTGGTTTATCCGTTTCAACTCTTCGATGGCCGTTTGATGACGGAAATTCCTTTCGCCGCAGTCGAGCGCCCGATGAACGGCGCCGAAGTGTTGATGCAAAAGTGGCTCGATCTTTCGAATGAGCAGTACGGCGTCACCATCGCCAATGACGCGAAGTACGGCGCCGACGTGCAAGACGGCGTGGTGCGCGTGACCGCATGGCGCGCGGCGGATTCACCCGATCCGAAAGCCGACGAAGGCGAGCACCATTTCGTGCTGGCGATCAACACGCACAACGGCGATTGGAAAAGCGGCGGCGCGGCGCAACATGGCTATAATTTTAATCTGCCGCTCATGGCGCGCGTGGTGCAACAACAAAATGGCGCGTTGCCCCCGATTCATACGTTCTTCAATGTTGAACCGTCACGAGTCATCGTCTCCGCGCTCAAAAAATCCGAAGACGATGATGATTGGATTTTGCGAATTTACGAAAGCACCGGCCAACCGGTAACGGCGACGATTAATTTGCCGTTTGCCGCGAAACTCGTTAGTGAGGTTAATCTGATTGAGTGGAATGAGAAACCGCTGCCGCTTTCAGGACAAAAACTGTCGGTGAATCTGGGCGCGTGGGAAGTGAAGACGGTGAGGATTGGGCAATAAGTCTGGATTGATGGATCGGTGGAGTAATGGATTGTTGGAATTTGGAATTCCCCAAAACTCCATCAATCCAATACTCTATCGAACCAGTATTCCCCAAAAATGCAGACAGGCTTGATGTTCTCAACGATGCAGCCTCACGGCGTCCGTCGCGCCAATAGACGAAGCCCGTTGTTGGGTGAAAGCAATGAAAATTTTCACAATTGGATTTACTAAAAAATCAGCCGAAGAATTTTTTAGCAAGCTGAGCAAAGCCGGTGTTAAACGCCTTGTCGATGTCCGCCTCAATAATGTTTCCCAACTCGCCGGTTTTACCAAGCGCGATGACTTGCGCTATTTCACCAAGGCAATTTGCGGTGTTGAATATGTCCATTTGCCGGATCTGGCGCCGACCCAAGACATACTGGATGAATATAAGAAAAAATGGGGCGATTGGCCCGTTTATGAGAAAAAATTTTTGGATTTGATGATAAGGAGGCGTATTGAAACAACCGTTTCCAAAGAAGTTTTAGACAGTGCTTGTCTATTATGCAGTGAAGACAAGCCCTATCATTGTCACAGGCGCCTCGTCGCTGAGTACTTGAAGGAAAAATGGGGCGAAGTGGACATCCGGCATATCGAATAGCTTTATATAAATTTTTCAAATTGAGTGAAGGAAAAATATGGAAGGACAAGAACGAGAGCTATAAGAATTGTGGAATCAAAAACGCCCCTTAAAAAGTGAAGACAGACGCGATGTGCTCACCGATGCATCAGTGATGCAGCCTTGCGGCGTCCGTCTATATTAAAGATATGAGAGAATGCAAGTAAAAAGCAAGCGAAATTTTAAGGGACTGATTTCGTAAATAAAATACTGGTTCTGAAATTGGCATTACCATTTGAATTCGTCATCGATGGCCCGCCCGTTTCTCAACAGGTGCGCCGCCGAGAGAAAATTCGCCGATGGAGGGATGAAGTGCGAAAGGCGGCTGCGCAGTATTGGCCTGCCGGAGAATTGCCGGTTGCCGAACCGGTTATGCTGACCATTACGTTTTTCTATAGTAGCGCTTTGATCGATGTCGATAACATTCCCAAGCCGATTTCAGACGCTTTGAAAGGGCTGGTTTACGAGGATGATAAACAGGTAACGGATGTTTTATGCCGAAAGCGTAATCGAAATGTTTTTCGAATTAAAAACATTTCCAGTGTTTTGGCGGATGGTCTTAATCGGAGCAATGAATTTTTGTACATCGTCGTTAATGAAGCACCAGATCAGGAGGCGATTTAAAAATGGAAGCAAAAAATTCTCGAAGAAAACAGCGCGCCAGTGCGATTGCCGAAGAGTACCGCAGCCGAGGCTATACGGTTATTGAAGAACCCACATCGGAACAACTGCCGGATTTTTTATCCAATTTTCACCCTGATTTATTTGCCAGAAAAGATGATGAGGCAACAATTATCGCGGTAGAGTCACGGTCATCTATGGCGAAAGATTCCCACATAACGGATTTGGCGCGCTTGCTTCACAATCGGCCCAACTGGAATTTCGAATTGATCATTGTTGAGGATGATACGCCGTTTGGAAGTCTGGATGAGGCGAGGCCATTTAAGAAAGAGGAAATTCAGCAAAGTATTGAAACAACCGAGAAGCTCATTGAGTCGGGGTTTAATGAGGCGGCCCTGATGTCGGCATGGTCAACTTCAGAGGCCACCGTGCGGTTGCTTATCGAAGCTGAAGGTCTCTGGCTTCACCGCTTCGATCCTCCCAGTGTTCTCATGCAAGCGGTGACTAATGGTCTTATCTCTAGAGAAGAATATAGTTTTTTGACGAAGGCCATGAAACACCGCAACGCGCTTGCACATGGATTCAAAACAGTTGACTTCGATCCGGCTATTGTAAGCGAACTTGTTGGCACGACCAAGCGCCTGTTGCAATCGGCAACAGAGCCGCAATTTGCCTAAAACCTGAAAGCCACTAGTGCAACCAGACAAGAACAATATTCTGGCGCTTCGCCAAATTTCCAAGCGCTACCCCGGCGTCGTGGCGTTGGATGAGGCGAGCTTCGATCTGCGCGGCGGCGAAGTGCATTGCCTCCTCGGCGAGAACGGCGCGGGCAAATCGACGCTGATCAAAGTGATGGCTGGCGCGGAGAAGCCCGACTCCGGCGAGATCTGGGTGAATGGCTCGCAGCGGCATTTCGCCAATCCGGCGGCGGCGATTAGCGCGGGCATCGGCGTGATTTATCAGGATTTCAAACTCGTGCCCGCGCTTTCGGTCGCCGAAAATATTTTGCTCGGCCATCAGCCTCGGCGCGGCAACGGCAAATCGCCGTTCATTGACTGGAAAAAATTGCGCGCCGAAGCCGGTGCATTGCTCGCGCAAATCGGCGTTGACTTGCCGCTGCAGCAACCCGTATCTCGTCTTAGCGTTGCGCAACGGCAGATGGTGGAGATTGCGAAAGCGCTGCATCATCGCGCGCGTATCATCGCAATGGATGAGCCTTCCGCGACGCTCACCGATAAAGAGTTGGCGCATTTGTTCGTGCTCATTCGCCGGCTCACGAACGACGGCGTCGGTATCATTTATATCTCGCATCGTCTCGAAGAAATTTTTGAAATTGGCAATCGGCTCACCGTGCTTCGCGATGGCAAATGGGTGACGACGACAGAAGTCGCGAGCACGAATCGCCGGCAGCTCGTGCAATGGATGGTTGGCCGCGAATTAAAAGAAGAGGCAAATCCGTCACGAGAAAAACCGCAGCAAAACGGCGCCGAAGTTTTGCGTGTGGAAAATCTCGGACGCGATTGGGTGAGTGGTGTAAGCTTCAGCTTGCGCGCCGGAGAGATTTTCGGCTTCGCCGGTCTCGTCGGCTCGGGTCGTACGGAAGTGGCGAGAATGATTTTCGGTGCGGATCGCAAACAAACCGGGAAAATTTTTCTCGACGGTAAAGAAATTCATCCGCGCTCACCGGCGGAAGCGATTGCGCTCGGCATCGGCCTGTTGACGGAAGATCGCAATCAGCAGGGTCTCATCATGGGACTCAGCGTGCAGGAAAATATCGTGTTGAGCAGTTACGACAAATTGCGTGCCGGTTGGAAAATCAACTGGCGGCGCGTTAAAGAAATTTCGCAAGCGCATGTCGAGCGTCTGCGCATTCGTACGCCGTCGTTGCAGCAGCAAGTCGCCAATCTCAGCGGCGGCAATCGCCAGAAAGTCGTGCTCGCGCGCTGGCTGACGACCAACTGCCGCATGCTGATTTTCGACGAGCCGACGTGGGGCGTCGATGTCGGCGTCAAACACGAGATTCATGAACTGATTCGCAACCTCGCCGCCGAAGGCCACGCCATCATCGTCATCTCCTCGGACTTGCCGGAAGTGATGAGCCTCGCCGACCGCCTCGGCGTAATGTGGGAAGGCCGACTGGCGGGAATTCTCTCTCGCGAGGAAGCGACACAGGAACGGATTATGCATTTGGCGACGGGGCATACAGAAAAAGTACAAAGTCTTGCAGCCTGATGCTTTTTTTTACAAAACCAATTTAGATTTTTAATATGCATAACAGGTTAGTTCGTTTAAAAATTCACAATTTTCGTTCGCTGGCCAACGTTGACATCAATGTTGATCCGCTGAACGTTTTATTCGGACCGAATGGCGCTGGGAAATCGACTTTTCTAGATACCATTTGGTTTGTACGCGACTGTGCCATTCAAGGCGTGGATGACGCGTCGTCCGATCGTAGCCACGGCATTGGCGCACTCTGGGATGGAGCAGATGAGGGCGCTAATATTTCTATTTTACTTGAAACTGAATTAGCTCGCTACGAAGTTTTGTTTGGTTATTCTTCAGGTAGAATTGAATCTTTCGTCGGAGAACAACTTTATTCAAAAAGTCTCGATATACGCTTGATAGACCGCAAAATAGGCAGCGATAAGGCCGATTTTTATCATGATAAATTACAGCAACATGTTTCTGCTACACTGAGAGAACCGGAAAAACTTGCTTTGACTCGTTATGTTGCCTTTGGAGTTGACTTGTCCGAAGCTTCCGAAATTGACAGGCTTCTTCATTTTGTGCATTTTTACCACGCGCGTGCGGCGGACTTGTTTCGGCTTAAAAAATTTGGATCCGAGTCGAGTTATCAAACGCGGTTATGGGATCGTGGGCAAAATTTATGGTCGGTTCTAAGGAATCTTCATGATAAGCGAGCTTTTGATGAGCGCTATGACACCATCGTAGATTTTATGAAACAAAGTTTCCCGGCATTCAAAGACTTGCTTATTGAGCAAACCGGACCAAGTACGGTATATGGAAATTTTATTGAACAGGGACTACGCCATCCCATCAAAGCCTCCGGCGTTTCCGACGGACATCTTCAAATGCTTATTCATTTGACTGCGTTGTTTGCTGAAGGAAAAGATCGTGAGTCGTTCATTTTGTTTGATGAGCCTGAAATCTCTCTGCACCCTCACGCTTTAGCTGTTTTTGCGAAAGCGGCAAAAATAGCTGTTGCTGAATGGAATAAACAAGTTTTTATTGCGACACATTCTCCTGTACTTATCAGCCAGTTTGAGCCGGAAAATATTATAGCTGCGGAAACCAGCAAATCTGGGCAAACCATATTGAAGCGTGTGAGTGAAATGGTTGAGATCAAAGATTTGCTTACTCAATATGCTACTGGTTCGCTTTATATGGCTGAGTTGATTGCAGCACAAAGCAGACCTTCACTAGAAACAGAGATTGTGGAATGAACGCTCAAGGCGATCTTTTTACAAATCTTGCTCTTAAAGAAAGCAGGCCATGTAACTATTTTCACTACGGCTTAATTGTTACCGGCGAGGGTGAGCGTGAGCATTTGCCAAAATTGTTTAAATCATTGATGACGACTGGAATTTGTACTTTTAAAGTCATCCGATTCATTGGACAACGCAGTCCGATTACTTCGGAAAAGAAAAAATATAAAATGGTGGGATCGGGAAAGATCATTCCGGATAGAGATCAGGATGAAATTGGGTTGCCTGCAAGGAAATACTTACAGAAAGACCCTTGTTGCTTGGTCATATTGGTGGATGATCTTGAACATGATCGGCGAGCAAACGCTCAAGAAGTCTTTAACCGTTATAGACAAGCACTTGACACTATATTGACTGATTCTCAAAAAAACCGCGCTTCGGTTCACTTCTTAGTGAACATGCTCGAAGCCTATTATTTTGCCGATGCCCAATCGTTAAATACAGTTTTATCTTTAAAACCTTCTTTAGAAGATCACAAAGGTGATATAGAAGATATTCCCCATCCTAAAGCTGAGATTTTGAAACTGTATCCGCATTTTGACGAGAAAGATGACGGAGGAAAAATTCTTAATACGATCGACATCGAACACGTTCTATCGCGACCTGATACCTGCGCATGGCTTAGAACCTTGTTTGCGTGTGCGTCAAAAAAATGGAGCGACATCCGTCTCACGAGTCGTTGCCTCTACGTGAAAAGTATCGGCTTCGAGATGGAAAATTGAGCGGGATAACACGACTACAATAAAACCGTGATCAATCGAACCGACTTGCAAAAAATGGCGCAGGCCAAATTGGAAGACGCCGAAGCGCTGCTGCAGTCCCAAAGATATGACAGCGCCGTCTATATCTGCGGCTACGCGATTGAATTGGCTTTGAAAGCGAGAATCTGTTTGGTGCTGAATTGGAACGGCTATCCTTCTAACAACGCCGAGTTCCAAAAGTATCAGAGTTTCAAAACGCATGATTTGAAGGTTCTTTTGCGTCTTTCCGGCACGGAAGCGATCATGAGGAATAAATACAGAGACGAGTGGTCGGCAGTGAGCATTTGGGGGCCGGAGTTGCGCTATCAATCAGTTGGCAGCACTTCTTTTCAAACAGCAAGTTCCATGATTACAAACACCAAATTTCTGTTGAGGAATTTATGATCAAAAAGCTTATCATCAAGCGCGACAAAATGGTTGCGCTGTTAAACGAAATCATTGCCGAGAAAGGCGAGGTCACCTTGTTTGGCCTGTTCCACCGTGAAGGTGATTGGGAGTTGTTCGTTGCCGGTCCCTGGGTCGATGAAGATTATATGGGGGCGCATCGATATATTGATAAAAAGTTAAAAGCGCATCTCACCGCCGAAGAAAATCTCACAATATATCGAATCGGTATTCTTGAATCGCATTATCCGATTTTAGCGGCTATCCTCGATGCCGTGCCGGCAGGAAGGGAACAAGCGGTATTTCGCAACGAAGATTTTCTCGGCAACGAAATCAAGCGCGCCTACGTCTTGCGAGCAAAAAGGCCGCAGAAAACCGGCAAGCCTGAGCCCAAGAAAAAGCAGCCGAAACGCGCGGCCTCATCGCGTCGCCGAGTCGCCGCATAACGATTGGAAGTAAGTGACGATATGATCAAACTCCGAGGGCGTGATTGAGCCAACAGACCGCCCAACAAATTCAACTATCGCCAACGCCTCGCGACGGCGCGGAAATGTCATTGCGTCATTCCGGCGTGCGGCCATTCCTGCAGCATCTGCAAGAGTACGGCATCCTCGCCGTGTTCATGCTCGAATTTGTTTTCTTCGCCTTGACGTCCGACCACTTCCTCACGCCGGAGAATCTCCTCAACGTCACGCTCCAGACTTCCATCATTGCGATTATCGCCGCGGGCATGACGTTCGTGATTCTCACTGCGGGCATCGATTTGTCCGTCGGCAGTCTGGTCGCGTTGACCGGCGTGATTGCCGCGTGGATTTTGAAATTCAATTTGCCGCCCGCGGTCGGATTGAGTTTGGCAATCACCGGCGGCTTGCTCGTCGGCGCGCTTTCCGGAGCCATCGCCGGATTTTTCATCACGTCTTTTCGCGTCACGCCGTTCATCACCACGCTGGCGTTGATGACGATCTGGCGCGGTCTCGCGTACATCTGGGTGAATGGCCGCCCCATCTGGGGTTTGCCGCCGATTTTTGATGCGCTCGGCAGCGGTCGCATTTTGGGAATTCCGTTTCCGAGCATCGTGATGCTGCTCGTCTATCTTCTCGCGTGGTTCATCTTGCAGCACACGCAATTCGGACGCAATGTTTACGCGGTCGGCGGCAATGCCGAAGCCGCGCGTCTGGCGGGAATCGCCACGCGAAAAACTTTGCTGCTCGTTTACCTCATCTGCGGCGCGCTCGCTTCATTGAGCGGCGTGCTGCTCGCATCGCGCATGTCGAGCGGCCAACCGAACGCGGGATTGATGTACGAGCTGGATGTCATCGCCGCCGTCGTCGTGGGTGGCACGAGCCTCTTCGGTGGAGGCGGCTCCGTCGTCGGCACGTTCATCGGCGCCATGCTCATCGGCGTTTTGCGCAACGGCCTCAATCTCACCGGCGTCGGCAGCTACGTGCAGCAAGTCGTTTTAGGCGTCGTAATTTTACTCGCTGTTTTGCTCGATCAATTAAAAAAACGCGAGACGTGATTTAAAAATTTTTAATGAACCAATGCAGCAATGAGAACCACAACTTAAAAAGTTTTTTTCGTTGCGGTTCCCTTTTCGTTGCAAATTATCAGTAGCAGTCATTTCGTTGACGCGAGGGAGAAATGTCACGTATACCGCCGTTTGGGCCCGTTGATTATCAACTCAAGGAAGCCCACGTTATGTCGAAAACCGTTCGCTATAAACTGCACG
>Ga0247727_10011729_pt1 | contig 15216 bp, 10 predicted proteins | sample WisWelCaveWW1625_FD_202498 | JGI IMG/M metagenome (GOLD analysis project Ga0247727, IMG submission 202498) | Biofilm microbial communities from Wishing Well Cave, Virginia, United States - WW16-25 | ecosystem: Environmental > Aquatic > Deep subsurface > Groundwater > Cave microbial mat | place... | reverse complement strand
GAAGTAGTCATCAATGTAGTGAGCTTTGATATTGTGGAGCAGATGAATCTGAGCAGCGGGGAGTTTGCTGCCGGGGTAAACGAATTTGAAAAGTCAGGCCTGACTCCGGTTGCTTCAGAACTTGTCAGACCGTTCCGGGTGCTTGAATCGCCGGTTCAGATGGAAAGCAGGGTGGTAGAAATCAAGCCATTGTCCAATGTCGGCGGTGCCGGACAACTGATCTTTTGCAAGCTGCTTCGCGTTCATATCCGTAAGGATATTCTCAATCCAGACGGCAGCATCAACCAGCAAAAGATTGATCTGGTAGGACGCATGGGGGCGGAAGATTATGTGCGGGCTTCCGGTGAGGCACTTTTTCAATTGGACAAACCGGTTAGACCGGGGATCGGGGTTGATGCCATGCCGGCAGCGATCAGGGAAAGCGGTATTCTGACGGGAAACGAATTGGGAAAACTTGGGAGCCTGCCTGAGTTTCCGGGCAAGGACGAAATTGAAACATTCTCCGGAGGCGAAGGGAAAGACATGTTACAAACTGCTACAGATGCACCTTCCCGCCACCGTGCTGCCTCCAAATTGATATCTGAGGGAAAGACGAAGCAGGCTTTGATGTTTTTGCTTGCCTGACAGAAAACGAAAACGCCGCACAATCAGGCGATCACGCGGCGTAAACTTTTTTAAACTCCCAGTCTGCTATTAAAGTAACTAAGAATAAAAAAAACAGGCACTTTGAGTAAATCTACGAAATCATTTGACAAAATGTTATCTGTTCCCACGGATTTTACCCGATTTCTGCACCGAAAGGCCGGAAAAACGGCCTGAATTGCCCAAACGGAAGGCTGAACGGGGATTACAGATTGTTAGAAGCGCTAAAATCAGGGAGCAGGGAGAAGTAACAAGTCGAATGCGGCTTTCTTGTTAATTGTTCTCTGCTCATTGTTCATCCGCCTTTCATATTTTCGCCTTTTCTTTCCTTGACTTCCAAAGTGAAATCCAAAAAAATAGGGGACTCAATCCTCTTTTCTTCGTGTGAAAAAAATCCGGAGAGTCACCCTACCCCTTGCTCTGTAAATCGTCAGGACTGGATCCTGACACCGAAATATATCACCTGAAGGCATGAGAAGCAAATCCTGTATTATTCAGCTGCAACGATCAACTTGTTAATCTGATGGCTTTGATAGTTCGTGAAATCAGGATCATAATATTTTCATTGATAAGCTCTTTCGCGATGGGCTATCTTGATAACGTGGACAACGTAAGCATCCCGCCATCCCATATCCAATTCAATCTTGAATGGCGCTGTTTTTTTCACGTAATTCCTTCCAGGGCCTCGGCAACAATTCTTCAAGGCGGTTGACGGGATGGTTATTGATGCGGCCCAGTATGCCGGCGAGCCATTGGTATGGATTCAATCATGGCGTTTGCACATGGACATGAAGGTATAGATCATGGCCGCGCGCTGGGCGCTTTCGTGACTGCCTGCGAAAAGATAATTTTTTCTTCCTAAGGCGATGGGTCGAATCGTATTTTCCGTGAGGTTATTGTCAATCCTCAGGTTTCCATATTCGCATTCATCCAGTTTCTCAGCCCGGCAAGAACAGGTGCGGATTTTTCTGCGCGGATCTTTTGACGTTCATCAGCTGTGACCTGTGCTTCTTCGCAGGATCGCTCAATGGCATAGAGCAGCCTGATTTGCCCAAGTACATATTCTGATCTGGTTTGATCATTCTTCAATGACTGCTCAAAATACCGGCGCGCATGTGCCCAGCAACATAGCAGGGTAATGTCTTTGCGTGTTTCAAATCCGTCATAGACTTTGTAGCCATCGGTCTGAAGGTATCATGATAAACCCAATACCATCCTTTATGCGTTTTTCCTTTTTTGTTCCGGTCCAGAACCCGGATTCCCGTTTCATCTGCCATCAGGTAGGTCGAAGAGAATATTTTCCGTTTCACATAATCATATAGCGGAACCAGCATTTTGCTCCTGCTCCGATCCAGCCACCGACCGTGGAATCTGAAAGCAGAAGTCCGTTGCGGCGCCAGGCTTCGATCTGCCGGTACAGCGGCTTGTGGTCCACATATTTACGAACCATCATCAATGCCAGCATTCCACAGCTTATATTGAATTTTGGAAGCAATCCTCTGGAAGATCCGGAGTGAAAATACCCCCATCCGGATTGTTCTTCTCTGCATATACATCGCGGATCAATCTGAGCACATTTACTTCCCCAGGAGTCTCCTGAAGGTATTCGCTCAATCTTCACCGGTTTTTACTTTGCCTGTGATGTCAAATTGCGGTGCGATCGTAGCTGATCGTTTGTGTGGTCTCTTCTGCTTCCTTCTCTGCAGTAGCCTGCAATTCAAACAACGTCAGCTGATTTTCATCCGAGGGAATGAACCGCTCGCTTTTGGTCCCCAATAACTGACGACGGAACCATTCCAGTTTTTCTTTGAGATGTTCGACCTCGAATTTTGCCTCCAGATAGTTTTGTTGCGCTCCAAGAAATTTTTGCGCGATTTCTTCTTTAGATAACAGGAGTAACTCCGGTGGCATGATTCAAAAGTACATTTGTACCACTGAATTTTCACCCTGACATTTCAACAAAATAATTTTGATAAGATCAAAAATGAGACACAAAAAAATATCACGCAGATTTCACAAAACGTTTTCTCCGCCTCACCGATTCCAGGGAAATTCCTTCCAGGATCAACACCAGTTCTTCCCAACGGATTTCGATTCCTGAGCCTTCAATTTTTGATCCGGGAATTTCAAATGTTCCCTGCTCCAGCCGTTTGTAATAGATCACGAATCGCCAGATCAAGAACGCCAGACAGGTGGAAAATGGTGAGTAAATACGCTCCGGTCCCACTCGAGCAACTTCACCCGGTTACGCGGACGATTGATGAAGATGAATACATCACCGGAAAAGATATTCCGGCTCATCGCCCCGCTAACCAATCCGCATAATCCGTCAAAGCTCTTGCGCATGTCGGTACTGCTGCGATAGAGAAAATACCGCTGCGAACTGGTGAAGGAGATCATCGGGATAAAAACGGAATCAATTTCCGCAGGTGATCCGGCGCTACCTCGCCTGGCAGTCTGATTTTTGTTCCATCCGGATATTCAATCTCCACCTGGGGCTTGTCTAAACGATTTGCCCTTTACATGTACGGGGATAAATCCCTTCTCTGGTTCAGAATTCGCCTGATTGTGATTCTTACGATACTTGTTGACCCAATACTGGAACTTGTATGGGCCAAGGCCGCGTTCCTGGCAAAACGATTTCACGCTAAGGCCGCTGACAAGGAATTCCTGCACCAGCGGGTACATTTCATCCGATAGTTTTGTTTCCATATTTTTCCGGCAAACATATCCAGGAAAGTGAGGCAGGGCAAGATGGGTATGGCCGGATGCTTACATATGTTCCTATTGGAATTCAAGACCTTATGCCGGAATCAAGTGGAAACGTAAAGGTGAAATGGATTAACCAGAGAGGGTTTCAGGATTTCAGTTACAATGCCAGACATAAATGGATTACGGGGTTAGCTGGTTGGTATAGAACCAATTACGTTGAAATCGGATCAGTAATTCAAATCGCAGCTTCAAAGAAGGGTATTACCCTAAGCCTTTCCGAAACCCTTGCGCCAAATTTATCTGGGCTGTCCTCAGTGATGAAAGGGAACATCGTGGAGGATAAGGTTAAAGAGATGCTTTTGCTTTACGGGCAGGGGCTTCTGAGCGTCTTTAAACCTGTGGTGGACAACATTGGCATTGACCTGATAGTCATGAAGGCTGGGGTCTTTAACCCGATATTCCTCCAGATCAAGTCGAGGTTCAATGCAGGAAATAGTGGCCAGGTAATATTCGATATTTCAACAAAAACCTTCATTCCTGACAAAAGGTTTTTCCTTTTAGGTGTTTCCTTCAACCCACAATCGTTGGAACTTGATAGCCAAGTGCTTTTAATACCATCAAAGCTTTTGCAGAGAAAGGGACTCCTCGTCACAAACAAAAAACGAGCGATTCATAGGGTCAATTCGTCGCTCAGGAAAGGGGCCAAGGGAAAGTGGGCAAACTATTTTGTAAATAAATGTGATTTGGTCGGAAAGCTGATAACCGAAATCGAAACAGACAGTGCTATTCCCAAAAACAAAAAGAGGCAAACTGGAAAATGATAAGGTATGAAATTTCGTAAATTTGCCCATTCTGAATTGTAACTCAAAAAAATGCACATGATTAAGCTCACAGAAGTAACGATCCACAAGTACAAATCCTTTGAAAATGACCAAACATTCCAGGTCGAGGATGATATTACCATACTCGTAGGAATGAATGAATCCGGAAAAACCTCAGCTATTGAGGCAATTGCCAAAACAAATTATTTTGAAGATGATGCTGCTTTCAAATTTGATCTAACCCATGATTTCCCTCGTAGAGAGAAAAAGGCAATTGATAAGTCCGGAACTGACCCTGAAGCAGTAACCTTGAAATTTTTAGTTTCTGCTGAACTTTTATCAATAATTGAAAAAGACTTAGGCAAGGGAGTATTCACAAATCCAGAGTTTACTCGAACTACAAAATTCAGTAACGGCAAAGTGATGTCGGTAAAATCAAATATTGATGCTTTCTTCAAGCATCAAATCTCTGTCTTATCTATTCCAGATTCAATAAATTTAAAACCCCTTAAAACCTCCCTTACACTCGAATCATTAAATTCAATTATTGCTCTCCAAGAAGATGGGGAGGTGAAAGCAAAACTTGAAGAACTATCTAAATATTTCAAGAACAAATGGAAATGGACTCATGATCTGATTGGAGAATATATTTCGAGAGTTTACTTACAACCGCACCTACCAAAATATCTCTATTACGATGAATACTATTCTCTTCCTTCCCGGATAAGCATAACAAGTTTGAAAAGCAAAACGCTTGAAGCAGAAGAATTGAAGACCGCAAAAGCTCTTTTAGAATTAGCGGACATTAATACGGACGCAATACTAAATGCGAAAAACTTTGAAAATTTTAAAGCAGAGTTGGAAGCCACCGAAGCGATTATTTCGGACGTTCTTTTCAAATATTGGAAAACAAACAGAAACCTTTCCATTGAATTTGAAATCGATAAAATAACAAAAAAAGACGGTAATAATAATGAAACAATTGTTGATCATGTTTTAGACATTCGGGTAAAAAACAGTAGGGCCAGAGTTTCTCTTCCTTTGAAAAATCGCAGCAAAGGATTCAATTGGTTTTTTTCATTTTTGGTCTGGTTCAAAAAAATTCAGGAAGATAAGAATTCCACATATGTTCTTTTGCTGGATGAACCTGGGCTGAACCTCCATGCTGCTGCACAGGCGGATTTATTGGAATTTTTAAACGACTTGTCAAAGGATTACCAGATTATTTATACAACTCACAGTCCTTTTATGATTGAGTCAGACAAGCTACAAAAAGTCAGAACTGTATTAGAGTCAGAAACTGGTTCTAAAATTTCTGACAGCATTCAGGAAAAAGATCCAAATACCCTATTCCCCCTTCAAGCGGCGTTAGGGTATAATATTGCCCAGAATCTCTTTATTTCAAAAAACAATCTGCTTGTAGAAGGAGCAAGTGACCTTCTATACTTACAAGTAATGTCGGCTATTCTTCAGGCAGAAGGGAGGACAGCCTTAGATGAAAACATTACAATTGTACCTGTTGGCGGTCTTGATAAAGTGGCAACCTTCATTTCCCTTTTGCGGAGCAATGATTTGAATATTGTCTGTCTCCTTGATACATTCACTGATGCCAAAGGAAAAGCCAGACTTGATGATTTGATTGAGAAAAAAATAGTTAGCGGAAAGAAGATTAGATTTTTTCATGAGTTTCTTCCCGGTTACACAACTGCTGACATAGAAGACATTTTTACGAAGGAAGATTATTTGAAATTTTACAATGAAGCGTTCCCATCTACACAGTTAAAACTATCGGATCTGAACGCTGGCATCAAGCCTATCTTGGTTCAAATAACTCAGAAATTGAAAATTGATGGTTTTAATCATTACAGGCCCGCAAACGCTTTGGCAAAATTAGGGGTAGACGATAAGTATTTTTCAAAAGATACATTGGATAGATTTGAAGCAGTATTCATAGCGATAAATAAACTATTCAAATAGGTTCGGTAATGGGCCACGAAAGACTCGGAATCCTTCCAAAAACTGCGACTTGGCAAAAAGTCGTGGCCCAAATTGGTGCATTTTCAAATGATCAAGCCGATATTTCCGCAATCGTATTTCCACCTTTCCTCAATCCTTTTCCTCTTTTACCAGGGCCGTAAATTCCAGCCTGATGACCGGCGTCACCGGATCGTTGCAAATGACCGCAATGGATTTTTTGATTTCTCCCCGGCGATCGCCGGGAAGGAAAGAAACTTCAATGTCGGTGGATTCCCCCGGCCCCAAACTGTCTTTCCCGCTTGCCGCCGCGCTGCATCCGCAGGAACTTTTCAGATTCCTGAGGAGCAATGCCGCCCTTCCTGTATTCGTCAATTTGAATGTAGCCGTCACCCTGCTTGCCGGATGGATATCCCCGAATGAGTGAAGTACCTTATCAAACGATGCCCTCGGACCATTGGCGATTTCCTCTTTCGACCATCCCGAGAAATCTTCCCGGATGTCCGCACTGTAATCCATCCGTTTTCGCGGATTGATGCTGTCGTTGGTTTGCAGAAAAAAGAATTCGGAATCGTATCCATATTCGTCCTTCCACTTACTCAGAAAACGAAATCTCGCCCTGCTCACTCCTCCCGGCTTGATCACAACCGGTGAAATATGCATCACAAGATATGGCGGTAGAACGGTGTATTGGGTATCTATCCGGATGGGCTGTTTTCCCTGATTGTAAATCAGATTTGAAGCCGTATCGCTTCGTCCGGCAATCAATTCACCGAATGCAACGTGATTGGTGCGATAGCGCAGGTTCCCGTCTTCGAAGGGATAATAGTCGGTGAAACCCAGGTCCCGTTGAATGACATTGCCTTTGATAATGAGCAACCAGGGATCATAGCCTTTCCCGAAATCCACCGTGATGCTCTTGGAAAACACACCCGGACGGTTGGCCGGATCATATACAACTTTTATGAATCCCAGGCTGTGGGGCCTGATGGAATCGCGGCTCCAGTAGATCGTTGTGCAGCCACACCTGGCATCTGCGTTGGATATGGCGACCGGCGCTTCTCCGGCATTCCGGAAAGGAAATATAGCCTCTACCTTTCCATCCTTTTCCCTGATCGGTCCGAAGTCGTGTGTCGTCTTGTCGAATTCCGGTTTCCCCAATTTTACAGGCTGGGAAAATCCATTCTCATGGATCAGGAAGAATCCGGGCGCCGCAATCATCAATATCAAGGGAACCTCTGAAAACAATGAAGTTCGAGACGGATGAACAAGTGAAAAGCGGAGTTTACTGAAGTAAATGAGCATTTTCACCTGGAATCCAACGAAGAAATTCGAAGTTTTCAGAGGTTCCCTAAAACGAAAAAAAAGAATCTTCATCCCTGATCAAGCCCCACCCTCACCAAAGCACAACCTTCCTGGTCATTTCCCTTTCATCTATTCTGATTTTCATGATGTATGAACCGGAAGCCAGTTCCGAAAGTTCAAACGGAATGATCAAATCTCCTTTCTCCCTGATTGTTACGGAGTGCACTTCCCTTCCGGCCTTGTCAATCATCAGCAATTCCATTTTGCGCCTGACACCGGAAACCGAAACGGAAAAATTTCCGTCCGATGGATTGGGATACAATTTCACCTGCTCAGAAATTTGCATCGGTTCCGATCCAACGATACAATTGATCGAAATATTTACCGACAAGCTATCCATCCCACAGGCATTGCCGGTGACAAGAACGACGGTGTACGAACCATTTCCTGAAAAAGTATAATCATGAGTCGGGTTCTGAACAGTGGAATTCTGTCCGTCACCAAAATTCCAGGACCATGTTCCGGGATTCCCGGCTGTATTGTCGCTGAAATCCAATACCGGACATCCGGATGAATCAATGGCAAATGCGGTGACAGGCTTTGCGGCTTGTGAAACATTTACAGTATCAGAAGATGTACATCCGTTAGTGTCCATCACCTGAACAAAATAATTTCCCGGAGTGACAACTGAGATGGTCTGTGTCCCCGCTCCGGTGCTCCAGGCATAGCTGAATCCGCCGGAGCCTGCATCCAGAGTCAGGTTGTTTCCGGTGCAAAACACCGTGTCATTTCCAAGATCAACCAAAGGCAAGGACCAGTATGTGAGATTGACAGTGTCAGAAGCCTGGCATGAATTCGTATCGGTAACCGTTACAATTTGCGTTCCTGCCGCTGAGGGACAAGTACTATTTGCGGTGTCGCCGTTGGACCAGAGGTAACTGACGAATCCGGCGGTGGCTGCAAAACAAACCGGATTTCCTGAACAGAGCGCGGTGTCATTGCCCGCAGAAACTATCGGCAAGGGATTCACGATGATGGTTACCGGCAAGCGCGGACTTTCGCAATTTGTTGTGCCGGATGTTACTTCTGCAAAAATAGTCGTAGTCGCGAACAAGGGCAGTGTTGTGAAATTCACACCCGTTGCAAGCTGTGTTCCTCCGGAGAGCGAATCGTACCAGGCAAATGCCGGACTTGAGGTGCCGCTCGATGCCGTCAGGGTCGTGAATTGTCCCGCACACAATGTTGTATTTCCGGTAACTGTTGGCGCTGTCGGCGGAACTTTGACAAAAATTTCCACCGTATCCTTGGAAGCGGCGCAAACTCCATTTGTGATTGTCCATGTAAATTGATTCGAACCAATTCCAAGTGCAATGACCGGACTCAGCGGATTTCCGACGCTCGTCGGAGTTCCGCTTCCGATGATCAGCGCCCAGGCGCCGGATCCGACGGATGGCGAATTGCCAGCAAAAACGCTGAAAGTATCACAAATGCTTTGATTGGGTCCGGCTACAGAGGTAGTCGGTGCAGCATCCACTGTAATCGTCACATCGTCGGTAGAGGGTGTGCAAATCCCGTTGGATATTGTCCATCTGAATGTGTTTACCCCGGCTCCCAATGAAGTTACTGTTGAATTTGGTAAGGTGGGACTGGTAATCGTCCCCGAGCCTCCGATGAGTGACCATTGTCCGCTTCCTACTGTCGGCGAATTTCCGGCAAGCGTTGTATTGTTGGCGCAGATTGTCTGGTTGGGACCGGCATTGGAAGCTGTAGGATTGGCAATGACCGTAATTTGTACATCGTCCGTTGATGCTGTGCAGGGACCATTGCTGATTGTCCACCGGAAGACGGTAGGCATCGCAGAACTGAGTCCGGTTACGGCAGTGGTATTGCTGGTCGGAGAAGAAATGGAACCCGGACCGGATATTTTGGTCCAGGTACCGGTACCGGCTCCCGGATTGTTACCGGCAAGATTCGTTGTCGTTGCGCAAATGGTTTGATTGGACCCCGCATTTGAAGTGCTGGGTGTTTTATATACCGCAATCGCCTGCGTTGCTGAACAATAGCCAAAGGTATATGTGATCGTGTAATTGGCGGAATTTCCGGCTGGCACAGGCGCCGTGAATACCGCTCCGGCAACGCCGGTTCCGGTGAAAGTACCAAGGTCTCCTGATCCGGTTACCGCTGAACCTACAGCAGCCGGAGTGGCTGTAAGATTCCGGGTTTGCCCCTGACACATATCAGAAGCAGACGATGTGATAGACAAATTGTTGTTTTGTCTGACCTTCACGGTTACGGATGAGGTTCCGCCAGGAAGGCAGTTAAACTGATTCACATTGGGCCGGATGTAATCTGTGAAATTCGGAACGTAAGTAATGGATGCCTGCAATCCGGCGCAATCAACACCGTTGTCGTCGTTGTAAAAAATCGGAGTGGTGGTATTGGTTCCCTGGTACCCGGTGATCTGGGTATCAATGCTGTTACCGCATGTGCTGATGGTGTAGGAAGCTCCGTTCAGAACCGGCATTCTGAAATATTCGCCGGGTCCGAAAGGGCCGTAAGATGCGAAGGATGCACAGCCGTTGTTTGGAAGCATTTCGCCGTAGTAGCTATTTGAGCGGGGGATGCATTGAGAAGATGCGCGCTTTGGCGGCAATAGCAAAAAGACAATGAAAAGCAGGAAAAATCCGCGAATTGCCGGCAAACGGGACATCATTGTATGCAAGGGGAAACAGGTAATCTGCATCGGATGGTTTCGTTTTTTTGCATAGGAAAGATAATCGAATCCGGGATGCAAATCAAGCAGGGGGAGGACGGTCACTTCGAGAACCTCAGTGACCGCGGGGACAGCCGATCGCTTCGAGAGCCTCAGTGTCCGCGGGGACAGCCGATCGCTTCGAGAGCCTCAGTGACCGCCGGGACCGCCGGGAATTCATATATTCAAGAAATGAAATATAGAAAAGATACCAGGGGGCTAAGACATGCTCAACGGGCGAGCAAGCTGGCGGGGGGAAGGTGGTAAACCCTTTTGAAAAAAACCGTCCAGATAATAGGGCACTTAGACAGTGTCAGATTTAAGGGAACCTCTAAAAACACAGATTTCGAGGCGGGCGTGCAAGTGAAATGCGGAGTTTACTGAGGTAAATGAGCATTTTCACTTGGAGCCCAACGAAGAAATTCGAAGTTTTTAGAGGTTCCCTTAAGAAATAGAAATCACAGGAACATCACCTGATCCGGTAATCGAGGCTGATATTCTCAACGCGGGAAGTCGGCTGTTGCCTTCCTCCGGATAATCTCCCTACTTCCGACCGGAGGTAGGTTTGCAATTCGGATAACATAATCTCACCATCAAGATTCATATCCGCTTTGTTGTCATTGATCCCTTCTTTCAGGCAAAATGTAAACAATCCATTTTGCCACTTTTCACTTTCTACAGCAAATTCTCCGCCGCCGGAGCTGCTGATTACCGTTGCCCCGGTGCCCCGACTTAGGTCAGAGAACAAAGTTTTCATCAATTCGGTGGTATTTCGGAGACCCATCCGGACATCCTTTCGCCCATAAGCATTTCCGACACTCCGAAACGTGATTTCGCCGGAAAATGCAGCAAGGCTATCCTCCACTTCCACTTCATCGGCATCCACTTCACCGCTGTAACAGGTATCCATGAATAACAATTTCTTCAAAGGTTTTATTCCATCAAGCAAGGCTTCGAATTCCCCGTAAGGAATTCCCCGCAATTCCGGATTCGCAAAATCAATATCGTGAGACCCGAAGTAATAATTGAATTGCTTATCCAGCAGCCCATGTCCGGCAAGAAAGAGAATGACCTGGTCATCAATTCCCGCACCCTGGAGGAAAATTTCCAGTTCCGGGAGTGCTTCGAGCGTTACTTGTTGATCGGTCAATACTTTGGAATAAACTTCTCCGAATTGTCCGCCCGATTCAAATATTGCTGCTATATCTTGTGCGTCCTTTGCGGCAAAGCGCAGGTTGAACAGACTGTCTCTGAATTCATTGACGCCAATGGAAACGATGTATAAATCCGGGACGGATTTACCGGAAGTACAAATCACTTCGAGGGTCCGCCGATAACTTTCAGATCCATTTTGGTTGATGACAGAAACTTCGATCTTATTCAGTCCATGCGCAAGTTCCAAAATGACATTTTCTGTGAACAAATTCACATCAGCTTCGCGCAAAGGAATTCCACGTAATCCATACACAGCCACATCATTGATCCATACATTGATCCGGTCGAGGTTGCACTTCTTATCTGCCGCACTGATTTGAAGAGAAATAGTTTCCGAACCTGTTTGTCGCGGAATCTGATTCATATTTACTATTTCGATTTCCGGCAAATGAAAATCACCATTCAACATTTCCCCGGCGAAGTCCATGCGCCTCAAACGGTTTAGGTATGCCTGGTAGAATGATTCGATCAATTTGGGATCGGCATAACCCAGACGACCCAATACAATATCCGGACGATTGTATCGCAGGTCAAATTGCTCAAATCGAAATAAGTCTTTGCCATCGGTAAATCGAACTTTCGACAGGGCTTCTTTCGTCCCGCAATAATAATGGTCCGGGGTGGTTAAGAGGTAATCGTCCTTATCAATCAGGTGCAAGGTTCCAACGACACGATTTTCCTCATTGCCCTTGCTGGTATTCCAAATCTTTACCTGACCGTTGATGTCTGTGGTAAATAAGGGAAGGGAAGTATCAGCCTGGTGGTATGCGACCAGGGAAGAGTTATAGCCAGATGCAAGGCTTTGCCCCCGCTCGTATTGAGGATTATAGAATTGAATTTGATTTGCCTTGTCCTGCATCAGAATCAAATTCCCGTTTCCAATGAAGCCAACCTGTTTCACAACTGTTGACCTGGAATAGATCGAATTGCATCCTTTGCATGCCCGCTTTCCATCCCAAAGGTCCAGCAATTCAACTTTTCCATCAGGTGTTATGTTCAACAAATTCTTATTCGAATTGATCTTATTGGAAAGATAATAATTGATCGCGGTTGGGGTTTCAAATAAAAAGCGGGCGTCCCAAAGAGAATAAGCGGAAATCACTTTCTTGTTGCGATCAATCAAAACCAAAATCGAATCATCGTCCGTAAAGGAGAGAATCTCCCAACGGTCAATATCATGTTCCTCATTAAATTCCTCATCCGCAGAGTCCAAATGAATCGGATCGTAACCAGTGAAATCAAGCCCGATGATCAGATTTCCGCTTAACTGATCATGTATTTTCAGGGATTTGGTGCCGTTCTCGGAAGAAATACAATAATAATATCTACAAGAGGGAGAAAAGCCGAACTTCAAAAACTTCTTTTTATCATTTGACTGGGACACGAACTTTGCCACCATGCCCCGGCCTTCCTCTTCTGTCCAACTGAGTACATTCGGAATGGAATCCACAATCACTATTTTTTGCGGGCGATTGTACTGAAGCGCCAAATTCTCCTGAGGCACCGAAACCATATTTCCCTGTACAGAAAAGAAATCTTTCGGAATCCATTTTCTATACATATAGGAGTTTCCGCAATTGCTGATTTCAATCCCATTTCTTTTGTCAAATCCGCTTGATTTTTTAGAAAATATGTCAATTTCGTCACGGTATTCATTTGAAAACAGAATCGAATCAGTTTGAACTGCATAATTCCTTATTGAAATATCCGACTCATTCTGCAAGGCGGCGAATTGACCATTGATTGAAGCGCCCCAACTCCGTTTGTAATCAGGAGACCGAAGCAACAACTCAGATAAGTCGTAGCAGAGATTGGCCTTGTTGCCAAATGGTTGCTGATAGACATCGGACCTGACATTCGGTGTTTTCTGGTTTTCCTCAACTGTCATTACCAACTGCCGGTCAGCAGAATAAATATCGAGAACAGACAAGGGTTTGATATAATCCGACAAAATCCATGATCCTGAGGGGATGTCATACATGCGATAAAATCCGCCGGCATCGAATAAGATCCTGGAATTCCTGATAAACCGGACCGGCGGAAGTTCCCCATCCGTTTCGCCCATTTGTGACCAGTTTCGAGCCAGGCCAATCCCACCTGAACTTTGTATTTCTTCCAGGTCTATCTTAGAAAGCAACCGGAAATCGGATATACGAAAAAAGAAAAGAGTATCGGATTCAAGATCCTCCTTGACGGTCATCATGACATCATTTTTCGCATCGAATGACACGCATCGCATCTGCGGCAATGAGTCTTTGAAAGTTCCAATAGCGTATCTGAATAAACCCTTGGTTTTGAGGCCGCCTGCCTCATGATCCCATTCGACTTTGCGAATTATCAATTCGCCATTTGGGGTATACAACGGATCAACAAAATCATTCAGGGTTGCCAGCAGGATGGCTTCTTTATCCTGGTATTCGAGGATATCCAACTCTATTTGATCCGGGTCATATTGAACCTTGGACCTGGCAAACCTGCCGGTTACAGGATTCACCTTTATTTCGTATTCACGATGCCAATCCAGGTCTTCATCGTCTGTCTCGAATTCCTGGTAATCAATCCTCTTGAATTGGTTTTCGCGGTATTCAAAAACGGTGTATGCGTAGATTAACCCAGGTTCATGATTGGTTACAAACAACAACTCTCCCGACTTGCAGAATTGAATCTCACCATAGGATTCATCCAAATTCCATTGCACACCGACCGATCCAACCCATTTCGAATATTCTTCATTCGCAGCACATGACCACATTACCCTGGAACTATCAACGAAATAAACCCTTCTGTCCATCTCACCAAATGCTGCCCACAATATTCCTTGAGACCTGTTGCCATCCTGCATTGTCACTTTTCCGCTTAAGGCATCGCAAATCATCAGAGCCCCGCTCGCGTTGGCGACAAAAAGCTGCCGACTATCGCCAAGGAAAAACAAATGCGTGATTACATCATTCGAATTGTCCCAGATATATTCAGGGTCAAAGCTGAAACTGATGGTTCTTCGCAGCTCATTGGTCCGGGCATCCCATATTTTCACCGTATGATCCGCACTACCGGTTGCGTACAATTCTCCATCGGCGCTGACTGCAAAACAGATAATATCTTTTGAATGCTGCTGCTGGAGTATGACTTCGATCTCCTGCCCGCTCGCCGATCCTGAGGCCAGTAACAAAAAGGTGATTGGGATGAAGATTCTCATGACCTTGCGTTTGAATTCCAGGAAAGCGGTCTTCAATTACGGCAAATTGCCGCGAAATCGTGATGTTGGTATGACGGAAATCATTAATTTACTCCGATGAAACGTATTCTGATCCTTCTTTGGTGTCATTTCATTTCTGCATTTGATGGAATCGTCAATGGGGCTGTCCTGACTGCGGATCGGTTTGGTAATTCAGATTCGGTATATGATTTCAATGGCAACAACTCTCATATCATGCTGAACAACAATGTGGCAGTAATCACCAATACAACTTTTAGCATCGTGGCATGGGCGCGCGTGGACTGACAAGGAGGAGGAATTAGCAATAGCAATCCTCTTTATGCTCAACGAAACAAGTATGGCGGAAACTATTCGATTGTAGTCTTTCTGGGCAGGAACCAGAATGGATTCATGGATTTTTCAATTCGCACGACCGGGGATATCGTTAATTAGTATCCGTCCGGTGAACCCCAGCCCCTTGGATTTTCGGGACCAGGCAGCCGCCGGCTCCCTTCGGGGAGAAATTAATTTAGGCTATCCTTCGGCAAGGGGTAATGAAACCGTTCCCGGGGAATTTGGAAGGGATCTATATCCCTGGC
>Ga0247727_10011728_pt1 | contig 15216 bp, 8 predicted proteins | sample WisWelCaveWW1625_FD_202498 | JGI IMG/M metagenome (GOLD analysis project Ga0247727, IMG submission 202498) | Biofilm microbial communities from Wishing Well Cave, Virginia, United States - WW16-25 | ecosystem: Environmental > Aquatic > Deep subsurface > Groundwater > Cave microbial mat | place... | reverse complement strand
ACGAATCTCCTGGTCCTTGTACTGCAACTGGTAGAGCTTGTAGTAGAGGCCGCGGCGGGCGAGCAGCTCCTGGTGCGTGCCGGTCTCGCGCAGGCGTCCGCGATGCATCACCAGAATGCGGTCTGCGCGCTGGATCGTCGACAGCCGGTGAGCGATAACCAGCGACGTGCGGCCCTCGAGCAGTTCGATCATCGCGGCGCGAATTCTCAGCTCGGTTTCCGTGTCGACGCTCGAAGTCGCCTCGTCGAGCAGCAGGAAGCGCGGATTGTGCGCCAGCGCGCGGGCGAAGCCGATGAGCTGCTTCTGGCCGGTCGAGAGACCGGCGCCCCGTTCGTGCACCGGGTGGCGGAAGCCCTCGGGCAGCGTTTGGATGAAGTCCAGCAGGTTGACATTCTCGGCGGCCGCCATCAGGTCCTGTTCGGTAATGCTCGTCGTGCCGAGGCGAATATTATCCTCGATGGTGCCGGTGAACAAATGCGGATCCTGCAAGACCACGCCGAAGTGTCGCCGCAGCTCGCGAGGATCGAACTCCCGGATGTCGATGCCGCCGATGCGGATGCCGCCTCGCTGGACATCATAAAAGCGCAGCAGCAGGCTGGCGATCGTCGTTTTGCCGGCTCCGGTATGACCCACCAGCGCCACCGTTTCGCCGGGACGCACGGTGAATGTGAGGTCTTCGAGCACCCAGTCTTCGCCCTTGTAGGCGTACCAGACTCCGTCGAACTCGATCGCCGCCGGGTGGCCGGGAAACGGTTTGGCCGCCGGGGGCCGTTCGATGCCGACCGGCGTGTCGAGCAGATCGAAAACCCGCTCGGCGGCGGCCATGGCCGACAGCAGCACGTTGTACTTCTCGCTCAGGTCCTGGATGGGCCGGAAGAACCGCATTCCGTAATGGAAGAAAGCGACCAGAACCCCGAGCGTGAGATCGCCGCGCCGGATCTCGAGGCCGCCATAAATGATCAGTCCCGCCACCGACAGCGTGCCAACGAACTCGACCACCGGGTAGAACCATCCATAGGCGAAGATCGTGTCCTTGTAGGCGTCGAGGTACTCCCGGCTGAAGCGTTGGAATTCGGCGGAGCTTTTCCGCTCGCGATTGAAAAGCTGGACGACCGCCATCCCGGTGACCCGCTCCTGAAGGTAGGCGCTGATCTTGGCGACGGCGATCCGGGTGCGCCGGTAGCCGGACCGCACCGAAGCGCGGAAAATCAGCGAGGCTCCCAGAACCAGCGGGGCGGCCGCCAGCAGCACGACGGTCATCCCGGGGCTCAGCACGAACATGGTGATCAGCAGGAAGACCAGCACCAGCACGTCGCCGAAGATCGCCACCACGCCGGAAGCCAGCGTTTCGTTGAGCGCGTCGGTATCGGTGGTCACGCGCGTCACCAGGCGTCCGACGGGATTGCGGTCGAAGAAGCGGATGTCGAGCTTCTGCAAGTGCTCCATGAGCTCGCGGCGCAGGTCGAAAATCGCCCGCTGGCCGGTGCTCTGCATCAGGTACGACTGCGCGAACTCCGACACCAGTCCGACGATCAGGAGCAGCAGGAAGATCATCGAGACCTGGGTCAGACCGGTCCACGGATTGCCCGAGAGATAGGGCGCCAGAACGCTGTCGCGGCCGGCCTGCGTCGGCCTCAAGTAGCGGTCGATGGCGAATTTCGTCAGCAGGGGTCCGCTGACATTCAGGCCGGCGTTGACCAGCATCAACGCCACCGACGCAGCCACCGCCCGCCGGTACGGCCAGGCATACCGGAACAACCGGCGCATCAGCCGGCTGTCGTAACCCTTTCGCGAGACTTCCTCTTCCACTAGCTCTCAATCTATCAGATGGGTATTGGAGGCCGAAAAGCCGTCACCACACTATCGGACGGCAGACCAGAAACCGTTACAAAACGTTGAATCGCACCGGGTGCCGCCGCCCTTCGAGGAGTTCCTGCTATACTCCGTCATGTGACGGCCCGCGGGATCGCTGCGGCGATGGCGCTGGCGTGGCTGCCCGCGCGGGCGCAGATCCAACCGGATCCGCCGCCGACCACCGCCGAGCGCTATAAGCAGGGACATTCGCGCCACGGCGCCGAGTTCGACACGGGCCCGCGCACAGCACCCTGGGAGATGCCGGAAATCGGCCGAGCTCCGTTCCCGATCACGCACAAGAATCCCGAAGTCCAGAAATGGTTCGACCAGGGCAACGCGCTGCTGCACAGCTTCTGGGATTACGAGGCCGAGCGGGCGTTTCGCTGGGCGCTGAAGCTCGAGCCGGACAACGCCATGGTGTTTTGGGGCCTGGCGAGGGCCACCGGCGGGGATCGCTCGAGGGAGCTCATCCGGCAGGCGGCGAAAAGAAAGCACACGGTGACCGAGCGGGAGCGGCTCTATATCGAGGCGCTCGATGCGCGGACCACCGCCGATCCGTTGCGCGACCGCGGCGACAATTACACCGAGCGCAACCGGAAGTACAAAGAGATTCTCGAGTCGATTTCGGTCAAGTACCCGCGGGATGTCGAGGCGAAGGCGCTGCTGGCGCTGGCCGGCATGGGCGACTCCCGCTACGGGACCGAGCGGATCATCCGCGAGATCCTGGCGGCGGCGCCGGATCATCCCGGCGCGCACCACTACCGCATCCACAACTGGAACTACCATGAGCCCGAACAGAGCCTGGAGAGCTGCCGCCGCTTCGGCGAGATTGCCCCCGGCGTCGGCCACGCCCTCCACATGCCCGGCCACATCTACGCGACCGTTGGGATGTGGCACGAGGCGGCGATCAGCATGGACTCGGCGACGCGGGTCGAGAAACGGTACATGAGAGAGCGGCTGGCGTTTCCGTTCAATCACTGGAATTACGGCCACAACCGTCACTACCTGTCCTATATCCAGGAGCAGCTCGGAATGGCCGAGGTGGCCCTGTTCGGCGCCCGCCAGTTAATCGACGCCCCGCTCGACCCCGCCCACAACAGCGATTTTCCGTACAGCTCGCATTCGCAAGGGATCGCCTCGATGCTTCGCGCGCTGGTGAAGTTCGAGCGGTGGAAAGAGCTGCTCGATTCGCGAACCATTCCGTGGCGGGACATTTTCCCGGACAAGATGAACAAGGCCTATGCCGAGACGCGCGCCCACCTCGGTCTGGGAGACCGGCACCAGGCCGAGAAAAGCCTGGAAGCGCACCAGGCGTTGAAAAAGGATCTCGAGAAGAACAAGGGCTTCGAGCGGATACACGCCATCCAGGCGCAGGAGCTGAAGGCTCGGCTGGCGCTGGCGCGAGGGGAGATCATTCACGGTCTCGGCCTGCTGGCGGAGGCCGCCGAAAAGCACTACGAGATGCAGGACGAGGACAACGATCCGCCGCGCTACCCGGAAGTGCTCTACACCAGTCTCGGCCGCGTCTACCTCGAGCACAAGAGCCCGTCGCTGGCGGTGAAGTGCTTCGAGAAAGCGCTGGTGCTGACGCGCAATGACTGGCTGGCGCTCGCCGGACTGGTCGAGGCCCACGCCGCTCTCGGGGATCGCAAAAGCGCCGAGGACGCCCTGGGGCGGCTCCTGTTTGTGGCCTCCGACGCCGACCGCGGGCTCAAGCCCATCGAGCGCGCGTTGGCCGCCGGCATCCAGGCGACTCCCCGCGACCACTCGCCGGCTTCGCAGCGGAACTACCGGGAGCTCTCGCTCGACCGGTACGGGCCGAACGTTTGGGAGCCGTACCCGGCGCCGCGCCTCGAGGTCCGGGACGCCGACGGCAAGACGGTGACCCTCGATCAGTACCGGGACAAGAACGTGATCCTTGTGTTCTACCTCGGCCGCCAGTGCCTGCACTGCATGAAGCAGCTCCGCGACATCAGCGGCAAGAAATCGGAATGGGACCGGCTGGGGGCTGCCGTGCTGGCCGTCAGCGGCAATCCACCCGAGGATAACGCCGAGGCGCTGAAGACCCTCACGCTCGGCGGCGTACTCGTGCTGTCCGACAGCGGATTCGAAAACGCCCGCCGGTTCCAGTCCTACGATGATTTCGAGGAGATGGAGATCCACTCGACCGTCCTGATCGACAAGAGAGGCCGAGTCCACTGGGCGCGCCAGGGCGGCGAACCCTTCGCCGACATGTCGTTTCTGGTGAAACAACTGGAGCGCATGAACAGCGCCATGGATCGCGAGACCGGGCCGGCGCCCGCGGCCGCCAACGGCCCGCGGTAGGTGGAGGCTCTTCGATGAATCGACGTGTATTCCTGTCCACGCTGGCCCTCGGTCCCGCCGGCGCCCAACAGGTCGGCGACCTGCTTCGCTCCGAGCCCACCGATCTGGAAGGCCGCGCGCACCGCGCCGTGATGGGCCGCAACGGCGTGGTGGCCACCGCCGATCTGCACGGCTCGCTGGCCGGCCTGCGTATGCTCATGAAAGGCGGCAACGCGGTGGACGCGATCGTCGCCGCCGCCGCCGCACTGAATGTCGTCGAGCCCTACATGTCGGGCGTCGCCGGCTTTGGCGGCTACATGCTGATCTACATGGCGCGCGACGGCAAGGTCGTCGCATTGGACCTGATGGGCTCAAGCCCCGCCGCCGCCCGCATCGACCGGTTCACCGAACAGGATTGCGACGAGGGCTATCTGTCTCCGATCGTGCCCGGCAGCCTCGGCGGCTGGGCGGCGGCTCTCGACCGCTACGGCACGATGAGCCTCGGCGACGTCTTCGAGCCCGCTATTGATCTGACCGAGCAAGGCTTCGTCGTAACCCGATTTGACGCCATGACGTTCGCCGCCACGGCCTCGAAGCTGGCAAAATTCCCCACCACGGCGCGCATCTTCCTTCCCGATGGCAAGCCGCCGCGCGAAGGCCAGGTCCTCAATCAAAAGGAGCTGGCGCGCACGCTGCGCCACATCGCGGTGGCCGGCGCGGACACTCTCTACCAGGGCGAGCTGGCCGAGAAGATCGTCAAGTTCCTCGGCGAGCACGGCGGAATCCTGACCCTGAACGACATGCGCAAGTTCCAGGTGCGCTGGCGCGAGCCGATTCAGATTGAGTTTTGCGGCCACCGGCTCTACGGCATGCCGCCGGGCTCCTGCGGCATGACGATGTTCCAGGCGTTGAACATCATGAACGGCTTCGATCTGAAGAACATGGACCCATTCGGCGCCGACTTCGCGCACCGCTGGCTGGAAGCGCAGAAGCTCGCGTTGCTCGACGACAACCGCCACAACACCGGCAAAGACGTGGAGATTCCGGTGGCGCGGCTGATCTCGAACAGTTACGCCGCCGAGCAGCGAGCGAAGATCGATCCGCGCCGCGTCGCCGGCTTCCCGGTGCCGCGGCTGGGCACGGACGGCACCACGAGTCTGGCGGCCGCCGATCGCTGGGGCAACATCGTGTGCTTCACGCAATCGCTGGTCAGCGGCCAGCGCGCCAAGGGGGTCATGAGCCCGACGCTGGTGTTCCGCGGCGACCGGCCGCGGATGGCGGTCGGCGCGGCCGGCGGCTACACGATTCCCCAGACCGTAGGCCAGGTGATCGCCAAGGCGCTGGTGTACGGCATGGACATCCAGCAGGCGATCGCGTCGCCGCGACTGTTGATCAATCGCGCCCAGGGCCAGGTGCCGGTGGGAAACGAGGCCGAGACGTACCTCGATCCCTCGTTCCCACAGAAGACACGCGCGGCGCTGGAGGCCTTGGGGCATCGACTGGCCCGGCCCGGCAACGCCGGGGGAGTGCAGGGCGTCGCCATCGATCAGGAAAGCGGCGCGTTGTCCGGCGGCGCGGATCCGCGCCGCGACGGCCATGCGCTGGCTTTCTAGCCCCGGGTTCGCCCCGGTCCCCCCTTGACAATCATCCCCGGAGAACAGAGAATCCTTGTGAGAGTGTCCGCGTTGCAAGGGGTTCACGCGGACTAACCATTTTTCTAGGGGGTGTCCACGTGGCTTGGAAATCCTTCGCCAGTTTGCTTTCCGTCGTGTTGGTGGTTCTCTCGGCGGCAACCGCCCAGGAGTACCGCGCGACGATTCTCGGACAGATCCGCGATTCGACCGGGGCTGTCATCACGAATGCCAGCGTCAAGGCAACCAAGGACGGGACCAATGTCAGCCGCGAGACGATCTCCAACGCGGAAGGCATCTACACGCTCGTCGGGCTGGATCCGGGCACGTTCACGGTCCTGGTGACGGCGCAGGGATTCTCGACGGTACGGCGCGAGGGCATCATATTGCAAGTGGCCGAGAAGCTGAACCTGCCCATCTCGATGGAGGTCGGCCAGGTGACCGAGTCGGTCACCGTGGTCGGCGAGCAGGAGCTGATCCAGACGGCGACGGCGTCGCGCGGCCTGGTGTTCGATCCCATCAAGATGCAGGAAATCCCGCTCAACGGCCGGCAAGCCTACATGCTGCTGCGCCTTTCGCCGGGCGTCATGTTCACCCAGCGGCAGTTCGGCTCTTCCGGCTTCTCCGGGACGCGCGCCTGGGACGTGAACGGCTCGTTCACCATGAACGGCGGGCGCACCGGCAGCAACCAGTTCCTGCTGAACGGCGCGCCGATCTCGACCAACGGGACCTTCAACCTGTCGCCGAACGTCGAGGCCGTGCAGGAAATGAAGATCATGGTGAACACCTACGATTCCCAATACGGGCGGTCGGGCGGCGGCCACGTCAACACAACGCTGAAGTCGGGCACCAACGGCTGGCACGGCTCGGTGTTCGACTTCTGGCGCAACCGCATTCTCGATGCCAATACGCGGCAGAACAACGCCGCCGGCGCCGCCCGCGGCTTCCGCAACCAGCACCAGTACGGCGGGGTCGTCGGCGGTCCCATTCGCCGCGACAAGGATTTCGTGTTCTTCAGCTTCGAGGGGTGGCAGGAACGCACGCCGTTCCCGTCGGTGACCACCGTGCCGCCGGTCGAGATCCGCGGCGGCAACTTCAATTTCGTTCCCGGCGGCCAGCCCGGCCCGATCCAGGTGTTCGATCCGCTGACCACGGTGAACTGCACGCAGCCGGGCGTCAGTTGCATTTCCGGCGGGATTTACCTGCGCCGTCCGTTCCCCGGCAACGTGATTCCCGCCAACCGCATCAGCTCGATCGCGCGGAACATCCTGAACCTCTATCCCGCGCCGAACTTCAATCCGACCAGCCTGGCGCAGAACTTCGTCCGGCCCGACAACGTGGGCGAGTACCGCTACGAGCAGCCGATGGCGCGCTGGGACCGCGTGCTGGGCGACAGCAATCGCCTCTATGTGCTGTTCACTTTCCAGGACGGCAGCGAGTACCGGAACTCGAACGGCTTCGTCCCGCCGGCGCAAAACGGCAACATGCCCGGTACGGTCCGAAGGGACCTGAACGCGGTGGTCTCCTACGACCATACTTTGACGCCCACCAGGATCCTCCACGTCCAGACCAGCTTCAATCGCTTTATCCAGAATTTCCCCAATGTCTCGGACCCGACGTTCACCCTGGACAAGCTCGGCATCAAGAACATCCCGCTGGTGCCGACGTTCCCGACGAGGCTGGCGCCGCAAGTCAACGTGAGCGGGTATAACAATATCCTCGGCAGCCAGTACCTGAACGAAAGCTCCCGCCAGCAGCTCAACTTCCAGGCGAACATCTTCCAGACCACCGGAAGGCACAGCCTGAAATACGGCTTCGAGTGGGCCCAGCTCATCCGCCACACGGCGGCTTCCGGCAACGCCACCGGCTCCTGGTCGTTCGATAACCGGTGGAGCCGCCAGCACTACGGCCGCCGCAATGCGGGCTCGCTCGATGGCAACGGCGTGGCCGACCTGCTGTTGGGATTGATGGACAGCGGCAACATCCCGTTCAACGACACCTTCCTCCGCCGCGAGCCCTACGTTTCGTGGTATATCCAGGACGACTGGAGGGTGAACGGCCGGCTGACGCTGAACCTCGGCTTGCGCTACGACGTGCAGTTCCCGCTCTACGAGATTCATGACCGGCTGTTGGGCGGGTTCGATTACGGAACCGTTCTTCCCATCAGCAACCAGGTGCTGACCCGGTGGCGCGAGTTCGCCGCCACCACGCCGAACTACCCGGCCGTTCCGGCGGCGATTCGCGGCGGTTTGTTGTTCGCCGGCGTCGGCGGACAGCCCCGCCGGGTATATGACTTCGACTGGACCAACATCCAGCCGCGGATCGGCTTCGCCTACAACTTCCTGGCGAAAACAGTCATGCGCGGCGGCGTCGGACTCTTTTACCGCACGGCGACCCAAGGCCAGGTGACCACCGGCTTCAGCCAGAACACCGATTACATCAACTCGATCGACGGCGGCTTTTCGCATCGCGCCGGCTTGACCGGACGGTACTCGCTCGAGGATGCATTCCCGGATGGACTGATTCCTCCGCTCGGCAGCAGCCAGGGGCTGCTCACCAATATCGGCACCGGCGTCAGCTTCGACAGCCGCCAGCGCCCCATCCCGCGCACGTTTCAATGGTCGTTCACGCTCGAGCGCGAGCTGCCCGGGGGCATGGTGCTGGAGGCCTCCTACGTCGGCAGCCTCACCACCAAGGAGACGCGCAGCATCAACCTCTCCGACATGAACCAGGCCGATTATGAAGCGGCGTTCCGAAATCCGGGCCTCTACCAGGGGACGGTGCCGAACCCCTGGTTCGGGATCGCGCCCGCCAATACGGCTTTCGGCGCCGGCCCGCTCATCTCGCGGCGGGAACTGCTCCGCCGCATCCCGCAGTTTCAAGGCGTCACCCACAACACGATTCCGTTTGGACGCGCCTGGTATCACGGCCTCCAGATGCGCTTCGAGAAGCGCCTGCTGAGCGATCGCTCCCGCGGCGGCGCGTTGACGTGGGTCACCGCCTACACGTGGTCGAAGATGATAGAGAACTCCCTGCGGCAGAACTTCACCTTCGAGTGGTTCGAGAAGATCAACCAGGTCGCCAGCGAAGATCGCTCGCACAATCTCACCTTCGCCGGCATCTGGGACCTGCCCTTCGGCAGAGGCCGCGCCTACGGGAATACCGTGAGCCCGGTCGCCAACGCGTTCCTGGGCGGCTGGACCGCCAACGCCACGTTGATCTACCAGACCGGAGTGCCGCTGGGCGCCTGGACCGGATGGGAGTTCCTGTGCGGCAATCCGCTGGCCATCCAGCGCAGTGAGAGCCAATGGTTCAACCGCGATCGCAATTGCTACCGCCAGCTTCAGCCGTTCGAGCTCCAGCAACTGCCTTCGCGGTTCCACCAGCTTCGCAGCCACACCGCGCCGCAACTGGACATCATGCTCTCGAAGCGCTTCCGGCTGACCGAGCGGTATGAGCTCGAGTTCCGTGGCGAGTCGTTCAACGCCACCAACACACCGCTCCGCGGCGATCCGCCGTCGGGCAACCCGTCCGACGCCCAGTTCGGGATTCTGCCGGTGCAGCAGTTGAACTTCTCGCGCAACGTGCAGCTCGGCGTGCGGGTGAGGTTCTAACGAGCCAAGGGCTTCGGTAGATCTCGTGCCGGCAACCCCGTAATCCCGGGGAATCGTTTGGTGTACCGTGTGCTTTCGGCAAAGCATGCCCGGTTCGAGGGAAAAAGATGCCTCGGCGCATGGTCGACACGTATCTGATATCGAATGCCACGCATGGCTTTGTCTCGCCCCGCTTCGCCGATTTTCAGTATGCAGCTCTCGGTTTGACGATAGGTGAGGTATCAATTGCGAAACGGAGTACGACGGCAGTACAATGGGAAGAGGCATCGCCATGGCTATCTCATCACCAGAACGGCCCCGCGACCGACGGTTCCAGCTTCGCGTGACCGCGTCCGAAGAGACCCTCATCAAAGTCGCGGCCGAACGCCAAGGCGTGAACGTTACGGATTTCATCATGCGTAGCGCCTGCGAGAAAGCGGAACAGGCTTTGTCTGACCAGACGCGATTCGTGCTCGACGACAAACAATGGAAGGCGTTCATGGCAGCCCTCGACCGGCCGCCGAAGGCCAAGCCCCGCCTCCGCCGCTTGTTCACGGAATTCCATGTCGCCAAACGGCGGTCATGAGCGCTCCGCCGAATCCCGAATTCGAAATCGAGAAGCTGCGTCGCGAGCACGACCTAACCCAGTTTGACTGCGGCAATACAACGCTCAATTCGTGGCTCGTCAAATACGCCTGGACGAACCAGCAGGCCGACGCGGCTAAAACATACGTCGCGCTAGCGGGGAATCTTGTCGTCGGCTACTACGCGTTGACGACCGGCTCCGTCCACAAACACGAGAGCCCGGAGCGTATTGCCAAGGGGCTGGCCAACCACCCAATCGGCATCGTACTTCTAGCTCGATTGGCAGTGGACACGACACAACAGGGCAAAGGACTCGGCAAAGCGCTTCTGTTCGATGCCTTGACGAGAATTGAAGAGGCCGCGGACATCGTGGCGGTGAGGGCTGTTATGGTTCACGCCATTGATGAAGCGGCCCGCAGATTCTACGAACACTTTGAATTCGAGCCGTCGCCGGTGGACCCGTTCCAATTGCTGCTGCTCCGCAAAGATCTCCGCAAAGCGCTCCAATCAGGTACGTAGCAATGCATCACAACCCCTCACACGAACGCAGCGGAAAAGTTGTCTGGAGTGGCGGAAATCGCATGCGAAGTCAGCGGCTCCGCCGTATTCTGAAATCGTCAACGAGTGATTCGGGGAGGTCGTCGTCAGGGTCTTTAAGCAGAAGGAATCCGCCAACTGTCGCGAAAACGGCGACCCGGAGGCCGCCGTTGATCCTGCTGTAACTGATTCTATTGATAAGAACTTAATTAATTGGAGCCACCCGCCGGGGTCGAACCGGCGACCTGCTGATTACGAATCAGCCGCTCTACCAACTGAGCTAGGGTGGCGCTGGTCCAATTCTAACAAACCGCCGCCATCAGGCCCACTTCAGGAAGGCGTTGCATGGGCGGGTGAGCGGGTCGTCGGAGTGATTGGGGCTGACGCGGAGCGAATAGCCGAGGCGGCCGGTGTGGTGGGGGAGGAACTCGCGTCCGAACACGCAGGCGGAGCCCTGCTGCCCGACCGGCGACAGCGTCACGACGGTGGTATCCTTCAAATGCCCGTCGACGCTCAACCGGCCGATGACGGCCTCGACGCGCACGTCGTCCGGGGTCAAGCCGGCCAGGTCGACGACGGCGCGCAGCGGAATCGGCAGGCCGCTGACGATGGAATTGTTCAGCGGCGGGCCGGCGTCGATCACGGTCACCGAATCCCAGACGCGCCGCACCTGGTCCAGCCACCGCGCCCGCTCGCGCACGGGCTGGAAGTTCTCGCGGCTGATGTCGGCGAAGGCGCGATGGGCGGGCTCGTAGAGCTCGCTGCGATACTGGCCCAGCATGCGCTGGGAATTGAACAGCGGGCTGAGGTTGCGCAGGCACTGCTTGACGCGGTGCAGCCACTCGACCGGCACGTCCTCCTCGCGGTCCTGGTAGAACAGCGGCACGATCTCGTTCTCCAGCAGCGAGTAGATGGCGCTGGCGTGGATTTCGTCCTGGTCCTCCGAATACGGCTCGCGGTCGCCGACCGCCCAGCCGCCGGATATTTCGTAGGCCTCGTCGAACCATCCGTCCAGAATGCTCAGGCTGAGCACGCCGTTCAAGCCGGCCTTCATGCCGCTGGTGCCGCACGCCTCTTCCCCGCGCCGCGGGTTGTTCAGCCACAGGTCGACTCCCCGCACCAGTTCGCGGCTCACTTCGATGCCGTAATCCTCGACGAACACCAGGTGCTTGGAGATCTCCGGATCCCGCGACAACTGCCAGATCTCGCGAATGAACACCTTGCCCGGATGATCCTTGGGGTGGGCTTTGCCGGCGACGACGATCTGGACCGGCATCTCCGGGTTCGTGAGAATGCGCTTGAGCCGGGCCACGTCTCGGAACAGCAGGGTCGCCCGCTTGTAGGTCGCGAAACGCCGCGCAAAGCCGATGGTGAGCGTGTCCGGGTCGAGCACGTCCTCGAGGCGCCGCAGTTCGACCGCCGACGCCTTGCGGGCCACGGCGGCCGCCATCACGCGCTCGCGGGCGAAATTAATCAGCCTCCGTTTTCTGCGCTTGTGCGCCTCCCACAGCTCGGCGTCGGGAATCTCCAGCACCAGGTCCCAGGTCTTGTGATCCTCGTAGCGATCCATCCAGTCGGGCTGGAGGTTCTGGTCGTAGAGCGCGGCCAGGTCGCTGTGGAGCCAGGTCGGCATGTGCACGCCGTTGGTGATCGAGGTGATCGGCACTTCCCAGGTCGGAAGCTGCGGCCACAGGTTCTGCCACATCTCCTGGGAAATCTCCCGATGCAGGCGGCTGACCGCGTTGCGGTAGGAGCCGCTCTTGATGGCGCACACGGCCATCGAAAAGCGCTCGTGGGGATCGTGCGGATTCTGCCGGCCGAGCGCGAGGAACTGCTCGAACGGGATGCCCGCCTCCTGGCAGTAGTCGTGGAAGTACTCGAATACAAGCCCGGGGTCGAACAGGTCGATCCCCGCCGGCACCGAGGTGTGTGTGGTGAAGACGTTGTTGGTTCGGCTGGCTTCGAGCGCCTCGGCAAAGTTCAGGTTCTGGTCGCGCATCAACAGGCGGATGCGTTCGACGGCCAGAAAGGCCGAGTGCCCCTCGTTCATATGGTAGACGGTGGGCTCGAGCCCCACCTCGCGCAGCGCCCGCGGGCCGCCGATGCCGAGCACGATCTCCTGCCGGATCCGCGTGTGCATGTCGCCGCTATAGAGCTGATCGGTGATGTCGCGGTTCTCCTGCTTTTCGTTCTCGGCAATATTGGTGTCCAGCAGCAACAGCCGGACGCGCCCCACCTCGATCTGCCAGACCTTGATCGCCGCCTCGCCGGCCGGCAGATTGACCCGGACGCGCAATTCCGCCCCCGACGCGTCGTAGACCGGGGCTAGCGGGAGCGTATAGAAGTCGTTTTCCGGGAAGCGCTCGATCTGCCAGCCGTCGGGATTGAGCGATTGACGCAGGTATCCCTTCTGGTACAACAGGCCCACGGCGACCAGCGGCAGCGAGGAATCGCTGGCCGCTTTCAGATGATCGCCGGCGAGAATGCCGAGACCTCCCGAGTAGGTCGGCATGCATTCGACCAGCCCGAACTCCATGCAAAAATAGGCGACCAGCATCGAAGACGGGGATTCGGACTTATGCACGTAGGCGTCGAATCGCTCGCAGGCGCGGCGGTACAGAGCCAGGTAGCGCGAATCCGCGGCCGCCTTCTCGAGCGTGGCCTGCGGCAGAGCGCTGAGCATGAGGACCGGATTGTGCCCGCTGTCGTTCCACATCTGCGGATCGAGACGGCGGAAAAGGGCGCGAACCGAACGATCCCAGCTCCAAAGCACGTTGTAGGCCAGCCCCGGCAGCCGGGACAAGGCGGGTGGAATGGCCGGGCGAACCAGAAATTCCCGCAGCGGCTGAATCTGGAAACGCATCGATATGAAGACCGGGGAAAAAAGCTTCTCTAATCTACTACGATAGCAGACCCGGCGTCGCTCCCCGATGGATTCCCGGTTCAGCGGCGCACGATCACTTCCCGGAGCCGATCGCGGGTGAGGAAGAACTTGACGGAAGCGAAATCCTGAAAGAGCCTCTCGATACCGCGATTGTTGAATGCCTGCGCCGCCCGGCGATCGCCCTTGGGGCTGAACATGAGCGTCCGCGGACCGCCGATTCGATAGGAGTAGACGGGCATCGTGGAAGCCTTCTCATCGGTATGGAACAGGGCGAGGAGGCAGCCGTGCGGGCGCAGAACCTGGTGGAGCCGTTCGACGACCCTGCCCAACAGGGGTTTGGCGAGACACTGCAAAGCGTCCCAGACCACTACGCCGCCGAACTGGTTTGGCGCGTAGCCGAGGGCGTGATCGAGAAACCCGGAAGCTCGCCGGGCATCCGAATGGCCGGCGATGGCGCCCGGGCCGGAGCCGTAGAACAAGTCCAGCTCGCGGAGAAAATCCTCCGAGTAGAGCTTGTAGCCCAGATCGGTGATGAAGCTGACATTGTTCTGATTGATTTCACCGAGGTCCAGGATCGGCTGGCCGGGCTGGCCGCGCATGACGCCGAAGAACTGATCCAGGCCGTGGCTGTGCCGTTCCCGGCCCGTCGGTTCACCATCGTCGAACGACAAAAACGCCCGGCCGGAATCGCGGTCGAGCGCAGCCGGCGCGGGAGCCGCGCCGAAAATCATTTCGCGCAGCCGTTCCTTCAGCATACGCGCCTCCGGAGGGGGTTAGGCAGGCGGCCGCCTGCCGGGAACATCGAACGGACCCGGATCACTTCCGGGGCTCGATGATGGAGGGCGCCAGCGGCACCTGCGTCGGGGCCGCGCCCGCTCCGGCCGCGGCCGCCTGCTGCCGGACCGGCGCGGCGGGCTTGGTCACTTCGGGGCGGATGATGTCGATACTGCCCTTGAAGTAAGCGCCGTCCTCGATGACGACGCGGACGGTCTTGATATCGCCGACCAGTTTGGCGTCCTTGCGGATGTCGATCTTGTCGCTGGTTTCAACATTGCCGTGCACGGTGCCCAGCACGACCACATCCCGGGCTTTGATGCCCGCATGCACCTTCCCATTCGGGCCGATGGTGAGACGGTGTTCCTGCATCTCGACGGCGCCTTCCACCTCGCCATCGACGTAGAGATCTTCCCGGCTGTAGATCTGGCCTTTCACGATCACCGACTTGCCGATGGTCGCCACGCCCGAGTTGTCCGGCTCGACGTGGCGGGCCGACAGAGTCGTGATCGGGATGCCCTCGCGAGCAAGCTCGACCGAGGAAGGCGGCTGCGCCGCCGCCTTTTGGAGAAACTCATCTTCCTTACGCCGGTTCCACATGGAACGAACTCCTTGGGGCCGGACGCTCCGGCTTGGGAACATTGTATACTATCTCTCGGCAGTCATCGATCAGGTAGTGGGTGGCCACTTTTCACCCACTACCATCGATCACCTCTTCGAGGAGCGGGAGCGCCGCCGATCGCTGACGGCTTTCTGTGATAATAGAGTCGGTGCCCCGGCAGAAGGAACTCGAACAGCAGCTTCAGCGCACCGAGCAACAGCTTCTCCTCTATCAGCGGATCAGCCGGATGATGGTGCGCGAGATGAGCTTGCAGGAGGTGCTCCAGGGAATCGTCGGCCTGGTCGCCGAGTTCATGAAATGCGACTCGTGCCTGTTGTACCTCATCGATAACGCCGAGCTGGTGCTGTGCGCCTCCAACCCCGCCAATCCGGGGGCGATCGGCAACATCCGGCTTAAGCTCGACGAGGGGCTGACCGGCTGGGTCGCGCGGCA
>Ga0247727_10011727_pt1 | contig 15216 bp, 12 predicted proteins | sample WisWelCaveWW1625_FD_202498 | JGI IMG/M metagenome (GOLD analysis project Ga0247727, IMG submission 202498) | Biofilm microbial communities from Wishing Well Cave, Virginia, United States - WW16-25 | ecosystem: Environmental > Aquatic > Deep subsurface > Groundwater > Cave microbial mat | place... | reverse complement strand
AGTTGAACGGATATGGAATCAGCCAGCACAAAAAGATCGTTTCCGGCAAACGCATGCGCTGCAATAAGCCTGGCGCGTTTTGTCTCATAAAGCATCGATTTGATTGTATAAGCTCCGTTTTGCTCTGTAAATGATCCGGTCACGAAATAGTCATGATATCTCTCCGCAGCAATTTTCTTTTTCAGGGCCAATGGCGCGCCAGCGCCTTCCTCAAATCCAGCTTCCTTAAAAGCCGAATAATAACCATGCACATTGCCGACATAAGGATCCTGATCGAGATCGAAATCAACCAGTACCATGATGCCGTATTGAAGCCAGTTCAATGTCGAATCACCGGATTGATTCTCAAAGTAAAGGACACCCAGCCTTTTGCGAAATTCACTTTTCGGCACCAGTCGTTCAGTCATTTTTCCTTCCGCATCCGGCAGATTGACTTTATTGGTTGCTGCGCCCAAATCTTTGCCATGGAACAGCAAGAAAAGCAATCCTGCTGCCGCCAGAAAATTTACTGGAATGCCGATCTTCTCAACCCTTGTCCAATGGCCACGATGGGGTTTTCCGTGAAAGCGGGCCAGAAGCAAAACCGTGGGAATCATCGAAGCAAAAATAGCAAAACTAAAATCCGGCCAATGCGGAGATAGCGGATAACGATTCACCAGCCACTCCAAAAGCCGGACGACCCCCAAACTAACCAGGAAATACAATCCCAAAATCAGGAGAACGCGTCTTTGGATTAAATTTTTAAAAAATGAAGCACTAACTTCTTTCTCCCGTCGCGTTGCTGAGGCTGCCGTTGTTTTGAATGTGCCAGCTTCCAACTCTTTCGAAACCGCACGTAAATCGATCAGCATGTCGTCCACATGCTGGTAGCGCCCCTCGGGATTCTTGGCCATGGCGTTGTTCACAATGCGCTCCAATTCCATCGGCACACCGGTGCGTCCCGCCCCGGGCGGGATGATCGGCTCGGGGTTTTCATGCAAAATGGAATACACCACCGCCGCTTCGTATTCCCCTTTGAACGGCAATTGTCCGGTGATCATCTCGTGGAGCACGATGCCGAGCGCCCAAATATCGGCGCGATGATCGACGTCTTTTCCCTGTAATTGTTCCGGCGACATGTACATCATCGTCCCCAGCCTCGAGCCGGTTTTGGTCAACCGGCTTTGTCCCGCCAGCTTCGCAATGCCAAAATCGATGATCTTGACTTCGCCGCGCGTCGTGATGATGATATTCTCCGGCTTGATGTCGCGATGCGTGATGCCGGCTTCATGCGCGCGCTGCAATCCTGCCGCAATTTGTTTCGCAATATCAATGACACTGCTTACTGATAACCCTGCGGGCGTAGCCTGTTCACTGGCCACTTTCTTTCTCAGCGTTTCCCCTTCATAATACGCCATGCAAATGAATATCCGGCCATCTTCAGTTTCATCGATTTCGTGAATCGTGCAGATATTGGCATGATCGAGCGCCGAGGCCGCCTGCGCTTCATTGATGAACCGGTTGACGGCCTCCGAATCCGAGGTGAGTTCCATCGGCAGAAACTTGAGGGCGACGGTACGGTTGAGCTTGGTGTCTTGAGCTTTGTACACAACGCCCATGCCGCCTTCGCCGAGTTTCTCGAGGATTTTGTAATGAGATATCGTTTTGCCAATCATGATGGCCTCCTGAATTTTGTTATTCAGAAGAATGAGTATGAATGAGTCATAACTCACTTCCCATACACCCTCTCCCCCGGCGGCCAGCGCGTGATGGTCACCGGCAGATACTCAATGCGCGGCGGGCCGGTTTCGTTGCGATAGGCCAAGCTGTGCGCCAAAAATTTCTGATCATCGCGCTGCGGGTGATCCGTGCGTTATCATTCCGCCGCTTTTTCAATATTTTCGAGTAGAATTCCTTTGCTTGTGCGAGTCCCTTTGACCAAGACCGTATCTTCCCACAACGGCCTGACAATGTTATTCATCATTCCCTCCGGAACAATGATGCGGTGTGTTTTGCCACGCTCTCCAACAAGCTTGATTATCCCCTTGCGGCCACTTATCGAATTTGCAAACAACAGTTGACCTTTGACACTAATACGATCTTCAAGTATTTGACCGGATTGATCTTTTTCAATGAGAGCGAGTTGATCATCTTCCTCAGTCAAATCAGCATATACTTGCTCGAGCAATTCTCGAAGCTCATCGGCTATTTCATCTGGTGGATTACCTGTAAGCGCAATCGCTATCAGGTGTTCAGCTTCGCGAAGCTCACCGCAATCAATAGCAAGAGAAGCTGCGCTCCGGTGTAAGACTGAACGGGTGGGTTCTGCTGTAATATCCTTTGCGACCAGTTCAGCAGCCTTACGTTCATACTCAAAAGCTTGCCGAAACAGTTCGCTGGATCGTTGCGAATTCCCTCTAAGTTTGGCCGTGAAAGCCATCTCGGCAAAATCCATGGCTCGTCGATGAAAATCGCGAACGTTATCGGAATTCATTCCTGCGTCGTGCCATTTCTGCTCTTGCTTGCCGGAGAAGAACACCGATAGGACAAACCGACAATTACATCAGATCAGCTAGTTGTCGTTTCAACTGCTTGATGTTGTCGTAAAGTATTTGCGAAGTTTAAAACTTTTCTTGTCCTCTCCTCGTCAAGCTCATGGATAATTGAAAATAATTGTTGCAGAATTTGCTTTTTCTGTTTTGTGTGTGCCTGATAGACGACGGATATTTGGTCCGGTTGCATGGCACAAAGAGCAAGTGTTTCTCCGTCTTCATCGGTAAATTCGACTTCATATTCTCCATCAGGATAACACTCTACAACTGTGCCTTGTGTCCCCTGATTTAAGCCAAATTCGGGTAAATTAATTTTTAGTTCAACCACATCAAATAAATCCGGTTTGCTCATGACTTTTTCCTCACCAAAAGAGTGGTTAACCGTCCTTCTTTAGTGCCAGGTGGAACTAACCAACATGTACGGATCATGGCTTCCTTTCCTGAATAACCTTTAATGAGTATATCAACAACATATCTTTTGCCATGTTTATCGGTCATCCCTTCCTTTGCATCTGAATCCAAGACTTGCGATTCAATTTGCGATTTAAGGTTCTCGTAATTTTGTTTATCATAACCCAACGCACTCTTAAAAACTTTCGCCTTATGACCACCTCGGGGATGTTCAGGATTTAAAGCGTATTCGGTAAGTTTGCGAGGATCGATATAAATTCGATCCACGATGTCGCCGAGTTTCATAGTTAAGGTAAACAAACATTTAGTAAGAATCAATCTCCAATAAAAGTATTAGTTGTTCACTTCCCATACACCCTCTCCCCCGGCGGCCAACGCGTGATGGTCACCGGCAGATACTCCATTCGTGGTGGACCGTCTTCGTTGCGATAGGCCAAACTGTGCGCCAGAAAATTCTGATCGTCGCGCTGCGGATGATCCGTGCGCTGATGCGAGCCGCGCGACTCGGTGCGCTGCAACGCGGATTGGATAATGGCTTCGGCTACATCCAGCATGTACGAAAGCTCCATCGCCGCGGTGATTTCCGTGTTGAAAGTGAAGCTGCGATCAGCGATGGCAAGATTCAAAAATCTTTCCTGGAGATTTCTGATGATTTCTTCTGATTTCTTTAAAGAAGCCTGGTTGCGATAGATGCCAGCGCCTTCCTCCATTGCCTTGTGCATGTCACTTCTCAACGTAGCGATGCGCTCGTTTCCCCCATCTTTTCGGAGAAATTGTTGATCAATCCGCCTGGTCTCGTCGATGACCAGCGCGTCTAAAATGGAAATGCTCGGCGCCTTCTGATCTGCGGCGAAGTGAGCCGCGGCCTTGCCGGCCCGAGCGCCAAACACCAACAACTCGGTGAGCGAATTGGAGCCGAGACGATTCGCGCCGTTGATGCTGACACAGGCGACCTCTCCGGCGGCATACAGACCTTTGAGCGGCGTGGCGCCGTGAATGTCCGTATGGACGCCGCCCATCATGTAATGCACCACCGGCCGCACCGGAATCATCTCTTTGATCGGATCGATGTTTTCGTATTTCAGGCAAAGCTCGCGGACAAACGGCAGTTTAGTGTTGATGACCTTCTCGCCCAAATGGCGAATGTCCAAATGGACGTAGTCACCATACGGCCCTTTCAATGTTCGTCCCTTTTCCATCTCTTTGACAAAAGCTTGCGAAAGTCGGTCGCGCGGCCCGAGCTCCATCGAACGCAGCACCGGCTTCGGTTCCGGCTTGCCAAGGTTGTAATCCTGCAAGTAGCGATAGCCGTCTTTGTTGAGCATCCATCCGCCTTCGGCGCGGGCGGCCTCGGTAATGAGAATGCCGGTGAAAGGCAAACCGGTGGGGTGGTACTGCACAAACTCCATGTCTTTTAGCGGTACGCCGGCGCGATAAGCGAGCGCCATGCCGTCGCCATTTTTGATATTGGCATTGGTGGTAAATGGAAAAACTCTGCCACAGCCGCCGGTGCACAAGATGACGGCTTTGGCCGCAATCGCCTGAATCCTGCCGGTGGCGAGATCGATGGCCACCACACCTTGACAGCGCCCATCATCCACGAGCAGCCTGGTCACAAACCATTCGTCGTATCTTTGAATCGGATCATATTTCAAGGTGGTTTGAAACAACGCGTGGAGCATATGAAAACCGGTCTTGTCCGCCGCGAACCAGGTACGCTCGATCTTCATGCCGCCAAACGGACGCACGGCAATCTTTCCATCTTCCTGCCGGCTCCAGGGACAACCCCAATGCTCGAGCTGGATCATCTCCTGTGGCGCTTCCTTCACGAAGGCTTCGACGGCATCTTGATCGCACATCCAATCGCCGCCGGAGATCGTATCGTAGGCATGATGGTCGAGACTATCGTTCGGCTTGATGACCGCCGCCGCTCCGCCCTCGGCGGAAACCGTGTGGCTCCGCATCGGATAAACCTTCGAGATGACCGCGATGCTCAGTTTGGGATTAATTTCAGCGACAGCAATCGCCGCGCGCAGGCCGGCGCCGCCGCCGCCAACGATGAGAACGTCGTGGGAGAGAATATCCATAGCCTGCCTCTTTTCAAAACCGCAAATTTATCAGCTTATCTTGAATTTTTCCTGGCTATGTCTCAGAAGCAACGTCGAAGATGATAATGGTGACGCAATATACACAACTAATTCCGAAAAGTCAAGTAGGGGGTTGGGGAAAATACGGATAAAACAAAACGCTTGCATTTGTGCTCCGGAACGGATATATTTTTAGTCACATACGACAAACGTACAAAATCACAACGGATGAAGAATTGTTATGACGTACGAAACTTCAACAATTGAACAACTTGAGGATAAATCTTTAAAAGAGATTTTGCGCTCAGTGCTGGTGGACCAAAAAGTCTTAGCTGTGCAATTCGATGGCGCCGAAGTCGTTATCCAACCAAAGCGACGATTAAAACCTCTGCCTATCCTTGATGGGCACATACCTGACGGGTGGAAGGAAGCCATTTATAATGAGTCGGTATGATAACATTTTATTTGATGCTGGTATGTTCATCGGTGCACTGCTTCGAGACGACCCGCGTCATGCTGAAGCCCGACCACTGGTTGAATCAGCCAGAAGAGGGGATTTAGCGGTGTGTACAACAACCAGCATTCTAAGTGAAGTGTATGCAGCGTTGACTTGGATAAAAGCGCAACCTCCACACACTCCGGCCGAGGCTGCGACCGCCGTTCGATTATTGGTTGAGCCACCCTCTGCCATCGAGGTAATATCTGACGGACTGCAAGCCAGTTTAAGAATGCTCGAGTCGGCTGGGAAATATGGATTGACTGCCCGTCGAATACATGATGCCAGACACGCCGCCACCGCACTTGCCTCCGATGTGACTCAGGTTTACACTTACGATGTGGAAGATTGGCTCGTATTCAAACCGGACGGCATTGTCATTGTCGGACCAAGCTCCAGCCTGTTAAGAATCTCTCAAAAAGTTTAAAGGCAGTAGCTCTAAACTAAAGACGTACTAGAATCCTCCCCGTTTTCGCTTTGATCTCGATATCGAGCCAGCCAGCCCGAGCAGCGAAGAGACGATCATGATCGAGTCGATCGGCAAATTTGCTTTCGCCTGAGATAGGGAGCCTTGCCAGTTGACCGTTGTGGCTGTTGTTGATCACCACGATAACCTGCTGGTTTTGGCATGTTCGCGAAAACGCGAATAAGTCCCGCTCATTATCAGCCAACAAAGTTTGATACTCTCCTAACTGCAAAGCCGCATGTGCATTGCGAATGTGAATCAACTTGCGATAATGCTCAAACAATTCATGATCGAAAACCGCTTCATCCGGCCGTTTTTCCTTTTCGCCGTTTTGCTCTTCTTTTTCTTTTTTATCTTCCCACGCCATCGGCTGGCGGCAGCAGGGGTCGTTCGCGCCCCACATACCGGCTTCGTCGCCGTAATAAATCATCGGCGCGCCGAGGTAAGTCATCTGAAAAATCGCCAAAAGCTTTTGCACCCGGCGCTCTTCGGCTGCCGGCTTGCGGGTGTCATAAGCCGGATTTTTTCCTCGTGACCATTCGTAATATTCCCGCCATTGACGTATTCGCATCTTGTCGCGATTCACGATACGCGAAGCCAGCCGGTCGGTGTCGTGGCTGTCGAGCAAGTTTTGCATCACATAAGCCACATCCAGCGGAAAAGCTTCTCGCAACTCGCGCAAGCGCCGATCAAGTTCGCTCGCTGAAATGCGGTTGCGCTCGTCCATAAAATATTCGGTACACGCATACGTAAAATTGTAATTCATCACCGCATCGAACTCATCACCCTGCAAATAGGGCTTTAAATTTTCGACGATGTCCACCACTTCGCCGGTGAGATAAGCTTCCGAATTGAGGCTTTTCACCAGCGCGCGCCATTGCTTCCAAAAGTTGTGATGAATGCACGCCGCCACATCGAGCCGCCAGCCGTCGATGCCGTCGCGCGGATCGCCGTCGCCGTTCGGATCCATCCAGCGCCTGGTGATCGTCCAAATGTAATCACGCGGCCCGGCGACGATGCCGTTCTCATCCTGCCGCAGTTCCGGCAACTCTTTCACCGACCACCACCCGGCATATTTGAAGCTCTTGCCGGTTTTGGGATCGTTCCACGATGAAACTTTAAACCAATCTTTATAAATCGAGCGCTGTTGATTTTTCACCACGTCTTGAAAGGCCCAATGATTGATGCCAACGTGATTGAACACGCCGTCGAAAATGATGTGCATGCCGCGGCGATGCACCTCGTCGATCAAACGCAACATCAGCTTGTCTGCCGCCGTCCATTGCCACGTTTGCGGATCGTGCCCAACTTCGCCCGCGATGATCTTCAAATCGCCGGCCGAATCCGGCCCGAAATTCGGATCGATGTGATGATAAGTCGCGCCGTCGTATTTGTGAACGGACGGCGCCTGGAAAACCGGATTCAGGTAAATCGCGGTAATGCCGAGCGCCTGCAAATAATCCAGCTTATCGAGAATGCCCTGCAAATCGCCGCCGTAGCGCCGGCGGTGAATATGGTGCCAAATATCCTTGCCGTTCTTCTGCTCGTACGGCTGGAGCTCGTACCAATCCGAGGTCCACGGATGAATTTGCCACGGCGAAACGACGTCGTGCGGATACGCGCCGCGCACGTCTGCAAGCGTTGGATCGTTATTGGGATCGCCATTGCGAAAACGCTCGGGGAAAATTTGGTACCAAACGGCTTTTTTAGCCCAGGTGGGGACGGAGAAGGGGTTTTGGCTCATGCCACGATCCTGTTAGTCATTATTGAAGATCAAAAAAAAAACAGACCGGCCACTCGAGCAGCCGGTCTGTTAAATTTGCTGACAAATTTTTTAAAGCGCAAGAGAAACTTGCGGGCGCAAGTAATCCTTCAGTCTTCAGTTATTGGTGGACAACCACCCATGTCATGCTGGAAGCATCTTGTTCATCTCAAGCACTGGGCTCGATATTAAACAAGATCCCTTCGGGATGACATGGGAGTGTGACTTGCCGAATGAACTCCCTATTGGGAGAGAACGCTGTATTGAAACAAGATTCCTCATGAAACGAAAATCCGCCGCCACCTGCTAGGGATTTGGCCACGTCCGGTATTCAACAAAAAGATTGGCTTTGGTGCAGGGGTCGTTTTGCTGAAGGATACCATGATAGAATGGCTCCATCAGGCCTCCCGGACATGCCGGATTAACAATGTGACCAAGATCGAGCGAGTGGCCGTTTTCATGCCCGGCGACGGTCTCCACATCGATGGCGGGAAGAGGCCCATTAATTCGCCAGGGATTGCCCGCCCGGCTGCCGCCTGGTTTGCCGAAAAAGTCGTTGTAATAAACTTCCGCGAGGGCGCGGTCGAGGCGGCCGTTGCCGTCTATATCCGTAGGCCCCCCGCCAGCGATAAAGATAAACGAGACGGTAAAAGCAAGAACGCCTTCTTTGCCGCCCGGGCCGAAGAGCGCGTCGAAGAATGATCCGGAGTAGAATCCGCCATTCGTGAAAGCGGCGAAGAAGGGAAAGCCGTCGCCCTGGTTGCCATCGGGATCCAATCCGAACAATTCATCAAAAATGGTGGGATCGGCGCCACCAAAGCCTCGCGATCTGAGCTCCAACGCCGTTTCCCCGCTCAGAAAATCATTGTGCGTGCTGATGCCGGCATTTATGGCGCTTCTGGTTCGGCCCGATGATAAACCGCTCGAGGTCGCGCCAAAGCGCGGATCCACCATGTAAGTGAGCTTGTCGCCAGTGGCGAGGCGGCGCGCATCATTGGCCACCCAACGGGAAGCGCTCAAGACGATGACGTCAAAAAACGGCGAATCAAAGCCGATCGGATGGATCTCATTGAGGAAAAGAGTCACCTGTTGTGAAGATCCAGCTTTGCTAAGACTGAGCGGTTTTGACGCCAGTTGCTGGTTGATTGCCGCCACTCTTTTTAAAAGATTTTCTTTGCTGTTGATTTGTTGCTGTTGGGGATTGGTGGGGTTTTCTTTCTGGCATCCCCAGACGACCAGGACGAGTACGAGCACTAAACAATAAAACCTTTTCATAGCTCACTCCTTTGAGTTAATGCCGTAAACGGCGGTTCTCTTCATTGGCCAACGTGCAACTCGTTGGCCTGGAATTGGCGAATCTGAGATACAGTTTCGCTGTTGTCAGTGCGCGGATTTAGAATTGGGGAGGAAAATTTTCCCCGTCATTCCCACACGGCGCTGGGCGTGTGCTGCTTGCTGCAGAACGTTCTCCTGCGGCAAGATGGCGCGGCTCAAAACTCTTGTTTTGCCGGAATTATTGAACGTCTACCTTGTCAACCCTCCCTTCTTGCTTAAACCTAAACTGAGCGATTCGTGAAAAAAGCAATACCCTCCCGATGCAAACGATAGGCGTGGATCGCTCTATTTAGGCTAAAATTGGTTCTGGAGCGGCAATCAAACAACTTTTCATTTTGACGCAAATGCAGACGCCAAAAGGAAAGATTATTTAATTCCTTTTCCTTGAAAAAATATAATGTGGGTTATCAACGGGGGCTTTCTGTTTTTAAGGCTTTGCACCCGCTTCTCGCGCGCCGTTGGATTGTTAAGACTTCACAATATAGCTTTTCACAAGCACAATGTCAAGCAAATTTTGCAAGTTTTTCAAAATTTTAACAATAAGGAATATCCGCCGCCAGGTCGGGGTTTTAAGTATCGGCTGTTTTGTGCGACTCAAATAATACTTGATGCGTGCGTTTAGCGTTCCGAAACGTGGCATTGCAAAACTGAAGTTTTGCACTCCAATTTTACGGCGCGAAATCCCTGCTATTTGACGTATTTAAGGAGGCGTTTTCATGAATCGCTCGGAGTTTAAAAATTTCTATCTCGCCGTCCGCAAAACGAGCGAAGAAATCTGCCGTCCGCTGCAAACTGAAGATTACGTCGTGCAACCGGTCGACGACGTCAGCCCGCCGAAATGGCACATCGGCCACACCACCTGGTTTTTTGAAACCGTGCTGCTGCAAAAATTCCTGCCGAATTACAAACCTTTTCACCAGCTTTATAATTTTGTTTTCAATTCATATTATGAAACGTTCGGCACGCGCGTGGCCCGCCCAAAACGCGGCAGCTTGTCCCGCCCGACGGTCAAGGAAATTTATGCTTACCGCGCCGCGGTTGACGAGCAAATGCACGGCTTGTTTGAGTCGATTGACGCCACGCATTGGCCGGAGTTTTCGCGCCTCATCATCCTGGGGCTTAATCACGAGCAGCAGCACCAAGAGTTGCTGGTCTACGACATCAAATACATTTTTGCCAACAACCCGCTGCGGCCGGTTTATCAAAAAGCGCGCCCGCCCGTTTCGGAGAGCATTCCCAATTCGGAGCTTGTCGAATATAAAGGAGGCGTTGTCGAAATCGGGCATACCGGCGAAGGCTTTGCGTGGGATAATGAAATGCCGGCGCATCCGGTTTTGCTCAATGATTACAAACTGCAAAATCGCCTGGTCACCAACAGCGAGTATTTGCAATTCATCAATGACGGCGGCTATGAGGATTTTCGCCACTGGCTTTCCGACGGCTGGTTTACGATGCAACAGCAGGGATGGCAAAGCCCGTTGTATTGGGAGAAAATTGACGATCAGTGGTTCATCATGACGCTTTCCGGTTGGCGCGAGCTTGATCCGAACGAGCCGGTTTGCCACGTGAGTTTTTACGAAGCGGACGCTTTCGCCAAATGGGCGCAAAAACGTTTACCCACGGAAGCCGAGTGGGAACATGCCGCGCGCGCCGTGAAAGCGAACGCGGCTGAAGGCAATTTTCTCGATGACCAATATTTTCATCCGCTGCCTTGCCGCACCACCGGCCCCAACCGCTTGCACCAAATGCTCGGCGACGTTTGGGTGTGGACGGCCAGCGCGTATCTGGGCTATCCCGGCTATCGCCAGGAAGCCGGCGCGCTGGGCGAGTACAACGGCAAATTCATGAGCAATCAAATGGTGCTGCGCGGCGGCTCGTGCGCCACGCCGCGCCACCACATCCGCCTCACGTACCGCAATTTCTTCCAGTGCGACAAGCGTTGGCCTTTCACCGGCATCCGGCTGGCCGACGACTAACTCATCTTTATTCTCTCATCTGCAAACGACGGAGCCACTCCCATGCACTTCGACGCCGCGCTCGACGCGCGCCTGCAAATTGCAGTGGAAACGATCACCGAAGCCGCGCCGAGCTTTGCCAAAGACGTGCTCGCCGGTCTTTCCGCCAAACCGAAAACCCTTCCCCCGATGTACTTTTACGACGCTGCCGGCTCGAAACTGTTTGAAAAAATTTGCGCATTGCCCGAATATTATTTGACGCGCACCGAGCGCGCGATTCTCGAGCGCTATGCCACGGAAATCGTCGCGCGCTCGCATGGCGAGATGGCGCTGGTCGAGCTGGGCAGCGGCAGCTCGGCCAAAACCCGGCTGCTCATCGAGGCGCTCATCGCCCGCCAAAACAATTTGCACTATTTTCCCATCGATATTTCGCCGACGATCCTTGCCCACAGCGCCAAACAACTGCTGCGCGATTATCCGGAATTGCTCGTCACCGCGTGCGTGGCGGATTATAACGCCGGCTTTCGCCGCATTGCCGCCGAGCATTTCACCCAAAAGCTGGTGATCTTTCTCGGCTCCAGCCTCGGCAATTTCGAGCCGCTGCAAGCGAGCACGTTGCTGCGAAACCTCCGCCAGCAGCTCGATGACGACGATTATTTTTTGCTCGGCACGGACATGCAAAAAGCCCCGCGGGTTTTGCACGCGGCTTACAACGATGCGCCAGGCGTCACCGCGGCGTTCAACCTGAATCTGCTGCGCCGCATCAATCGCGAGCTGGCCGGCCAATTCAACCTCGATCTTTTCGAGCATGCGGCCTTTTATCATGCCGCGCAGAGCCGCATCGAAATGCACCTGCGCAGTAAAATGGCGCAAGAGATTTATGTCGGCCGTCTCGACCGCTCGTTTCATCTCGCCAAAGGCGAAACGATTCATACGGAAAATTCCCACAAGTATACTTTGGAGCAAATTAAAAATTTGTGCGCGCATACCGGCTTCCGTCTCGTGCAACGCTGGTTGGATAATCGGGGATATTTCAGCTTGACTTTGCTGGCGCCGGCGTGATGATGGTTTGTACTGCCCCGGTCTTGGGTGGAGAGCATTGTCATTCTGGAAGAATCCTGTTGCAAATCAGCACTGTGCTTGATCGTAACAAGATGCTTCCAGCATGACATCCGGTTAGTGTCCACCAATCTAATGAGTTTTGACTTTCAAGTTCGGTAATGTTCTCCAACCTGAACTCATCCCTCCCTTCTCTTGGGAAGAGAAGGGGGAGAAGCAGGTTTGAAGCTTTGAAAATCCCCTTCTCTTTATTAAGAGAAGGGGATTTAGGGGATGAGTTCTAATTTGCCCATTACCGATTTTGATCAACAAACCTCTTGACTTTTTGCGCCATTTTATTCAGATTGATCGACGACCAAATGCCATCACTCATCAATCATTTTCACGCCCATGCCCAAATCCGTCAAGCTGCTTTTGCCGGCGCTTTTGCTGGGGGGATATTTGTTCTTGCTCCATCGCCCGCTCGGCCCGCTGCCGCCGCCCGCAAAATTCTTCGATCCGTTGCGGGGATTTCTCCAACCTGCCGCCGGTTTTGCGCACGCTTCAACGGTTGCTTTGAGCATGCCGGCTTTGCAAGGCCAGGTGAAAATTCTGCTCGACCGCCGCGGCGTGCCGCACGTGTTTGCCGAACGGGCGGAAGATTTGCCGGTCGCCGCCGGCTATCTGCACGCGCGCGAGCGGCTTTTCCAAATGGAAATGATCGTGCGCTCGGTCCGAGGCCGGTTGGCCGAAGTCGTCGGCGCCGTGGCTTTGCCCTCCGATCGTTTCTTTTTGGAAAACGGCTTTCGCGATGCGGCCGACCGCGCTTATGCTGCCGCCGACCGCTCGCACCCGGCCTATCACGCTTTGGAGAGATATACTGCCGGCGTGAATTATTTCATCGAGCAACTCTCGCCTGCCGATTATCCACTCGAATTCAAGCTGCTCAATTTCTCGCCGTCGCGTTGGCAGCCGCAAAACAGCGCCTACCTGCTCAAATACATGGCGCGCCAACTGTCCTGGTATAGCTCGGAATTGGCGTTCGCGCGTTTGCGCGGCGCTTATCCGCCGGAAGTGTTGCAAGAACTTTTTCCAATTGAAAACACCTGTCCGGCGCCGATTTATCCCGGGTTGTTTAACGATGTTCCGGTTGCTTCGTTGGGATTACAAATTTTTCGTAGTCCTGCCCCCTTGTGGGGCATTGTTCAAAATCGAATGCTCCGTTTTCAACAACCGCCCACAAGGGGCGGGGACTACATAGAGACATTCGACGATCGCGATGCTGCCGAACTGCCGACGATCGGCAGCAACAACTGGGCGGTCGGCGCTGCGAAGAGCGCCAGCGGCCACGCGATGCTCGCCAACGATCCGCATCTCGGCCACGGCTTGCCGAATTATTGGTACGAAGTCGATCTGCACGCGCCCGGCGTCGATATTTACGGCATGACGCTTCCCGGCTCGCCGGCTGTGATTATCGGTTTCAATCGCGACATGGCGTGGGGCGTGACCAACTGCGGCTGGGATGTTTTGGATTATTACAAAATCGATCTCGACAACCCGGGAAAAATCGCCAACATTGAAGGCAAGCAGGAGCCGATAGAAATCAGCCACGAGCAAATTCCCGTCAAAGATCAGCCGCCGCAAGAGATCAGCATTCGTTGGAGCCGCCTCGGCCCAATCGTCAATCGCGACGGCGTCGATTACGCCATGCGCTGGACCGGGCATCTCTCCGGCAATGAGTGGCGCGTTTTTTACGATCTCAATCACGCCAAAAATTTTTCCGATTTTTGCGCCGCGCTGAGGCATTACGGCAATCCGGCGCAAAACTTCGCTTACGTTGACCGGCAAGGCAACGTCGGCATGTATTCCGCCGGCCTCATGCCGATTAAAACTGCGGCGCGATCTTTTGGTCCCGGCGAGGCCAGCGACCCGGCGCAAGCCTGGCCCGGCTCGCCGCGTGCCGACCGGGTTTTGGCCGAGCCGCCGCCGGAAAGTTTTGTGCCGTTCGAGGAATTGCCGCACGCGTTCAATCCGCCCGAGGGTTTTGTCGAGTCGTGCAATCAAAAACCGACGCCGGACCATTACCCGATTTTTTACGATTGGAGTTTTGAAGCGCCATATCGCGGCATGCGAATCAACGAGCTGTTGAGCGCGGAGCGTAAAATTTCCATCGAGGATATGAAAGCCGCGCAGCTTGACGTGCATTCCGTCGTTGCCAGAACGCTGACGCCGATTCTTTTGAAAGCTTTCGAGACCGGCGACAACGCGACGACAAGCGTTGCGGCTGCGCTCGACAGCCTGCGCACCTGGGATTTCAGCTTTCGCACCCATCGCGTCGCGCCGGCGATTTATCACGCCTTTTGGGATATTTTCGATGAGGCGATTTGGTCGAAGCATTTTCGGAAAAATAGCGCTTCATACATGTATCCGCCGCGCCGCATCCAGTTGGCGTTGATTCAAGAGCAACCCGGCGCGAAGTGGTTTGACGATCCGCAAACGCCGGTTGTGGAAAATCTTTACGATCGCATGCGGCAAGTTTTCACCGAAAGCACGAGCAGGCTGCAAGCCGAGTTCGGTTCGGATTTGAGTGCCTGGCGCTACGGGCGTTATCACACGCTCCGCGCTGAGCATCTCTTGCGCCTGCCGGATTTTGGCGTTGGCCCAGTGCCGCGCGACGGCGAAGATTTTACGCTGAACGTCGCCGGCGGCAGAGAGGTGACGCACGGCCCCTCGATGCGGCTGGTGGTTGAAATGAGCGACCCGATTCGCGGCTTCGTGGTCAACTTCGGCGGCCAAAGCGGCCACCCCGGCGCGCCGCACTATCAAGATCAAATCGACGAGTGGCTGGCGGGGATCTATTTTCCGATTCGCTTCGCCCGAAGCCCCGACGATCTGCCGAAGGACGAGATCGAAGCGACAATGAATTTGCGGCCGTAGCTCGTGCACCGGAAAAATTGCGCCAGCAATTTCGAACTTGACTTTTGCATAAAGTTTGTATATATTTTGACGTATGATCGTAAACTTCCGTTGGTCAAAATAAAAACAAGGATTTAGTTGCATAGAAAATTTTATACTTGATCGTCGCCGTCAAGTGAAGCCGTTTTGAATAGGCATTTTCAGCCTGACTTTGTAAAG
>Ga0247727_10011726_pt1 | contig 15218 bp, 8 predicted proteins | sample WisWelCaveWW1625_FD_202498 | JGI IMG/M metagenome (GOLD analysis project Ga0247727, IMG submission 202498) | Biofilm microbial communities from Wishing Well Cave, Virginia, United States - WW16-25 | ecosystem: Environmental > Aquatic > Deep subsurface > Groundwater > Cave microbial mat | place... | reverse complement strand
GAGACGGTTCGGAGCGTCGACGTCCGGATCGTCGCGGCGACGAACCGGGACGTCGAGGCGGAGGTGTCGGCCGGAACGTTCCGGGCGGATCTCTTCCACCGTCTCGCGGTGCTGCGCGTCCGCATGCCGGCCCTGCGCGAGCGTCCCGACGACATCCCGCTGCTCGCGATCGAGATGACCGCGCAGCTGCGGGCCTCGGAAGCTCCGTCCGCGCCCGAGTCGCTGCCCTCGGCGCTCGTCGAACAGCTCAAGCGCTACCCGTGGCCCGGCAACGTCCGCGAGCTCCGCAACGTCGTGGCCCGGGCCCTCTCGCTCGGCGCCGAGGAGGCCAATCCGGCGATGGCAGGCCCGGCGGACGCGGTCGACCCGGAAGGGCTGCGCCCCTACCACGAGGCGAGGCAGACGGTCGTCGACGCCTTCGAGCTGCACTACCTCGAGCGTCTTCTCTCCGAGTCCGACGGAAACCTCTCCGAAGCCGCCCGCCGCGCGGGCCTGCACCGCAACTACGTGGCGCGACTCGCCGCGAAGCACGGGGTCGAGAAAAAGTAGATGAGCCGTAGGCTCGTGCCCGCAGGGAATCGACGCGATGTGGGTCGGCACCTCCTGTGGGCGGCGGGTCGGTCTCAGCCCTCCGCCCCGCGGACCATTCAAGTGTGACGTCGGCGTCAGACATCGAGCTGGATGCCGACCTGTGCCCCCGAGATCGTATTTCCTGCGAGCACGGCGCCGCCCAGGCGCAACTCCGCGCTGGTCGCCGAGATCGCCAGTCCCACCTGGGAGAGGTCCAATTCATCGACCACGACCGCGCCGCCTTCGAGCAGGCGTGCCTGCAAGACGACCCTACCCCCGCGCTCGATCGTCACGACCGCGCCCTGCGCGCGAACGGCGATGCTGGGATCCTCCGAGCGGTTGTCGCGGACCCTGACGGCAGTGCGCGCCGGCGGGCACGCGACGTCGAGCGACACGGACAGCGCGCCAGGCTCCACAGCGAAATCGAGGAGCGGCACGGCGCCCACCGCGATCGCCGCTCCGCAGTCGATGAATATGTTCGATCCGACCTCGATCCGGCTCGGTTTCATGCGGCCAGTTTCTCGAGCGCGCGGATCAACGGTCCCGATACCTCGATTCGCGAGTCGCGCACTCGCACGGCGACGAGGGTGCCTGGCCTCGTTATTACGACCCCCTGCAGCCGAGACGCCTGCCGGACCTCAGAGTACAGTCTCGTCGTCTCTGGCCGCGTGTGAAACAGAACGATGATCGGGCCACCCGCCGCCGCTTCGAGCGCCGCGCGACTGGGCCGGAGGACGCGCAAGAGTTCGCGTTGCTCCCTCGCGTCGGCACCAAACACCTCTAGCGTCCGTCCTCGTCCCTCGTAGTCTCCCACCGAGCGGGCGGGGTCGGCCCATCGGGCCGGGCGACCGAACAGTTTGGAGACCTCGCGAGGTACGTCAGCTCGTGAAAGAGGCATCCGCTACACCGCCCGCCCGAGCAAAGTGGTCACTAGCTTCTCTGCAATGGCGACTGAGTCGTTCGCCTCCTCGAGATCCACGTGATCCTCCCAATAGTCCGCTTTCACCCGACGGTCGCGGAGGAGTGTAAGGTCGTCCCGCGCCTCGTCATCGAGGATCCGCCATCGGAAGGCATCCTCCGGCAAGGAGTCGTGGCGGTAGTAGGGCGAGGCTGCCCCCGTGAACGGCACACGCTCGCCCTGCGCGCGGTGCGCCACGGCCAAGTAGGCCGCGTAGTAGGCCCGACTCGCGCATGCGTTCGCAAGGCACCTCATCTCGGCCTGCTCGGACCCCGCAAGCTGCCGCGCCGCCTCGAGGTTTTCGTACGCTTTGCCGTCGAAGTCCACCATCTCGAAGGTACGTCCTGCTGCTCGAGACGTCCACTCGACTTCAGTATCTGCTACCGGCAAGCGGTCGCGGCCGCCGACCACAGGGTCGAGTGCAGGGCCGGATGCAGGAGCTCATCGCAGGCGCGCGCCGCGCCATCTGCATCGCCCGCCTCGCGCAGTCGATCGATCCGGACGCGCTGGTAGACGGGCCAGAACCGTCCGTCCGGGTCGAGCCCCGCGGCGCGGTCCGCCGCCTCGGCCGCGGCCCGGGGTTCGCTCGCCGTCCGCGCGCGGGCAAGCTCACGCAGGTCAGGCTCGTGCGCGAGCTCGCTCGCGCTCGGCGGATCGGCGCCGGGGAGCAGCAGGCCGAGGAGCAAGAGCGTCCTGCGAACTCTCTGCGGGACCGGAGCGGGCGGCGGCACCGGGATCGTCGCGGGACGTCCGAGAAGATGCTCGCGGACTGCGGTCTCCGCCGCGTAGCGCGCCGCGTGCTGCCCCGTCGAGACGCCCGGCCCACTGCTCGCGCGCGCGACCTCCGAGGGAATCGGAAAACCGTGGAGGATCCGCAGGTCGTCGGCCAGCGTGTAGGGATCCATCGGCGTCGAGAGGCTCGCGGTCGCGCCCTTCGCGACGGCGACGACCGTCTCTCGCGCGCGAACCGGCCTGCCCGCGAGCAAGTGGGCCCAGGCGATCTCCATCGGCATGCTCGTCTTGCGGACCAGGCGCCGCGCGACCCGCTCTGCCCGCGCGATCGCGGCGTCGTAGCGCCGCAGCGCGATGTCCGCGCCGACCGCGAGCGACTCGCCGCCGCCGGACAGGGGCTCGCGCAGCATCGTCCGGCGCTGCAGTGCGCCGAGCGCAGACTCGTCCCGCCTGAGCATCGCCCGGTGCAGGGGGTGGTGCACCGCGAGGGCGAAGCCGGGAGCGACCGACAGGATTCGAAGGAACCTGCGCTCCGCATCGTCGAGCGCGCCGCAGTGGAACTCGGCTTCCGCGCGGACATACAGGGCCCACACCGACGGGTCGGGCTGCTCTGCGCCCAGCGCTTCGAGCGCGCCGCAGGCGTCCTCGTCGAGCAGCTTCCGGACCGCGCGGGCGACCGGGGCGGTCGCTTCGCCCGACTCGAGCCGGCGCAGGGCCGCTTCGGCCACCTCTGGATCGTCCTTCCACCAGACCGCCACGGCGAGTGCCAGCCAGCCCGACTCCTCCTCCGGCGCCTGTCGCGTGATCTCCTGGAGCGCCGCGATCGCGGCGCCGAAGTCCTCCGACTGCAGGAGGTCGGTCGCGCGATACCAGCGCAATAGCAGGACCGGGTCGGTGGAGGCGAGCTCGACGCGCCGCGAGCCGGGGCCGAGGCCGGCAGGCCGCTGCGCGAGCCATCCGTCGAGCGCCGCGAGCAGTCCCTCGGGCCGAGCGTCGAGGCGCACGTTCGCGAGTGAACCCTGCGCGGGGAGCGAGCGGATCTCGATCCGCACGCGAGGCCCGGATTCGATCCGGCCCGTGACGAGCAGCGACGCGCCGAGGGCCTCGGCGAGCGCGTGCACGGGTGCGGCCTGCAGGGGTCGGACGAGGTCCTCCGCGGCCCGGTACAGGTGGAGGACCTCGGTGTCCGGAGATCCCTCCAGGCGCGCCGCGATCTCGCGGGGCACCAGCGACTCGATCCATCGGTCCTCGGCCTGTGCCCCGGACGCGTCGAACGCGGCGACCGCGATCCGACGGCCCTGGGGCGCCGGCATTTCGGGCAAGAGATCTCGCCACGGCTCCGAAGGTCGTTCGGTCGTGGGCCGCTCTGCGTCCTCGGGGCCGTCGACGAGCGCGAAGCCGCCCGCCGCTGCGAGAATCACCGCCAGCAGAGCGGCGAAGGCGATGCGCCTCGTGCGCCTCGGCTTCGCCCACGCGGTCGGCCGATCCGAGACGGGTCCCGCGGCGATCACACTCCCTTCCGCTCGCAGGGTTCGGGTGTGCTCGTCGACTTTCGAGGCTTCGGTGGGCGTGGGGACCTCGATCGACGTGGCGATCCCGGCGACCGCCCGGTCCATCTCCTCGCGGGTCGCGTCCACCGATTCGCGCAGCGCGACGGCGAGGCCTTCCGCGGACCCATAGCGAAGGCCGCGATCCGGATCGAGCGCCCGCAGGAGCACGGCGCCCAGCGCCGCCGGCGCATCGGGTCGGACCGTCCGCAGGGCCGGCGCGCCTGCACGCTTGGCCTCCAGCGACGCCGCGGCGTCCGTGTCCTCGAACGGCGGACGGCCCGCCAGGATCTCCCAGACGACGAGCGCGGCGCCGTACAGGTCCGCCGACGCGGACGGCGCACCGCCGGCGAGCGTCTCGGGGGCCATGTACCGGACCTTGCCGGCGCCCTGCAGGGGAGACGGATCGCGCGCCGCATGGGCGACGCCGAAGTCTGCGAGCTTCACGAGCCCCGCTGCGGACAGAAGCGCGTTCGTCGGGCTCACATCGCAGTGGAAGATCGGCGTCGCGACGCCGGTCTCGGGATCCCGCAAGCCGTGTGCCGCACGCAGCCCCTCGAGGAGCTGCGTGCCGAGCCCGACCGCCTCCACAGGCGACAAGGGCCGGCGCAGGAGCGACGCGAGCCGCCGCAGATCCACTCCGGGAACCCACTCCATGACGAGCCAGAAAGCGTCGTCCTCGCGCACGAGGTCGAGAACCCGGACGACGTTCGCGTGATCGAGCCGCACCGCGAGCCGCGCCTCACGCGCGAGCAGTTCCTCGAAACGCGCGCGGTCCGCCTCGACGACCACCCGCTTGACCGCCACCCGCCGCTCGAACCCCGCCGGACCCTTCGCCCGCGCGAGGAAGACCTCCCCCATTCCGCCCGCGCCGACACGGCAGACGATCTCGTAGCGCTCCACGCGAGTCGGCGCCGCCACGGGGCGGGATCATACGTCGGGCCTGCACACCCGTGTGTGCGGTGCTCGCCCGCCAGGTGCACAGGGCCCTGTGCGGGTGGGGCGAGGCGGCCCCGGTTTTCTGCAGGCACGCCGATTGCTCCTGCCTCGCCGGCATGACACTCCGGTGCGCTCCGTGTGCCGTCCTCTTCCTGTCCCTCGGCTGCGCTGCCAAGGGCTCCGCGCCGCAGCAGGGCGACGCGGGCACGCCGGGCGGAGAGGACGCGACGCCCGGAGAGGACGCCGGTGTGGGCGAGGACGCGGCGCCGGTGTGCCCGGAGCCCGACATGGACTTCGACGGGCACGACTCGGCCCTGTGCGGCGGCGACGACTGCGACGACGGCGACTCGGCGGTCCGGCCGGAGGCGATCGACACGGACGACGACTGCGTCGACCAGAACTGCGACGGGATCGGCGGCCCCGACACCGACGGCGACGGGATCCTCGATCGCGCGTGCGGCGGCGAGGACTGCGACGCGGACGGCGACGGCGTGGAGGGCCCGCTGTGCGGCGGTGACGACTGCGACGACGCCGACCGCGTGCGCTTCCCGGGCGAGGTGGACACGGTCGGAGACGGCATCGACCAGGACTGCGACGGCGTGGACGGCGTCGACGCCGACGGCGACGGCGCCGCATCGACCGAGTCCGGTGGCGACGACTGCGACGACCTCGACCCTGCAATCGGCCCCGGCGTGGAGGACGGCGCCGATCTCGATCGCTGGCAGTCGGACACGATCGACGCGGAGGACGGCTGGCACATGGCGATGGCCGTCGACGCCGACGGGGCCGTCCACGTCGTCCACATGCAGATCATCACGGGCGACCTCTTTCACGCGACGGACGCGAGCGGCGAATGGGAGACCGAGGCGCTGGCGTCGCCGGGCGGCTGGGAGACTTCGCTGGACGTCGACGCGGGCGGCGTCGTCCATGCGACGTTCACTGACTACACGACCCGCGACCTGCGCTACGCGTCGAACGCCGGAGGGGACTTCGAGGCCGAGACCGTCGAGGCCGGTGACTTCCGCGGCTCTTCGATGGCGGTGGAGGACGGCGGGACTGCGCACGTCGTCTACTACGCCGAGGCGTCCGGCGACCTGCGCTACGCGACGAACGGATCGGGCGCCTGGCTGGCCGAGCCGGTCGACTCGGCGCCTGCGCGCTTCGTCAACGGACAGTCGACGTCGATCGTGCTCGGGGCCGACGGAGCCGTCCACGTGACCTACTACGACGCGACGGCGACCGAGCTGCGCTACGCGGTTCGTCGCGACGGCGCATGGACGACCGAGACGGTCGATTCCGACGGCGACGCCGGCCTGTGGAGCGCAATCGCGCTCGGCGCCGACGACGCGGCCGAGATCGCCTACACGCACTACGGCCGCTGGGACCTGCTCCACGCGAAGAAGGTGGCGGGCGAGTGGATCGTCGAGACGGTAGAGGAGGACGCGACCACGGGCTTCTTCCCGGACCTCGTCCTCGACGCGAACGGCGTCGCCCACATCGCGTTCTGGGACCAGTCGGAGTCCGCCATCCAGCACGCGTCGAACGTCGACGGATGGTGGGAGGTCGAGGACATCGCGGCCAACGGCGACACGCTCGGAATGGATCAGGCGCCGGACGGGACCCTGCACGTCGTGTACCACCGCAGGCTCGACGGGGGACTGGCGCACGAGTGGCGCCTCGCACCCGACGGCGTCGATCAGAACTGCGACGGCGTGGACGGAGTGGACGCCGACGGCGACGGCTTCGCCTCGGAGGAAACCGGCGGCCGCGACTGCAACGACCTGCAGGCCGACACCTTCCCCGGCGCGGAGGATCCCTTCGGCGACGACGTCGACGCGAACTGCGACGACGAGGACGGCGTCGATGCCGATCGCGACGGGCACCCTTCGGTCGACAGCGGCGGCGAGGACTGCGCGGACGACGACCCGGACATCCATCCCGGCGCGCTCGACAACGGCGGAGACGGCGGCTGGCGCAAGCAGACCGTCGCGGCGGACGGCTGGACCGGGCAGTTCTCGTCGATCGCGGTCGACAGGGACGGCGCCGCGCACGTCGGCTACTACGACGGCAACGACCTGCGCTACGCGACGAACGCGACGGCGACCGGCCGGTGGGTGACGGACGTCGTCGACTCGGAGAACTGGGCCGGCGATCACACGACCCTGGCGCTCGACGACGCGGGCGGCGTGCACATCGCCTACTACGATCGGACGGGGGGCCGCCTGCGCTACGCCTCGGGCAGCTACGGCGACTGGACGCGCGAGACGATCGACGCCGGCTGCTGCGCCGGCTGGTACGCCTCGATCGCGACCGGCCCGGACGGCGCCGCGCACGTGGCGTACTACGAGTACTGGAACACGAACGAGGTGCGCTACGCGACGAACGGATCGGGCGCGTGGGTCCGCGAGGTCGTCGAGCAGGGCGACTTCCCGGACATCGCGGTGGGCGACGACGGCGTCCCCCACGTGAGCTTCCGGTCTCGCGTCGGGCAGCTCCGGCACGGCGCGCGCGAGGGCGGCGTCTGGACGATCGAGGACGTCGGGTTCGGCACCTACTACTCGGCGATCGCCGTCGACCCCGAGGGCGTCGCCCACGTTACCGCGACGGGGTGGGCCGGCAACCAGGTGAACTACTCGACGAACGCCTCGGGGGACTGGGTGACGGAGCTCCTGGACGACGGGACCGCGATGTACACCGAGATCGACGTGACCGACGAGGCCGTCGCCCACATCGTCTACTACGACTGGGACTGGCCCATCTTCGACATGATCTATCGCCGCGATCAGGGAGACGACTTCCTGCTCGAGACGATCGACTCCGAGGGCGATGTCGGCCAGTACGCGTCGATCGCCGTGGATCGCGGCGGCAGCGCGCACGTCGCGTACTTCGACGCCACGGACGGCGACCTCGAGTACGCGACGAACCGCCCGCTGCCGGACGGGATCGACCAGAACTGCGACGGCGCGGACGGGATCGACGGGGATGGCGACGGGGCTGCGTCTCTCGGCAGCGGAGGCGACGACTGCGACGACGCGGACCCGGACGTGGGCCCGGCCGCCGTGGACGCGGTGGGCGACGGGATCGACGTCGATTGCGACGGACTGGACGGGTGATCGACATGCGAACGGCGAGAATTCTTCCGGTGGTGTTGCTCCTCGTGGGATGCGGCTCCGAGCCGGGCGGGTCGGACGGCGATGCGGACACGGACAGCGACACGGACACGGGTTCGGAATCGGATACGGATACGGATACGGAATCGGATACGGAGACGGATACGGGATCGGATTCGGAGACAAGTTCGGACTCGGACACTGATTCGGGCACGGGTACGGGCACGGGCACGGGCACGGAGACGGCGACGGACACGGGCTCGGACACGGGCAGTGGCCCCGACCCCTGCGACCTCGATGCCGACCTGCACGACTCCCTCGACTGCGGTGGCGACGACTGCGACGACGAGGACGCGAGGGTCCACCCGGCCGCGTCGGACAACGACTGGATCGTCGAGACGGTCGCGGACGAGTCCGCCGAGGACGTCGCGATGGCGATCTCCGCGGACGGCGACGTCCACCTGGTCTGGTACGAGCCGGACGCCGGAGACCTTCGCCACGCTTCCGAGGCCCCGGACGGCTGGACGCTCGAGACGATCGAAGAAGTGGACGACGTCGGCCGGTACGCGTCGCTGGCGATCGGCGCGGACGGCGCCCTGCACGTCGCCTACCAGGACGTCACGCGCTTCGATCTGAAGTACGCCACGAACGCCTCCGGCGCGTGGGAGATCGAGTCGATCGACACGGCCGAGGACGCCGGCTTCTTCGCGTCCCTCGTGCTCGGGGCGGACGACGTCGTCCACGTCGTCCACCAGCAGCGCAAGGACGACGTCTTCGTGTCTCTGCGCCACGTGACGGACGAGAGCGGCGACTGGATGCGAGAGACCATCGACCCGGACAGCGGCTGGGACTGCGCGGCGGCGGTGGACGCCGACGGCGACCTCCACGTCCTGTACGAGGGCCTGTTCTTCGACCTGCGACACGCGACGGACGAGAGCGGCTCGTTCGCATGGGAGGACGCCTTTGGCGTGCGGCTCGAGTCCGACGATGTCTCGGTGGCCGTGGACGGGGAGGGCGCTCTCCACGTGGTCGCGCACGAGCGGGACGGCGCGGGATCGGTGCTGCGCCACAGGACGCTGGGCGGCGTGGTCGAGACGGTCGCGGCGGAAGGAGACGTCCACGCGCTGGCGCTTGGAGACGGCGGTCGTGCGGACGTCGCGTACATCGACCTCGACGGGACGCTGTGGCACGCGACCAACGAGGACGGCGAATGGACCGGCGAGGCGCTGGACGACGAGGTCGCGTCGGATGTCTCGATCGCGCTCGTCGGCCGCGCCGTCCAGGTCGCGTACGGCGCCGGCGAGGTTCGCCGCGCCGCCGGCGGGGCCGACGGGATCGACCAGAACTGTGACGGCGTGGACGGCATGGACGACGACGGCGACGGTGCGGCGTCGGTCGACAGCTGGGGCGACGACTGCGACGACGGAGACGCCGCCTCGCACGTCGGTGCCGCCGACGTGATCGGGGACGGGGTCGATCAGAGCTGCGACGGGATCGACGGCATCGACGCGGACGGCGACCTTCACGCGTCGGTCGCGTCGGGCGGAGCCGACTGCGACGATGCGGACATCGCGACCCATCCGGGCGCCGCGGACGTAGTCGGGGACGACGTGGATCAGAGCTGCGACGGCATCGACGGGACCGACGCGGACGGCGACGACTGGGCGTCGCTCGCGTCGGGCGGAGCCGACTGCGACGACGCGGACGACGTCATTTATCCCGGCGCGGCCGACGTCGTCGGGGACGACGTCGATCAGGGCTGCGACGGCGTCGACGGAGTGGACGCGGACGGCGACGCCTGGGCGTCTGTGGCTTCGGGCGGAACCGACTGCGACGACGCGGACCCGAACGTGAACCCCGGGGTCCTGGAAGGCGCGGGATGGTTCCCCGAATCGGTCGACGACGCGGGCGGCGCGGGCGTGTGGGCGCCGTACGTCTCGATCGCGTCGGACGACGCGGGCAACGTGCACATGGCCTGGCAGGATGCCACCGTGGCGTTCTCGGAGCGGCTCATGTACGCGACCGACGCCTCCGGGGCGTGGGTGGTCGAGGAGGTCGTGGTCGGCTGGAACGTCGGTCGATTCCCCGACCTCGTCGTCGGCGCGGACGGTCGCGTGTGGGTCAGCGCGCAGGACGGCGGCCTGGGCGACCTCGTGGTTGCGACGCGGGACGGCGGCGCCTGGACGGTGGACACGGTCGACGCGACGGGCGTGACGGGCCAGTGGACCTCGATCGCGCTCGATCCGGACGGCGCGGCGCACGTGACTTACCGGGACGCGACGAACAGCGACCTGCGGCACGCGACGAACGCCTCCGGCGCCTGGGTCAACGAGCTCGTGGACGCGGCGGGACTGACGGGCGCGTACACGTCGATCGCCGTCGACGCTTCCGGCGTCTCGCACGTCTCCTACTACGACACGACGAACCGCGACCTGCGCTACGCGACGGACGCCGGCGGCGCGTGGGCGACGGAGATCGTGGACGGCGCGCTGACGAACGCCGGCAGCCAGTCGTCGCTCGCGCTCGCCGCGGACGGGACCGTGCACCTCGCTTACTACGACTCCACGAACCTGTCCCTACGGCACGCGACGAACGGCAGCGGCGCGTGGGTGACGGACCTCGTCGACGCCGACGGCTCGCCCGGGTACTCGACCTCCATCGCGATCGACGGCGCCGGCGTCCTTCACGTCGGCTACCGCGTGATCTCCGACGGCAGCGTCCGCTACGCGACGGACGCCTCCGGCGCGTGGGCGACGGAAATGGTGGACTGGTGGGCCGACTGGTCCTCCCTCGTCCTCGCCGGCGGCACGGTCCACATGGCCTACACCGACGGCTTCACCGTCTGGCACACCTCCCACGGCGTCCCCAACGGCATCGACGACAACTGCGACGGGGTGGTGTTCTAGAGGGGTGAATCACGGCTCCACGGGGAGGTTGTCCGGGTCGTCGTCGTCGAACGTCGGCAGGTCGCGCCAGGGGTCGGCCGGGAAGGAGAGGGCTGGGTCGTACTCGTACGTGTGAGTGCCGATCCCGTAGTCGCAGATCGCGCCCACGCCCGCGCAGGCGTCCACGAGGATCTGCAGATGGGCGTCGTCCATCGCGTTCGCGCTACGCGCATGCCACTCGATCCGGCGCGCCTCCCAGAGCCTGCCGTCCTGTGCGGCATCGATCGCGGCGCCGAAGCTCGCCGAAAGGTCGGGCATGAGGTACGCGACCGGATCGTGGACGTAGACCTGGTCGGTCGTCGAGCCCGTCAGCTGCGCCCACGAGTCGGCGAGCAGCGCTCCACCGCTCGTGAGCGTCTCCTCTCGCATCCAGATACCGCCCTTGATGTACACGTAGTCGACAGGGTTGTCGTTCATGCGCACGAACTTGTGGAACGACACCCGGACCGTGTTGTCGACGATGAGCGCGTTGTCACCGCCGCCGATGCGGAAGCCCCACGAGTTGCGGTTGCCCGCGGTCACGACGTTGTTGTCCGCGAAGAAGACGTCGCGCGCGCGCACGCCGAGGTAGGCGGCTCCGTCGAGGTCCGGCCCCACGGGCATGGCCACGAGTCGGATGAAGGAGCGGACGACGGCGAAGCGCTCGACCACCTCGTCTGGACCTTCGCCGGGCGGCATGTAGATGCCGCCGGCGGAACGGCCGGCCGACGGGACGACTCCGTTGTTGATCGCGACGCCGTCGAAAACCAGGTCGCTGGAACCGCCGATGACCAGCACGCTCCCGATCTGGCCGCCCCGGATGCGGACGCGGTGGCTCGGCGCGTGCGCGGGTCCGGGCAAGCTGCCGACGACAAGAAAGTCGATGACGACGGCGGGTCCGAGCGTGATGTCGCAGTCCTCCACGTTGCCGATGTTGATCACTCCGATGCGGCCCGCGGCGTCGGGAACGTCGACGGCCGTGCCGGGCGTGTCGCACGCCGCCATCAGATCCGTCCCCGCCTGCGCGCCGGTAGTACCCACCGTGACCTCCCGCGAGGTCGTCGGCAGCGCCGGCGGCGTGTAAGGGCCGCTCGCGGCACCGCCACTGCCGGGCAGCGTCGCGAGGTCGAGCGGTGGATAGAGAGGATGAGGCCTTGAGCCGTCCGGCCCTCCGTCGGCGCCGCCATCGCCGCCGTCGTCTCCTCCATCTGGGCCGCCACCGCCGGGCCGGTCGCTGTCCTCATCGCAGCCGACGAGCAGAGATCCACATGCAACCGACAGGCTGGCGGCGACGAACGCATCGGAGAGGGTCATGCGATTCACCGCCTCGAATCGTACACCGTTCCGCGGATCGCTCGCTCGCTCCAGGCGTCGCCAGTCCGCCGCGATCCCGGTCGGAGACGTTCGATGGTATTCTTCTGACTTCGCTGGCGGTTCACGAGAGGGGTGGCTGGAGAATGAGGCTTCGAACTGCCCTCGCCATCTCCCTTTCCGTTTTCCTTTTCGCACCTGCCGCCCTGGCGCAAGACGTCCTGATCATCGGCGACGGCGACGCGGACTTCACGGTTCGCGACGCCCTGGTCGCGGCCGGATACGTGGTCACGATCTCGGCCGACCGGGAGAACGTGTAATGACGGAACGGACCCGGCGCCGGGCGCCTACTGCTCCGTCGTACACCTGAACGGGGACACCTGGCCCAACGGAATGCCGGCGGCGGGCCAGATCGCACTGCAGAACTACGTGAACGCCGGAGGCGGCTTCGTCGCGGGCGAATGGAACGCCTACGAGGAAAGCGTCGCGCAGATGGTCAACATGCCGAACCTGATCCTCATGCAGAGGACGGGCGCAACCGGGCCGGGCAACTACGACATCAACGCCGCGGGTCTCGTCCATCCGGTCACCGCGGGCCTTCCCGATCCGTTCAACGTGCCCGCGACGGGCAACTCCGGACCTTGCAAGGCCGGGACGACTCTTCTCGCCACGCGGGGCGCCGAGGCAGCCGTCTGCGTGGACGAGGTCGGCTCGGGCCGCGTGGTGAACTGGAGCCACTCGGGCAACTGGTCCGGGGAAACGCCGTTCCTCGACGCAAACGTGGCGCAGCTCCTGGTCCAGGCGGTCGACTGGACGTGCTCCCGGTGCGGCGACGGCATCGTCCAGGGCGCCGAGGCCTGTGACGATGCGAACGCGTCGAACACGGATGCGTGCTTGAACACCTGCCAGGCCGCGAGCTGCGGCGACGGCTTCGTCCATGCGGGCGTGGAGGATTGCGACGACGCGAACGCGCTGAACACGGACGCGTGCCTGAACACCTGCGACGCCGCGAGTTGCGGCGACGGCTTCGTCCGCGCGGGCGTCGAGCAGTGCGACGACGCGAACGTGAACAACGCCGACGCGTGTACGAACGTGTGCCAGAACGCCCGGTGCGGCGACGGCATCGTCTGGAACGCGGGCGGCGGCGGCGAGCAGTGCGACGACGCGAACGCCGTGAACGGCGACGTGTGCACGAACGCTTGTCTCAACGCGCGGTGCGGCGACGGGATCGTCTGGAACCTCGGCGGAGGAACGGAGCAGTGCGACGATGCCAACGCCCTCAACACGGACGCGTGCTTGAACAGCTGCGTGAGCGCCGTCTGCGGCGACGGGTTCGTGCGCATCGGCGTCGAAGCCTGCGACGACGGTAACTTCTCCAATACCGATGCCTGCCTGAACGTCTGCCAGAACGCCTCGTGCGGCGACGGATTCCGGTGGGCGGGCGTCGAGGACTGCGACGACGCCGACGCCGACAACACCGACGCGTGCACGAACGGGTGCGACGACGCGCGGTGCGGGGACGGGTACGAGTACGCGGGGGTCGAGCAGTGCGACGACGGCAACGCGTCGAACGCGGATGCCTGTCTCAACGCGTGCCTCGACGCGACCTGCGGGGACACGTTCGTCCGGGCGGGAGTGGAGGAGTGCGACGACGGCAACGTGATCGACTCGGACGCATGTCGCAATTCATGCGAAGCGGCCGACTGCGGGGACGGGGTCCGGTGGATCGGCGTCGAGGCGTGCGACGACGGCAACGCGGTCAACACGGACGCCTGCATCGACACTTGCGAGAACGCCTCCTGCGGGGACGCCTACGTCCACGCGGGTGTGGAGGACTGCGACGACGGCAACGGGTCGAACACGGACGCCTGCACCAATGCGTGCGACGACGCCGCCTGCGGAGACGGGTACGAGTACGCGGCGGCGGAGGAGTGCGACGACGGCAACGCGATCGACACCGACGGGTGCACCTCGGCCTGCGAGGACGCGAGCTGCGGCGACGGCCACGCTCAGGCAGGCATCGAGGACTGCGACGACGGGAACGCATCGGACGCGGATTCCTGCCTGTCCGACTGCGTCGACGCGGACTGCGGCGACGGCTTCGTCTGGACCCAGGACGGGGGTCTGGAGGAATGCGACGACGGCAACGTCGATCTCGAGGACGGCTGCGACGACGGGTGCCTGCCCGAGCACGGCTTCGTGTGCGAGGACGAGCCTTCCGTCTGCGCGTCGGTGTGCGGCGACGGCCTCGTGGCATCCGACGAGGGCTGCGATGATGCAAACGATGCCGACGGCGACGGATGCTCGGCCCAGTGCGAGGCGGAAGAGGGATACGCATGCGACGAGGAACCCTCCGTCTGCGTGCCGGGATGCGGCGATGGTCTCGTCGAGGGCCCGGAAGGTTGCGACGACGGAGACAACGACGACGGCGACGGCTGCGCCGCGGACTGTCAGCCCGAGGAAGGCTTCGAGTGCATGGAGGGCTCACCCTCGATCTGCTTCTCGACCTGCGGAGACGGGGTTCTCGCTTCCGACGAGGAGTGCGACGACGGCAATCAGAACGACCTCGATGGGTGCTCGGCCCTGTGCGTGGACGAAGACGGCGGCGGCGACGCGGACGCCGACACCGACGGCGACACCGACTCCGATGCCGATGCGGACCGCGCCGGCCACGGCGTGACGGGCGACGGCGGCTGCTGCAGCGTGGCGCCCGGCTCACGGGACCGCGGCCACACCGCAATGTTCGTCGCGCTCGGCCTCGTCGGCCTGCTCGTCGTGCGGCGGAGGATCTCCTAGCGCCGTTCGGTGACGATGCCGAGGCGGCCGTCGAACGGGGAGAACGGATCGGGCGAGCAGCCGGCGTGCGCCGATCGGAGGCGCAGCCCGGCGCGCTGCAGCAGGTCGATCAGTTCGGTCGCCGTGTAGATGCGCAGGGATGCCGACTTCGATTCCGAGCCACGCGGGCCGGACCAGTACCAGGTCGTCTCGATGCGGCCAGATATCGGGTCGAACTTCGGGGTCTCGACGAAGAGGGTCCCGTCCGACAACCGCCCTCCGGAGGTTCGTTTCATGTGCGTTGCTGCGATGACGTCGCGGTGCATCGTCTCCACGAAGACGAGACCTCCCG
>Ga0247727_10011725_pt1 | contig 15218 bp, 23 predicted proteins | sample WisWelCaveWW1625_FD_202498 | JGI IMG/M metagenome (GOLD analysis project Ga0247727, IMG submission 202498) | Biofilm microbial communities from Wishing Well Cave, Virginia, United States - WW16-25 | ecosystem: Environmental > Aquatic > Deep subsurface > Groundwater > Cave microbial mat | place... | reverse complement strand
AAATTCAGGTCACGCTTCAGAACGAAACAGTTTGGCTCAGTCAAGCGCAGATGGCCGAACTATTTCAGAAAGATGTTCGGACCATCAACGAGCATATCCAAAACATCTATCAAGAAGGCGAACTTCAGGAAAATCCAACTATCCGGAATTTCCGGATAGTTCAAACTGAGAAAAAACAAACGGTTACGCGCCATGTCGATTTCTATAACCTCGACATGATCATCTTCGTAGGCTATCGCGTCAATTCCCATCGCGGTACGCAGTTTCGAATTTGGGCTACTCAGCGCTTGAAAGAGTACATCGTCAAAGGCTTTGTGATGGACGACCGGCGGCTGGCTGGCGGCGCGACGAACTATTTCGATGAACTGTTTGTAGTTACGCCTTCAGGCGTCGCGCTCTCAACTGAGCACCAATGCCTGAAGGCATCACTACAAACTTTTGCCGAACTCAGGACAATTGAAAAAAAACCGATGTACATGACGGACTGGGTGAAGAAGCTGGATGAGTTTCTCATTCTCAACGAAAAAGAGATTCTCACGCATACCGGCAAAATCTCTCACAAGGAGATGGAAATCAAGGTTCGGGAAGAGTTGGGGAAATTTAACGAGCAGGGGCAACGTAAACAGATTGACGCGCCAAAGCAGACGTAGCACACTCCGCCCCGCGACATTCAAAAATAAGGATGCGGAGCGGGGGATGGCTCGTCTGTATTGTTTCACGTGAAACACCGATTACTTGGCTTTGGAAAACTCTTTCAATTTTTAGCATTGTTTGGTATATTTGTGTATGAAACTTCCAAACCGTGAAAAGGCTTTCATTCGTGAATTAGATTTGGTCGTTCTGACCCACAATATCGAAGGACACAACCTCAAGACAGGCGACGTAGGAGCAGTCGTTCATTGCTATGATGACAATCTCGGCTATGAAGTCGAGTTCGTCACGGCAGAAGGCAAAACAGTCGCTGTGCTCACATTGACCGCAGCGGATATTCGTCCGATTAACCATGCGGAAATTTTGCATGTTCGAGAAGTATCGCCTGTTTTTGCCTGATTTTGGAGTCAACTATCCGGAATTTCCGGATAGTTCAAACACATGGTAAACAAAAAATTAAAATCCGCGACAATCCGTCAAATCCGCGTCATCCGTGTTCAAGGCTTTTGATTTTTAAAAAGGAAATGGAAATCAAAGTACGGGAAGAGTTGGGGAAATTTAACGAGCAGGGACAACAGAAACAGATTGAAGCGCGTAGCACAGACGGCTCGTCTGTATTGTTTCACGTGAAACAAAATAGGAGATTTTCCCCATGAAAGACCAACAATTGTTAGAACGAATTACGGTTAACCCCAAGGTCATGGTCGGAAAGCCGGTTATTAAAGGCACGCGCTTGACCGTTGAATACATTCTTAATTTACTCGCGCATGGCGCAACCGTCGCGGAGATTCTTGAAGAATACAATGGATTAACGATGGAAGACATTCAGGCCTGTTGGCTTTTTGCCTCGCGATCTCTTGAGAGCGCCTCGTTTATGCCGTTAGAAATGGAGACGACGTAACAGAGACGGCCCGCCTATGCATTGTTTCACGTGAAACAACAAGCCCATACTTTTAGGACAGAAGCCTTAACCTTAGGAATAGAAGATGAACACTCAAAACAATGGTTTTCTGAGGAAGAGTTGAATATTCTTTATGGAACAATCAGATCTCAACTTGATAACTTTCCAGTTCAAAAAATTAGGCATATGGTTGCCGCAGCAACATTTAATGTTTCGCGAATACCATCAAAATCTGAGAGCAAATCAGGGATTGGAAGCCGTGCCGAGGTGATGCCAGCTATTGATAAACTTTTTGGAGAGATGTCAGATCAATCAAAATTAAAAGCTCTTCAACTTTTGGCAGAAGAAATATGTGGCTATAATTCAGATGAAGAAGAAAAATTACAAAAGAAGCTAAGTCGACATGGTTATCAGTTTATCAATGGAGCTTTCATTCAAGCAACGCTTCATAATGAACCCATCACCAATTCGAGCAATATTATCAAAGGTTCAAGTAATTTTTTTGTAAATGAAATGATGTCGAATGGTCCGACTTTATCCAAAGATGCATCCAAAGTTTTCGTTGTTCATGGCCGAAACGAAGCTGCAAGAATGGCTATTTTTGATTTCTTGCGTGCTCTTGATTTAAAACCGGTCGAATGGAATGAAGCAATTGCATTTACTGGTAAAGCGACACCGTCTATTGATGAAATTCTGGATGCAGCTTTCGATCAGGCCCAAGCAATTTTGGTATTGTTCACTGGAGACGATTTAGTTCGGTTGGGTTCCGTTTATTCAGAGAATGAAAAGACAAAAGAATCTTTGTCACCGCAACCGCGACCGAACGTTTTATTTGAAGCCGGTTTGGCTTTGGGTCGAAAACCCGACAGAACAATTTTGGTTCAATTAGGTGACATTCGGCAGATTAGCGATATCGCAGGCAAACACATTGTTCGCTTAGATAATTCTACTGAAAAGCGATTGGATTTGATGGGCCGTCTAAGTATTGCTGGTTGCTATTTTAATGCATCACTGAAAAAGGATTGGCTAAAAACAGGTGATTTCGAATCATGTGTTGTCTGGCCAGATAAAGAAGAAAAACAAAAAATTCAGCCAAACAGTCTCAAGCCAAGCTATCTTTTTGAAGATCTCAAAAGGCAACGCGAATTGCTTCTCGAATTTTTAGGCCAACCCAAAGCAGACTTTTACACGCTACACGGTGTAGGACTCACATGGGATGAAAATTGGCGCAGGGATAAAATACGGCTAATCAAAGATTGGGTAGAGAAGAACACTCCAATTTTCCCACAGAATGTACAAAAAACTCTTATACGTATTGGTAACATGACTGGGACTATGTTTACTGAACATGGTTTAAAATTAACCTTGCTGCCGGAAGCGGTTGAAATTATTTATAAAGATTTTGAGCTAGTCGAAAATTATCTGAAGGAAATTGAAAAAGAATTGAAGGGTTAACAAGAAAATTAAAACTTATATGACTTCTCCTAACATTTACGACGTCCTCGTCATCGGCGCCGGCCATGCCGGAACCGAAGCCGCCCTCGCCGCAGCTCGCATGGGCGCGCGCACGATGCTCATGACGATGAACATTTTCACCATCGGCCAAATGTCCTGCAACCCAGCTATTGGCGGCGTGGCAAAAGGGCAGTTGGTGCGTGAGTTGGATGCGCTCGGCGGCGAGATGGGATTGGCCACCGATGATGCGGGCATCCAGTTTCGCATGCTCAACAAATCCAAAGGCCCAGCGGTCTGGTCGCCGCGCGCGCAGGCGGATCGAGTGCAGTATGCGACGCGAGTTCGTTTTGCTTGCGAGCAGCAAGCCAATCTCGAAATTCGGCAGGACATGGCAACTGGCATCATCGTTCGCGATGGGCAAATCACCGGTGTGCGCACGATGACCGGAAGTGTGATCGAGACTCGCACCGTCGTTCTCACCGCCGGAACTTTTCTCAATGGCGTCATTCATGTCGGCTTGACGAATTACTCTGCAGGACGCGCTGGTGAGTTTGCAGCGAAGGGAATGACGGAGTCGTTGCTGGAGTTGGGGTTTGAAACTGGCCGGTTGAAAACCGGCACTCCCCCTAGGCTCAATGGCCGCACGATCGATTTCTCGAAAACCGAGATTCAGCCCGGCGATGAGCCGCCGCCGCCATTTTCGTTTCGCCATGACGAATTACACCTCGAGCAGATGCCTTGTCATTTGACCTATACGAATGAAGAAACGCACGCGATTTTGCGCACCGGTTTGGATCGCTCGCCGATGTTCACGGGGCGCATCAAAGGCGTTGGCCCGCGTTACTGTCCTTCCATCGAAGACAAGATCACACGCTTTGCGGAGCGGACGCGGCACCAGATTTTTCTCGAGCCCGAAGGCCGACAGACGACCGAGTATTATGTCAACGGCTTCTCGACCAGCTTGCCGGAAGAAGTGCAGATCAAAGCCATTCACACCATTCCCGGATTGGAAAACGTGCAAGTCACGCGCACCGGTTATGCGGTCGAGTACGATTACTTTCCGCCGACGCAGTTGCATCCGTGGCTGGAGACCAAGCCCGTCACGAATCTGTTTTTTGCCGGACAGGTGAATGGCACGACCGGATATGAAGAAGCCGCGGTGCAAGGTTTCATGGCCGGAGTCAATGCCGTGCTCAAAGCGCGCGGCGAAGAGCCGTTCGTGCTCAATCGCAGCGAGGCGTACATCGGCGTGCTCATCGACGATCTCGTGACGAAAGGCACCATCGAGCCGTATCGCATGTTTACCTCGCGCGCCGAATATCGTCTGCTGCTCCGACAGGACAATGCCGATCTGCGACTCATGCCGCATGGTCATCGCCTCGGTTTGATCGACGACGCCACGCACCAAAATTTGCAAAACAAAAAACGCGGCATCGAAGAGACGATTGCGGCGCTGCGCGAAACTTATGTTCGCCCCGAAGGGATCAACGACTTGCTGCGTGCGAAAGGGACGCAACCGATTTCCCAAAACGAGAACCTGCAAAAAATCCTGCGCCGTCCGGAAATTCAATTGAGTGACCTTCGCGGATTGGGCCGTCTCCAATTGTGGGAAAAATGGGATGATCGCCTCTGGCAAAGTATTGCTGAGCAAGTCGAGATCGAAGTCAAATACGCCGGTTTCATCGAACGCGAGCGCGAGTCCGTCGAACGCTTCGAGCGTCTCGAAGAAAAGAAGCTGCCGCTGCACGTCGATTATCGCAAACTGACCGCCCTCTCCGCCGAAGCCCGCGAGAAATTGTATAAACTGCGTCCCGCCTCCGTCGGCCAAGCCGCGCGCATCTCCGGCGTCTCACCGGCGGATATTTCGGTGCTGCTGATTCACCTGCGGCGGGGCTTTGCGAATGGGCCGGATGGAGCGAGTGTTGCACGTGAAACAGACTTGGCGGAGGTAAATGAATAAATTTTCCCAACGGATGCGTTTCGTAGTAGCTCCTTCAGGAGCCGAATGCTTGGCGGCCGAGTGAATGTCATTCAGAAGGAATCTTTTTTCAAACCAAGATGGATTTGCTGAAAACCCATATATCGCGATGAATTCAAAAAAGATTCTTACAGAATGACATATTAAAACACGGTAAAACAATTAGACTCAAAGAATTATTATAATAAAAACTTAATTGTTTTACCGGACGCTTTTTATCCGTTGTCCCGTCAGCGCGGGATTTCTATCCGTTGGGCGGCTTTCTTTAAAAACTGCCCATGCCAACAAAACCCAAAACCTCAGCCGAAGATCAAGCAACCCGTCTTCAGCAAAAATTCGCCGAACTCCAAAACTCGGGCAAGCTTCCATTTCCCGAACCGGCCTCGGAGCAAATCGAGCAACTGCAAAAATACATCAGCCTGCTCTTGGAATGGAATCAGCGCATCAACCTGATTTCGCCCAACGATGAGGATCGCATTGCCGAACGTCATATCATCGAAAGCCTCGCGGTTTTATCGGCGTGGCCATTTCCCCAAGACGCGTCCGTGCTCGACCTTGGCAGCGGCGGCGGCTTTCCAGGCATTCCGCTTAAAATCGTGCGGCCCGATTTGGCAGTGACGCTATTGGAATCGCGGCAAAAGAAAACGCTTTTTTTAAACACGGTTGTTCAAGAATTGCAATTGCCCAGTTGCCGTGTCGTCAATGCCCGCGCCGAAGAATTAGCCAAAACTTCCGGCGAGAAATTTTCCATCGTCATCGCCCGCGCTGTGGCGGATTTGAAAACGTTATGGGAATGGAGCCGGTCATTGCTCGTTTCTGGCGGAGTGTTGCTGGCGATGAAAGGGGGGGAGTTGAATAAAGAGTTACAAATTTTGAAAAAGTTTGATTCGCAGGTTGAGTATAGAGTGTTTCAGTATCCGGAATACTGGGAAGGTGACATCTCGCGATTATTGGTCGCAGTAACTGCTTTGTTTGTACGCTAAAATTTCTTACATTACGAAAGTTCAATTTATTCAAATTTCCTAAAACAGGTGATGAGCATGGAAACGATCACTTACTCTCAAGTACAAGATTTGGTCACGCGCCTGCCAATCACAAAATTGCCGCTGGCGCACAGCTTTTTGGTTGATTTGGCCAACAACGCTGTTGAGACGCCGTCTCCCCAATTGGATTTCATGCATCTTCCCTTAAGCGAGCGCCGCCGAATCATGGAGCAACAAGCACTGCAAATGGTTACATATTACGAGCAAACTGCGGCTGAACGTGAAATCTGGCAAGGGGGAGACTTTGCTAATGAAGATTAGTCGCGGTGAAATTTGGAAAGTGAATCTTGATCCGACGATTGGCGCTGAGATTCGTAAAACCAGGCCGGTTGTCGTCGTCAGCTCCGATGCCGTCGGTGTGTTGCCGATAAAATTGGTCGCTCCGATAACCGAGTGGAAAGACTACTTGGCGCAGAATGTATGGCATGTGAAAGTCACGCCGGATAGCACAAATGGGTTGACCAAAATATCTGCGGTCGACACATTGCAACTGCGCGGTGTTGATTCGCAGCGATTTGTCGAAAAGCTGGGCAGCGTATCTTCGGATGCGATGAAGTCAATTGTAGCCGCCATTGCAGCAGTGATTGAGTATGAGAACAATTTATGAACTGGAAAGAATGGCGTGACCATGCCGACACTGAAGCCGTTTGGCAAGATCACATTGAAAGAGGCTTGCTGAAAGCGGAATATGTACGCGATTATGTCCTTCGTCTGTGGTTTGAGGATGATTTGGACGTGTCGATCTACGAATTGGATTTTTACCCGCTCCTCATGGAAGACGATCCCGGCCCAGTCTTTTTACGATTGCGCAACAAGGAACACTTCCGTTTAGTCGAAGGTGATTACGCTTTAATTTGGCTGAACCCCGAAACCGGCACATACGATGAAAAGGCTGTCGATATTGCGCCGGAGTGTATTCGCTTTTTCTGTGAGAAGTATGGCAAAAAATTGAAAGCTTCCGAAAAGTCTGTGCTCAGTAAGGCATTGGTGTCGGAACACGAAACGATTGCCTAAATCCGCTGACGAGATGAGCTTGATCAAAAATTTTGTGGCGCATTTTAAAGTTTCTTGTATTGCGATATCCGGCTTGTTATAGCTTATAAACAAAAGGACAAAACCATGACCCAACTTTTAACAAAAGCTTTTGATGAAGCCGCAAGGCTCCCCGACCAAGAGCAGAACATTTTGGCCAACTGGATACTCGCCGAACTGGCCTCGGAGCTCCGCTGGCAAAAAGCATTTACCGATTCAAAAGATGCATTGGCGCAACTGGCGAATGAAGCTCTTGCGGAACATCGTGCCGGCCGCACGCTTGTTCTCGATCCGGAGAGATTGTGAAATCACGCACGACCGAACGTTTCCGCAAAGCGTTTGCGCAAATACCGGCGCAAGTTCAACGCCAGACAAGAGAGGCGTACAAACTTTTCTTGCAGAACCCCTATTACCCGAGCTTGCGTTTCAAACCGATTCATCCGAACAAGCCTGTTTATTCGGTACGAATCAATATCGATTACCGCGCGGTCGGGATTCTGGAGAAAGACGAAATCCTCTGGTTCTGGATTGGTCCGCACGCAGAATACGATAAATTAATCTCTCGACTATGAGCCGCCAAATATTCGATGAAATCAAAGACCTGATCACCGAGTCGCGCAATCCGGCGACGCGGGAGATCGATGCGAAATCCACTGCCGAGATTTTGCAGTTGATCAACAACGAAGATCGCAAAATTGCCGACATCGTTGCGGTGGAATTGCCGTATATTGTGCAAGCCGTCGACTTGCTCGTAGAAACTTTTAAACAGGGAGGACGCCTATTTTATATCGGCGCGGGCACGAGTGGTCGCCTCGGCGTGCTCGATGCCTCCGAATGTCCGCCGACGTATGGCATCGATCCGGAAATGATTCAAGGCATCATCGCCGGTGGTTACAAGGCGCTCGTGCGTTCGCAGGAAGGCGCCGAAGATGTTTTCGAGCAGGGCGCACAGGATTTGCTCGATCACGGTTTTTCGACGAAAGATATTGTTTGCGGCATTGCCGCGAGTCGCCGCACGCCATACGTCATTGGCGCACTCACCAAAGCGCGCGAGATGGGCGGCAAGACGATTTATCTTACCTGCAACCCGCGCGCGGAAATCACGCTTCCGGTTGATGTCGCCATTTGCCCGGTCGTTGGCGCAGAGGTGGTGATGGGCTCGACGCGGATGAAAGCGGGGACGGCCACCAAGCTCGTGCTCAACATGCTCACGACGGCGGCGATGATTCGTCTCGGCAGAGTTTACGAGAATATGCTGGTTGATTTGCAGATGACGTCAAAAAAATTAGAAGAACGCTCGAAGCGCACGGTGATGCAAGTGACCGGTTTAAGTTATGAAGAAGCGGGGCGGGTATTGGAGCAGGCGGGAGGACATGTGAAAACTGCATTGGTGATGACCCTCGCAAATGTCAATGCGGATGCGGCTCGAGGGCGATTGTCAAAAGCCGATGGTTTCGTGCGGCAGGCTATTGTTGCGTCCACGGGAAAAAAATTTTACCGAAATGATTCCGCTTGACAATTAAGGAAAAAGTGTTTAAAGTGCAGTAAAGATAAAAAGGTTAAAACTTACGAACGACCATGCGCAAAACTCTCGGCATGTTGCTCGCCGGCGGGGTTGGCAGCCGGCTCAATATTCTGGCGCACGCACGCGCAAAGCCGGCGGTTCCGTTTGGCGGATTGTATCGCATTATTGATTTCACGTTGAGCAACGCCAGCAATTCCGGCGTCACGAATATCGGGGTGCTGACGCAATATAAGCCGCTGTCGTTAATGGAGCACATCCGCGATGGCGAGGCATGGGATTTTCTCGGTCGCATGCGGGGCGCGAAAATTCTGCCGCCGCGCACCGGCGAAAAAGATTCCGACTGGTACAAAGGCACGTCGGATGCGATTCGCCAAAATATGGATTACATTCACTCGCACGATTCCGAGCGCGTGCTTATTCTTTCCGGCGATCACATTTACTACATGGATTACAGCAAAATGGTCGCCTATCACAAAAACCGGAATGCCGATCTCACCATCGGCATGATGCGCGTGCCGTGGGATCAAACGCATCATTTCGGCATTGCCAACGTCGATGATGATTATCGCCTGCTGGAGTGGGAAGAAAAGCCGAAGAAAACAAAAAATAATCTTGCGTCAATGGGCATTTATGTGTTCAACACGGATTTTCTTTCGTATTGCCTGCGCGAAATTCCAGAACATGATTTCGGCAAAAACGTTATCACGACGGTGATTCGCACCCACAAAGTTCATGCGTACATGTTTGAAGGTTATTGGCGCGACGTCGGCACGCTGTATTCTTATTGGAACGCCAACATGGATTTGCTCCGTCCGGATTCGGGTCTGAATCTCAGTGCATGGAAAACCTATACCAATCTTCAGGAAGAAGGCCGGCGCGGTGATCGCCAGCCGACGCGAATACTTGCCGCTGCAAAAGTTAACAACAGTTTTATTTCTCAAGGGTGTGTGATTGAAGGCGAGGTGACCAACAGCATTCTTTCTCCGGGTGTTAAGATTTTGCGCGGCGCGAAAGTGACCAATTCCGTAGTGATGCACGATTCGGTGATTGAACCCGAAGCGATATTGGATCGCGTCATCGCCGATAAGCTCACGCGCTTCGGAAGCGGCAGTCGAGTCGGAATCGGAGACGCCAGCAAAGCCAACCGGCGCTTTCCCGATCATTTAAAAGAAGGGCTGACGGTTGTCGGCAAAGAAGCGTTTATTCCAGCCAAAGTCAAAGTCGGCACCAACTGCATCGTGTATCCCAAAGCTGGCGCCAGCGCGTTTGCAGCCGAAGGCATTGCCGACGGAGAAACGATTGTTATGCAATAAAAATAAATTAGGACAAAATGATTTAACGAAAAATCATGAAAAAAACGTAACTATTCAGAGGTACTACGAAAAATTTTTTAAAATTTTAAAAAAGTCCGAGGTTTTTGCGTCATGTTTGCTTATATTGTGACGTATGCGGTAGTTGATGCAAGAACAAATCATCACCCGGTGTCAATCCCATCCCGAGGCCGCCGCGGATTTGATTTTCTCGACGTTGATGGGCGACAAAGTCGAGCCGCGCCACAAGTTTATTGAAGAGAATGCGAAGTATGTGCGGAATTTGGATGTGTGAGAAATTTAGACACAACAATTGAAGTGTAAAAAAATTTGAAGAGGTTTGCTATGACCGGCATTGCAATGCATCACTATGTGCGTCTCGAGGACGCGGTAAATTCGCTCTCGGTCTTGATTCAGAAGGTCATGAACGGTGAGGAAGTTTTCATCACACAGAACCAAAAGCCGATTGCAAAGTTGGTGTCTGTTTCTGATGCACCAGCAAAGCCTAAGAGCTTGATTAAAGCGGGAAGTGCAAAAGGCCTCATTAAAATCGCAGATGATTTTGATGCGCCTTTAGAAGATTTTCAAGAGTACATGCAATGAGAGTTTTGCTGGATACACAGGCATTCCTTTGGTTTATCACGGATGATTCTAAGCTCAGTGTCTCGGCACGCAGTTTAATTGAAAATCCGGATAATGAACGGCTCTTCAGCATCGCCAGTTTGTGGGAAACTGCAATAAAAATGAGTTTGGGCAAACTGGAATTGGAAAAGCCTTTTGAAGAATTGATTCCGCGCCAACTTGAACTTAACGACATTGATGTATTGGCGATTGAGATTGAACAGCTCAAAAAAGTTGCTGCTCTGCCATTTCATCATCGTGATCCCTTTGATCGGTTGATCATCGTGCAAAGTTTAGTTGAACAACTTCCAATCGTGAGTAGTGATACCAAGTTTGACGATTATGGTATTGAACGCTTGTGGTAGATATTTTATGTTCTCATCTTCTCGAAACAGTCAACAGATTAAAAGAAGTCAACACGAACAGATGCCGACATGGAAATGCCCAACTTGCGGCAAACGGGCTTTGGTTCGTGTTGAAAAATCTTACCGGCTTGTTGGCGGCGCTGTTATACCGAAATTAGAACGATTACAGTGCCAGTCATGTCGGGAAGAAATTTTAGATTCTCAAGCAATGGACGTCATTGAAGAATTTCGGAAACGACATCCATTAAAGAAAGCGGCATAAAAAAGTTTTAGCGGCTTGATTATTATCGGTTGCTCAGCATCGCCAGTTTGTGGGAAATCGCCATAAAAATGATTGTTAATCTTAATGGAAGGGAGACATTATTATGACAATGCGAAAAGTTTCGTTGGCCCCAGTAGATCAAAAACGGGTATTAACAGGTATCAACGAGAACTTTGCTGCTATATATTTGTCGTTATTGGGGATAATTTAAAGTGTTGTTTTAGGAATACTTATTCAAGAAATTACTAAGGATGGAAAATATGATTTATTTTTTTGGTTGTCAATGATTCTTACCTTTGCGATATTAATTCCCACTTGGTTTTCATATCAATGGTATCCATATTTAGATCGATGGCCCCCTCGCATCCTGGACTCGGTGATACCATTTTCTCCGGGTATATCACAAGGTATACTTGCTTCTTCACTCCGTAAAGAAACATTATTTTTCTTGGGGATTTTTCTAACTGGTGTGTTTGGCACCGTTGCATATATAAATACATGAAATAATATTGATAAAAGTGATTTTAACCCAGAAGAAGTATATGCGCATCATTTAGCGCATTTAAAAAAGTCAAAAAATTTTTCAATTGCAAGTGCTATTTATGGATTAATAGTTTTCATCTTGTGTGTATCTCTAAAAATAGATCGGCTGCTTCCGATGTGGGTGTTTCTTATTCCTGTCTCAGTGTTCGTAGTTAAAATGTTTTCTATTTGTTCTATTTATTATGAAAAAATTTTGGATGAATTTAAAATTGAAGCATGAAAAATAATTTGAACTAAAATTTTGATCAAAGGCAGAATAAAAGTCATGAATATCTAACGTGGTAAAATCAACACCATTGTAATTGATCGGAATTTTACAAACGCTGTGATGCAGAATATGCGAAAATGAGCAGAATCCATTCGCGTGAGAAATTTTGAAAACAGGAATTAAATTGGTTTAATTTTCTCGATAACATATTCCGTGAAATATTTAATTAAGAAAATCTGTGATAATAAAATTCTCTCGTCATGCCAAAAGAAGAGCGAAGCTTTACAAAATTCCTGAGAGCGCGGTTAAAAAAATTGTTGAAGCAGCTAATTGGGATGAGGGAGAATATGAGCTGGTCAAAGATATTTCGGGCTTTAAGTTTCCGATTAAAACTGTTGTTGTCGTCGAACAAGAAGCTGCGACCGTTGTCACAAATTATCCGCTAAAGAAGGAAAGAAGAACATGAAAGTATATTATGACGATAAAATTGATGCCATGTATATAAAGTTAAGCGATCACAAGCCGGACGGTGTCGTCGAGCTTGCTGAGGGGATTAATTTAGATACCACCGGTGATGGCAAATTGGCCGGCATAGAAATTCTCAAGACTTCTAAAAAGATCAATGTTCGTACGATCTTGTCATATACGCTGGAGATCGACCGAAGTATTCTCAAGCAAAATATCTCTCGTCGTCAAGTGAGAGAAAATAAAACGACTGAAAAACCCAAGAGAAAACATAAAATCAAACTGAGTTAAGCATGGACATCCAACGCGACAGAATCATTCCCGTTTTTATTGAAGAAGAAATGAAAGACTCGCACATCGATTATTCTATGCCGATCATCGTCGCTCTCGTTTTTTTAATATAGTGCAGCCAATAAAATGACAAAAGAAGAACATGTCAAATATTGGCGCGACAGCGCCCAGCACGATCTTGAATCGGCGGAAAGCATTTTTGATTCAGGACGATATGATTGGTGTCTTTTTGTTGGGCATTTGGCATTAGAAAAAACTTTAAAAGCGATCTTTGTCGACAGAAACGACGATACGGCGCCGCCAAAGATTCACAACTTGGTGAGATTGGCGGAATTATCAAAAATAGAATTGAATAACGAACAAAAATTTATTTTAGACCAGATCAATGATTTCAATCTCCAGACTCGCTATCCGGATTACAAGTTGGAGTTTTACAAACGCTGCGATGCAGAATATGCGAAAACGTATCTGGGTAAAATAAAGGAGTTTCATGTATGGCTCAAATCCCAGTTAAAGTAAGACATACAGTTGAGCGCTATCTTCAAGCCTTGAACCGTCAGCATATTCCAATCACGGAAGCCGTACTTTTTGGCAGCTATGCCAAAGGTAATGAGACAGAATGGAGTGATATTGACATTGCTTTGGTTTCTGAAATTTTTGATGGTGATCGCATTGCGAATAAAGACAAAATCAGAAAGATTACCTTGTCGATAAGCAGTGAAATCGAAGTCATCCCTTTTCCGCCGAGCGATTTTAATGAGCAAAATCCCTTTGCGAAAGAAATTTTGAAAACTGGAATTAAATTGGTTTAAAGCAATAGGAGAATAGCCATGTTAACAACGGTTGAAGCCGTTATCGATAAAAACGGTAAAGTTCATCTTCTGGAAAATATTCAAATATCAAGGCCTCGACGTGCGCTGGTCACGATCTTCGACGACGAGGCGCTTGACGAAAAATCAAACATAACCGCTTTGTTGAGCGAGCAAGCCTTGGCAGTTGATTGGAATCGACCAGAGGAGGACGAAGCGTGGGCGCACTTGCAGCCGACACGGTAGTTACGGTTTCAAACCTGTGCACTGGCGCATGTTGCATCGTTAAGCAGAATTGATTTCAAATTTGGAGAAATTTACATGAATACTGCTGCAATAAAAAAGACTGAAATTGTGCGAGAATTGTCCCTTCTCCCAGACTACGAACTTGATCGCATTCGAATGTATATTGAGTCAATTTTGCCGGCGTCGAAGCGGCCTGTCAAAAACAATCGTAGTCTTAAAGGCATTTGGAGCAATAAAGGTTTTGAAAAAATTGCTAATTTTGAAACGGAGTTAAAGGAAGTAAGAAAGCAGTTAACCGACGCGATTTTAACCAAACAGTTTTAGCATGCAATATTTGCTTGACACGGTTACACTGGTACGCCATTTTACTGGAAAGGGCAAAATAGGACAGGTCGCAGCTCATCTACTTGATGCCATCGAAGAGAGCGACGATTCGTTTTTTGTTTCCGTCGTTAGCTTAATGGGGATCATGTACTTGGCAGAGAAGAATCGTATTGCAATTGGTTTGTCGGAAACGCTAAAGTCACTGGAAGCGTCATCAAAATACACGATAATAAATTTGAGCCCGGAAATTCTTCAAGTTGCCGAGACGGTTGAATTTTATGAGCTGCATGACAGGCTTATACTTGCCACGGCAAAGTGGCTTGACGTAAAGGTCATTTCAAGTGATCATGAATTTAAAAAGGTGCAAGACGTAGAAGTGTTATGGGATTGAGTTGATAAGGAAAAGCAGCCACTAACAATGTGGAAAAAATAAAATCTAACTGAGTGACTATGGATATCCAACGCGACAAAATCATCCCCGTTTTTATTGAAGAAGAGATGAAAGACTCGTACATCGATTATTCGATGTCAGTCATCGTGGCTCGCGCGCTGCCGGATGTGCGCGATGGCTTGAAGCCGGTGCACCGGCGCGTGTTGTATGGCATGCACGAGCTGAATCTCCGGCCCAATTCGGCCTACAAAAAGTCCGCGCGTATCGTCGGTGAAGTGCTCGGCAAATATCATCCGCACGGCGATCTCGCGGTGTACGACACCATCGTGCGCATGGCGCAGGATTTTTCGCTGCGCTATCCGCTCGTCGATGGGCAGGGCAATTTCGGCTCGGTCGATGGCGACTCGCCGGCGGCGATGCGTTACACCGAAGTTCGCCTCACGCCGATTGCCGAAGAAGTGCTGCGCGATCTCGACAAAGAGACCGTGGATTGGAAACCGAATTTCGACGACACGCTCAAAGAGCCGGCGGTGATGCCGACGGTGTTGCCGAATCTGCTGATCAACGGCTCTTCCGGCATTGCGGTCGGCATGGCGACGAACATTCCGCCGCATAATTTGACCGAAGTGATCGACGGCTTGACCGCGCTCATCAAAGATCCCGAGGTCAAAATTGAAAAGCTGATGAAGATCATCAAAGGGCCGGATTTTCCGACCGCCGGAATTATTTACGGCGTCGAAGGCATCGATGAAGCGTATCGCAGCGGGCGCGGCCGCATCGTCGTGCGGGCGCGCGCCA
>Ga0247727_10011724_pt1 | contig 15218 bp, 12 predicted proteins | sample WisWelCaveWW1625_FD_202498 | JGI IMG/M metagenome (GOLD analysis project Ga0247727, IMG submission 202498) | Biofilm microbial communities from Wishing Well Cave, Virginia, United States - WW16-25 | ecosystem: Environmental > Aquatic > Deep subsurface > Groundwater > Cave microbial mat | place... | reverse complement strand
ATTGACAACCTGGCGCGGCAGCAGGCCATGGTCGCCTTCCTAACCAGCAACTTCACGTCCCGGACGCTCAACGACCTGCGCCTGTCCTGGCAGCGGCTGGCCTCGAATACCATAGGCACTGACCCCCGCGCGCTGGCGATCCCTTCGCTCGAGATCACACCCCTCGGGCTGACGGGCTTCAATGCTGCCTCCTCCCGCACGGCCCTGGGGCTGGCGGTGAACATCCCGCAGTTCCGCTTCAACAACACCTACCAGATCCAGGACACGTTTGCATGGACCCGCGGGGCGCACGCGATCAAGTTCGGGATCGACTTCCGGCGCATCGACGTGCAGAGCTTCTTCGTCCCCACCACCCGCGGGCTGCTGCGCTACAGCGGCACGGCGTTGGCCGACGGGACCGCCAATCTCCAGAACTTCGTGGATGATATTGCCGAGGCGGCGAACATCAACAAGGCGCTGCCCGGCGGTACGATTATCAACAACTACCGCTGGTACGACTATTTCTTCTTCGTGCAGGATACCTGGAAAATCCACCCGACGTTCTCGCTGAACTACGGCATCCGTTACGAGACGCCGGGGATGTTCCTGGATAGCCTGGTGGGCATCAACAAACGCATCGTCGCCGCCAATGGCAACAATACAGCGTTTGCGCTCGCGCCCGTGCCCGAGCGCGACAAGAACAACTGGCAGCCGCGCCTCGGCTTCTCGTGGAACCCACGCACGCGGAACGAGGGCTGGATGGGCTGGCTGACCGGCGGGAACAACCTCGTGCTCCGCGGCGGCTACTCCCGCACGAACGACTACGCCTTCCTGAACATTGCCTTGAACATCGCCAGCGCGTTCCCGTTCGTGGCCGCGATCAACAACACGAACCTGGCCAGCGCCTTCACCGCTCTGCCCAACGTCCAGGCGAACCTGAGCACGCCAAACCTGCTTACCCGGACGATCGTCGGTGCGGACTTCCGGTCGCCGGTGGCGGAGCAGTTCTCGTTTGAAGTGCAGCGGGCCTTTGCGTCGAACTACTCGCTGCGCGTCGGCTACATCGGCACAAAGGGCACGGCGTTGTTCCAGACGATTGACGGCAACCCGCGCACGCAGTGCAACCCGATCCCGGCCACGCGCAGTGCCACCACGGGCGTGTTCACGATTTCGGGCTGCCCGCGCGTGGATCCCACCCGCGGCGTGATCCGCCTGCGCGCGAACGCGGCCTCGTCGATTTACCACTCGATGCAGGTCCAGTTCGAGCGCCGGTGGGCAAACGGCTTCAGCTCGGGTGCGCACTACACCTGGAGCGCGTTCATCGACAACGCTTCGGAGATCTTCAACGCGTCGGCCGCCGGCGAAGTGGCCGTTGCACAAAACTCCTTCGACCGCAGGAACGACCGGGGTCGCTCCACCTACGACCGTCCGCACCGCTTCTCGGTGAACGGCGTGTGGGAGCTCCCTTGGTTCCGCTCGCAATCGGGCGTGGCCGGACACATCCTGGGCGGCTGGCAGGTGGGTGGGTTTGCCACCCTCCAGAGCGGCTCACCGTTCAGCGCCTTGAACGGCACCGACCCGGCCGCGGTCCTCGGCGGCATCGATGGACTGGTGGGCAACTCCGTCCGGCCGAACCCGAACACGACGATCAACTTCTCGAGCCTCTCCGTTGAGGAGCTTCTCGCGGCTGGGGGGCGCTCGCTGTTCTCTGTGCTCCCGTCCGCGGTTACCAACTGCACGCTCAACGCGGGCAGCACCACGGCCGGGACCTGCTCCGTTCCGCTGGCCAACCGCTACGGAACGGTGGGACGCAACGTCCTGCGCAGCGACGGCATCGGCAACGTGGACTTCAGCGTCTCGAAGTCGACACGGCTCTTCCGGGAGTCCCACAAACTCCAGTTCCGCTTCGACTTCTTCAACCTGACGAACACGCGCAACTTTGGAATCCCCGAGGCGCGCGTGAACAATGCCCAGTTCGCCAATCAGTCGGCCACCGACGGCGGCAACCGGAGGATCTTCTTGTCGTTGAAGTATCTCTTCTAGCCGAGGCTTCGCAACCGGGCCGGGCGGTTCTTTGAGCCGCCCGGCCCTTTTGCTGTTTGAGTTCTCTGCTACCGAGCATGGGGATGAGGAATTGCCAACGCCCAAGGAGGCAGCGGGGAGAGGGGCGCCCATAAGTCTTGCCTTGGTGACGAATCAGACGTAGAGTTTGCTCTACGATCCTTAGGGCAGGTCGATTCATGCTCTGGTTATCGCGACTTCGGCCGCCGCTTCCTAGCACGGGAAGCAAACTGCGGACTTCGATCCGCGAAATCCTCGGGCTCCTTACCCTAGTGTTCTTAGGCGTCTCGCTCCTTGCCCAAGATCCCGGCATGCCTAAGCCACCCGAGACCATCTGGTCCCCGGGGCGACCAGCTCTTCTAGGCGTTGAAGGCCGGGTGGTTTACCGGATGGACGGCGTGAACCTCTCTGGGGTTCTCGTTTCACTCACCGACTTCCGCGGCGTGCTGCGGGGCACCTATTACACCCGGGAAGGCGGTGCGTTTGCGTTCACGAACCTCGGTCCTGGACGGTATACGCTAACGTTCTCGCTGCAAGGATTTACCGAGGAGAATCAGACTCTGGAATTAATCTTCTCGTCCTTACGGGGCATTGTTGTCGCCCTCTCCCCCTCCGAAAAGGTTGGCAGTTCTTCCGGTGTACCCCTGACACCGGTTTGGGCTTTGCAAGTCCCACCCAAGGCACGGAAGGAGTTTGAGAAAGGACTCGCGTCGCTCGAGCGTGACGAGTCCAAGCAGAGTCTGAGACATTTTCAGGAGGCGATCCGACTCTATCCACAGTATGCCGCGGCTTATTCGGTTCTGGCAGCCGCCCAGACCAACCTCCGTGATTCCGTCGCAGCTAGGGAATCTTACGAAAGGGCCCTGGAGATTGACCACAATCTCTTCGCTGCGTGTTTGGGTCTGGGCACTCTTTATGTCGAGGAAAAACGCTATCAAGAAGCAGAGAAATACCTGCTCCGGGCCCGCATGCTCAGGCCGGATGACTGGAAGGTTCTATACCAGCTCGGGGAGATGTATCGAGACCTGGGGGATTGGCCCCGCACCGAGGAAGCTGTGCGCCGCGGCATTGCGCTGTACGAGAAGCTTCCCCGCATGCACATCCTGCTGATTAATTCCCTTGCCGGGCAGGAGAAACTTCCCCACGCATTGGTGGCAATGGAGGATTTCCTCAGACTGTTTCCCACTCATGCAGCCGCCTCGCAGGTGCGGCAGAAACGGGATCAACTCAAGGCTGAAATCCAGAAGCACGGCGCGGCCACAGTGAAGCCTTAACACAACGCTACCTCGAGACTTTGACTTCGCCGGCCATGTCTTTGCCGCCCTTATCGCCGTGGAAGCCACAGTAGTAGGGATAGGTGCCGGGCTGATCGAATGTGCGCGTGAATTTGTCGCCCGTTCGCAGCGTCTCTGATTTGAACGAGCCGTCGTCAGCAACCACGGAATGTCGGCCACCCTCAACAGCCCACTCGACCGTTGAACCTACTCGCACGGTAAGCTCGCGCGGGCTGAAATCGAAGTTGGAAACTCTCGCAATGACACGCCCGGAAGCAGCCTGAAGTTTCCCGGCCTGCGATTCTGGCGCCAAATACCACACCGAATACGTTCCCACTCCAATCAGCAGCACGACCCACCACAGTGCCAGCTCCGTTCGCATCCAGAGCTTCCAGCGCTTCATGCGAAGTCGCTCCGGCAGCAGACTTGTTCCCGCAACCACCACGATATACAGCCCTAGCAGTTCAGCGATCCCGCCCAGTGCCGCATGTGCCGTCGCCACGGCGTAATAGGCTTCACTGATTCCGTCCGGGAGGGAAGGTTCCACTTGGCGACGGAACGCAGGTGACATCACCAGAATGATCATCACCAGATTGAGAAGCAGGACGGCCGACTGGCAGAGTCCGTGTGCCTTGTACTGCTTGCGGCGGGCCAGCCGCCAGCCAAACAGCAGGGCCAGACCCATGGCTAGCTGAATCAGGAGATTTAGGTCGGCGGAAAACGTAGCGCCGGTGCCAAGGAATCCGCGCATCGATGCATCCAGCCCGAGGACCGGGGAGAAGCCCCACGGCTTCTGTGGCGCTTCACACCGGTCAAAGTGCGGTTAAGGGACAACCATTATTAGGTCACGATGTCGCTCTTCATCGGGCCCAGGACGCCGAGAAGTTCACTCTTCTCCTTCTCACCAACCTTGAATTTATCGAGTGCCTTGACCAGGTCTTCCACAAGCGCGTTGAAGTCTGCCGCGGTGATGCCCATGTCCTTGTGGACTTCCTTCATCGATCCGCCGGTGTACTTGCACGGACCACCTGCGGCCTGGCAGATCTGGTTCACAAGTTGGACCTGCAGATGGGCCAGGTCGGTCTTGGCGAAGAACTTGTTGATCCGATTGTCCGCGCCGACGTTGCCCACGAATTCAGCCACGACCGCAGTAATGGCCGGTTTGCCGCCTAGACGGTCGTAGAGCGACTTTTCCGGCTTGCTGCCCATCTGCTTTGCGTCGTCGGCAAAGATAGAGGGCGCCAAACCCGCCATCAGAAAGGTAGCCAGTAGAGACGCAAGAACCGCTCGAATTACTTTCTCCATTTGAGTTCCTCCATGCTGATCTGGCCCGCATTTCTAACCCCGGAAGTGCCGGGGCCAGCGGGCTGGCATTCGATGCTACGCAGGACGCCTCTCACTTATACGGAGAGGGGCGGCAGTTTGGATGAGGGATACCTGCGGCGTACGCTGTCTCAGGGGTAGGAATCCAAATCTGGCTGGCACTTCGTATAGTAATGGGGTATGTTGTCGTCCGTGGCAACCGCGCAGCCAGGACTGGAAGGGCAGGAGAAGAACCGTCACTGGTCCGAGTTAATCTCCTTGATCTCACGAGGCGACCAGGCGGCGCTGGGTACGCTCTACGACGCCACCAGCCGAATGGTATACGGGCTGGTGCTGCGCATTGTGGGGGATGCTTCGGCTGCCGAGGAGGTTACCCTGGATGTGTATTCGCAGGTCTGGCGCTTAGCCTCAGCCTATCGCAAGGAGCGGGGGGCGCCCTCGACTTGGCTGCTGCTGCTGGCTCGGAGCCGTGCGATTGATTTCCTTCGCTCGCGGATGCGCAGGAATCAGGACCGGGAACGACCCATTGAGGTCATCTCCAACGCACACCACACTGCGGCAAACCCGGAAGAGTCCGCCATGGAGTCAGCTCGCTGTGAAATTGTGCAATCGGCACTGAAACAGTTGGCCGTGGAGCAGCGAGCAGTCCTCGAGTTAGCCTACTTTAAGGGCATGAGCCACAGCGAAATTGCGGCCAACATGGGCCAGCCCCTGGGAACCATCAAGACGCGCATCCGGCTGGGCATGTTGAAACTTCGAGACCTGCTTCAACCCTATGCGGAGGGAATCTGATGTGGCGGCCACACCAACCCGGTGAGGCATCTCGCGAGTTGGCAGCTCTCTATGCCGCGGGGGCGATGCCCGCTGCGGAAGCTGCCGAGTTTGAGGTCCATCTGCGCGAAGGCTGCGCGGCCTGCGCCTCTGAGCTGCAATCGCTCGAAGCAACGGCCAGCCAACTGGCTTTCGTCGCTCCTCCGACTGCTCCGCCTCCCGATCTTCGCAGGAGATTGATGCAGCGGATCTCAGAGAAATCTTCCCAGGGCGCAACACTCCCAGGCCTCCTGTTCAGCCAGGCTGGCCTTCTGATTTCGCGTCCAGGCGAAATGGAATGGCAGTCGGGTGCCGTCGCGGGCGTTTTGAGCAAGCCCCTCTTCGTGGACGAGAACCGCGGATACGCCACCGCGCTCGTGCGCATGAGCGCCGGCACGCGCTATCCCAGCCACCGGCATAAGGATGTCGAGGAGCTGTTCCTGCTGGAGGGCGATTTGAACGTCGGGGGTATCCCGATGCGCCCCGGCGACTACTGCCGCGCTGAACCGGAGAGCGTTCACGGTGAAGTCTTCACAGAGGCAGGTGCGCTCTTCGTGGTGCTGTCCTCGACGCGCGACGAGTTGCTGACCTAGTCCGCCCCCGTCTGCCCCATCCCGCATTGCTATACAATACCTGGCGGCATCTTTCAGAGGAAACGACCGCCCGCATGACGCCAGTTTCTCCCCGCACTCCGCTTGCAACCCTGCTGCGCATGCTCGACGAAGGCTACGACCACCGCGCCTGGCATGGCACCAACTTGCGCGGGTCCTTGCGAGGTCTGACGGCGCAGCAAGCGGCATGGCGTACCGCGCCCAAGCGGCACAATATCTGGGAGGTAACTCTTCACGCCGCGTATTGGAAATATGCCGTGCGGCGCAGATTGACCGGCGAGAAGCGCGGCTCCTTCGCGCACAAGGGCAGCAACTGGTTCGCCCGCCCCGCAGGACCGGCCACGGAGGCAGCCTGGCGCGACGACTTGGCCCTGCTCGAACGCACCCATCGCGAATTGCGCGCCGTGGTTGAGAAGTTCTCCCCCGCCCTCCTCGGTCGCCGCACTCCCGGGCTCAAGACCTCCCCGTTTGACCTCATCCTCGGCGTCGCTTTCCACGATGTGTACCACGCCGGCCAGATCCAGCTCCTCAAGCGCCTCCAGAAACGCTTGTAGCGGCGGGTTTACCCCGCCATTCTTTCTTGTGGCTCAATTCCACCGCTCGCGCCCGTGGTTGTCATTCTGAGCGAAGCGAAGAATCCCTCTTGGCGGCTGGCTCACACTTTCTGTCTGACACCGGCCTCAAAGAATCCCACTTCGATCTGTCCACATCCCCTTCCGTTCCGTCTCCCCCCTCTACTAACGCTCTCCCTGGAGCGCCGTCGGACAGCCGGCTCCCCTTAAGCACGGTTTGGCCAGATTCACCGTCTCACTGGTTTAACCACTTCTGCCGGCCAGTACATATTGTTGCCTCGAATGCGCCAGAGTGATAAGGTCTCGGTTCGTTGGAGTTCGCGCCATTGAGCAGCAGGCATCTTCTTCCTGAGCTTGGAAAGCCTCTTTACTCCACGTCCCGTGGGGCGGCCTACCTTGGTGACTCCAAGGATCTTCTGCAGGCTGTCGGCAATGAGAGTGTGGACCTTATCGTTACCTCACCTCCTTTTGCTCTCAAACGCAAGAAAGAATACGGCAACGTGGATGACCGATACTACTTAGAATGGTTTCGACCCTTTGCACAGGAATTTGTCAGAGTTCTGAAACCTCGCGGAAGTCTTGTGATAGATATAGGCGGGACTTGGATCAAAGGGCACCCCACTCGGTCTCTGTACCACTTCGAGCTAATTATCATGCTCTGCCGCGAGTTTGGGTTGCACCTCGCACAAGAGTTTTACTGGTTCAATCCCGCGAGACTTCCATCTCCAGCCGAATGGGTTACAGTTCGCAGATTGCGAGTCAAGGATGCTGTTGACCCCGTTTGGTGGATTTCGAAGTCGTCAAATCCCACAGCCGACAACAGACGCGTTCTTGTGGAATACAGTGAGTCAATGAGAGAGCTCCTGAAGAGGGGCTACAAGCCCAAATTGCGCCCCTCCGGACATGACATCACCCACAAGTTCATGAAGGACAATAATGGGGCCATTCCTGCCAATCTACTTGCGATCGCTAATACAGAGTCAAACAGCTACTATTTGAGATTGTGTCGAGAGAATGGAATTAAACCCCACCCAGCTCGCTTCCCGCGGCGATTGCCTGAGTTCTTCATAAAGTACCTGACCGCGACAACCGATTCACTGGTTCTGGATCCTTTCGCTGGCAGCAATGTAACTGGCGAAGCCGCAGAACACTTGGGGCGGCGATGGATCGCTTTCGAGATTGACGAGAATTATTTGCGGGGATCAAAGTTTAGATTTGCAGTGGAGGGCCGGGCTTCGTCCAAGAAGAATCATAGGCGGATTGCATCTGGATCTGTGGTATCCAGACTTTCAGACGTGGGCCAGCTTGACCTAGCCCTCCCCTGACATGCCAGCTCTACCAAACAGAGTCCTCTTTGAAAAGTTGAGGGCCGCACTCCCTTCGGATTCAGTATTTGTCTCGGCTGAAAACCAAATACACCCATCAACTGTCAACATTCCCCGTTTCGGGCGGGCAAGATTCTATCTATGGACTATTACACCTGACCGATCAGCAGAAGGAGCACGTCCTGCTGGCGAGTTCAAGATTCAGCTAATTCTCCCAGACCAGCCAAGAGAGAGTAGAGGCTCCCTTGACCTATCCGAGATCCCCACTTTCTTGTTGGGCTATTCTCCGGACTTCGGGGTTTTTGTTGGGTGGGAAGCAAGACTGTACGACGATTTCGCATTCAGCGCAAACGTTCAAACAAGAGAGGAATTGCTTTCTGAAGGTCGAAGTCTTGGTTGGGCCGTCGCTGCTCCCCGGAGGAGAAGGGAGACGGAGGAAGTCAGAGTTGCATTTAGTCCCGGAAATCTTCTTCATTACCTAAGAGCCTCTGTTAGGGCCGATAGGGAGAAACTCTACGGGCGGTGGAGAGAAGCCTTCTTCTTGAGTCAGACTCCTAATGTGTCTCTCGAGACGCTTCCATCGCGGGCTTCTCAGCTTCTCGAGTATGTGGAACAGGAGAGGCGACGAGTCTCAGCTACTCGCGCGCAGCGAGACGCCCGATTCGGGCCCAGAGTTAGGGAGCAGTTCGATTTCTCCTGCGCACTCTGCCGGATTCAGCTGGAGATCATCGAGAGCGCTCACATCATTCCCGTGTGCGAGCCGGAGAGCCGGGATGATTTGTGGAACGGCGTTGCTTTATGTCCAAATCATCACAAGTTATTCGATGCTAGGACGTTTGTGATTGACCGGACCTTGCACGTGCGTGTTGACCGAGCGACGGTCCAGTTCTTGATTGATAGTAGGCAGGACGAGGGCATTGCCGTTCTCACTGATTTCGATGGCCGGTTGATTCGTCGGCCCACCTTTTGGAACATAGATGAGAATTCGCAGAGACGAATGGTTTGGGCTTTTGATAGAAGAGCAGAGCTTAGTGGCCTTGGGCAATGAGGACTTACAACAGCCACATGCAAGATCATGAGGACCCAGCCGAATGGCTTTCCCTGGCCGCCTTACCCCTCACATTCATCGCGTGGACAGGCCCTTTGGCGTGCTGTACACCTTTCAACCCGCTCGCCTGATCTGTCGCCCCGCAGCGCGTCACATTTTTCCCTTGCCACGATATTAGCTATATGCTAATCTTCGGTCCACAATGTGCTCGCAAGCTAACCACCAGCGGCAGGCTCGTCTCCCCTCTCTTGAAGGTGGGTCTGTCGCAAGTATTCCCAATTGGGGTCGCGCCTTCGAGTACTATCAGTACCATCGATCGCGCAAGCGCTTTCCCCTCTGCGGCTTACAAGAAACGATGCCCCCCGGGGGGGTATCGCCATATCAAATGAGTAAACGCCCGCCTGATGCGCCCTTCCACCTGCTCCCTCGCAGCCAGCAATCTCCTTTCATTTCAATCATTAGGACACAAACCAGGGGGGTGGGGGGGTCGCTCGCCACTCGTCACTCGACTCGGAGCGGTAACTGATTCGCGTTCTTACTGAGCAAGTAAAATAGATGCACAGCCAACTCCTGTACGCTAAAGAGACGCAGCGAGAGAACCCCGTGCCTGAGCAGCAAGTCGCAAACGCATCGACGCGCAGCCGGCGCAGCACGCGCCTGTTGCAATCCGTTCCCATTCGCCTTCGCCTGAATGATCCCTTGGGGCGGCCGGCCAGCGAAGAGACAGCCACCATCTCCATCAATTGTCACGGGTGCCGCTTTTTTAGTCAGCAGCGACTTCGACCCGATGCTTGGCTAACAATGGAAATTGGGACGCAAGGAGATCGGTCGCGGAGCGTCCGGGCGCGGGTGGCATGGGTGCAGAGGTCTCGGCGGCTCCGCGGTCTTTACCAGGTGGGAGCCGAGTTCCAGACGCCCGCCAACCTCTGGCTCGTTTCCGACCCCCCGGACGACTGGAAGACTTTTGAATTTGCCGCTCCTGCCGCTTTCAACCTGGACGCGCTTGTCCAAGAGATGAAGCGCCTTCTGGCTGTGGCCGCGTCCGGCACGTATTACCAGCTCCTGGATGTTACTTCGGTGGCTCCACGGGCAGAGATCAAACGGCGTTTCTATGCCCTTGCCCGCCGCTTCCATCCCGACCGCCACATGAATCAGCCGCAGTGGACCGCCTCGCTCCAGAAGCTGATGGAGTCGCTGACGCAAGCCTATAAGACGCTGGCTGACGAAGCTGCCCGCGAGCGATACGACCAGCGCCTGGCCGATTCCGGCGCCTTCACCCTGGGGCAGACCATGAGCGAAGAGCAGAAAACGGCTGCAGAGTGCATCGAACGCGCTCGCGAATGCCTTCGCACCCACAATTATCTGGGATCAATCGTGTGGCTCAGGCAGGCCGTTGAGCAGAAACCGGGCTCATCGAAATACCATGCCCTCCTGGGGCGGAGTCTGGCGGCGGTACCCCAGTACCGACGCGAAGCGGTGGCTCACTTCGAGCGCGCCCTCGAGCTAGATCCGCTGAATCTCTGGGCCTGCTACCAGTTTGGCCAGCTTTACGAGGCGATGGGCCTGCCGTGGCGCGCCAAGCCTTGTTATCAGCGGGTCACCGAACTGGACCCGCTTCATGCCGGTGCCCGGGAAGGTCTGCGGCGCTGCGATCTCGACAAAACCCGTAAGCCCGCCACAACCCACCGAATCGTGGACCGTTTTCTGCACCGCAACCCCAAATAGTCATCCCCGATATTCTTGCTGGTTGCCGTAGCTTTGGCCTCCCGCTCCTGAACTCTAGCTTTTATGCCGGGACACGTACGTATAGGACTGCCGGTACAGATGCACTATTGAGCCGGACATCTTCCCTCCTCAGAGTAAAGCGCGGGCAAGTTCGCCAGTCAACCTAAAGGGGGAACGGCTCCATCCCACTACATGGAGCCAGTTGAGGCAATGCAACCTGCGACCGAACTCTTGACCGTCACACTCGCTCGGGGACGGGCGATCAAATGGACCAATGCCTTTGCCGCCACTCTTTGCGGCGGAGTACCGGCTGCGGCGCTAGCTTTCTTGGACTGGCACGGACCCTTGAAATGGAGCATAGGGTTTCTGCTCGGGCTGTTCTGGGCCAACCTGTTTGAATACCTCTACCACCGCTACCTGTTGCACATCCCCGGAAAGTTCTTTGCCGACCGCCACTTGATGCACCACTCGTCTGTGGGAACTATTGAGGAACCGCTGCACATCAACTTTGGCGGCTCGCCCGTCTGGATTGCCTTGCTGTTTGCCGTCAATGGTATTCCTCTCGTAGCGGCAGATTTGGCGCTTGGGTGGGGAGTCTCAAGCGGGGCACTGTTCGCATTCACGCTGTACTTCCTTGCCCTCGAAGAAGTCCATTGGCGCGTCCATGTCGGAGAGAAACTGCCTGGCTCCCTGGAGCGAGCCCGCGCCTACCACATCGCACACCACGATTACCCGAACGCCCGGTACAACGTCTTCTTGCCGATCAGCGACTGGATCTTCGGCTCGACGCGGCGCATTTGACCGCAACTCTTCCTCCTGTTATAAAAGATGCTCCTTTCTATTCGACCGGCACTGTTCCGGCTGCGATCCCTGCCTCGTGGGCCGCTAGCTCAATCGGTAGAGCAGCTGACTCTTAATCAGCGGGTTCCAGGTTCGAGTCCTGGGCGGCTCACCACTGATTCTTCGACGATTGAACCACTTTCTTGTCACTGCCCATATACCAGAGCGTGGGGACTCCATCACCTGAATTTTTGCCTTAGCTGAGCCTTTTCTCCCCCCACTCTCGATATCACGTTCATCCTTCACGGTTGCTGACGTGCATTCGCAGAGGCAAAGGTCGAAGCAACGAGCGGGGGCCCACCATCCCACGGCCGGGGGATCGGCATCCAGGTTGCCGTGCAAAGACAGCTGCTGTGATTCCCGTCGCGACCGATTTTGCGGATGAGGAGTATAACTACCCCATCGCCTACGTAGATTTGTGGTGCAGCAAACCGGCGCTTGCACCGCAGCAGGCTGTCGCATACGCTACGGTTTAGATGAGCAGCGGTGCCTTCTTCAGCAAGACGTACAGCCCGGCTGACCTGTCGCATCCCCAGGTTGCCCCAGTTGCACAAGCGCTGCGTCGATTTGCGTTCCGAATGGGGCTGGCCGGAAGACGCTTTGCCGTCAACGGTGTCCTGCGTCTGAGGTTTCGTGTGCGGGGGCACAAGCTCTGGGAGTATGCGCGCGGCCTGGCGGCGGTGATGTCCACAGCGCCTGCCGCAATGTCATCCCTTCGCATACTCGACTTCGGCGGCGGTGCTACGCTGCCCATTTTTTATGTCGCGCGCCGAGGCGCCGAAGTGCGCTGTCTAGATACTGATCCGGTCCTAGCCGGTTGGACGAACCAGAAGGCGGCGCAACGTCGCTGGAAACTCCATGCCTCCACCCACGACCTGACCAACACTCCCTCTCCTGCCGACTGGGGCCAATTTGACGCCATCATTTCTTTCAGCGTGTTGGAGCACATCGCCAAGCCGCGACAATTCGTTCTTCTGGAAAGACTGGCTGCGGTGCTAAGGCCCGGAGGCGTGTTCGCTCTTACGTTTGATTTCGGCAGCGAGGCCCCTGTTGCTGGCGCTGTTCGGGATGAGGACTCCGTTAACCGTCTGGTGTCGGCCACCGGCCTCGCCTACCTGGATGGTGCCGGCTTCCTCGACACCGGCCAACGCTTCGCGCTGGATCGACGTCACCCCCGCTGCCGCTTCACTTTCGCTTCTCTGTTTTTGAGAAAGGAAACGCACTGAGGGCGCTATCGAAACACTGCACACGCACCAAACGTCCCAAGCGCAAGTCTGCAGAGTCACGCAGTTTCGTTGAGGGTTCTGCCGGCTACTTGCCGGTACTTCCAGAGTCTCTTAGCAACCACTTCGTCAACCACCTCGTTTCTCAAATTACAGACGCTCCTCCCTTCGCCAACGAAGCGCCCTGTGCCCTGGGTCCGATTTTGTAGAAGCGGACGAGAAGCACGAACTTTCGCGACACTTCAGGTAAACAATGGACTCTTACTTCAAGGACTCGGGCGCGACGGGGGTGGTCTACCGGCAGTAGCCTGCCTACATCCGAACATCAAGCGGAGAACTGTCAGCCACCAGGCGTGAGACCACTCCGCTGCTCTCTTTGGGGGATGAGTTTCGGCTCTGAAAATCTGTAGGTCCGAGAATCAGGCTATGGGAGTAACGCTCGAAATAAAGCGCACTCCGATTCCGCGGCGCATGCCTTCCAATTGATCCACGGCGGTCACTTCCCCGACGTATTCGCTGCTTCCGACGGGTCCTCGGGCTGAGTAGGGATAGGTGACGAAGACGCGCATGCCCCTGTAATAGCCTTCGCGCCAGCTCGTGAAGTACAAACCGGTCGGCGAGGCACTGACCGTGGTGCGCACTTCCTGAAAGTGTTTGTCGATGGGGCTCGATGGGCGAACAAGAACGGGCCGGGCCAATTTCAGGCGGCGGCGCTTTGGTCTGGCTTCGGTTGGCATGAGATTCACTATAGCGTGGCCAGGCCCCGATGAAGGTCGGGTTGTCCTGATGCGCGTCGAAAAACATACTGTACCGGCGGACAGGATTCCGCCGGCAAGTCGGCCAGGCCATTCCGAACAGCCTGCTACTTCGGGGTCTTATCCATTCCTACAGATTTGGCTGCGGGTAAGGGAAAGCGCTCGCTGCATTTTTCCGCCATGGCGACCAGTCCAAAGGTTTTCTGCATCATGTTGTCCGCTGCGGTGCAGCCGTAATGAAGCTGTTCGGCAATCGTCTTCGGGCTGACGTCGAGCGTCGCTGTATAGACCCGCTCGGGAGCCACGAGTCCAATCTCATACGGCAGAGACCAGCTCTTGCCCGGGGCGAGATTGTAGGACTCGACAGGAAACTCGCGGTTGATCTCCGCGAAATCCTTGTCAAACTCGGCCCGCTTCTCGGCCGAGAGATGAGCCGTACTGGTGGCGTAATAGCGCTGCCGCCAGTGAAGCAGGTCGTTGGCGGCAAGCAGCAGGTTGAGGTCACCCCGATAGGCGCTTTCGAGAATCATGTCCAGTGTGCGGAACAGGATTTTCCGGCCGTCGGCAACCTGTCGCGTGCCGGGCCGAGCCATGCCCGAGGGCACCGGATAGGTTTCCTGACCCGCCGTATAGGGGGCCGTTACGATGACGAAGAGCTGCTCCGAAGGCAGCGGCGCGGGAGTTCCACCCCACAGCAGCTCCGTGCAAGAACCGAGAACGGACTGAATGGTGGGAGCTGGGTCTTGATGTGCGCTTGGCAGGCAGCGTCGAAAATAGCTGGTAATCGGAGTATTGTGGCGGACCCCACCGTCGCTGAATTGGGGCCACAACTTTGGGTCGGAGACGTTTGAGGTGTCTGGAATCTGCGGCATGCGGCTGATGACGGGGATTGAAGCGCTCCCCAGCACATGTAACAGAAACCAGGAACGATCATTATTCGGGTAGTGCGCTGTCGGACCGAATTCTCGATACGTTCCATCCCAAAAGGACACCGATCCAACACGCACGGGGCGTCCGCGCTCGGCCAGCGCATTGAGGTCGATCTTTTCCTTCATCAGTTGCAAAAGCGGATCGAAGCTGTAAAGATTTTGCATCCCGAAGAGCCCCAACCGGGCCAGCAACGCCCAGGTCCAACCGGGCCAGCGCTTTCGATAAATTTGCTTGGACTTCTTGATTCCGTCCCACAGACTTATCAGGCCTTCGCTGCGACGCGCCAGATTCTCGAGTGACGCCTCAGGCGTTTCGCCCTTTTCCGCCTGCGCCAAGAAGACGGCGCTCAGTGAGCCAGCCGAAACGCCGGCAAACTCCTGGAAGTCGCAACGCCGGTGAACGATGAGGTGATAGACGGCGCCGGCCTGGAATGCTCCCTTGAAGCCACCGCCGCTCAACACCAGTGCGCGCCTTTTGGTGGGGTCGCAGGCTTCGCGCTGCTGCGCACCTGTATGACCCGCGCAGAGCGTGAACACGATGATTTCCGCAAGTAGGAAGGAAGCGATCCGCGCTATCAACGAAACCTCCGGAGTGGTTTTGCTCGATGTGTGTTTCAAAAGCTCGAGAAGCGCCGATTGTAGCACCGCGCTGCGGCTGACGAGTGCGAGCACTTCCCCGGCCTGCAGAGTTGCCCGTGCGGCTACAATGTCAGTTTCTTCAGGCAGCCCATGAGAGCAAAGAC
>Ga0247727_10011723_pt1 | contig 15218 bp, 15 predicted proteins | sample WisWelCaveWW1625_FD_202498 | JGI IMG/M metagenome (GOLD analysis project Ga0247727, IMG submission 202498) | Biofilm microbial communities from Wishing Well Cave, Virginia, United States - WW16-25 | ecosystem: Environmental > Aquatic > Deep subsurface > Groundwater > Cave microbial mat | place... | reverse complement strand
GGGGAGCTTATAGAAATCAGCCACACGGGAAGCCGCCGTTTGAAGGTTTGCCGGAAAGGGTTTAGCCGTGTGGGCGGTGAGACCATCCTTGGAGTCAATAAAAGCGAGAACGTCCACGTCTTTCGTGGCCCGTTCAATAAACCCAAGGGCCGTCAGAGCCGAGCCGCCGCAGACAAGAAGGTCTGTGGAAGAGCGAAGCACGGCAAGCTCCTCTCCCAGAGCCCCCAGAATTTTCTCAACGTCTTTTCTATTGGTAAACATTAGAGTTTGTAGCCCAGCTCCCGAAGATAGGAATCGACCTTTTGCTCGGCCGTGGCCCTGGTTTTCTTAAGCGCCGTCAATTCATCGATGGTTTTTTGAACGTCAAGGTGGGCTTCTTCAACGGTGATGTCCACATAACGAGGGATATTGAGGTTGTAATCGTTTTGACGGATTTCATCCAAGGCCACGGGGCGGGAGTATTTTTCAATTGTCGAATAGGCCCTGTAGGCGTCAACGATCTTCTTAATGTCCTGGGGCCGGAGCTTGTTTTGATTCTTGCCCTCTTGAAAATCTCGGGCGCCGTAAAGGAAGAAGACTTTGCCTTTCCTTTTGGCGGGTTTATTTTTGTTTAGGATGAACAGGCATGCCGGAATGCCCGCCCCGTAAAAAAGGTTTGAAGGAAGACCTATGACGGCTTCCAGAAGGTCCTCCTCTAAAATTCCCTGGCGAATACGGCCTTCGGCTCCGCCCCGAAAGAGGATGCCATGGGGAAGAACGACCCCCGCCCTTCCGGCAGGTTTAAGTGTGGCGAGCATGTGTTGGACGAAGGCAAAATCCCCATAGCCTTTGGGGGGAAGACCAAAGCGGAAGCGCTTAAAGGGATCATTCTGGGCGGTTTCAAGACCCCAGCTTTTAAGAGAAAAGGGCGGATTGGCAATGAGGATATCGTAAAGGAGAAGCCCCCCTTTTTTGTCCAAAAGTTTTGGCTCACGAATGGTGTCGCCCTTTTCCAGCCGGGCACCGGAGAGGCCGTGGAGGAGCATGTTCATTTTCCCGATGGCCCAGGTGCCTATGTTTTTTTCCTGGCCGTGAAGAACGACGTTGCGCGTGTTTTCATGAATATCCTTAAGGTGGTAGACGCATTGAACCAACATCCCTCCCGAACCGCAGGTTGGATCGCAGACATACATGCCCTCACGGGGATCTAAAATTTCGACCAAGAGAGAGACAACTTCTTTGGGAGTGTAGAATTCCCCCCCTTTCTTGCCTGCGTCGTCAGCGAACTGAGCAATAAGATATTCATAAGCACGGCCCAGCATATCCGGCTCCGCGAGGTCGGCGTTTCGAAGCCGGATACCGGAAAAGTGGATGAGGAGATTTCCGAGAGTTGAATCGGGCAATCGGTCTTTATCGTTAAAATCCGTGGCGGACAGGACCCCTTCCAACAAGGGATTGTGCTCTTCAAGGAGGTCGTTGGCCTTGTTGAGCGCGTCTCCCAGATTATGGGTGAGCGCCGTTAAATGTTTCCAATGGGCCTTGGGGGGAACGAAAAATTCGTGTTCATCCGGTTCTTTAAGGGCAACCTTTTTATTACCGGTTTCGGCTATAATTTTCTCGGCCTCCTCATCAAAGACATCGGAAAGGCGCTTGAGAAAAAGCAGACCGAAGATGTAATTTTTGTAGTCGGACGCGTCAATGCTGCCCCGTAAAATATTCGCCGACTCCCAAAGATGGGATTTCAGTTTTTCGAGATCAATTTTTTCCATGGGCCTCACCTGGTGATTTATTTGTTTTAAGTTTACAGGATTTATATTTGTTTTGTCAATAGTATAGTTAAACATATAATTTATATATTGTTAAACTATTATTTATATTAATTGTAGCTGTTTAATATTTAGTAGTCTGGCCTGGATTCGCTGAAAGGCATCCTGAAATTCGAAGCTGGGCGGCAGGCGCAGAAGATTCCGGTTGTCCGTGCGGACCCATTGAGCCAGCAAGCTCCAGAACTCTCGGCGCAACGTGGCCAGCGTTTACCGTCGGAAGTGGAGAATAGTTTCTATTGCGCGAGTTGCTCATTCGTAATGCGTCCAGAGTCGAATAACTTTGACAATGCGGGCGTCCTTGAGGACCTGATAGACGAGTCGGTGTTGGATGTTGATTCGGCGGGAATAGGCGCCGGCGAGGTCACCGGCCAGCTTTTCGTAGGGCGGGGGATTCTGAAAGGGATTCTCCCCCAGAATTTTAAGGAGGATTTCGGCTTTCTGGCGCAACCCTGTCGAGGCCAACCTCTTCGCGTCTTTTTGGGCGTCTTTGGTGTAAAAGAGACGCCAACTCACCATTTCAATTTGGCGGCCAATTTCCTGACGGGAATTTTGAGTCCCTTTCGAATGGATTCCCGCATGCCAGGGACGGACAGCAGATAAAGCGTTTCCTGAACGGCGCGCCAATCCTCTTCGGAAACGAGAACGGCGCTGTGCCGCCGTCCTTCGATTCGCACGGGCTCATGGGAATCGGCGGCCTGGTCAAGCAACTTGTACAATTGCGTCCGGGCGGCGCTGACGGTCAGGGTGGTCATAAACGTAAGCGTACGTCAAAACGTACGTTTTGTCAAGGCGGACAATGAAACGAATTGGGAAAATATATCTTGTAGGTGCGGGACCGGGGCGGACGGAGCTGTTGACGTTGCGGGGCGCCCAGTGCCTGGCGGAGGCGGACGCGGTGGTGCTGGACGCGCTCGTCAATCGGCGGACGCTGGAACACTGCCGTCCGGGCGTCCGGGTGATCAACGCGGGGAAGCGGGGCCACGGCCGGGTGTTGATGCGCCAGCGGGCCATCAACAAGCTGCTGGCGGGGCTGGCTCGACAGGGCAAAAACGTCGTCCGATTGAAGGGCGGCGACCCGACCTTTTTCGGCCGCGGCGGCGAGGAGGCCGAGGCGTTATCGGCCCTCGGCCTCCCCTTTGAAATCGTTCCGGGGGTCTCGTCGGTCACCGCCGTGCCTGCCTACGCCGGCATTCCCCTGACGCACCGGGGGCATGCCTCCGTGGTCACAGTGGTCACGGGCCATGAGGGCCGGGAGAACCCCTACTTGGGGGAGAACGTTCGGGAAGCCCGCCGCCGCGTGGGCCCCGGCGTGGACTGGGCCCGCCTGTCTCCCGACGGCACCTTGGTCATCCTCATGGGTCTTCTCCAACTGCCGGAGATCGTCCGAAAACTGCGCGCCGCGGGCTGGCCCTTGAACAAACCCGCGGCCGTCACCCAATCGGGCACCTGGCCCCAGCAAAAAACCGTCGAGGGGAACCTGGGAAATATCGTCTCAAGAGTTCGCCGGGAGAAACTGGGAGCCCCAGCGGTGATCTTGGTGGGCTCCGTGGCGTCCCTCCGCCGACGGCTTTCCTGGTGGGAGCGATTGCCGCTTTTCGGCAAAACCATATTGGTGACGCGGGCCCAGACTCAATCGTCTTCCCTTGTGCGCGCGCTGGAGGCCCAGGGGGCCAACGTGCTCGAGGGCCCGACCATCCGAATTCAAGAATTGCCGCCGTCACCCCGGGGGCGCCGCCTGTTGAGAAAGTTGGCCCGATACGACGGTGTCCTTTTCACCAGCGCCAACGCCGCCCGGGCCTTTGTGGGGCATTGGGAACGGTTGAAAAAGACGTGGCCACGGTCCACCGCCGTTTACGCGGTGGGAATCAAGACCGGTCAGGCCCTCGTGACGGGCGGCCTTCCGGTGCACGCCATGGCCAAGGATTTTGAATCGGAGGCGCTGGCAGCGCTGTTGATCGATGTGAAGGAGAAAATATTTCTCTTCCCTCGCGCCGAGGAGGGTCGGGACTTGTTGGTCGAGAGTTTAACCCGCCGCGGGGCCGGGGTGGACCTGTGGCCCCTCTACCGCACGACGCCGGTGGCGCTGGGGGCGGACGTCCGGGCGGCGCTCTTGGCGGGGCGGGTGCACGCCGCGACCTTCACCTCCTCCTCCACGGTCCATGCCTTTATGCGGGAGTTCACGGCGGCCCAGCGGAGAAAGATCTTCAGGGCCACCCGCGCCGCGTCCATTGGCCCCATCACCTCGAAAACATTGAAGAGCTATGGCATTGTCCGCGTCCTCCGCTCCCTCCGCGCCACAACGGAAGACCTGGCGGAAGTCCTTCGGAAACGAATCGGTCGTTGATTCCCTCGGCCGCGACGATCCGCCGGGCGCTGGTCCAGGCGTTGCGGGCCGCCGGAAACGTTCACCGGCATTACGCCGGGGGGGCCTTTCACGTTTTCCACAAAGGGCGCGTGGACATCGTGACCACCGCCGACAAGGTGGCCGAGCGGGTCATCCTCCGGATGCTGCGCCGCGTCTTCCCCGACCACGGATTCTTGATGGAGGAGTCCGGCGAGCATCGCGCGGCCTCGCCCTTCCGCTGGGTGGTGGACCCCTTGGACGGCACCACCAATTTCGCCCACGGGCTTCGCCAGTCCTGCGTGTCCATCGGCCTTGAGAAAGACGGGCGGGTTATTGCGGGAGGCGTCTACAACCCCTTCCCCGAAGAGATGTTCCTGGCGTTTCAAGGGAAGGGGGCTTTCCTTAACGGTCGGCGGATTCATGTCTCGAAGACGCGACGGTTGATGGATTCGCTGATCGTGACGGGTTTTCCCTACGACCGGACGAAGCGGGCGGGGTTTTACCTGAAATTCGTGGAGCGGTTTATGAAACGGACCCAGGGGCTTCGTCGGCTTGGGTCCGCCGCCCTGGATTTGGCTTACGTGGCCTGCGGGCGTTTCGACGGCTATTGGGAATTCAACCTGAAACCCTGGGACGCCGCCGCCGGTTTGCTGTTGGTGGAGGAGGCGGGGGGCCAGGTCACGAATTTCAAGGGTCGAACCTACGGCTTGTCCGACACCTCGCAGACCCTGGCCTCCAACGGCCGAATCCATCCGTCTATGATTCGGCTCCTTTGAGGGGGGTTTTGATAGAATGAAGGTCCTTCAGGAGGCGATCCCATGAAAATTTTCAGAACCATGCTCGTTCTCGCGACCTTGACGGCGGCTTGTTCGGCCGCCTTTGCTGTGGACCGGGAAATCACGCTGATCAACGTTAAGTACCAGGGCAAGGTCCTTTGGTTGCCAGGCCCTATCATTTGTCGCAAGGGGGAGACCGTCCAACTGACCCTCATCAACAATGTCCCCGACGATCCCGCTGTACACGGTTTCTCCATTCCGGAATTCGGCGTGAAAGTGGACGCGGAGCGGGGAAAACCGCAGACCGTGAAGTTCAAGGCCGACAAGACGGGTCTTTTCGAGACAAACTGCCACCTGCACCCTGCGCATCTGCCCGGACAGATGCTGGTTTTAAAGGAGAAGTAATTTTACCGCCGCGCCTCCCGGCGCGGCCAGCCCCCATGGCTTTTCCCGTTACCCGACCGCGCCGCCTGCGCGCCACTCCCGCCGCCCGGCGGCTGGTGCGGGAGACGGTCCTTTCCCCGGCGGACTTGGTCCAGCCGCTCTTCGTCCGACCGGGCCGGGGCGTCCGGCGCGCCGTGGGATCCATGCCGGGCGTTTTTCAGTTGTCCGTCGACCAGGCCGTAAAAGACGCCCGGGAGATCCACCGCCTGGGTGTGCCCGCGGTGATCCTTTTCGGAATTCCCGAGACGAAAGATCCCCTGGGCATCGAGGCCTATTCCCCGGACGGAATTGTCCAGCGGGCGGTCCGAGCGCTTAAGGACGCTTTGCCGAAACTGCTGGTGATCACCGATCTCTGCCTTTGCGAATACACGGACCACGGCCACTGCGGCGTGGTCAAAAGAGTGGGAAACAAAGCCCTGATCGACAACGACGCCACGCTGGACCTCCTGGCCCGGACGGCCCTGGCCCAGGCGGAGGCCGGCGCCGATTGGGTGGCCCCGTCCGGAATGATGGACGGAGCGGTCCGGGCCGTCCGGCGGGCACTGGACGGAGACGGCCGGACCGAGGTGGCTATCCTCGCCTACGCCGTCAAATACGCCTCGGCTTTTTACGGGCCCTTCCGCGACGCGGCCCAATCGGCCCCCGCCTTCGGCGACCGCCGGACGCACCAGATGGACCCGGCCAACGCCCGGGAAGCCCTGCGCGAGGCCGCCCTGGACGTCAAAGAGGTGGCCGACGTCCTGATGGTGAAACCCGCGCTGGCCTACCTGGACATTCTGGCCCGACTCCGTGAGCGCTTCGACCTGCCCCTGGCCGCATTCAACGTTTCCGGGGAATACGCCATGGTGAAAGCCGCCGCGGCCCGGGGCTGGGTGGACGAGGCCCGGATCGTCCGGGAAATCCTGACCGGGATCAAACGGGCCGGCGCCGACTTTGTCGTGACCTACCACGCCCGATCGGCGGTCCGGTCCCTGGGGAAGGAATGATCGGTCGAACTCTCGCGGTTCTCCTGTTGGCCGGGATGGGGGCCTGCGCCCCCCGGCCGCTGGTCAAGGGGCCGGGAGACCCCGACGCCGGGGTGACCATAGCCTGGCTGGGCCACTCCTGTTTTTCCATCCAGGACAGCGCGCGCCGCGTTTTTTTGATTGACCCGTTCGACGACACCATCGGCTACGACTTCCGCTGGACCAAGGCGGACGCCGTCCTCATCACCCATGAGCATTTCGACCACGACAACCTCCGCCACGTCGTGACCCAAACGGTCCTGCGCTCTACGGGGGTGAACACCGTGGCCGGCATTGAAGTGACGGGGATTTTGGCCGACCACGACGACGAGGGGGGGCGGAAAAACGGAACCACCCGGATGTACGCCTTGACCCTGGGAGGGTTGCGCCTGGCCCACCTGGGCGACATCGGGCAACGGGCCCTCCGCCCGGACCAGCGGGAAGCGCTCCGGGGCGTGGACGTGCTCTTCATTCCGGTGGGCGGCAAAACCACCGTCGACGCCGCGGGAGCCAGGGCCCTGGTGGAGGATATCCGTCCCCGCGTCGTCGTCCCCATGCATTACGGCAACGCCCGCGTACGGTTTTTCGGGTTCGAACCCCTTGGGGGTTTCCTCAAACTATTCAAGAATATCCTTCAATTGTCGGACGCCAAGTTCCATGTGGCCCGCGCTGGCCTTCCCGTTGAAACAACGGTGTACGCCCCGGCCCTCCCTTCATGAAGACACGGCGGCGGGCGCGATTTCGCGACACGAGATCCCTCGAGGTGATGTTATGAAGAAGTTCCTTCTGCTTTCCGTTTTCGGGTTTGCCGCGCTGGCCTCCGCTTACGACGACGTGGCGTTGGTGGCGACCGTGAACCTGGCCAAAAAGGCGTCCTCGCCCGCAGGCGTGGCCTTAGGAGACGACGGCCGGGTGTTCGTCGCCGATGGTTTCGGAAAGATCGCCGTGTTCGGCCCCGACGGAGCCTGGAAGGCCGATTGGGGGGCGGAGAAGGGCGCCGGGCGCTTGAAAGGGCCCTCCGGGCTGGCGCTCGGGGCCGACGGAGCGCTTTACGTGGCGGACGCGGGCGCCAGCCGGATTTTTGTTTTTTCAGCCGAGGGAAAGCTGATCCAAGCGTTCGGCGCAAAAGGCGACCGGCCGGGCGACTTGAACGGACCCACCGGCATCGCGGTCGCCTCCGACGGCTCCGTGACGGTCGCGGACACGGGCAACCGCCGGATCCAATCCTTTACGCGCGAGGGGATCCTGCTTGAGACCTGGCCCATTCCCGATGAAAAGCCCGGCGAGCCGATCGCTGCCGTCCTTCTTCCGACGCGGAAGCTGGCCGTTCTATGCGGGGGGGAAGCCCGGGTGCGATTTCTGGAGAACGGCGGCAAGAAAACGGGCGAATTCACCCGGGCCGCCGTTCCGTCCCGGTTGACCGCCCTCGCGGGCGCGCCGGCCGGCGGATTGTTTCTGGCCGACGAGATTTCGGGCCGGGTCGTCGAACTGGAGACCACCGGGGAGGAGCGCAACGGGTTCGGGTCCGCGGGGACCGGCCCGGGGCAGTTCCGCGCGTTGACGGCGCTCTCGTGGGCGGGCCACCGGCTGGCCGTCCTGGACGCCAAAAACGGGCGGGTCCAAATCTTCCGAGTGCGGGCCGGCGGAAAGGTCGCGGACCTGCCGCCGCCCATCGGGCGGGTGGCTCCCGCGCCCGCCGGCGAGGTTTCCCTGGCGGCGGACGACATCGCCGTCCAAGGCGAGGACCTGCTGGCTCTCTCCCAGAAAAAACTGTTGCGCGTCGGGGCTTTCGCCACCCGTCCGGCGCCGCCGGTGGAAATCAAGGGCGCCGCCCCCTGGTCGTCCCTTAAAGGTTTGTCGGCCCGGGAGGACCGCATCCTGCTGGCCGAGGACGGACGGGGCCGGGCCGTGGTGGTGGACCGCGCGGTCAAGGTCCTGACGGCCTACGGCGTCGACGCCAAGGGCAAAGGCCGGCTGAAAAGCGTCGTGTCGGTCACCGAAGACGCGGACGGCCGGGTGTACGTCGCCGATCCCGACGGCGGACGCGTCACGGGCTACGGCCCCGACGGCGTCCCTCTCTTTTCCGCCAACGTGGCCCAACCGGTGGACGTCGCCGGGCTGGCCAAAGGCGTGGCGGTGGTGGACGCCGAGCGGAAAGCGTTGGTGGCGTTGGATGAGCGCGGAAAAACCGCCTGGGAAGTGACCGGGGTTTTCGTGGACCCCGTGGCGGTGGCCGCGGACCTGTCTGGTCCCCAGCCGCTGATCTACGTTTTGGACGGCGGAACCAGCCGCGTGTCCCTGTGGGCTGGAAAACGGTTCCTCGGCCAATTCGGGTCTGCGGGGCTCTTGGCGCGGCCACACGCCCTGGCCTTGGACGGCAACCGGCTCTGGGTGGCCGGGGAAAAGACGGTGAAAGGGTTTCGGGTGAACCTGCGTCCGGGACAGCCCGAGGGTTTCGCCGCCAAGGGGGCCGACGGCGCCGTTCAATTGTCCTGGCGGGAAGACGGCGAGGGCCGCGCCTCGTCCTACCGGATCGCCCGTTCCACGCGTTTCGCGGGCGTCGAGATGGAAGCCGGCGTCGCGCCTTCCACGACGGCCGCGTTTTACGATGAAGACATCATCCCGGGGCTGACCTACTATTACACGCTGACGCCTCTCGCGTCGGCGGAAGGCGCGGCGCTGGCCGGCCCGCCGGCGGCGGCCTCGGCCTGGACGGCCCGTCCGGCCAACCTCGCGCCGGTGGAAATCGCCTCCCTCCAAATCGACAACGTGTTCTCCGCCAACTACAAGCGCTACGCCGACACCCCCATCGGCGTCGCCGGTCTGAAAAACAACACCGATCAGATCTTCCGCAACGTGAAGCTGGGGTTCATCCTGCTGGACTTCATGGACTTTCAGACGGAAAAAATACTGGAAAAGCTCATGCCCGGCGCCCGCGAGGACATTGACTTGAAGGCTGTTTTCAACAACAAAATCCTTTCCGTCAGCGAGGACACGCCCGTCCAGGCCCAATTGACGTTGACGTATTTCGAGAGCGGCGCGGAGAAAACCGTCAAGAAGACCCAGGCCCTTCGGCTCTACTCCCGGAACGCCATGAACTGGCAGGAGCCGACGCGCCTGGCCACCTTCATCACGCCGAAGGACCCTCCCGTCCTGGAATTCGGACGCGCGGTGTTGAACGCGCTGAAGAAGGAGATGGAAGACTCCCCCCTTCCGCCCGAACTGGCGCAGGCGGCCGCGGTGCACGCTTCTTTGGGCGCTCTGGGGCTCAGCTACTTCGTCGACCCCAACAATCCCCTGGAAAAAGTCAAAAGCGCCAAGTCCGTCGACTACGTTCAGTTCCCCCGGGAAACGCTGAAGCGGCAGGCCGGGGACTGCGATGACTTGGTGGTGCTTTACGCCGCCCTTTTGGAAAGCCTGTCCGTGGCCACGCGGGTGGCTGACCTTCCGGGCCACGTTCTTCTGTTGGTCCGCGTGAACACCCCCTGGGCCGAGACCTTCAACGAGGACCGGGCGCTTCACCTGGAGGACGGGGTGTGGATCCCCATTGAGACGACGGTGGTGGGCAAGAGCTTTGAGGAGGCCTGGCGCGAAGGCGCCCGCGCCCTGCGAAAGGTGGAGGGCGCGCCGTCCACGATCAGTGTGCGCGACGCCTGGGCCCAGTACGCCCCCGCGACGCTGCCCGAGGGCGAAACGCCCGCGCTTCCCGCCGACGCCGACCTGCCGGCCCGGGTCAAGATTGATCTGGCCAAGGCACTCAACGTGTATCTTGAAAGCGCCGCGGCGCCGCTCAAGGCGGCCCTGGCCGAGGACCCCAGGGACACGTCCGCCATGCTGGAACTCGGGCTCCTTTACGCCGACCACGAACGATGGGACCAATCCGCGGAGGCCTTCGACCGCCTTCTGGCCGCAGATCCAGACAACGCGGCGGCCCTGAACGACCGGGCCAACCTTCACTTGTTGGCCAAGGAAGCGGAAAAGGCCATGGAACTCTATGAAAAAGCCGCGAAACTGGACCCGGAGGATTCGGGCATCCAGTTGAACCTGGTCCGGGCGGCCAAGCGGGCGGGCGACAAGCCCGCCGCGAAGAAGGCCTTTGACCGGGCCTTGGAGATTTCTCCGGAACTGAAGAAAACCTACGCGAATCTTAGCGAGGTTTCAGAGTAAAGAATTCATTCTCCAAGGAGGCGGCGATGAAACGGGAAATACGGTGGGGCGTGTGGCTGATGGTTTTGGCGGTCGCGGCGGGCGCGGGCGCGGCCGAAAAGAAATGGAATCTGTCCGACTGGCTCAAGAACCTCGACGCCAAGATTCGGCGCGTGCAGGACAAGCACAGGCAGGAAAGACTGTCCGTGGCGGCCGTGCGGGGCAGTAAGCAGGGGGACACCCGGAAACTCTATTGGAAAGGGAAGAAGGGCGCGATGGAAGTGTCGGTCGAGGAGCTCGCCGCTTTCAAATCCGCGGTGGACCTGGCCAAGGATGAGAAATCTGAGGAGGCGCAGGCGGCGCTGTCGGAATTCATCGAGAAATATCCCAAAAGCGCGATGAAAAACGAGGCCGAGAGCACCCGCGCCCTCTTGGCGGAAGCCACCGCGGCCCCGCCGGCGGAAACCCCCGCTCCATAAATTGCCGCCCGCCGTCCCCCGTCCGCGTTCGGCCGCACTGTTCGAGGAGGCCCGCCAGGTCCTCGTGGGGGGTGTCAATTCCCCCGTCCGGGCCTTCGGCGCGGTGGGGGGGGCTCCCGTTTTCTTCGAGCGGGCCCGCGGGGCGAGAGTCTGGGACGCGGACGGAAACGTTTACCTGGACTACGTGGGCTCCTGGGGGCCGATGATCCTGGGGCACGCCCATCCCGCGGTGGTGAAGGCCGCGGTCCGGGCCGTGGAGCGCGGCAGTTCTTTCGGCGCCCCGACCGCCGGCGAGACCGAGCTGGCCCGCCTCGCGCGCGAGGCCTTTCCCACGGCCGAGCGCGTCCGGTTCACCAGTTCCGGCACCGAGGCCTGCCTGACCGCCCTGCGCCTGGCCAGGGCCTGCACGGGACGCCCGTTGATCGTAAAATTCGCCGGCGCCTACCACGGCCACGCCGACGGCCTTCTGGCGTCCGCCGGAAGCGGCGCTCTCACCTTCGGCCGGCCCACCTCGGCCGGCGTTCCCCCTGAAATCGCCCGGCTCACCCTCGTCCTCCCCTACAACAATCCCGAAGCTCTGGCCGCGGCCTTCGCCGCGCACGGGAAAAAAATCGCGGCGGTCATCGTCGAACCCGTGGCGGGCAACATGGGCGTGGTAGGGCCGCGCTCGGATTTTTTGGACGCGCTGGAGCGCCTCCCGCGCCGCCACGGTTCGCTCTTGATCGTTGATGAGGTTATGACGGGGTTTCGCCTGTCCTGGGGCGGGGCCCAGCGGCTTCTCGCTCTGCGCGCGGACCTCACCTGCTTCGGCAAGATCGTGGGTGGTGGATTCCCCGTGGGCGGGCTGGGCGGCCCGCGGCGGTTGATGGACAAACTGGCCCCCCTGGGGCCCGTATACCAGGCGGGGACGCTCTCGGGCAATCCCGTCGCCATGGCCGCGGGAATCGCGACCCTGACCCTCCTTAAGAGGGATCCCCCCTACAAGCCCCTGCGGGACGCCGCCGACCACCTGGCTCACGGCCTGCGGGCCGTCGCCCGCCGCCACCGGCGGGTGATCTCCATCAACGTCGTCGAGTCCATGTTCACCGTTTTTTTCTGCAAGGGTCCGGTCACGGACCTGCGCTCGGCCCAACGGGCCAACGTCAAAGCTTATGCGCGTTTCTTCCACGCCCTTCTTCGCCGGGGCGTTTATTTTCCGCCCTCTCAATTCGAGGCGGCCTTCGTTTCCGCCGCCCACACACCGGGGGTCATCGAACAAACTCTGGCCGCCGCCGAAGCCGCTTTCCGCGACCTGTGAACCTGTTATATTTGTCCGACGCGGACGTAGCCTCCCTGGTCACGGTGGGGGAAGCGTTGCCCCTGGTGGAAGAGGCGTTCGCGTCCCTGGCGGAGGGCCGGGCCCAGATGCCGCCCAAGATGTACTTGGATTTCAAGGAATTTGGCGGCGACCTGCGCGCCATGCCGGCCTATTTGCCGAAGGTCGCGGGCGCGGGCGGCCGGGGCTACGCCGGCGTCAAGGTCGTCAATTCCCACCCGGGAAACCCCGCCCGGGGCCTCCCCACGGTGGCCGGCGTCTTCGTCCTGAACGATCCCGAGACGGGAATGCCCCTGGTGGTCATGGCCGCGGGACGGCTCACCGACATCCGCACCGGCGCGGCGGGCGGCGCGGCGGCCAAACACCTGGCGCGAAAAAGCGTTTCCACCGTGGGGTTTGTGGGATGCGGCCGCCAGGCGGCCGCCCAATGGGAAGCATTGTCGGTCCTTTTTCAGGTCCGGGAGGCGCGGGTGGCGGGAAGAACTCCGGAGGAAGCCCGCGCCTTCGCCGATAGGAATCAACGGCCGGGGGGCGCCGCTTTCCGGCCCGTCGGCGTCGAGGAGGCCTGCGGTTCCGACATCGTCGTCACCGCCACGCCGGGCCGAACCGTCGTCGTGCAAGACGGCTGGATACGCCCCGGGACCCACGTTAACGCCATCGGCGCCGACGCCCCTGGAAAACAGGAACTGGACCCCGTCCTCCTCAAAAAAGCCCGCGTCTTTGTGGACTCCCCCGAACAGGCGTTTCACTCGGGGGAAGTGAACGTCGGCCTGTCCTCCGGGGCCTTGAAACCCAGGGACATCGCCGGGAGCCTGGGCGAGGTGATCACCGGCCGGATCCCCGGCCGGCAATCCGACGCCGACATCACCCTTTTTGATTCCACCGGCCTGGCGGTGCAGGACGTGGCCGTAGCCGCCTTCATCTACCGCCGCGCCCTCGAGTTCCACCGAGGAACAACACTCCCGCTCTAGGAAAGAGTCCCATGCCCGAAATCAAACCCTTCCGCGCCTACACCTATGGCGCCACGCACCAAAAAAGCATCAAGGCCCTCGTCTGCCCTCCCTACGACGTCATCTCCCCCGATCAGCGCGAGACGCTGATGAACCGAAACCCCTTAAATTTCGTCCGCGTCGAACTCCCCACCGGTGATCCGTCCACCCGCTACACCGCCGCCCGCGCCCTCTGGGACCGCTGGACCGATCAGGGTGTGCTGAAGCGCGAAGCCAACGCGGCCTTTTATGTTTACGAGGCCCGGTTCCGCTCTCCCCTGGACGGCCGCCCCCTCCGCCGCCGGGGGTTCTTCGCCGCCCTGAAGGCCGTTCCCTGGGGACAGGGGGTTTACCCGCATGAGAAAACCCTCCCCACCCACAAGGCTGACCGCCTTCAATTGTTCAAGGCCCTCTGGGCCCAAACGAGCCCCATCCAACTCCTCGCCCGGGACGGCGACGGACGAATCGACCGGTTGATCGCCGCCCATCAAAAAGGCGCTCCCTGGATTCAGTTCACCGACGAGGCCCGAGTGGCCCACCGTTTCTGGAAGTGGTCGGCCGACGCGCAAGCCGAGGAAATGGCCCGTCTTTTCCAGGACACCCCCTGCGCCATCGCCGACGGCCACCACCGCTACGAGACGTCCCTGGCCTACGGCCGCTGGGCGAAGCGGAAATGGGGCGCGGCCTCTCCGGCCTCTGCCTATGTCATGGCCTATTTTTCCTCCTCGGGCGACGCCGGCCTGGAAGTGCTCCCCACCCACCGGGCCGTGTCCTGGGAAAAGCGGCAATTCGTAAAATTGGCCGGATGGGGTCGACTTAAGCCGGTGACGGGCCTGCGGGATTTGAAGGCATTGATGGACGGGAAAAAGGGACCGGGCCTGCGGGAGGTGGGGGTGTACCGGGAAGGAAAATATTTCATCTATCAATTCACCAAAACGCCGCCCGAGTTGTTGAAACGGCCCCACGCCCAACTGCCCGTGGCCTGCCTCCACGCCGGGCCGCTCAAGGGCCTGGGAAAAGAAGATTTCTTTTTCACCCGCACCCCGGAGGAGGCCGTGGAGGAAGCCGGGAAACACAACGGCTGGGCCTTCCTCCTGGCCCCCAACACCGTCAACGAAGTCCTGGACGTCTCCACCGCCGGCCTGGTCATGCCCCCCAAGAGCACCTACTTCTACCCCAAAATCCCCTCCGGAATCCTGAGCCACTCCCTGCACGGCGCTTTTTGACCCCCTATGCCCTATGCCGTCCCCTATACCTCCAATACCTCATCCCCCATCCCCCGGGGTTATTAACTTTCGGCGGTCAATAGGCGCTCCACACCACACCCCGGGTGTCGGTGTGGGTGCAGTTCACCCCCCCCTGTCCCGTCGATGAGCTGTAGTGAAACGCAAAGGCGAAATCAAGTGAAGTCTGAGTCAAAAACACCGTACCGAGACGCATACCCTGAGCGGTGGGGTGGAAAAGTGGGGATGGAAATTTTTGGGAGTGGGTCCATATATTTGGCGAAAGAACTGGGGGCGATAACCGGATAAAAACTTTCATTGTCAGCGTAATGGATACTGATGGCGCTTCTGAGTCCGCCCAATTTCCCCCTGACAGCCGCCTCTTTCGCACTGAGGACCATATCGGCGAACTTGGGGATGGCGATGGCGGCCAGGAGGCCGATGATGGCCACTGTGAGCATGAGCTCGATCAGCGTGAAACCCCGATGAATAATTCTTTGCCTCATGGCTCTGTAAATATAGGCCCGGGGGGGGGCGAAATCAATCCATTTGATTCAAAGTTTATCATGTAAAATGAAACTCAAAGATTGAAATATACTTGTATTTGATGTAGACTCAACCCATGACGCTCCGCTATATTTCCCGCGCCGTCGAGTCGGCCCTCAAGACGGCCGCGCGGCAGTTCCCCGTGAT
>Ga0247727_10011722_pt1 | contig 15219 bp, 16 predicted proteins | sample WisWelCaveWW1625_FD_202498 | JGI IMG/M metagenome (GOLD analysis project Ga0247727, IMG submission 202498) | Biofilm microbial communities from Wishing Well Cave, Virginia, United States - WW16-25 | ecosystem: Environmental > Aquatic > Deep subsurface > Groundwater > Cave microbial mat | place... | reverse complement strand
GCGCTCGAAGTGCTCGCAGATCCGGCGCACGTCGCGCTCCAGCAACGAGGCTGCGAATCGGTTCTTCTTCGCATCCACCGCTTGGGGGAAGTCGATGAGGGTGACCTCCCCGCCCCAGACCAGCACGTTGTACGGAGACAGGTCCCCGTGGATCACGTCGTTGAACAGCATCCGCTCGATCGCGCGAAGGAGCTGGTCCAAGAGCGACACTGCCTCGTCGTGATCGTCGATGCGGTACTCGTGGAGCTGCGGCGCCGCGAACGACTCGTCACCGATGAACGTCATCAAGATGGCGTCGCCGGTCGCTTCGATCGGCCTCGGGACGGGCACGCCCGCGGCCGATAGGGCCTTCAGGCTCTCCCACTCGCGATCGACCCAGATGCCGCCCTGAACCTCGCGGCCGAACCTCGTACGCTGGATAACGGCTGTACGGATCCGGCGCTCCTTGATCCATTCGCCGTCGCGGTAGATGGACTCGTCGCGGAAATCCCGCCGGTCGAGCGGGTGGTAGACCTTGAGTGCGACGAGCTCCTCACCCGTGATGCTCGGGTCGGCGCGGCACAGGTGGACCGAGGCCTCTTTGCCGCTCTTGAGGGGTCGCAGGACCTTCTCGATGAGCCCTTCGTCGAAGAAGTGCTCGAGCGCTTCTGGATGCAAGGTTGGTTCTCCTTCCGGATGGCATGATTGGATGTCGATGCCACGTCCGGAAGCGGGAGCGAGACGGTGTGCGTCTACGCGAAGGCGGAGGGACGCGGCTGCGCGGTATCGAAGACCGAGACGGCAGTCATAGGTGCATCCCTCCTTCCGTTGGTTCGGCGGTCTGTGCTGATGCTCCAGACCGCCGAAGAGTGTACCCCTCAGCCGGCGTCGCCGGAAGCCACCGCGGTCGGTCCGGCATGCAGGGACACGATGCTCTCCACGATCGAGCGAGGGATGTGGGTCACGGCTCGGAAGCCCTCACCGTCCGGCAGGACCTCCTGGGCGACCGACACGAACCGGGGTCCCTCGTGGACCAGGAATCCCACCGTCCGGACGAGATAGTCGGAACGGCAATCCTCAGGCGTGGACTGGTCGAAGTCGAAGAACGCGTCATGCCAGGTGACGAGGACCAACGGGTACTCGTCGAGAGGAGCCTCGTCGGCGCGCGGGAGCCCAGCCTCGTCGGCGATCGGTGCCGGCGACCCGACGAGGACCTGATCCCTCGGATCCCGTACGACCCGCATTGCCTTCTCCTTTCCGGTCCAAGTATCGGATGTCCCCGGGGTCGGGTAGATACCCGACCCAGAGCATTCTCGAGGGGACGCCCACATCGGGCCCTTCGGCCTCACCCGGAGCGACAAGTGAAGCCTATCCATCGGCACCGACACATCCGCCGAAAGTCGTGTCGGAGGCCGCCGTTAGGGTTCATCCGTGGGCAAGACCCGTGTTCTCCATTCGTGCACGGCCTGCGGTCACCAGATGGCCCAGTGGGTGGGCCGATGTCCCGGCTGCGGGGGTTGGGGAACCATCGAGAGGGTGCCACCCGGTGCCGCGTCCGGCCCTAGAGGTTCCGTCGTCCCGGCCGTGCCTCTCGTCCCCGCCCCGGCCACCGAGCATCGGATCGGAACCGGCTTCGCCGGGCTCGATCGCGTGCTCGGCGGCGGCCTCGTCCCCGCGTCGGTCGCATTGCTCGCAGGCCAGCCCGGAATCGGGAAATCGACGCTGCTCCTACAGGTGCTGGCGCATCTGTCCGGCACAGCCCGGACGTGCTTGCTCGTCTCCGGCGAGGAAAGCCACGGCCAGGTCGCGGCCCGGGCGCGACGACTCGGGGTCGCCGTCGATGCCGTGTCGTTCGCCCCGGGCCGCGACCTGGCGGACGTCGTGGACCTCGCCCGCTCGATGAAGCCGTCGCTCCTGGCCGTGGACTCCATCCAGACGCTCCGGGATACGTCCGGCTCGCAGATGCCGGGCGGGGTTTCCCAGGTGCGCACGTGTACCGACGCGCTGGTGGGCTTGGCGAAGGCCGAGGGCATCACGATCTTGCTGACCGGGCACGTCACCAAGGACGGCGACCTGGCGGGCCCTCGCGCGCTCGAGCACGCGGTCGACGTGGTGCTTGCCTTCGACGGTGACGCGCGCTCGGGCCTTCGCGTGCTCTCGGGCGGGAAGAACCGTTTCGGCGCCGAAGGGGAGACCGCCTGGTTCGAGATGAACGCTCACGGGCTTCACGAGATCGATCCGACCGGCCTCTTGGTCTCCGGCGAGCGAGCAGCCGGGGCCGCGTTGGCGTTGGTCCAGAGCGGTCGCCGGGCTCTCGCCGTCGAGGTGCAGGCGCTGATCGGTTCGCCCGAGGGCCCGCCGCGTCGGCAGGCCACGGGCCTCGACCTACGACGGTTCCAGCTGGTCGCGGCGGTGCTCGACCGGGTCGTCGGTGGCCTCAAGCTGGGTCGGGCCGAGCTGTTCGGGGCTTCTTCGGGCGGGGTCCGGATGGACGACCCCGCGTGCGACCTGGCTGTTGCGGTGGCGCTCGCCTCCGCCGCAACCGGTGTGCCGCCGCCCGAGGGAGCGGCCTTCGTCGGAGAGGTCTCCCTCACCGGTCTCGTTCGGCCAGCGCCGGCTATGGCGCAACGGGTTGCCGTGGCGCGAGCCGCAGGGTGCCGGATCGTGTTCGCCGCGGGGACGAACGAGCTGCCGACCGGCATCCGGATGGAGCGGGTCCATCGCGTCGTCGATGCCCTCGGATGGGCGTTCCGGTCGCCAGCACGGCCCCGGAGTGCTCCGAACGTTCCCGTTCCGAGTCGTTCGCCCTAGTTCCTTCGGCCCGTTCGCAACCCCTGAATAGCCCTCTGACCTGCAGTTTTGGGTTGCGGCGAACGGTGGGGTCGTGTTACCCTGCATGGGAGCCGGCCTCGCTGGCCCCTGTCGATCTGACCCGAAGAAGGGGGCGTTCGTGTTCCGTAAAGGTGACACCGTCGTGCATCCGGAGCATGGAGCCGCAGTGATCGAGGAGCTCCGCGAGAGGGAGTTCCTGGGAGAGAAGCGGACCTATCTGGTGTTGCGCGTCGTGTACGGAGACCTGACCGTCCTCGTCCCCATCGACTCGACCGAACAGGTCGGCCTGCGGCCGGTCGTCAGCAAGAACGAAGTCAAGAAGATCCTCAAGGTGCTGACGGAAGAGGAGACCCTGGTCGCAGCCAACTGGAGCCGTCGCTTCAAGAACAACCTGGAGAAGTTGCACTCCGGCGATCCCTACGAGGTGGCTGAGGTGCTTCGGAACCTGGCGATCCGGGAGCGGGAGAAGGGACTGTCCGCCGGAGAGAAGAGGATGATCAACAAGGCCCGGCAGATCCTCATCTCTGAGATCTCGCACGCGACGGACAAATCCGAAGAAGCCGCCGAGATGATGATCGACGGCACGCTCGACGAAGCGCACGGCGTGAGGCTCGCCGCCCGGGCGTCGACCGGCACTTAGGCTCCCCCCTCCGAGGGCCGATGTCTCAAGAAGGCACCCGATCGTGCCTGCATCGGCTATGGGCGACGAAGCGACCGACGATCGAAGGGCTCAGATCCGCGGACGGCTCGTAGAGGGCGTCCGCCTCATCTTCATGCCCCTGCTCGGGGCCGCCGGGTTCCAGATCGGATCGAGGAGTGGGCCCGCAACGTCCAGCCGAACCTTGCTCTGGGTGTTCCTTGGCGCCGCCTGCGGCTACGTTCTGGGCGGTGTGATAGGCCGCCTCACGTTGCGGGCCGTCACGGGGATCGAGCAGGAGCTCCGCCGAACGCCTGCTCCCCAGATCGCAGGGGGGGTGGTGGGACTCATCGTGAGCCTCCTGGTCGCCGCCCTCCTCACCATCCCGCTGCTGCTCCTTCCGGTCGGGGCCGCCTGGCCCGCGAGCGCGTTCGTCTATCTCGTCTTCGGCTCACTGGGATTCAGGCTGGGGAAGGCAAAGCACGAGGACATCTTCGCCCTGGTGGGTATCAAGACTCGGGCCTCCGGGTCGGCGCGTGGAGACCTCCACGTGGTGGACACCAGCGCCTTGATCGATGGGCGTGTCGCCGACCTGGTCGCCACGGGCTTCATCTCGGGCACCGTCCTCCTGCACGAGGGCGTCCTGAAGGAGCTCCAGACGATCGCCGACTCCTCGGACCGCCGCAGGCGGACCAGGGGGCGGCGGGGACTGGACGTGCTGGTCGAGCTGCAGCGCGCGCCGACCCTGCAGTTCCAGCTGGTGGAGGAACAGGGCGTCGTCGACGTCGACGCCGCCCTGGTTCGCCTGGCCCGCGAGCGCGGCGCATCGCTGGTGACGGTCGATCACAACCTGTCGATGGTGGCCGAAGCCTTGGGCGTGCCCGTCGCCCAGATCAACACCCTCGCCTCGAAGTTCCGGATGCCGTACGCCGCGGGCGACGAGCTGTCCGTTCGGCTGGTCAAGGAGGGTCGCGAACACGGCCAAGCGGTGGGGTACCTGGACGACGGCACGATGGTGGTCGTCCAGGAAGCGAACGAGCGCATCGGCAGTGAGGTCGACGTTCGTGTGCGCAACGTGATCCAGACCACGACCGGACGGATGATCTTCGCGTCGTTCCCAGAGCCCGAGCAGACCGAGCAGGAGACCGTCTCGGTCCCCTGACGATGGCCTCGGGCCGGCGCCGTCTGCGATGCTTCGACGGTGGGTGAACCGCGGGTGTCTGCGATCGTGCTGGCCGCTGGCTCGGGGAGCCGCCTGGGGACCGGTGCCCCTAAGGCGCTTCTGGCCGTCGGCGGCGTGCCGATGGTGGTGCGGGCTGTTCGGTCCGTCGCGGTCCTGGCGACCGAGGTGGTGGTCGCAGCGCCGGCCGGCAGCGAGGAACGCGTCCGCGACTCGCTCGTCTCAGCCGGGGAGGTTCGCATCGTGACGGGAGGCCCGACCCGCCAGGCATCCGTCCGCGCGGCCCTCGAGGCCGTCTCTCTTGGTTGCGACGTCATCGTCGTGCACGACGCCGCCAGGCCGTTCGCCACGACGGAGTTGACCGCCACCGTGATCTCGGTGGTCGTTGGAGGCGACGAAGGCGCGGTTCCGGTCGTGGCGATCCCCGACACCGTGAAGAGGGTGCGGGGCGGGCAGGTGGTCGCCACGGAGGACCGTTCGGAGCTGGGGCTCGCCCAGACCCCCCAGGCGTTCCGCGCCTCGGTCCTTCGCGAGGCGCACGCCCGCGCCGAGGCCGCGGGCCTCGACCTCACCGACGATGCCGCCCTCGTCGAGTGGGCCGGCCATCGGGTCGCGGTCGTTCCCGGGGAGCCCGGCAACTTCAAGATCACGACGGTAGCGGACCTGGAACGAGCCGGAACCCATGGGTGAGCAACGGGTCGGCTTGGGTTTCGACGTGCATGCGCGTTCGGGCGAACGGACCCTCCGGCTGGGCGGGGTCCTGTTCGAGGGTGAGGAAGGCCTGGCGGGACATTCTGACGGTGACGTCGTGTGCCACGCCGTCGCCGACGCCCTGCTGGGAGCGGCGGTTCTCGGGGACATCGGCGAGCACTTCCCCGAGTCCGACCCGACCTGGTCGGGGATCGGGGGAGTGGACCTGCTGTCGCGCACGATCGTGCTCCTGCAAGGGGCGGGGAGGCGGCCACTCGGCTGCGACGTGACGGTCATCTGCGATCGTCCGGCGATCGCCCCCCGGCGTGACGAGATCCGGGACGGCCTGGCGTCGGCGCTCGGCGTGGGGATCGACCGCGTCTCCGTGAAGGCGACCCGGCCCGAGGGACTCGGCCTCTCGGGGGACGGGGTCGGCGCGATGGCGATCGCGTCGGTGGCATGAGCCCGAGCCGGGTCGTTGCCGGGCGGCGGGCGGTGACGGAGGCGATCCGGGCGGGCGCCGCGGGCGAGGTTCTCCTCGCCCGCGGCGCCCGTGAGACACCGGGTCTGCAGGCTCTCCGGGAGGCGGCGTCGGCGGCTGGTGTTCCCGTGCGGCGGGTCGAACGTCGGGAGCTGGACGGGATGGCGCCTGCGCATCAGGGGGTCGCCGCGCGTCTGCTCCGTGGGGCGCCGACGCTCACCGAGCGCGAGCTGGCGCTGTACGCCTTCGAGGACGACGACTTCGTCGTCGTCCTCGACGGCATCACCGACCCGCAGAACATGGGGGCTTGCGCGCGGAGCGCCGAAGCGGCCGGGGCTGCGATGCTGGTGACGAGGATCCACCGTGCGGCGGGTGCCACCCCCGCGGCCGTGCGCGCCTCGGCCGGAGCGCTCGTGCACCTGCCCCACGCGAGGGTCGCCAACCTTGCCCGGGCGCTCGACCGCCTGCAGGCCGCCGGGTTCTTCACGGTCGGGCTGGACGGCGGGGCAGAGGGGACCGTCTACGACGAGGACTGCCCCGCTGGGCGGCTCGCCCTGGTCGTGGGCAGCGAGGGCAAGGGCCTGTCCCGGCTGGTCCGCGAGCGGTGCGACGTGCTCGTTCGGCTCCCCGTGGCGGGCCGGGTCGGCTCTCTCAACGCCTCCGCGTCGCTTGCCGCGGCGCTGTGGAGCTACGTGGTACCGTCGCGCCGCGCCGCTTCGCAACGCGGCGCGACCCCATCGCCATGAGCGCTCAGCCGCCCGTGGGCGAGCCGCCCGACGACATGGACTTCGTGATCCCGACGCCGCGAGCGGCCCGGGGACGTTCCCAGACCGTGTCGGCGGCGGCCGGAGCACTGGCGATCGCAGGGTTCTTCTCCCTTGCGGGAGCCGCCCTGATCGGTGGCGTCGGGGGCTCGGGCGCTCAGGTCGGTATCGCGGGGGCCTTCGGCGTCGTCCAGCTGAGCGTAGCCGTCCTGGTGTTCCGGCAGGCGCCTGTGGGTAGGACCGCCGGTCTCGGCATCGCGTCCGTTGGCCTCGTCTTCGGGCTCGTGCGGCTGCCTGACGGCTCCGTCAACGCCCTGCTCGCCATGGCGGCCTACGGGTTCGTGATCTGGGCCCTGGCCTCGAGCGGGGCCGCCTTCCGTCGGGGGTAGACTCGGGCCGGCCGGCGTGGCGCAGCCCGGTAGCGCAACCGACTTGTAATCGGTAGGTCGTCGGTTCGAATCCGACCGCCGGCTCGATGCGGCGCCTCGCCCTCGTGGTCCTGCTCGTCGGGGCCTGCGCTGCACAGGGTCCGCTCGCCCCCGACACGCCCCGGCTCGTCCCCGTTCGGGTCATTCGGGTCGTCGACGGCGACACCCTGCAAGTTGACCTCGACGGCAGGGACGTCACGATCAGGCTGATCGGCATCGACACCCCCGAGGTCGAGGGACCGTTCACCGAGCGCGAGTGCTTCGGCAGGGCGGCGTCGCTCTACGCTCACGAGCTCCTCGACGGGCGCGAGGTGCAGCTGGAGTTCGACGTGGAACGGGTGGATCCGTTCGATCGGACCCTGGCCTACGTCTGGCTCGACGGGGACCTAGCGAACGAGCGCATCGTCGCCGACGGCTACGCCGTCGTGGCCACGTTCCCGCCCAACGTCAAGTACGTGGACCACTTCCGTGCCGCGGAGCGTCTGGCCCGCGAACGCAGCCGTGGGCTGTGGGGGCGGTGCCGGTGATCACAGCCGGACACGGAGCGCCTCTAGCCCCCTGATGATGTAGTTCGGCTTCCACCGCGGCTCTTCGACCAGCTCGATCCCAGGTGCCCGACGCAGCAGCGTGCCGAACGACGTCAGCAGCTCCACCCGTGCCAACGGCGCCCCCAGGCAGAAGTGGATCCCGGCCCCGAAGCTGAGATGCGGGTTCGGGTCGCGTCCCAGGTCCAGCTCGTCCGGTCGCTCGAACGCCGACGGGTCTCGGTTCGCAGAGCCGAACACCAAGCCGAGCTCCGCGCCGCGTGGGATCCGCACCCCGTGAAGTTCGACCTCTTCAAGCACCCATCGCTCGAACATCTGCAACGGGGTGTCGAATCGCATGAGCTCCTCGACCGCCGTCGGGAGCAGGGAGGGGTCCTCGACCAGCCGCGCCAACTCCGCCGGGTGTCGGAAGAGCGTCCACCAGCCGTTGCCGGTGACGTTGACGGTCGCCTCGTGTCCGGCGTTCAACAGCAGCACGCAGGTGCCGATCAGCTCATCCTCCGTGAGCCGGTCGCCCTCGTCGACCACCAGCGCGAGCTCGCTGATCAGGTCTCCGGCCGGTGCGCTCCGGCGCTGCCGGGACAGTGCCCGCAGGTAGTCGGAGAACCCGACGGAGGCCTGTGAGGCGATCCGGACGTCCTCCTCCGTCGGATGCAGCTCGTACATCCGGCAGATGTCGGCTGACCAGGGCCGCAGCAGGTGCCGGTCCGCGGGCGGCACGCCGAGCAGCTCGGCGATCACTTCCACAGGGAGCGGCTCGGCAACGGTCGAGATGAGATCGACCTCGCCCGCGCCCAGGACGCCATCGACGAGCCCGTCCACCAGCGCCTGCACGCGGGGGCGGAGGGCCTCCACCGTGCGCGGCGTGAACGCCTTGGACACCAGTCGCCGCACCCTCGTGTGGTCGGGCGGCTCCATGTCGAGGATGCCGTTGCGGATCAGATGCCAGAAGGACCTCGAGCCCGGCACGTCCTCCGGGTGGCCCGTCTCGGCGTGGGAGGCCAGATGCAGGTAGGTGCGCCCGAAACGCCGATCGCGTAACAGCCCGTTAACGTCGCCGTGTCGCGAGACCAGCCAGTGATCGGTCCCCGGGTCGTACAGGACGGGCGCCTGCTCCCGGAGCGTCGCGTAGGCGCCGTAAGGATCCGCGACGAAGCTGGGGTCATCGGGGTCGAAGCCGAACGTCTGGGCAGCAGCCTGGGCCTCCACGAGAACGAAGCGTATCGCTGCCGCTCACCCTCGACGGAGGGCCCGTCCGGCGCGTTCTCTCCAGTCGCCGTCCCACGCCACCCGCCCGTTCACCACGACGAGGTCGAAGCCCTCCGGATAGGCGTGCGGCACGCCGTACGATGCCGTGTCCGCGATCGTCGCCGGATCGAACACCACGAGATCCGCGTGCGCCCCCTCCTCGAGTCGTCCGCGCCCGGCGAGCCCGAATCGTTGGGCGGGGAGAGCGGTCATCTTCCGGATCGCCTGTTCCAACGTGAGGACGGGATCCTCGCGAACGTAGCGGGCGAGCACCCGCGGGAAGGTGCCGTACTCGCGTGGGTGGACGGGCAGCGATCCGGCCGGCCCATCGGGCGAGATCGCCGACGCATCGGAGGCGACGAACACGTCGGGGTCGGCCACGATCGCTCGCACGTCGTCATCGCGCATCGCGTGGCCGATGCACGACGTGTCGGCGTCCCCCGCCAGCATCGTCACCATCGCGACGAAGGGCTCCACCTGCAGCTCGCCCGCGATGGCGGCGATGTCGAGGCCGCGCCAGCGCGGCTCGGCCCGGGTCTCGACGATCACGATGGCGTCCCACCCGACACCGTCCACCGCGCTCTCGAAGTCCGGTTCGCCCTCTTCGACGGCCCGGCGCAGCCGATCGTGGTCGTTCGCGGCGATCCGCGCCACCTCTGCGGCCGGTGCCCACGGCGGGAGTAGCGACGCCAGCGAGGAGTTCCATGCCGCATACGGGTACTGGTCGGCCGTGACGTCATCCGAGCCGTGGAACCGAGCCAGGAGCTCCTCGGTTCGACCCCACGCGTGCGCGGACTCGCACTTCAGGTGGCTCACGTGCACCGGCAGCCGTGCCCGGCGGCCGATCTCGAGGGACTCGTCCAAAGCGCGGAACAGGTGGGCGCCCTCGCCTCGGATGTGACTCGCGTACAGGCCACCGGCGCCGCCCACCGCTACGGCGAGCGCGACCAGCTCGTCGGTGTGGGCGTACATCCCGGGGACGTAGACGAGCCCGGTCGAGATGCCGAACGCTCCCTCGTTGATGGCCCCCACGGCGAGCGAAGCCATCCTCCCGAGCTCGTCGGCGGTCGGCGCCCTTTGGTCGAGCCCCAGGACCTCCTCGCGGATCGATCCGTGGCCGACCAACGTGGCCAGGTTGACGGCGGGCTCCGCGCCGTCGAGCGCGTCGAGGTACTCGCCCCACGATGACCAGTCGGGTCGCGGCATCGTCTCGGGATCGCCGCTCGCGAGGAGCACCCCTTCGCGCCAGCCTGCGAGCGGCCACGGGGACGCCCCACAGTTGCCGACGATGACCGTCGTGACGCCCTGGCGAAGCGCCGACCGCATCCACGGATCGACCATGGCGGACAGGTCGGAGTGGTTGTGCACGTCAACGAAGCCGGGGCTGGCGACGCGTCCGCCCGCGTCGATCGTCCGCGCGGCGTCGGGCGCGTCGCCAGCCCCGACACCCACGATCAGGTCGCCTGCCACCCCGACCCACCCTCGGAAGGCCGGGGCGCCGGAGCCGTCGACGATCTGCGCGTCGCGTACCACCAGGTCGAGCATCGGCGCGCAGCGTACGGCGAGGGCGGCGGCGCCGGCCTACTCTGTGGGAAGGAGCACTCGGAACGAGGCGCCGCCGCCCTCGCGCGCCTCGACCCAGGCCCGCCCTCGTGCAACTCCGCGAACCGCCGCACGAGCGACAGCCCGATGCCGACGCCGGGCGAGTGGCCCGATGACGATCCCGGGGCCTGGCGGAAGGGACCGAAGACCTCGTCCCACAGGGGCTCGGCGATCCCCGGACCATCGTCCTCGACTATGAGCAGGACGCCACCATCCTCGGTCGAGCAGCGGACCCATGCGTGCGAGCCCGGCGGCGTGTGCCGGATCGCGTTCGTCACGAGGTTCTCCAAGATCCGCTCGACCTTCGCTGCGTCGACCGACGCGGTGACGTCGGCCACGTCCAGCGTCAACCCGTGGTCGGGGTGCTCCACCTCGGACACGACCCGGTTCACCAGCGCCACCATCGAGGTCGAGCGTCGCTGCGGCGTCAGGATCCCTCGCTGGAGCCTGTCCAGATCCAGCAGGTCCGACAGGAGCCGTTCGAGCTTGCGCGCGTTCGAGGCGACCCGGCGGACCAGGTCGCGCGCGTCGTCCGGCGACAGGTCGGGCCATGATTGCTCCAGCGTGAGCGCGGAGCCGAGGATCGAGGTGAGCGGCGTACGCAGGTCGTGCGAGACAGCCTCCAGGAAGGTGTTCTTCATCTCGTCGAGGGCCCGCAGCCGGCGGGATGCCTCGCGCTCGATGTTCAGGAGATCGGCCTTCTGGATCGCGATGGCGGCGTGAGAGGCAAGCACCTCGAGCATCCGGCGGTCGTCGTCGTCGAACATCCCGTACCCGAGGCTCGACAACACGATGACGCCGACGAGGTCGTCCCCCGCCACCATGGGCACGGCGAGCATCGACTCGAGGATGTCGTCCGTCCCCGGGATCTGGGTGGCGAAGTCGACCTCCCGCGCGTCGGGGGTGAGCAGCGAGGTCCTGGTCGCCGCGACGTGACCGGTGATGCCTTCCCCCATCACCGTCGCGAGCTCCTCCAACGTCTCACGTTCGTACTCCGAGAACAGCTCGCCGCGGAAGGCCACCGGGTGCAGGCTGATGCCGTCCGGCAGCAACACGTACACCCGGCAGTTGTGGTAGTCGATGATCGTGCGCAGCTCCGCCGTGATCGCTGCGCCGATCTCCTCCACCTCGGAGAGCGCGCTCAGGTTGGCGGCGAGGTGGTGCAGCATGTTCAGCTGCGCGACCGAGCGGACCGCGTCCATGCTCGCGGCCGCGTGCTCATCGCCGATCTTCGTCACCGGGTCTCCCTCGTGGGTCGCTGCGATCGTCGCACGGCTCACCCGTGGTTTCGGCCTGCCGGACCAGGGTGCTTGAACGAGCCGAAGGGGTCGCTACGCTCCGAGGCGTGACCCCCGACCAGACCGGTCCCTTCGAGCTGGACGACCGCGGCCGCCAGATCCTCGACTTCGAACGCGCGGCCTGGAAGCTCGACGGCACCAAAGAGCGAGCCATCCGGGAGAGGTTCGGCTTCTCGTCGGCCCGCTACCACCAACTGCTCCACCGGACCGTGGATCGTCCCGAGGCTCTGGTCTACGATCCCATGCTCGTACGCCGTATCCGCCGCGTGCGGGAGGCTCGTCGCCGTCGCCGCGCGGCCGGGCGTCTGGGCGTTGAGATCTGAAGCCGGGTTAGGATGTCGGTCGTGAACCTTGGGACCTGGCGGATCGTCATCCTGGCTGCGCTGGTGGCGTTCGGCGCCGTCATCCTGTCGAATGGATTCTCCGGTGGTCCGGTGGCTGCGCCGCCCACCGGGCCACCGGGGCCGACCGGTCCGACGGGCGACCCGACGGGCACGCAGACCCCGGAGCCTCCGCCCCCGGAGGGCCAGGTCGATGGCGTTGCCGTCGCGGTCTTCAACGGGACCGGTACGGTCGGACTGGCCGCCGACGTGACCATCGTGCTGCAGGATGCCGGGTACACGATCGGACAGGACGCGACCGATGCACCCAACAAGGGGGTGCGCGGGACCACCGTGTACTTCCGAGGCGGGCCCGACGCGGCCCAGAACGAAGCGAACGCCCAGCTGCTGGCCGATGACCAGTTCGGCGGAGCGAAGGTGAGGCGGATCAACCCGGGTTTCGCGGATCTCGTCAAAGCAGATACCGACCTCGTGATCGTGCTCGGCCAGGATCAGATCCCTGCCTAGGAGCGGGCGGATGCTCAAGGTCTCGCAGAAGCTCGAGTACGCGATGAGGGCCATGATCGAGCTCGCGCAGCGGCGCGACGAGGGGATCCTGGTGCCCGCACGGGAGATCGCAGAGCGTCAGCAGATCCCCGCACGGTTCCTCGAGCAGCAGCTCGGGGCCCTGTCGAAGGCCGGGATCGTGGAGAGCTTCCGTGGCGCCCGGGGTGGGTGTCGACTCGCCCGCGATCCTGCCGAGATCACGATGGCGCAGGTCGCCGACGCGATCGAAGGCCAGATCCCCCCGATGTTCTGCCTGGAGCCCTCGGACCATACATGCTTCCAGGACTCACGCTGTGGGCTGCAAGGCTTCTGGGCCGATGTGGCGAAAGCGGTCGATGAGGTGTTCCAACACACGACGGTGGCGGACCTTGCGGCCCGCCACCGTACGATGAGCCCGGGGCGGGTCTTGGTGCGCCCCGAGGATCTGTTGAGCCGGCTCGGGTGAGCCGGAGGACGTTCGCTAGCCGGACCAGCCCATCGCCTTCGCGGCGTCCGACCCGATGATCTTGGTGAGCTTGGTGCCGCAGATGGGGCACGTTCCTTGCAACGCCGGGCGCCCGTTCTTGAGCGTCACCAGCGACCCGGTGAACTCCCGCTTGTCGCGGCACTTCATGCAGTAGGCCGTATCGGCCATGTGGCTGCCTCCTTTCTTCGAGCCCGCCCCACGGACGGCCTCGACGCTCTAGGATGCTCCCCCCGCCCAACCCCCGTTGCAAGCACATCGGCCGTTCGCGCGCGCGCGTCCCGCCGCGTACGATTGCCCTCCTGCCGAGCGCCACGGAGGGTCACCCACGTGAGTGATATCGAACGAAACATCGAAGCGCTCCTGTCCGAGGAACGCGTCTTCCCCCCTCCCGAGGGGTTCCGAGAAGGCGCGGTCGTGGGCGACCCCGGCATCTACGAACGGGCGAACGCGGACCGGGAGGCCTTCTGGGCCGAGCAGGCTGACCACCTGAGCTGGTACCGGCGATGGGACACCGTCCTGGACTGGACGCCGCCGTGGGTGAAGTGGTTCGTGGGTGGCAGCCTGAACGTCTCGGTGAACTGCCTCGACCGGCACCTCGAGGCCGGCGGTGGTGCCAAGGTCGCGTACCACTGGGAGGGCGAGCCTGGAGACACGCGAACCATCACGTACCGGGAGCTGTACGAGGAGGTCTGCCGTCTGGCGAACGGGCTCCGGTCGCTCGGCGTCGGCAGGGGCGACCGGGTCAACATCTACCTGGGCATGGTGCCGGAGCTCCCGATCGCGATGCTCGCGTGCGCCCGGATCGGCGCGCCCCACTCGGTGGTGTTCGGCGGGTTCAGTTCGGAATCACTCAAGGACCGCATCAACGACGCCCAGGCCAAGGTCCTCATCACGGCCGACGGTGGGTGGCGCCGTGGCCAGATCGTGCCGCTCAAGGACAGTGCCGACGAGGCCCTGAAGGAGTGCCCGTCGATCGAGCACGTGATCACCGTGCGGCGCTGCGGCAACGAGCACGCGTTCCAGGAGGGCCGCGACATCTGGTTCCACGAGCTGGTGGCCCACCAGCCGGCAGAGTGCCCGCCTGAGGAGATGGACGCCGAGGACCTCCTGTACCTCCTGTACACGAGCGGGACCACGGGGAAGCCCAAAGGCATCGTGCACACGACCGGTGGGTACCTGACGCAGGTCAGCGCGACCCATCGCATGATCTTCGACATCCACGAAGAGGACATCTTCTGGTGTGCCGCCGACGTCGGCTGGGTGACCGGGCACTCGTACATCGTCTACGGGCCGCTCGCGAACCACACCACCGGGATCATGTACGAAGGCGCCCCCGACTGGCCCGACAGGGATCGCTGGTGGCAGATCGTCGAGCGGTACCGAGCCACGATCCTGTACACGGCGCCGACGGCGATCCGCTCGTTCATGAAGTGGGGGGCCGAGTACCCGGCCAAGCACGATCTGTCCTCGCTCCGGCTGCTCGGCACGGTCGGGGAACCGATCAACCCGGAGGCCTGGGTTTGGTACTGGACGGCGATCGGAGGGGAACGGTGCCCGGTTGTGGACACCTGGTGGCAGACCGAGACGGGGGCCATCCTGATCACGCCGCTCCCCGGGATCACGGACCTGAAGCCCGGATCGGCCACCGTGCCGTTCCCCGGGATCGATGCCGACGTTCTCGACGAGCACGGCCACTCGGTGGGGCACGGGAGTGGCGGGTACCTGGTGCTGAAGCATCCGTGGCCCGCCATGTTTCGAACGATCTGGGGCGACCCCGATCGGTACGTGGATACCTACTTCGCCAAGTACGGCCCCGAGGTGTACCTGGCCGGAGACGGCGCCAGGCGCGACGAGGACGGCTACTTCTGGCTCCTGGGGCGGATCGACGACGTGATGAACGTGGCCGGACATCGCCTGTCCACCTACGAGATCGAGTCCGCACTGGTGGACAACGTGAAGGTGGCAGAGGCGGCCGTGGTCTCGAGGCCCGACGACGTTGTGGGGGAGGCGATCGTCGCGTTCGTGACGCTCAGGGCCGGCTCCGAGGGGACGGACGCCGTCGCCTCGGAGCTCCGCGAGCATGTGGCCGCCATGATCGGCAAGATCGCGCGACCGCACGGCATCATCTTTACTGCCGACCTGCCGAAGACCCGCTCGGGCAAGATCATGCGTCGCCTGTTGC
>Ga0247727_10011721_pt1 | contig 15220 bp, 16 predicted proteins | sample WisWelCaveWW1625_FD_202498 | JGI IMG/M metagenome (GOLD analysis project Ga0247727, IMG submission 202498) | Biofilm microbial communities from Wishing Well Cave, Virginia, United States - WW16-25 | ecosystem: Environmental > Aquatic > Deep subsurface > Groundwater > Cave microbial mat | place... | reverse complement strand
GGCAAGGTCTTTTCAAAACTCATCCGAGAACTGACCGCAGCCGCCCGTCTGGGCGGCGGCAATCCTGAAGGCAACCCCCGGCTCCGGTTGGTCATTGGAAAGGCCAAGGACGCCAACATCCCGAAGGACAGCGTTGAGAAGGCGATCAAGCGCGGCACCGGGGAGTTGCCCGGCGTCCATTACGAGGAAATGGTGATTGAGGGCTACGGCCCAGGCGGCGTGGCCATTTTCGTCGAGGCGCTGACGGACAATAAGAACCGCACCAGCGCCGAACTGCGCAGCCTCATGACCAAGCACAGGGGCAACGTGGCCGGTGCCGGCAGCGTGTCGTGGCTCTTCGAGAAAAAGGCGCTGCTTGCGCTCAGCGCCAAGGGGCTTGGCGAGGACCGGCTTATGGACATCGCGCTCGAGGCCGGCGCCGAGGATCTGAAGGTCGAGGGGGAGCAGGCAACCGTGCTTAGCTCCCCCCAGGCATTCGAGGCGGTCAAGCAGGCGCTGCAGCGGCAGGGGATCGCCTGGGAGTCGGCCGAGCTGGCCCTGGTGCCAACCTCGACGGTCCGGGTGGATGATCCGGCGCAGGCCAAAGCGCTGCTGACCCTGCTGGATGCGCTCGAAGAGCACGACGATACCCAGCACGTGTACGCCAACTTCGACATCCCTGACGCCATTCTGGCGGAACACGCAGCCTCGTAAGCGATGGTGATTTTCGGGATCGACCCAGGCCTGTACGCGACCGGTTATGGGGCGATCGCTGTCGAGCATGGCCGCTTCAGGCTGATTACCGCCGGCGACGTCAGGCCGCCCAAGCGTGAGCCGCTCGCTCGGCGTCTTGAGTACCTGCACCAGCGGCTGAGCGAGCTCATGGGCCGCGAGCGTCCGGACACCGCGGTGCTGGAAATGATCTACACCCACCCGCGCTACGCCAACACCGCGGCCATGATGGGCCACGCCCGCGGAGTCGCCTGTCTCGTCGTCGAGCAGCACGGTGTTGCGCTCGTGCAGTACCCCCCCGCGCGCGTCAAGAAAGCCCTGACCGGCCACGGAGCCGCGACGAAGGAGCAGGTGGCCCGCATGGTGGCGCATTGGATCGGAGCCTCCGATCCCGGCTGGTCCTTCGACGCGACCGACGCGCTGGCGCTGGCGATCGCGCACGCGCACATGAAGGATCAGCACGCGCTCACCGCGGCCGGCGGCAGGTGAGGGGATGATCTCCCGCCTTCGAGGGTTCGTCCGGGAGCAGGGGCAGACGCACGTGCTCCTTGAAGTGGGCGGCGTCTACTACGAGGTGCTGATGCCGCCATCAATCCTTCAGGCGCTGCCCGAGCGGATGAGCGAGCAGGGTGAAGTCGAGGTCGTCACCTTCCATTACCACCAGCTTGAAGTGGGCCGGGGGATCCCGGTGCTGATCGGGTTCTTGAACGACATCGAGCGCGAGTTCTTCTCGCGGTTCATCTCGGTTTCCGGCATCGGCCCGCGGGCCGCCCTCAGAGCGCTAACGCTGCCCATCCCGGCGATCGCCCAGGCCATCGACGAGGGCGACCTCACGCTCCTGCGGTCGCTGCCGGGCATCGGGGAGCAGCGCGCCAAGGAGATCGTCGCCAAGCTGCAGGGCAAGGTCGGCAAGTACGCGCTGATCCAATCGAAGGTCGCACCGTCGGTGCCAAGTGAGCCCGGCATGGAGTCGGCGGAAGAGGAGGCGGTGGCGATCCTGGAGCAGCTCGAATACAAGCGGGCGGAGGCCAAACAGATGGTCCGCGCCGCCCTCGAGCGCAATCCCAAGGCGCGGACCGCCGAAGAGCTGCTCAACGAGGTCTACCGGCAGCAGCGGGTGGCCGCGGAGGCCGCATGAGCGCGCCGCAGTGGAAAGCCGGTAAGCGATCGGCCGCCACAACGCCGGCACCCGTACCGATGGCCCTGCCGGCCGGCGACAGCGACGAGGACCAAGTCCTCAACCTGAGCCTGCGCCCCAAGCGGTTTGACGAGTTCGTGGGGCAGGCGCCGGTCGTCGAGAACCTGCGCGTTGCGATCCAGGCGACGAAGCGGCGCAAGGAGCCGCTGGAGCACCTCCTGCTGGCGGGGCCGCCGGGCCTTGGGAAAACCAGCATGGCCCACATCGTCGCCCACGAAATGGGCGCGAAGATCACGGCGACCAGTGGTCCTGCGATCGGGCGGGCGGGCGACCTCATCGGCATCCTGACGAACCTAGCACAGGGCGACATCCTCTTCATCGACGAGATCCACCGGCTCTCGAAGGTCGTGGAGGAGTTCCTCTATCCCGCGATGGAGAACTTCGAGATCGATTTCGTCATCGACAAGGGCCCCTACGCCAAGACGATTAAGTTCCACCTGAAGCGGTTCACGTTGATCGGGGCCACGACCCGCTCGGGCCTGCTGTCGAACCCGCTGCGCAGCCGCTTCGGGATGACCTACCACATGGAGTTCTACAAGCCGGAGGAGCTGGTGGCGGTGCTGCGCCGCTCGGCGAAGATCCTGGGCGTTGCGCTTGAACTCGACGCGGCGCGCATGATCGCCGAGCGTTCGCGCGGCACGCCCCGGATCGCCAACCGGCTCCTGCGGCGGGTGCGGGACTACGCGCAGGTCAAGGCCGACGGGGCGATGTCCCTGGCGCTGGTGGAGGCGGCCCTCTTGGCGCAGGGCGTGGACGGGGTGGGGTTGGACGCTCTCGACCGGAAGGTGCTGAAGACGATCATCGAGTTCTACGGTGGCGGGCCGGTCGGCATCGAGGCGCTCGCGGCGGCGCTGAACGAGGAGGCCGACACGATCGTCGATGTCGTGGAGCCGTACCTGCTCTCCGCCGGCCTGCTCAAGCGCACCGCCCGCGGGCGGAAAGCCACGCGCCTAGCCTACCAGCATTTCGCCAGCCTCAAAGAGCGAGACCTCGAACTGTTCGCTGCATCATCTGCGTCATGAATCCCGATCTCCAGCCAATTGGCCGGGCGCTGATCTTCTGCGGCGTCATCCTGGCGGCGTTCGGCCTCGTGCTGCTCATGGTTCCCCGGATCCCCTGGGTGGGCCGCCTGCCGGGCGACATCCTCATCCAGCGGGAGCGGTTCGCCTTCTACTTCCCATTGGCCAGCTGCCTGCTGGCCAGCCTCATCCTGAGCATCGCGCTGTGGCTCATTGGGCGGTTTCGGCCATGACGACATCCCGGCTGCTGGCCGCGACGGTCGCCACCCTTGGGCTCTCCGCGATCGCTCCCGTCGTTCGCGCGCAGCCGGATCCGGAGTGGATCCGGGTGGCTGTCGTGCGCCAGGATCCCCAGGTCGACCTGCAAGTGTACGGGCGCTTCACGATCCGAGCCCTGCACACCGGCGCTCCCATCCAAGAAGGGCGCCGCTTGCCGTCCGTGGCCGTCCGGGCGCTGCCCCAGGGCATTGCGATCGGGCAGGACGTCCTGCCCGTTTTCGGCGTCCGGGTTGAGCCGCAGAGCGACGCGGCGATCAGCCTGAACGGCCAGCGGCTGCGCGGCGCGATCGAGATCATCCGGCAGAACGATCTGACGCTGCTGGTCATCAATAACGTGACGCTGGAAGACTACCTGCGCGGGGTGCTCAGCAAGGAGGCGCCCGACTACTGGCCCGCCGAGGCGCTCAAGGCCATCGCCATCGCCGCGCGGACCTATGCGCTCTCCCAGCGGTTCCTGAAGGCGCAGGGCGACTACGACGTGACGGGCGACGTGATGTCCCAGGACTACGGCGGCAAAACCGCCGAGAAGTCCGCGACGACCCGCGCCGTGAAGGCCACCGCCGGCTGGATCATCCTGTTTCAGGGCAAGCTGTTTCCCCCCTTCTACCATTCGACCTGTGGCGGGATGACGGAGCACGCCCGGGCGATGGGCAAGTTCGATCTGGAGCCGCTGCGCGGGGGGCTGGCCTGTTCGTTCTGCTCGGCCTCGCCGTTTTTCCGGTGGCAGCGCCGTCTCACGAAAGCGGATGTCGGCTGGGCGCTGCGCAAGAGCCGCCACGGAGCCGTCGGTTCGGTTGGCGACGTGGCGGTGACCAAACGGACCGCCTCGGGCCGGGCCCAGGAGATCCGCATCACCGGCAGCCTGCGGTCGCTGCGGCTCAGCGGCTACGAGTTCCGGGAGCTGCTCGGATTCGCGCACATCCGCAGCCCGCTCTTTTCAATCGAGGCCGAGCCGGGCGGCGGCGGATTTCTCCTGCAGGGGCAGGGATGGGGCCACGGCGTCGGCATGTGCCAGTGGGGGGCGGCGGAGCTGGCCCGTCGAGGATTCTCCGCCTCTGAGATCCTTGCCTACTACTACCCGGGAATTGAGCTCGTGTCCATGCAGAGCCTTGAGGGACGACCCGTCGAGGTCATTGGAGGAGGAACGTGATGCCGGAACCATCTGCTGGAGCGCCAAGCCCCGTGGCGATGCTGGCACCCATCGCCGTGATGTTCCTGATCTTCTATGTGCTCGTGTTCCGCCCGCAGGCGAAGACCCGGCGGGAGCATGAGTCGATGCTCAAGGGCCTCAAGAAGAACGATGAGGTCGTGACGAGCGGCGGCCTCTTCGGGACGGTTGTGAACGTCAAGCCGGAGTCGGTCACGTTGCGGATCGACGAGCACGTCCGGGTCGAGGTGGAGCCCTCGGCCATCGTCCGGCTGGTCAAGTCCAAGGCGCAGGCGGCCCAGCCCGCCGCCGCGCTGCGAGGGAACTAATGCCGGCCAGCTTCCGGTGGCGGATCCCGCTCGCCCTCCTGGTGACCGCCTTCTCGGCCTGGCATGCGTTTCCGCTCTCCAAGCGCATCAACCTCGGCCTGGATCTCCAGGGCGGGATGCATCTCGTCCTGAAAGTGGATACGGCCAGCGTCCCGCCCGAAGCCCGGGACAAAGACGTCACGGCGGTGGCGTTGGAAGTCATCCGCAACCGCATCGATCAGTTCGGGGTCCGGGAGCCGCTGATCCAGCGACAGGGCACGGACCACGTCCTCGTGCAGCTGCCCGGCATCACCGACCGCGAGCGCGCGCTGAAGCTGATCGGCCAGACCGCGCTGCTCAAGTTCCAGCTCGTCTCGGACAACCAGCGGCTGCTGCAGCAAGCGCTCGATGGGACCGTCCCCTCCGGGTTTGAGCTGAAGGAGGACGAGGAGAGAACGCCGCTGTTGATGGAGACCGACGGGGCATTGACCGGCGCCATCCTCGCCGATGCCTGGGTGGAGCCGGGCGAGCTGGGGCTGCCCGAGGTGAGCTTCCGGCTGAATAAGGAGGGTGCCAAGGCGTTCGGGCGGCTGACCGGTGCCAACATCAACCGGCGCCTAGCGATCGTCCTGGACGATAACGTGCAGTCGGCGCCGACCATCCAGAGCCGCATCACGGACGCCGGACGGATCACCGGCCGGTTCACCCGCGAGGAGGCGCATGATCTGGCGATTGTCCTGCGGGCAGGCGCCTTGCCGGCGCCCATCATGGTTGAAGAGGAGCGGACCGTCGGCCCCACGCTGGGCAAGGACTCCATCCAGGCGGGCCTGTGGGCGATCAGCATCGGGGCGGGGCTGATCCTCGCGTTTATGGTGGGCTACTACCAGTTGGCAGGTTTCATTGCGATCTTCGCTCTCGCCTTGAATGTGCTGATGATCCTGGGAGGCCTGGGCTACTTCCAGGCGACGCTGACCCTGCCGGGCATCGCCGGGATGATCTTGACGCTCGGGATGGCGGTGGACGCGAACGTCCTGATCTATGAGCGCATCCGGGAGGAGTTGCGCGCCGGCCGTCCCTTGAGCGGTGCCGTCTCCGCCGGCTATGAGAAGGCGTTCTCCGCCATCGTCGACTCCAATCTCACGACGGTGGTGGCGGCGGTGTTCCTGTACTGGTTCGGAACCGGGCCGATCCGCGGCTTTGCCACGACGCTGGGCATCGGGATCATGGCGAGCATGTTCACCGCGATCTTCGTCACCCGGATCGTCTTCGACTTCTTGCTCGCGGGGGGCCTCCTCACGCAGCTGCGGATGCTGCAGCTGATCAAAGAGACGAAGGTCGACTTCATCGGCAAGCGCTCGCTCTGCTACGGGCTCTCGGCCCTCGCGCTGATCATCAGCGGCACCGCGTTCGTGCTGCGAGGCGACGCGCGCTACGGCATCGATTTTACCGGCGGCCTGCTCCAAGAGTACCGCTTCGCGCAGCCGGTCAGCGCGGAGCGGCTGCGGGCATCGCTCGCTAAGGTGGGATTGGGCAACACCGTCATCCAGCAGTTCGGCAGCCCCTCGGAGTGGCTCGTGCGCAGCCCCGATGACACCGAGGCCGAGATCCAGCAGACCGTCGCCCGCGCCCGCGAGGCGATCTACGCCGATTACGCCGAGGCCAAGCCCGAGATGGTGCGGCTGGAGCGGGTGGGGCCGACCGTCGGGGCCATCCTGCGGCAGAAGGCGTGGCTGGCCATCGCCTGGTCGATGGTCGGCATCCTGCTCTACGTCGCGGTCCGCTTCAAGCATTTCGATTTCGGGATGGCGGGGACGATCGCGCTCATCCACGACGTCGTGGTGGCGGCGGGCGGGCTCTGCCTCTTGGGGCGGCAGATCGACCTGACGGTCGTCGCGGCGCTGCTGACGATCGCCGGGTTTTCCATCAACGACACCATCGTGATTTACGACCGGGTCCGGGAAAATTTCCGGCTGCAGCGCAAGCTCTCGTTGAGCGAGATCATCAACCTCAGCGTCAACCAGACGCTGGGGCGCACCCTGTTGACCTCGCTCACGGTGATCTTGGAAGTGGTGGCACTCTACCTCTTTGGCGGGGAAGTGCTGCGGGACTTCTCACTGTGCCTGCTGATCGGGTTTGTCTCGGGCGTCTACTCCACCGTCTATATCGCCTCCGCCATCGTCGTCACGTGGCGAGGCAGGATGCAGCCGAAGCGGGCCTAACCGATGCCGTCGAGTTGGCACGTCCTGCCGGCCGATGCCGAGCGCGCGCGGCGCTTGGCCCGCGAGGTCGGCATTGAACCGCTGACGGCCCAGCTGCTGCTCAACCGCGGGGTGAGCACCCCAGCGGATGCCCGCCGCTTTCTCGCGCCGACGCTGGAGTCGCTCGAGGATCCGATGCGGCTGTCGGGCATGGCGCGGGCGGCCGAGCGATTTGGGCGCGCCATCGCCCGGGGCGAACCGATCCTGATCTTCGGCGACTGCGACGTCGATGGCCTGACCGCGGCTTCGATCCTCTACGAGCTGCTGCGCGGGCTGGGTGCTGCGGTCGTCGCCCACCAGTCCAACCGGATCGCGGACGGCTACGGGATGCCCCAGCGGATCGTGGACCGCATTTGCCGCTCATCGACCGCCGTGGTGGTCCTGGTCGACTGCGGAACCAATCAGCCCGACGCGGTCGAAGCGCTTGAGCGCCACGGGATCGAGACGGTCATCATCGATCACCACGTCCCCAGCGCCCGGCCGGCGAAACCCTACGCGCTGATTAATCCTCACTGCGAGCCCGCCGGCGGCTACCAGGAGCTCTCCAGCGCGGGTCTGGCTTTAAAAGTCGCTCAGGCGCTCCTTCAGGAGGAGGCGCCCGGAGCGCTGGAGGCCTACCTCGATCTCGCGGCGCTGGGCACGCTCGCCGACTGCTCGCCGCTGCGGGGAGAGAACCGGATCATCGCCGCCGAAGGGCTGCCGCGGCTCATCAACAGTCCTCGCGCCGGCATCCGGCGGCTGTGTCACGCGACGAAGACCAGCAAGCCCGAGCCGGATCACATCGCGCGGCGGCTGGTTCCCCGACTGAATGCGAGCGGTCGCCTGGGCGCTCCGACGGCGGTCTGGCACTTGTTGATCGAGCAGGATCCCGGACGGCTTGAGAACTGGATGGCCGCGGCGCACGAGGCCCACGCGACCACCAAGCGATTGCAGCGGCGGATCATGGCCGAGGCCCAGGAGCAGGTCAACCGCCTCCATTTCCGGGATGAGCTGGTCATGGTTGTCAGCCGCAGCGGGTGGCACCAAGGGCTCATGGGACCGCTGGCCTCGCAGCTTGCCGAGCGCTATGGGCGGCCCGCCATCGCGCTGGCCGTCGACCAGGGCCGTGGCACCGGCTCCGGGCGGTCCATCCCGCTCTTCAACCTGCTGGCAGCGGTCAGCACGTGCCAGGAGGTGCTGCTGAGGTTCGGAGGGCATGCCCAGGCCTGCGGCCTGACGCTGGAGATCCGGCACCTGGATCGGTTTCGGGCGCTGGTCAACGCCCAGGCCCGCCAATCGCTGGACCCGGAGGCCTTGACCGCGAAGCGGACGGTGGATCTGGAGCTGCCTCTGCAGGCGGTGGAGGGACGCTGGGTGGATGAGCTGGACCGCCTGGCCCCGTTCGGAAACGGGGCGCCCCGTCCTTCCGTGGCGATCCGCTGCGTGGCGGTCGAGCCGCAGTCACCACGGGTGGCGATGCTGCGCCAGGGCAGCTGCCGCGTGGCCGCGCGAGGTCGCTTTCCGGCGCCGACACCAGGCGAGCGCTACGACGTCGTCGCCAGGCCGGCCCGCGTTAACGGGGAGCTGATCCTTCTGGTGAGCGACGTGAGGGGTTCAGCGGGGCCTTCCGGATCCGACCGGACTTCAGGCACGCCGTGCACACGCGCACCCGCTTCACGGTGCCGTTGAAGAGCAACGTGGCCCGCTGAAGGTTGGGCAGGAAGCGCCGGCGGTTGACCCGGACGGTGCGCCGCCCGACCCCGCCGTGTTTCTTCAGCATCCCGCGGTGGGTCACGGCGCTGCCGATGACGGGGCGCTTCCCGCAGACTGCGCACGATCGCATGGACGTCGTCCTTTCCTGAAGAGCCGCACAACGTGAGCGCTCATTATACCCGCGCCATGACCGTCTCACAAGTTCCTCTCGATCAGCGCTCGATCCGCTATGTGAAAGGGGTGGGCCCCCGGCGGATGGTGCAGCTGGCGCAGCTGGGCATCGACACGGTGGAGGACGCGCTGCTCTATCCGCCGCTTCGCCACGAGGACCGCGCGCACGTGGTGGCGATTGGCGACGCCCAGCCCGGAGAGGCCGTGACCATCCGCGGGCGCATCCTGGCCAGGGGCCTGCGCCGGGTGCGCCGGAGCCGGTCGATCGTTGAGGCGGCGGTGGGTGATGCCTCCGGCGTCCTGCATGCGCTATGGTTCAACCAACCCTATCTGGCCCAGCAGCTCAGGGTCGGAGAGGATGTGATCCTGTACGGCAAGGTCGACCGCGGAGCCCGCCCGCAGATCGTCCATCCGGAGTTGGAGCGGGTGGAGGGGGACGAGGATCCCTCACTCCATATCGGCCGCATCGTCCCCATCTATCCCGTGGCGGCCGGGATCAGCCAACGCTGGATCCGGCAGCTGATCGCCTCCTTGCTTGAGCAGTATGCCGCGATGTTGGAGGAGCCGCTGCCCGAGCCCATCCGGCGCGGCAGGGGTTGGCCGGGCATCGCCGAGGCGGTGCGTGAGCTCCATTTCCCCTCCTCCTGGGACGCCCTGGAACCTGCGCGGCAGCGGCTGGCGTTTGATGAGCTCTTCCTGCTCCAGCTCGCCCTGGCACAGCGTCGAGCGAGGACCGTGGCGAAGACGAAGCCCCAGCGGTATCAAGCTGACGGGCCGCTGGCGCAGGGCGTGCGCCAGCGCCTGCCGTTCTCGCTCACCGCGGCCCAGCAGCGCGTGCTCGATGAGCTCCTCAGCGAGCTGCTGCAGCCGTATCCGATGTACCGGCTCCTGCAGGGCGACGTGGGCTGCGGCAAGACGATTGTGACCATCTGCCTCATGGCGGTGGCGGTGCAGAGCGGCTACCAGGTGGCGCTGATGGCGCCGACGGAGCTGCTGGCCGAGCAGCACGCCCGGGTCATCACGCACTATCTCGGCCCGCTGGGCGTGTCGGTGGGGCTGCTCTCCCAGAGCGTGGCACCGGCTCTGCGGCGCGAGCGCACCGAGGCGATCGCCTCCGGCGCGCTCCACGTGGTCGTGGGCACGCACGCGCTGATCCAGCGCTCCGTGGAGTTCAAGCGCCTGGCCCTGGTGATCGTGGATGAGCAGCATAAGTTCGGCGTCGCCCAGCGGGCCCACCTGGCCCGGAAGGCCACGGTGCCGGACGTGCTGGTCATGACGGCCACGCCCATCCCGCGCACGCTAGCCCTGTCGATCTACGGGGACTTGGCGGTGTCGACGATCACGGAGCTGCCGCCCGGGCGCCGTCCGATCGATACGCTGTGGCTGCGCGATGCGCAGCGCCAGGACCTCTATGCCCTGATCCGGCGGCAACTGGCCCGGGGCCGCCAGGGCTATGTGGTGTATCCGTTGGTTGTCGAGCGCGCGACCCAGGAGCTGAAGGCCGCCACGCAGATGGCCAAGCGCCTGCAGGCTGAGTTTCCGGAGTTCCGCGTGGGCCTTCTGCACGGGCAGATGAAGCCCAAGACCAAGGACACGGTCATGCTCGCGTTTGCGCGCGGCGAGATCCATCTGCTGGTGTCGACGGTCATCGTCGAGGTGGGGCTGGACGTGCCCAACGCGACCATCATGGTCGTGGAGCACCCGGAGCGTTTCGGGATGGCCCAGCTCCATCAGCTGCGCGGGCGCATCGGCCGGGGCGCGCATCCGGCTACCTGTGTGCTCGTCAGCGATACGGGCGACGACGGCGTCCAGCAGCGGTTGCGGACGTTCGTGCAGACCACGGACGGATTCGCGCTGGCCGAACAGGACCTGGAGCAACGCGGGCCCGGGGCATTGCTCGGCCGGCGCCAGCATGGCTGGCTGCGTTTCCGGATCGCGCACCTGCTCCGGGATCGGGTCTTGCTGGAGGACGCCCGCCGGGAAGCTGCAGAGCTCATCGCCCGCGATCCGCAGCTGACCGGGCCTGAGACCTCGGTCCTGCGGGAGCGGCTCGAGCGATTTCGCCGGCGCCCGGGCTAATGCTGCGCATTGCCGCCGGAGAGTTCAAAGGGCTGCGGCTGGCGAGCCCACCGGGCCTACGGGCCACCGAAGGGAAAGTACGCCAGGCGCTGTTCAACATCGTCGGGTCCTTCATTGAAGGCGCGCGGGTCCTGGACGGCTACGCCGGCGGCGGCGCACTCGGCCTTGAGGCGCTCTCCCGGGGCGCGGCATTCGTCGCGTTCGTCGAGTCGGACACCGAGGCGGTGCTGTGCCTGCGCGAGAATCTTGACCGGCTTGGCGCGCAGCTGCCACGCAGCGCCTGGCGCCTCCTGCATCTGGAGATGGACCGCGCGCTGCGGCAGCTGCAGCAGCGCGAGCCGCCGTTCGACCTCATGATCTTCGATCCGCCGTACCGCAGCGAGGAGGCAAAAAAAGCCTTGAACCACGTCGTCGACTATGCTATGCTCGCGCCCGCTGGCCTTGTGGTCGTGGAACACGACAGACGGACCGAGTTGGCCTTGTCGATCGGACCTCTGCAGCAGCGGACGCGGCACCGGTATGGCGACACGGTGCTCTCTTTTTATCAGTCGCTCGGATGACAACCCGCGCCATCTACCCCGGCACCTTCGACCCCGTCACCTACGGGCATATCGACCTCATCCGGCGCGCCCGGAAGCTCTTCAACGAGGTCACGGTGGCGGTCGCGCACAACCCCGGCAAGGCGCCGCTGTTCACGGTGGAGGAGCGGATGGGCTTCCTGCGGCAGGCGACCCGGTCCATGCGCGGGGTGCTGATCGATCAGTTCGATTCTCTGGTCGTGGACTACGTCCGCCACAAAGGGGTCCGAGTCATGCTCCGGGGCTTGCGGATGCTCTCCGACTTCGAATATGAGTTTCAGATGGCGCTGACCAACCGAAAGCTCTGCGACGAGGTGGAGACCGTCTTTATGATGCCATCGGAGTCCTACGCCTATCTCTCCGCCCGCCTGATCAAGGAGGCCGCCGAACTCGGGGCGGACCTCTCCGCGTTCGTCCCGCCGTTTGTCGCCGCGGCGCTGCGCCGGAAGCTGCGCCGCTAGGGACGCATGAGCCATCTGGCCGTCATCGAGGAACCCGTCATGAAAATCTACGTCAACCGCGTTCCGGAGCAAGGGCTCACAGAGCACCTCCGCTACGATCCCGCTGCCATGGATATGGAGCGGATGGACGTGCGCCTGCCGGAGTCCTTTGAGGTGGACGCCGTCATCACCAAGGTGGAGCGTGAGCTGGTCGTCAGCGTGGACATCCGATGCCCGATCCGCCTGACGTGCGCGCGCTGCCTGAAGGAGTTTCCCTCCACCGTGGCGACGGACGCCGTGTTCAGCTATACGGTGCAGCCGTCGGACATCGTCGACATCACGGATGACGTCCGGCAGGAAATCATCCTGGCCTATCCGATGATTCCGGTCTGTCAACCCGACTGCAAGGGACTGTGCGCCTCCTGCGGCCAGAACCTCAACGTCGAACCCTGCGGCCATCAGCCTGTGGAGGGCCCCTAATGGCGCTTCCGAAACGGAAACACTCCAAGTCGCGTCGAGACAAGAGCCGAACCCACTGGAAGCTCACCCTGCCGTCCTTGACCACCTGCCCCCAGTGCGCCCGACCCGTGGTTCCGCACCGCGTCTGTCCTCACTGCGGGTACTACCGGGGGCGGCAGGTTGTTGCCATCAGCGAGAAACCGTCCAAGTCGTCCTGAGCGATGAAGATCGCCCTCGATGCGATGGGCGGTGACAAGGCGCCCGAGCCTGAAGTGGCCGGAGCGCTGCGGGCGGCCCGGGAGCTGCCCATCGAGCTGATCCTCGTCGGGCGGCAAGACGCCATTGAGCAGCACCTCGCCCGCTATCCGAAGGCCAGGCGCCCCACCAACCTCACGATCATCCATGCGCCGGAAGTGATCGGCATGGACGAGTCGCCCGTCGCCAGCATCCGGCGCAAGCGCGAGTCGTCCATCAACGTCGGCGTCCAGCTGCTCAAGGACCGGCAGGTCGACGCCTTTGTGTCCGCCGGCAACACTGGGGCGGTGGTTTCGGCGAGCACCTTGATCGCCGGCCTGTTGCCGGGCATCGAACGGCCGGGCATCGCGATTCTGCTGCCCGGGGTCAAGGGCGACACCCTCCTCATCGATGTCGGCGCCAACATCGACCCCAAGCCGCTGCACCTGCTCCAATATGCCCTGATGGGGGAGGCCTACATGCGGTGCGTGATGGGCAAGGCCAGGCCGACCGTGGGCTTGCTGAACGTCGGCGAGGAAGAGACCAAGGGCACCGACTTCATCAAGGAGACCTACGGGATGCTCGAGGCCTCCGGGGTCAACTTCGTCGGCAACGTCGAAGGCCACGACATCTTCTCCGGGGAATTCGACGTGATCATCTGCGACGGCTTTGCCGGCAACGTCGCCCTGAAAACCGCCGAGAGCTTGGCGCACGCGATCAACGTCCTGCTGAAGCGCTCGCTCATGATGAGCCCGATCACCCGCCTCGGGGCGTGGCTGGCCCGCGACGCGTTCCGCCAGCTGCGCAAGGAGATCGACTACGCCGAGCACGGGGGGGCCCCGCTGTTGGGGGTGGACGGCATCTCGATCATCGCCCACGGCGCCTCAAGCGGCAAGGCCATCAAGAACGCGATCCGCGTGGCCTATGAGTCGGTCCGCCACGAGCTCAACCGCAACATGGTCGAGGCCATCAGCGCCGCCAACCTGGCCCGCACCCCGCCGACTCCCTCATGAGCCCGGTCCGTGTAGGCCGCCGTCCTCACCGCATCGGCATCCTGGGCTTGGGGATGCACGTCCCGCCGAAGATCCTCACGAACTTCGACCTGGCGCGGATGGTGGACACCACCGACGAGTGGATCCGCAGCCGCACCGGCATCCAGGAGCGGCACATCGCGGACCCCGGCATGACGACGAGCGACATCGCCTATGAGGCCGGACGGCAGGCGCTCAAGCAGGCGCGGTTGGATCCCAAGCGCGTAGAGCTGATCATCGTGGCGACGACCACTCCCGACATGCTGTTTCCCTCCACCTCCTGCCTGGTCCAGCACCGCCTGGGCGCGAAGAGCGCGGTCTGCTTCGATCTCTCGGCCGCGTGCTCCGGATCGGTCTTCGGGATGATCACCGCCCAGCAGTACCTGCTCGCCGGCCGCTACCGCAACGCCCTCGTCATCGGGGCCGAGGTCCTCTCCGGGTTCATCGACTGGACCGATCGCTCCACGTGCATCCTCTTCGGCGACGGGGCGGGGGCGTGCGTCATGGCGCCGGTGTCCCGCGGCGGCATCCTGGCGACGGACATGGGCTCAGACGGAGCGGCCGCGAACCTGCTCTACATGCCGGGCGGCGGCTCCAAACATCCCCCGTCGCACAACTCGGTGGATCAGCGGCTGCACTTTCTGCGCATGAACGGCGGGGAAGTGTTCAAGCTGGCCGTGCGCCGCATGGCCGACTCCGCCAAGCGCGTCATGAAAGAGGCCGGCCTGAAGCCGGCCCACGTGGAGTGCTTCATCCCGCACCAGGCCAACACCCGCATCATCGAGGCGGTCGCCAAGTGGGCCCATCTGCCCTTGCAGAAGGTGTACATGAACCTGCAGCGCTATGGCAACACCTCGGCCGCCTCCAGCCTCATCGCCCTCTACGAAGCGGTCCAGGAGCATCGCATCAAGCCGGGCGACCACGTCGTCATGGTCGTCTTCGGCGCGGGCATGACCTGGGGCTCGCTCGCCCTTCAGTGGTAACCACGCCGGCATCCCGCTGATGTCGAAGGTCGCCTACCTGCTGCCCGGCCAGGGCGCCCAGGCGGTCGGGATGGGCAAGGCCTTCTACGACCAGTTCGAGGAGTCCAAGGCCGTCTACAAAAGCGCCAACAGGCGGCTCGGCTTCGACGTGACCGCCCTCTGCTTCGATGGACCCGCCGAGGAGCTCACCCGAACGGAGAGGTGCCAGCCGGCGCTCTTCGTGACGTCGATGGCGGCGTTTGCGGCCTTCAAGCGCGTCGCACCGCGGGGGCTTGCGCCGGTCGGCGCGGCGGGACTCAGTTTGGGCGAGCTGACGGCGCTCGTCGTGGCGGAAGCGATCAGCCTCGAGGACGGGTTCTACGTCGTCCAAGCGCGCGGCGAGGCGATGGCGGAGTGCGCGGCGCGCCACCAGGGAGCGATGCTCGCAGTGGTGGGGCTCTCGAAGGAAGCGATCGAGCCGGTCTGCCGCCAGTCAGGAGCGGTCGGGGCGAACTTCAACGCGGCCGATCAGATCGTGCTCTCGGGAACCGTCGAGGCGATCGAGCAGGCCGAGGCGCTCGCGAAGGCGGCCGGTGCGAAACGCGCGGTCCGGCTGGAGGTGGCCGGCGCGTTCCACTCGCCGCTGATGCAGTC
>Ga0247727_10011720_pt1 | contig 15220 bp, 11 predicted proteins | sample WisWelCaveWW1625_FD_202498 | JGI IMG/M metagenome (GOLD analysis project Ga0247727, IMG submission 202498) | Biofilm microbial communities from Wishing Well Cave, Virginia, United States - WW16-25 | ecosystem: Environmental > Aquatic > Deep subsurface > Groundwater > Cave microbial mat | place... | reverse complement strand
AGCCCGTGGCCTTCGCAGACGGGACACGTGGCGTACGACGCGCCCATCTTCTCGCCGCGGATCCTCTGCCGTGCGATCTCCATGAGCCCGAGCTTCGAGATCCGGGTCACGTCGTACTTGGCCTTGTCCCCCTTCATCGCGTCGCGCATGGCCTTCTCGACCTTCTTCTGGTTTCTCGAGGCGGCCATGTCGATGAAGTCCACCACGAGAAGACCGCCGAGGTCGCGAAGCCTGAGCTGCCGGGCGATCTCGGCGGAGGCTTCCAGGTTCGTCTGGAGCACGATCTCCTCCGCGTCGCCCTTCCGGCTTGCGCGGGCGCTGTTGACGTCGATGGCGGTCAGCGCCTCGGTGCCGTCGATGATGATCTCGCCTCCGGAGGGGAGGGGGACGCGCCGCTTGTAGATGCTCTCGATCTGATCCTCCAGGTTGAACTTGCTGAAGAGGGGCCGATCCCCCTGGTACAGGTGGAGGATCTTGGCCTTCCCGGGCATGACGTCCTGGACGAACTCCATGGCGCGCTGATAGGTCTCGGGGCTGTCGATCCAGACCTCGCTGATTTCCGGCGTGAAGTAATCGCGGATGGTCCGGATGACGAGGTCGCGCTCCCGGTAGACGAGGCTCGGGAAATCCGCCGTGCCCGACGCGCGCTTGATGGACTCCCACAGACGCAGCAGGTAGCGGAGATCGCGCCCGAGCTCGGTCCTGCTCTGCTCGACTCCGGCGGTGCGCACGATGACTCCGAACCCCTCGGGAGCGTTCAGCTCCTCGACGAGCTTCTTGAGGCGCTCGCGCTGCTCGGCGTCCTCGATCTTTCGCGAGACCCCGTCCGAATCCACCCCCGGCATGAGGACCAGGTAGCGGCCAGGGAGCGAGAAGTAGGTGCTGACCGTCGGCGGCTTGCCGGAGAACGGCTCGCGCACCACCTGGGCGAGGATCTTCTGGCCCGCGTGGAGGTGCTGCCCGATGCGACCGCCCTTTCCCCGGTCCGCGCGCACGGGAAGCAGCTTGAAATTCACCTCGTCCAGGGGCAGAAACCCCTTGAGGTCGGGCGTGAGCCTCAAGAACGCGGCCTCGAGCGAGGGGTGCACGTTCTCGACCACGGCGTTGTAGATATTCCCCTTGATGTTCGCCCGGTTGATGGTTTCGATCTCGTAGGCCTCGAGGATTCCGCTCTCGAGGATCGCGACGCGAGACTCCTCGACGTGTGTCACGTTGACGAGCATGATCTTGGACATGAGGTGGTGCGCTCTCCCTTTCGGCGCTTCGGTCACTCTTGGTGCCGGCTCGGCTTCCGCTCGAGACATCCCGCGACCCCCGGCGGTTCCGGAGCGCACTCTGCGCTCCACGGACCACGATCCGGGGCGGGCGGCCCAACTATAGCACGAAAGCCCCGTCGTGGGGGCGGGTCGCGCGCGGAAAGTACCGTCCCAGCTTGACTTCGGGCGAATCCGTCCCCAGATTTCGGCCCGTACGAGGAGTGGAGCCACGTGTGTGCTCGGGTGGATCGGGACCTAGCCAGGGGGTCTGCGGCCGTCGCGCTTCTGCTGTGTCTTCCCTCCTGCGGGACGCGGACCTCCGACGCGGCTCCTCCCGGCTCCCCTCCTCCTCGGGCGGGAGGCGACCTGCGGCTTGCCCAGCAGGCCCCCAAGAGCCTCGATCCCGTCGAGTCCGATTCGGTCTACGAGTCGCTCCCGATCAACCAGATCTTCGACGGCCTCGTGGACGTGGACAGCACCCTGAGCTTCGTGCCGTCCCTCGCCCGGACCTGGACCATCTCCCGCGACGGGAAGACGTACACGTTCCGGCTGCGGCCCGGGGTCCGGTTCCACGACGGGAGCGATCTGACGGCCGACGACGTGGTGTTCACGCTCCGTAGGCTCCTCTCTCCCGGTCGCGCCGCTCGGAACGTGGCGTGCAGCTACCTGTCGGTCGTCACGGGCGCGCCGGAGTACCAGGAAGGAGCGAGCCCCGACCTTCCGGGAGTGACGGCGGTCGACCCCCTCACCATCCGCATCGATCTCCATCGGCCGTACCCGTCGTTCCTGGAGGTTCTTGCCATGGACGGTCTCCGGATCGTGCCGAAGGAGGCAGTGACCCGGATGGGAGAGGAGCGGTTCCGCCGCTCGCCCGTGGGCACGGGGCCGTTCCGGCTCGCCACCTGGACGGACGATCGCCTGATCCTCGAGGCGAACCGGGACTACTTCGGCCAGCGCGCGAGCATCGACCGGGTGGTGATCGAGTTCCTCAAGTCGCACGAGGCCGACCACGGCGCCGACCGCTTCCACCGTGGTCAGCTGGACGTGCTCCAGGTGGCGCCGGGCCAGCTGAAGCGGCTGTCCACGGACTCTCGCGTGCGACTCTACCGGTACGCGGAGATGAGCCTGTCGTTCCTCGGCCTCAATACCGGAGAGGGGTTCCTGGACGACGTGCGGATCCGGAAGGCCATCGCGCACGCGGTGAACCGGGACGACCTCGTCACGGGCTCGAGCGCGCTCTACCGGAAGGCCTCGGGGATCCTTCCTCCGGGGCTCACCGGCTACGCTCCGGTCTCGAAGGCGCTGCCTTTCGATCCCGACCGCGCCCGCATCCTCCTGGCCGAGGCGGGGTTCCCCGGAGGACGCGGTCTTCCGCCCCTCGACGTATTCGTGGCCGCCGGTAGCCCGTCGGCGGAAGCGGCGATCCCACCGCTCAAGGCCGATCTCGCAGCGGTCGGGATCGTGCTTCACCCCCACCTCGTGTCGTGGGAGGAGCTGGGCGAACGGCTCGACCACAAGACGGCGCCGGCGTTTTTCCTGAGCTGGATCGCGGACCTGTCGGATCCGGACTCGTTCCTTCGATCCCTCTTCGAGTCGGGCGGCCCCGCCAATTTCTTCAAGCTCAACGACGCGGAGACCGACCGCCTGCTTGCCGAGGGCGCCTCGGAGATGAACTCGATCCGGCGCGCTCGGATCTACGGCCGCGTCGAGGCCCATCTTCTCGCGATCGCGCCCGTGATTCCCCTGCACCACTCGGTGGGAATGCTCGCCCTGCGCAGACAGGTGCACGGGATCGAGCCCGGGCCGCTGGGGCTCGCGAACGTCTGTCTCGAGAGAGTCTGGTTCTCTGCGGAGGAGACCCCGCTGTGATCCGCGAGTTCTTCAGCCGGCGCCGCCTGGAGGAGGGTTTTGCCATCTCCACGGCGGTCACGATCATCGTCCTGATCGGCGCGGTCATGCTCGTCGTTCACTCCCGGGTGGATGGGGTCCTGAGGCGCGGCCTCGAGGAGCGCGGTCTGTCCATCGTGCGCTCCATCGGCGCAACCTCCATCAACTCGCTCCTGACCTACAACTCCGCGGCCCTTCAGGCCGCCGCGGACGGCGCCTACCACGACACGAGCGCGGCCTACGTCGTGATCCACGACAAGGAAGGAGAGGTCGCCGGCGCGGCCGGGTCGAAACTGGCGGCCGCCCAACCCGTTCCCGGGACGCTCGACTGGACCAGTCGGGACGTGGAGGTCAGGGCCGGCGGAGGGAACGTGCAGACGGTCCTGGAAGTCGCCGCGCCGGTTCGCATCCGCAGCAGCCAGGATGTGTGGGGAACGGTGCGCGTGGGGCTTTCCTACGCGCCGGTCGAGGCCGAGCTCAAGCGGCTGGACCTGGGGCTCGCGGTCCTGGGGCTCGTCCTTGCCGTGGCCGGGGTCGCGGCCGGCCGCTACGTCGCCCGCCGGATCACGGCGCCGCTCCGAGGCCTGGCCGAGGGGACCCACGCGCTGTCCGCGGGAGACATGTCCCATCGCATTCCGGTGACCGGAACCCGGGAGCTGGCCGAGCTCGCCGAGGCGTTCAACGGCATGATGAACCGCGTGCAGGAGAAGGCGCGCGAGTCGAAAGCGTTCCAGGAGGCGCTCGAATCCCTGAACGCCACCCTCGAGCAGCAGGTTCACGAGAGGACCCGCGCGTTCGAGGAGTCGCAGGCCCAGTACAAGACCCTGGTGGACCACTCGCCGGACGCCATCCTGATCGTTCAGGACGGACGGATCCGATTCGTCAACCATGCCTTCGAGGAGCTGTTCGGCATTCCCGAGGAGGAAGCGGCCCGGCCCGACTTTCGGCTCGATCAGATCTTCGATCCGTGGTCCGCGGGCCTCGCGGCCGGCCGCATCGCCGCGTGGGAGAGCGGCGATGCGTCGACGCCGATGGAGGTGGTCGGAAGGGACGCGTCGGGGCACGGCCGCGACCTGGAGCTGCGCGGGAGCAGGATCGAGTACCGGGGGAAGCCGGCGGCCGAGTGCCTCCTGATCGACATGACGGACGCGAAACGGCTTCGCGAGCGTCTGGCGGAGACCGAGAAGCTGCGGGCCCTGGGAGAGCTCGCCGGGGGCGTCGCCCACGATTTCAACAACCTCCTGGGCGCGATCCTGGGACGCATCCAGCTCCTGAAGCGTCGGAGCTTCGACAGTGCCACGAACCAGGAGATGTCCGTCATCGAGCGCGCCGCTCAGGACGGCCGCGAGACGGTTCGCCGCATCCAGGAGTTCTCCCGGACCCGGCGGGACCGGCCGTTCGCGCCGGTCAACCTCGGCGAGGTGATGCGGGACGCGGCGGAGATCACCAGGACCCGGTGGAAGACGGACGCCGAGCGCAGGAACGTCTCGATCACGGTCTCGGTGGACGCTCCTCCCGTTTCGCCGATCCTGGGGAGCGCCTCGGAGCTCCGGGAGGTCTTCACCAACCTGATTCTCAACGCCGTCGACGCCATGCCCCGGGGCGGGATCCTCTCGCTTTCGTGCTGGGACGAGGAGGGCAAGGTGGGCGCCCTGGTCCGCGACAGTGGGACCGGGATGACGGAGGACACGAGGAGACACCTGTTCGATCCGTTCTTCACGACGAAGGGCTCGAGGGGAAACGGGCTGGGCCTGTCGGTCGTGTACGGCATCGTGACTCGCCACGGCGGTCGTATCGACGTGACGACGACCCTCGGCTCGGGAACCACGTTCCTGTTGGAGTTCGCCTCGGCCGACGGCGTCGTCGTCGCGGCCACTGGAAACGAAGCCGCCATGCCCGCGATGCTCCTGCCGCCCGGTCGGATCCTGGTGATCGACGACGAGGCGGACATCGCCGAGATCCTGAAGGACGCGCTGTCCGCGGAAGGCCACGCGGTCGCGACCGCGTTCACCGGGGGCGAGGGTGTCCGCCTCGCCTCGGAGGACCCCTACGACCTGGTATTCACCGATCTCGGGATGCCGGACATGACGGGGTGGGAAGTGGCCGAGAGGATCAAGGCCGGTCGACCGGAAGTGCCGGTGGTCCTCGTCACGGGCTGGGGCGCGAGCCTCGACCAGGACGAGGTGGAGCGCCACGGGATCGTCGCCGTGCTCCACAAGCCGTTCGAGATCGACGAGCTCCTGCGCACCGCGGCCCTCGTCCTGGGGAACCGGAGCAAGGGGTCGTAGCCCCACGCTTCCTCGGCTATAATCCTCCCCCCTCGAAGACATCAACCGTCCCCGTTCCTGGAGCGATCTCGTGTCCCAAGAGCGCATCGTCCGGGTCGCCAACGGCCAGGGTTTCTGGGGGGACTCCGTGGACGCCCCGGTGCGGCTCGTGGAGGAAGGACCGCTCGACTACCTCACCCTCGACTACCTGGCCGAGGTGACCATGTCGATCCTCCAGAAGCAGAAACGCCGGGATCCTCGGGCGGGGTACGCCACCGACTTCGTGGACCTCGTGCGTCGCATTCTTCCGACGCTCCGCAAGAAGAAAATCCGCGTGATGGCCAACGCGGGCGGCGTCAATCCCGACGCCTGCCGGGAGGCGCTCGCGGAAGTGGCGCGCGAGCACGGTGCCGCTGGCCTCAGGATCGGCACGGTCACCGGAGACGACATCCTGGACCGGCTCGACGAGCTTCTCGCTTCGGGGATCGAGCTCCGAAACCAGGACGACGGCCGGAGTGTCCAGGAGATCCGGGACCGGGTCCTCTCGGCCAATGTCTACATCGGCTCCCACCCCGCGGCGGAGGCGTTCCGGAGGGGTGCGGACATCGTGGTGAGCGGCCGCTCCACCGACCCCGGACTCGTGCTGTCGCCGCTCATCGCGGAGTTCGGGTGGAGACCCGCCGACTGGCACCTGCTGGCTGCCGGGACCGTGGCCGGGCACATCGTAGAATGCGGGGCGCAGTGCACGGGCGGCAACTTCTCGCGCTGGTGGGAGGTGGCCGGCTGGGACCGCCTGGGATACCCGGTGATCGAGGCGAGGAGCGACGGCACGTTCGTCGTGACGAAGCACGCGGGGACCGGAGGGCTCGTGACGGTGGACGCGGTGGCGGAGCAGCTCGTCTACGAGATGGGAGACCCGCGCTCGTACATCACTCCGGACTGCGTCGCGGATTTCACCACGATCCACCTCGAGCAGGAAGGCAGCGACCGGGTGCATGTCCACGGAATCCAGGGACGGGAGGCCACCGACTCGTACAAGGTCTCGATCTCCTACCTCCTGGGGTACAAGGCGACGGGCCAGCTCACCGTCAGCGGTCCGGACGCCGTCGCCAAGGCGCGGGTGTGCGCCGACGCGCTGTGGGGGCGCCTGGCATACGCGGGCTTCCGCTACGAGGAGACGCTCACCGAGCTCGTGGGCGTGGACTCCTGCCACGGCGCGATCACCCCGCCCGCTCCGGTCACGAACGAGGTGGTCCTCCGGGTCGGCGTTCGGGATTCGAGTCGCGACAAGGTGGACCGGTTCGGCAAGGAGCTCGCGCCCCTCGTCACGTCGGGGCCGCCGGGGGTCACCGGCTTCGCCGGCGGCCGACCCAAGGCGACCGAGGTCCTCGGGTTCTGGCCCGCCCTGATCCCCAAGGACCGCGTCCGGACGGAAGCGCGCGTGGAGGAGGTTTCGTGAGGAAGGTCCCGCTCTACGCGCTGGCCCACGCCCGCTCCGGCGACAAGGGACGAGGGTCGAACGTTGGCGTGCTCGCCTACGACGAGCGAGGGTACGAGATCCTCCGCGCCACACTCACGCCCGAGCGGGTGAAGGCCCATTTCGCGGGGATCGTCCGCGGGCACGTCGAGCGCTACGAGCTCCCCAATCTCCTCGGGCTCAACTTCATCCTCCACGACTCGCTCGGCGGCGGCGGCTCGGCGAGTCTCAAGAACGACGCCCAGGGGAAAACGCACGGGATGGCGCTCCTGCGCATGGAGATCGAGGTGCCCGACGACTACCCCGCGCCGCGACCCGGGATGGGCCACGCCCTCGCCCCGGGAGGAGAGATCCCGTGAGCGACCCGGAGCTCGTCCGCCTCGAGACCCGAGAGAACGGGGTGCGCATCCTGACCCTCGACCGTCCGCCCGTCAACGCGCTCGGGCGAGAGCTGGTCCGGGACCTCCGAAGGGCGTGCGAGCGCCTCCTCGGGGACGAGCGGGCGCGTTGCCTCGTGGTCCGCTCCGCGGGAAAGCATTTCAGCGGCGGCGCCGACCTCAAGGAGCGGCAGGGGATGAGCCTCGACGAGGTGCGGGAGTTCGTCCAGAGCCTCCAGGCGACCTTCACGTCTCTCGCGGGTCTGCCCTTCCCCACGATCGCCGCGGTCCGCGGGGCAGCGGTCGGGGGAGGGTGCGAGCTGGCCCTGGCCTCGGACTTGAGGATCCTCGCGGAGGACGCGACGATGGGGCTCAGGGAGGTAGCCCTCGCCATTCTCCCCGGCGCGGGCGGGACCCAGCGTCTGCCGCGCCTGATCGGACCGGCGCGCGCCAAGAGGTGGATCTTCACGGCGCACGCCCACAGCGCCCGGGAGGCGCTCGCGGACGGTGTGGCGGACCGGATCGTCCCGGCGATGGACCTCGACGGCGAGGCCCTCCGATGGGCGGAGACGATCGCTTCCCACGGCCCCGTGGCGATCCGGCTCGCGAAGAAGGCGATCGACGGAGGAGCGGACCTGCCGCTCCCGGAGGCGCTGCGGCTCGAGTGGGATTGCTATCTCGGCACGCTTGAGACCGAGGATCGGGTCGAGGGGCTGCGCGCGTTCTCCGAGAAGAGGCCGCCGCGCTACGAGGGAAGGTAGTGGAGCGACCTCCCGCACTACAATGGCAGGCGCTGTGAAATACGGATCCGTCGTCATCGATCCGCCGCTCGTCCTCGCCCCCATGGCCGGGGTGACCGACCGGCAGTTCCGCCTGGTCCTGAGGAGGCTTGACGGCGTCGGCCTCGTCACCATGGAGTTCATCTCCTCCGAGGCGCTCACCCGGGGGAACGCGCGCACGCGCCGGCTCATGCAGTATTCGGAGGAGGAAAGGCCGATCTCGATCCAGATCTACGGGTCGAGCCCCGAGCGCATGGCCGAGGCGGCCCGGATCGTGGAGGAGGTCGGAGCCGACGTCTGCGACATCAACATGGGCTGCCCCGCCAACAAGATCCTCAGGGGCTGCGCGGGCTGCGCCCTCATGGACGATCTGGAGCTGGCGGGGCGGATCATCGCGTCGGTGCGCGCGGCCCTGACGATCCCTCTCACGGTGAAGTTCAGGGCCGGGATCCGGGAGGACCGCCTGAACTACCTGGAGCTGGGAAGGATCTGCCAGGATCGTGGCGTCGACGCCGTGGCCCTCCACCCGAGAACGGCCAAGCAGATGTTCACCGGGCGCGCGGACTGGAGCCGCATCGCATCCCTGAAGGAGACGCTCTCGATCCCGGTCGTTGGGAACGGAGACGTGACGACGGCCGAGGACGCGGTACGGATGATGCGGTCGACGGGCGCGGACGGCGTGATGATCGGCCGCGCATCGATGAAGAACCCCTGGATCTACTCCCAGGCGGCCGCGCTCCTCGACGGGCGCCCCAGGGTCGAGCCGACCCTCGAGGAGCGGCGCGAGCTGATCCTCCATCACTTCCGCCTCGTGACCGCGCAGGAAGAGCCCGAGTTCGCGCTCCACAAGCTCCGGACCTTCACCGGCTGGTACACCCACGGCCTCCCCGACGGAAGGGATCTCAGGGCCCAGATCAACTCCCTGACGACCGCGGAGGAGTTCCTCGTCGCGGTCGAGTCCTTCTTCGACGTGTGCCTCGACGCCGCCGCGGCGTGAGCGGCTTTCTTCCAGGGGGACGACGATGAACCTCGCGACGATCCAGGCGGCGCTCCGCCAGGCCGGCGTGGACGGCTGGCTCTTCTGCGACTTCCACCACCGCGACCCGATGGCGTACCGGATCCTCGGCCTCGACGCGTCAGGAATGACGACGCGCCGGTGGTTCTACTGGATCCCTGCCGCGGGCGAGCCGGTGAAGCTCTCTCACCGCGTCGAGCCCAGGAAGCTCGATCCGCTCCCGGGCCGCCAGGAGTTCTTCCTGGGCTGGCGCGAGCTTCACGACAGGCTCCGGGGGATCCTCGGCGCCAAGAAGACGATCGCCATGCAGTACTCGCCCCTCAACAGCATCCCCTACGTGTCGGTCGTCGACGCGGGCACGGTCGAGCTCGTGCGCTCGTTCGGGCACGAGATCGTGACCTCGGCCGATTTCGTCCAGATGTTCGAGTCCGTGAGCGACGAGGAGGGGCTCAGGAGCCACCGGGAGGCGGGGGAGAAGGTCCAGAGGATCAAGGACGAGGCGTTCTCCCTCATGGACCGCGCTCTTAGGGACTCGAAGAAGATCACCGAGTTCGAGATCAGGGAGCACATCCTCGCTCGCTTCGAGGAGGAGGGCCTGACGAGCGACGGGGACAGCCCGATCGTCGGCTTCAACGACCACCCGGCCGATCCCCACTTCGAGCCGAAGAAAGAGGGCGCATACATCCTCAGGAGAGGGGACACGATCCTCCTCGACCTGTGGGCGCGCCTCACGCGCCCGGGCGCGATCTACTACGACATCACCTGGTGCGCCTTCGCCGGGCCCGAGCCGCCGGCCGAGTACGTCGAGATCTTCCGGGTCGTGCGCGACGGCCGCGATGCGGCGCTCGGTTTCGTCACGGAGCGGCTCGCGAAGGGCGCGAAGGTCGCCGGATGGGAGGTGGACGACGCCTGCCGGAAGGTCGTCGCGGACGCCGGCTACGGGGAGCACTTCCTCCACCGCACGGGCCACAGCATCGGCACCTCGGTGCACGGGAACGGCGTCAACATCGACAACCTGGAGACGCGGGACGAGCGGTTCATCGTCCCCGGCGTGTGCTTCTCCATCGAGCCGGGGATCTACCTGGCCGGCCGCATGGCGGTGCGCAGCGAGATCGACGTCTTCGTGACGCCCCAGGGCCAGGCGGAGGTGGCGGGGGCCATGCAGCAAGAGCTCGTGCTCGTGGGGGCGTGAGTCGGAGGCGTTCGACGTCGTGACCGAGCTCCCGGAGCGCTCGCACGGTGGCGGTCGACGTAAAGCCACTTCCCGGACACTCGAGATCCGAACACCGTGCGCCGGCGAAAACGCCGCTTGTGCGGGCTATCCGCGCCGTGGTCGGTCACGCCCACTCCACAGCCGGAGGGCGCCTCATGGAGCGGGATCTCTCCGACGAACCCGTGGTCGAAGTTCACGGGCTTCCATGAGCCCTTGGGGAGGACGATCTCGAGTGGCTCGTCGAGGACGAGGTTGGACGCCGTCAGCGTCTCGCGTGTCCCGCACGAATCGAGTGCCTCGAGGACGACAAAGGGCTTCACGGCGGAACCGGGCCTGCGCCGGTCGACATTCGGTTCGATCCTGCGCGGTCGGCGTTGCGCGCGCGGACGCGAGGTGACAAGCGCAGCCCTACTCCCTGGAATCGGGGTATTCAGCCTCGAGGATCGCGGTCACCTGCCGTCGAAGCGCGGGCACGAGCTCGGTCGCCGTGTCCCAGACGATCGGCCAATCGAGGCCGAAGTACTCGTGGACGACGAAGTTGCGGAATGCGACGATCTTCGTCCACTGCGCCTCGACGTGACGGCTCCTGAGATCCACGGGGAGCCTGGCAGCCGCTTCGCCGATGACCGTCAGCTCGTGAAGGACCGCGGCTCGCCCGGTGACGTCGCCGAGAAAGGCCGCACGATCGCGGGCGCCGATGTGGATCGCGATGTTGTCCGCAGCCTCGACGATGTCGAGCAGGTAGAGCCGTTCAGGCCGCATAGAGGATCTTCGCTTCCGCCAGGACCTCGGGCTGCAGCGCTCGCTTGAGCCCGTTCTTCGGCACGAGATCGACCGGTCGCTCGAGGAGATCCGAAAGATCCGACTGGAGCTCGATGAGCGTGAAGAGCGTGACCCGCGCGTCCTCCTCGAAGACGACGAGGAGATCCACGTCGCTGTCCGGACGTGCCTGACCGCGAGCCATGGAACCGAAGACGGAGAGTTCCCGGACACGGTAGCGCTCGCAGATTCCGGCCAGCGCCGCCGGGGTGATGTTGAGTGCCTCCATCGGCGTCATCGTGCCTCTCCGCGCGGTCCTTCGACACCCCAGTTTCGCACAGGTGCGCCCCGCCGGTCATCCTGTGGGCCGCCTGTCGCGAAGCCGCCGCCCCGGAACCCGGTCCGACGCTGGTGCGACACCATCGCGAAGGATACGCCCGCCACCGGGGCTGAAGCGTCCCCAGTGCTCTTCGGCGTATCCTCATCCTACGTAGGAGCGTGGTTCAGGGGGCGATCGGAATGGTTGACGGAAGACCACTTCCCGGACGATCGAGATCCGAACACCGTGCGCCGGCGAAAACGCCGCTTGTGCGGGCTATCCGCACACGTCGATTTGCGCGCGGCCTGCCGTTCGGCGAGGCGGACGCGGGCGGAGAGCAGCGCGAACGACTTCTCGACCTCGGCGATCGCGCGGTTGAAGGAGCAGAGGTGAGCTTTGATCGAGGTGCGTCGGCGGGGAGGCACGGTGGACCCTCCGTAGGGGGGCAGATCGTACCACGCGATGGAGACGAAGCGCAGGGAGGTCTCGGAGTAGCGGGTGGCCCAATTGCGTACCGGCAGCGTCCCAGAACTGCACGATCAGCTGGGTCGTCTTCCTAGGCTTCTTCAAGCTGAGTCGAAAGTGAACCTTCGACTCGTCAAGCCGGAGTTCATCGAGCCAACCATCGCTCTCGATCTGCTGCATCCACCGCGAGCAGCGCAACGGATCCGACCACGCCCGTGGCCGACCAGGGATTCTGGTATCTGGTGCGTGCCCGATCGGCGCGTGGGGCTTCCATGAGGACGGGAGCGAGATCAGGAGCGCAGCCTGCCCCTGACGCGACCTGGCGGCAGCACGGACGAGGCGAAGCCGGTGGCGTGTCATGGCGTCACCCGATTAAAGACAAAATTTGTCCAGTATCGTCCTTACTGGCCGCACGTTCGTGTGATACGCATGCCGATGCGGTCGGATGCAGCGCGGCGCCGATCGGCACGGCGACCTCGATGCCGAGCGCCGAGTCGTTTCTCGGCCCAGGGGCCGCGAATTCGCTCCCACCTTCCGCGGGTTTCTGGCGACCGAGGCGGGGCGGCTGTATCCCAGGACACACCCCGTCGTGAATCCCGCTTGACACCCGCTGCAGGAGGTCGAGGTCCATCCTCTTCTTCTTGAGGTGCTCCCCGAGGGTCTTCAGGGTCTCCGCATGACCGCGCGGTTTGGGCACTCTTGCTCGGAGCCGGAGCGACCACAAGGGACACTCGGAACCCGAACATCGCGCATCTGTGAAAACACCGCTTGTGCGGGCTGTCCGGATCCGCATCATGCAACGGGAGCTCGTGCTCGTGAGGGCGTGAGCGATCCTGCCGAGCATCTGGATCGCAGTCCGCCAGCGCTCCCGGTGTATCCTTGAAAACGTCAAGGCCTCCTTCGTGTACCCCTCTTGTCCTTGGAGGTTCTGGGGCTATTGGGATGATCGACGGCGCGGGGTCCCGCCTCACCGAAGCGGTCGCGAAGGAAACGGAGGTATTCGTCTTCCCCTCGCTGTCCGGGGTTCGTGTCTGGTTCGGGTCCGGTCTGCTTCAGGGTCCTGCGAGTGCGCGGAGGAACTTCGCCCGTGGCGAGTCGGTGCACATGGTTGAGCTTGGCCCGAGTTGGGGCCGGTGGTGCGTACCTGTAGTTCTCTCCTCGCGTGAGCATCCGCCGAATCACGACGACGAGTTTGCGTGCAACGGCGGTGATGGCGACGTTGTGGGGTTTGCGACGCCGCAAGCGCTGGAAAAAGGCGTGGAACGGACCGGGGCCCCGGACGAGCTGGTGAGCCGCCTCGATGCAGATCGTGCGGGCGTGGGAACGGCCCCGACGGGAGATGTGTCCGGTGTACCTCTTGAGCCCGGACTGGTAGACCGAGGGGTTGAGGCCGAAGTACAGCGCTTCAGAGAGGTCGATCCCGGCTGGAGGACAGCGACCTCCGCGCTGTGCTTGCTGTTGTCGAGGCCGATCACGCGGGTCACGGATGGCTCCTTTCCTGGCGATCGACGGGCGGTCACGACAACTATCCTTCCGAGCTCTCGGCTCAATCGGGTGAGTCGAAGGGGCGGCCACTTAGAATCACGGACTCTCGGTCCATACACCAGCCGGCCTGCCCACAGCGTGCGATCGCCATGGACACGGTGCGCCCGACACCCGGCGCGCGGAGGCTACCAGAGATGTCAGCGAACCTTGTCCGCATGTTTCATACCGCTTAGAATCCAAGGATGATCGGCGACATCGAACGGGTGCTGGAGGCCCTCAACTCCGCTGGAGTCCGCTACCTGGTCGTCGGAGGTGTCGCGGTCGTTCTCCACGGTCATCTGCGCACCACGGCAGACCTGGACCTGATCGTCCAGCTCGAGCGCGACAACGTCTTGAAAGCGATGCGTGCGCTGGCGGGCCTCGGGTATCGCCCGCGAGCGCCCGTCGCGGCCGAAGCGTTCGCGGATGAGGAGATCCGGGAGTCCTGGGCGCGTGACAAGGGTCTCACCGTGTTCTCCCTCTGGAGTTCGCGCGCCCCGACCCTGGAGGTCGATCTCTTTGTGAGGGAGCCGTTCGGTTTCGCCGATGCCTACGCGCGCGCGCTGAAGGTGCCCCTGGAGAGCACCTTCGCCTGGGTCGTATCGTTGCCGGACCTCATCGCGCTCAAGAGTCAGGCCCGAAGGCCGCACGATCTCGAGGATATCGAGGCCCTGGAAGCACTCGAAGCCGACGACGCTGGCGAGAGCGACGAATGAAGCAGGACGGATCCGACCGGCCCCATCGATCCGTCGACGGCTTCGATAGAGGATGGATCGGGCATCGACGGCGTCAGGCCCGGATCGGGCTCGGGATGACCCCAATGCAGCGGCTCCGCTGGCTCGAAGAGACCATGGATGAAATGCGGCGGCTCCTCGGCCGGGCTCGCGCCGTCCGGCCAGAGCGACAGGGATAGCGCACAGTGGATCGTCTTCCAGACCGCGCTCTGGCCCGGCGTGCTCGCGGTACCCGGAGCCATCTTGCGGGTGGCTCTCTGCTTCTCCGGAGATGGATCCCGTTGCGCGCGTCGACGGTCTCGTAACGCGACGCGTTGGTGCACGGAGGCGACCGCGCGGCTTGTGCCGGCTCTCCGCTGCCGGTAGCATGGGGCGATGACAAAGCCCCACGCGTTCCTGTCCTGTCTCGTGGCCCTCGGCTGCTCCGCGAGTTCCGTCGGCGGACAGGCCGCCGGCGTCGCCGACGGCTCGCAAGCCGTGCTCGATGCGCTCGATGCTTCGGGCGAGCGCACCGCCCGGCTCGCGCGTGAGCTGTGGAACGTGGCCGAGGTCGGCTACCTCGAGGAGAAGAGCAGCGCGCTGCTCTCCGGCGAGCTGGAACGGGCCGGCTTCAGGCTCCAGCGCGGCGTCGCGGACATGCCCACGGCCTTCGTGGCGAGCTTCGGGAGCGGAAAACCCGTGCTCGGCGTGCTGGGCGAGTTCGACGCGCTGCCGGGCATGTCGCAGAAGAGCGAGCCGAGCCCCGCGGCGGCGCGCGCGGGCGCGGCGGGCCACGCCTGCGGGCACAACCTCTTCGGCCCGGGCTCGCTCGCGGCGATCCTCGCGGCCAGGGACTGGATGGCCGCGCACGGCAAGAGCGGCACCCTGCGCTACTACGGCACGCCCGCGGAAGAGGGCGGCGGCGGCAAGCTCTACATGGTGCGCGCGGGCCTCTTCGACGACGTCGACGCCGTGCTCGCATGGCACCCGGCCGACCGCAACGATCCGAGCGAGCCGCACTCCCTGGCGGCGCTGGCGGCAGACTTCACGTTCCACGGCGTCGCCGCGCACGCATCGGTCGCGCCCGACAAGGGGCGCTCCGCGCTCGACGCGCTCGAGGCCTTCGACTACATGGTGAATCTGATGCGCGAGCACGTGCCCAGCGACGC